>Ga0075428_100000315_pt1 | contig 47699 bp, 38 predicted proteins | sample RhiMetdeltSRZDD2_FD_75291 | JGI IMG/M metagenome (GOLD analysis project Ga0075428, IMG submission 75291) | Populus rhizosphere microbial communities from Tennessee, USA - Rhizosphere MetaG P. deltoides SRZDD2 | ecosystem: Host-associated > Plants > Roots > Rhizosphere > Soil | place: USA... | reverse complement strand
CTCGGTGGCCATGTCGGCCAGCATGAAGGCGATGGCCTGGTTCTCGATGATCGCCTTGCCGAACGCCTTGCGCTCCTTGGCGTAGTCGAGGGCGTACTCGTAGGCGGCCCGGGCGATGCCGACGGCCATCGCGGCCACCGACGGGCGGGTCGCCTCGAACGTCGCCATGGCCGGCTGCTTGGCGCCGGTCCTCTGCTGCTCGCGGGCACGGGCCAGCTTCTCGTCCAGCTTCTCCTTGCCGCCCAGCAGCAGCCGGCCGGGGATGCGGACGTCCTCCAGCACGACCTCGGAGGTGTGGGAGGCGCGGATGCCGTGCTTCTTGTACTTCTGGCCCTGCGACAGGCCTTTGGTGCCCGGCGGGATGACGAAGCTGGCCTGGCCACGGCCCTTGAGGGCGGGGTCGACGGTGGCCACCACCACGTGGATGTCGGCGATGCCGCCGTTGGTGATCCACGCCTTGGTGCCGTTGAGCACCCACTCGTCGCTGGCCTCGTCGTAGACGGCCCGCGTCTTGAGCGAGCTCACGTCCGAGCCGGCGTCGGGCTCGGACACGCAGAACGCCCCGAGCTGGATCTTGTCCTCGGTGCCGAAGCACTGCGGGACCCACTCCATGACCTGATCGGGCAGGCCGGTGCCGGCGATGCCGGCGGCCGCCAGGCCGGAGCCGAAGATCGACAGCCCGATGCCGGCGTCGCCCCAGAACAGCTCCTCCAGCGCCACGGGCAGCGTGAGGCCGCTGGAGTCGCCCAGCGACGACTGGGCGAAGAAGTCGAAGGAGTAGAGGCCGATCTTGGCCGCCTCCTCGACGACCGGCCAGGGGAACTCCTCCCGCTCGTCCCACTCGTGCGCGGCCGGGCGCACGACGCTCTCGGCGAAGTCGTGCACCCACTTCTGGATCTGCTGCTGGTCTTCGCTGAGGTTGAGGGAGAATTCACTCATCGGGACGACCCCTGGGTTGCGGCACGGTTCCGTTTCCGGCGTTCGTTGCCGGAATCATTACCCATCGGTAACAAAGACTCATCGTAGGGTAGCGGGCGCAGAGCCCGCCCGCTCGTTCACCGACACGGCAGTCAGTGAGTGGTCGGCGCGGGTTCCACTCCGGATCCACCCGACGCGGGTGACGTGCGGCGGGCGATCCGCACGCACCGTCAGCCCATGGCAACCGAGGCGTATGCCCCCGAGTACCAGCTCGGCGTCCCGCCCGAGGACCCGACCAAGGCGCTATGGCGCCGGATCTTCGCCTACATCGTCGACAGCTTCGTCGGCTCGCTGATCGTGCTGGTGGTCTTCTTCGCGTTCGCGGACGTCGACACCATCGACGCCCCCGACTGCCCCGACGACCTGCCGAGTGGGCGGGCCTGCATCGACGCCTCGAGCGACGACACCGACGACGTCGACATCGTCCTGTTCGACGTCGGCGCCGGGGTCGCCGCCGGGGGGGTGGGCCTGCTGTACGTCCTGCTCAACTCGGTCGTGCTCCAGGGCACGACCGGCGCCACCGGCGGCAAGTTCCTCACCGGCGCCCGGGTCGTGAAGGACGACGGCAGCTACCCGCCGGGGATGGGTCGGGCGTTCATCCGCACGATCCTGCTCATCGTCGACGGGATCAACCTGATCCTGCCGCTCGGGCTGTGGGTCGCCATGTTCTCCCGCGGCCACCGCCGCATCGGCGACATGGCCGCCAACACCTACGTCGTCAAGGCGCGGTACGCGGGCCGGCCCCTGCCGCCCTACGTCACCGGCCGCTAGGCGGGGCGGACCACCGCCCCGGCGGGCGTGTCCTCGACGACGTAGCCGGCCGCCTTGATCTGATCGCGCAGGGCGTCCGCCCGCGGCCAGTCGCGCGCGGCCCGGGCCTCGTCCCGCTGGCGGGCCAGCTCGAGCATCTCGGCCGGGACCTCGGCCTCCTCGCCCCGCAGCTCCAGGCCGAGCGTGGCGGTGATCTCCATGACGGCCGCGGCCCGGGGGCCGGCCGCGTCCGCATCGCCGGCGTCGAGGGCCGCGTTGGCCTCCCGCACCAGGTCGAACACGAGCGCCATGGCCGCCTGGGTCCGCAGGTCGTCGTCCATGACCTCCCGGAACCGGTCGATCGCCGCAGGGTCGGGCGCCACGGTGCCCGCGGCCACCGCGGGCAGATCGGTCGCCACCCGGCGGGCGAACGAGTCGAGCCGGTCGAGCGCCGCCACCGCGCCCACCAGCCCCTCGTCCGTGACCTCGGACGGCGCCCGGTAGTGCGATTGGAGCGACAGGAGGCGGTAGGCCCGGCCGTCGTAGCGGTCCTCCAGGTCCATCAGGTTGGCGACGTTGCCGAGCGACTTGGACATCTTCGTGCCCTCGACCTCGACCATCCCGGTGTGGAACCACAGCCGGGCGAACTCCTTGCCGTCGGCCACGGCCTGGGCCCGCTCGTTCTCGTGGTGGGGGAAGCGCAGGTCCAGCCCGCCGCAGTGGATGTCGAAGCCCTCGCCCAGCAGGTCGAGCGACATGACAACGCACTCGGTGTGCCACCCGGGCCGGCCCGGGCCCCACGGCGAGTCCCAGGTCGGCTCGCCCGGCCTGGCCTTCTTCCACAGCACGAAGTCGATCGGCGACCGTTTCTCCTCGTCCGCCTCGACGCGGGCGCCGACCCGGAGGGACTCCAGCGGCTGGCCCGCCAGCTCGCCGTAGCCGGGGACCGTCTCGACCTCCATGTACACACCGTCGCCGGTCTCGTAGGCGAAGCCGCCGTCCACCAGCCGTCCGATGAGCGCAACCATGTCGTCGACGTACGCCGTGGCATGGGGATCCTGGTCCGGGCGCTGGACGTTGAGCCCCGCCATCCCCCGGTACCAGACGGCCGTGCACTTCTCGGTGATGTCCTGCCACGGCCGGTCCTCGGCCAGGGCCCGGGCGATGATCTTGTCCTCGATGTCGGTGATGTTCGACACGAACGTGACGTCGTAGCCCGACCACGTGAGGTAGCGCCGCAGCACGTCGTAGGACATGTTCGTGCGCCCGTGGCCGACGTGAGGGGGTCCGTAGACGGTCGGGCCGCATGCGTAGATCGACACCTTGCCGGGATCGCGCGGCTCCAGGGGCACGACCTCACCCCTGGCGGTGTCGAACAGGCGGAGCATGGCGGACGAGGGTACCCCCGCCCCGCCCGCCTCCCGAACCGCGTTAGGCCAGGCCGGCGGCCTCGGGCTCGAGGTAGCCGAGGGCGGCGAGCTGGCGGCCCATGACCTCGTGCATCACGTCGTGCTCGGCCGGGGTCAGGTTGTCGCGCCAGCCGCCGGGGGTGGCCGACCGGATCTCCTTGGTGTCACCCTTGGCCGCCCGCGGGACGGCGTCGTAGGCGTGCTCGGCGGCCACGTCCGCCAGCCGGTCGGCGGTGGCGTCGATCGCCAGGTAGGTGCAGATGCGGGCCAGCTCGCGGGCCGGGTCGGCCACCAGGTCCTCGTAGCGGACCAGCACCCGGCGGTCGGCGGGGTGGCCGGCGAAGACCTGCTGCACGACCTCGGTCCGGAACGCCCACACGGCCGACTGCCAGCGCACCAGCGACTCCCGACCGGGGTCGGTCACCGGGAACGCGCCCTCGTCGAGCGCCCACGAGCCCGGGCGGTACGCCGCCAGCCACGAGTCGACCACGTCGCGCCCGTCCCGCAGCAGGAACACCAAGCGGGACCCGGGGAACAGCGACACGAGCAGGTCGGCGACGTGCGAGCCCGGCTCCTTGACCACGACCAGCGGCTCGGGGGACGCGCCCGCGCCGCCGGCGAGATCGCGGGCCTGGGCGTCGAACCGGTCGACGATGAGCCCCCGCAGCGCCGGCGCCCAGGCCTCCCGGTAGCGGTCGCTGAAGAAGTAGCTGTCCTTGTCGTGCTTGACCCGGTCGAGCGTGGTGAGGTCGGGGGGGTGCTCGGCCGTGGCCCAGGCCAGTGAGATGGGACGCCACACGCCGAGGTGGTGGCCGAGGTGGGGGTCGTCGATGGCGGCGACGCCGTCGAGGGCGGACAGCATGCGGAGCAGCCACGTGCTGCCGCTGCGGGACGATCCGAAGATCCACGCCAGGCGGTCCTCGGCCTCGCCGATGCTCGGGACGGCGGGCGGGCTCTGCTCCATCTGTCCTCCGGGTGCGGTGGCCGCGGGCGACCCGATTGTTACCCACCGCCCGCACTCGGGAAACGGCAATGGCTTCGGGAGCGGTTGCGCGCCACCACTACCCTTGACCAGCGTGAGTGAGATCCCCGACAAGCCCTCCCTGGAGGGTCTCGAGGCCAAGTGGCGCCAGCGCTGGGCCGACGAGGGCACCTACCGGTTCGACCGGACCAAGACCCGCGACCAGGTGTTCTCCATCGACACCCCGCCGCCCACCGTGTCGGGGTCGCTGCACCCGGGGCACGTCTGCTCGTACACCCACACCGACTTCATCGCCCGCTACCAGCGGAAACGGGGCCGCGAGGTCTACTACCCGATGGGCTGGGACGACAACGGCCTCAACGTCGAGCGGCGGGTGCAGCTGCTCACCGGCACCCGCTGCGATCCGTCGCTGAGCTACGACCCCGACTTCAAACCGCCGGAGAAGATCGGCAAGAAGGACAAGCCGATCCCCATCAGCCGGCCCAACTTCGTCGAGCTGTGCGGCGAGGTCGTCGAGCAGCTGGAGGAGACCTACTTCAACCTGTGGTCCGACATCGGCCTGTCGGTCGACTGGAACCACAGCTACCGCACGATCGGGCCCGAGGCGAGGCGGGCCAGCCAGCGGGGGTTCCTGCGGCTGCTGGCCCGGGACCTGCTGTACCGCTCCGAGTCGCCCACGCTGTGGGACGTCGACTTCCGCACCGCGGTCGCCCAGGCCGAGCTGCAGGACCGCGAGATCCCCGGCGCCTACCACAAGCTGCGGTTCCAGGGGCCCGGCGGCGAGGACCTGTGGATCGACACCACCCGGCCCGAGCTGTTGCCGGCCTGCGTCGCCGTCGTCGCCCACCCCGACGACGGGCGTTTCCAGCCCCTGTTCGGCCGCACGGCCACGACGCCCCTGTTCGGCGCCGAGGTGCCGATCGTCGCCCACGAGCTGGCCGACCCCGAGAAGGGCACCGGCGCCGCCATGATCTGCACGTTCGGCGACACGACAGACGTCACGTGGTGGCGCGAGCTCGGCCTCGGCATCCGCACCGTCGTCGATCGCGACGGCCGGCTGCGGCCGGTCACCTGGGGCTCGCCCGGCTGGGAGTCGACCGACCCCGAGCGGGCCCAGCGAGCCTACGACGAGCTGGCCGGCCGCACGGTCAAGCAGGCCCAGGCCCGCATCGCCGAGCTGCTGGCCGAGTCGGGCGACGTGCAGGGTGAGCCCCGGCCCATCACCCACCCGGTCAAGTTCTGGGAGAACGGCACCCGGCCGCTGGAGATCGTCACCTCCAACCAGTGGTTCATCCGTTACCCGGACAAGGACGCCATGCTGGCCCGGGGCAAGGAGCTGGCCTGGTGGCCGGACTTCATGCGGGTCCGCTACGAGAACTGGGTCAACGGGCTCCAGGGCGACTGGAACATCACCCGGCAGCGGTTCTTCGGGGTGCCGTTCCCGGCCTGGTACCCGATCGACGACGAGGGCCGGGTCGACTGGCTGTCCCCGATCCTGGCGCCGGAGGAGTCCCTGCCGGTCGACCCGACGGTCGACGTCCCCCCGGGCTACGACGACTCGCAGCGCAACCAGCCGGGCGGGTTCGCCGCCGACCCCGACGTGATGGACACGTGGGCCACGTCGTCGCTGACCCCGCAGATCGTCACCGGCTGGGTCGACGACCCCGACCTCTTCGAGCGCACGTTCCCGATGGACATGCGGCCCCAGGCCCACGAGATCATCCGGACCTGGCTCTTCTACACGGTGGTCCGCTCGCACTACGAGCACGACGCGCTGCCGTGGTCGAACGCGGCCATCTCGGGGTTCGTGTTCGACCCGGACCGCAAGAAGCTGTCCAAGTCGGCCGGCAACGCCCCCGACGACCCCACGGTCCTGCTCGCGACCTACGGGGCCGACGCGGTCCGGTACTGGGCGGCCGGCGGGCGGCCGGGCATGGACCTGGCGCTCGAACCCGGCCAGATGAAGATCGGCCGCAAGCTGGCCATCAAGCTGCTCAACGCCTCCAAGTTCGCCCTGGGGTTGGAGTCGACCACGGCCGGCACGGTCAGCGACCCGCTCGACCGGTCGATGCTGGCCGCCCTGGCCGACCTGGTCGCCGAGGCGACGGGCGCGTTCGACCGCTACGACTACGCCCGGGCGCTGGAGCGGACCGAGGGGTTCTTCTGGTCGTTCTGCGACGACTACCTGGAGCTGGTCAAGAACCGGGCCTACGGCGCCGACGGCGAGGCCCGCCAGGCGTCGGCCCGTACGGCACTGGGCCTGGCGCTGCGCACGCTGCAGGGGCTGTTCGCGCCGTTCCTGCCGTTCGTGACCGAGGAGGTGTGGTCGTGGTGGCAGGAGGGCTCCATCCACCGGGCGCCGTGGCCCTCCGCCGACGACCTGCGGGCGGTCGCCGAGGCCGACGCCGCGTCCCCGGGCGACGAGCCCGACCCCGCGGTCCTGGCCGTCGCCGCCGCCGTCCTCGGCGAGGTCCGCAAGGCCAAGAGCGAGGCCAGGCGGTCCATGCGGGCCGACGTCGCCGTGGCCACGGTGACCGACACGGCCCCCCGCCTGGCCCTCCTGGCGCTGGCGTCGTCCGACGTCCGCAGCGCGGGCCGCATTGCCGAGCTCCGCACCGTCGAGGGCGACGCCCTGGCGGTCGCGGTCGAGCTGGCCCCGGAGGCGTGACCGGCGTTCGTGTCGGAAAACGACACGAACGAACGCCGAACGGCTGGGCTCTACCCTTCCCGCGGGGGCGCGGCGAGGGCGGCGGGCACGATCGGCGGCTGGGGCATCTCGATGCCCGCTTCCCGGAACGCCAGGACCAGGCGCCGGCGGAGCTCCCGCAGGACCTTGAACTGCTCGGCGGGCCGGGTCTTCAGGACCATGCGCAGGACGATGCCGTCGGGGCTCCAGCGCTCGATGCCCCAGACCTCGGGGGCCTCCAGGATCCTGCTGGTCCAGTCGGGGTCGTGCCACAGCTCGTCGGCCACCCGCTTGAGCGTGGTCTGGGCCAGGTCGAGGTCGGTGTCCGGGGAGACCTCCACGTCCAGCAGCGCCCTGGCCCACTGCTGGGACATGTTGCCCACGCGCACGATCGTGCCGTTGGGGATGTGCCACACCGTGCCGTTCACGTCGCGTAACCGTGTCGTACGCAACGTCACTGCCTCGACCGTGCCGTTGGCGACGCCCGCGTCGATGATGTCGCCCACCCCGTACTGGTCCTCGACCAGCATGAAGATGCCGGACAGGAAGTCCTTGACCAGGCTCTGGGCCCCGAAGCCGATGGCCACGCCGGCGATGCCGGCGCCCGCGATCAGCGGCCCCAGGTTGACGCCCAGCTCGCCCAGGATCATGACCGTGGCGATCGTCCAGATGGCCACGCCGGCGATCGACCGGAGCACCAGGGCCAGCGTGTGGGCCCGGGCCTGGGCCCGCAGCGACAGCGACGCCGTCTCGACCATGGACGTCGGCGCCCGCCGTTTCAGGCTGCGCAGGCGGTCCTGGCCGTTGGGGCCGGCGATGTCGGCGACCAGCCGCCTGATCGCCCGCCTCACCAGTAGGTTGGCCACGAGGGCCACCACCACGATGAGCAGGATGTGCGCCGGCGTGGCGAGCAGCTTGTCGGCGACCTCCGCCCAGGCCTCGCTGCCGGTCCAGTCGAGCACCCGCCGGCAGATCAACGTCGGTTCGTCGCCGCAGGCGGCCTGGATCGCTTGAGGGTCCTGTGCCGGCACCACGGGCGGCCACCGTACGAGATCCTGTGTTGAGTGTCACGCGCTCAAGGTATGTGGGTGGGGAATCCGCAGACCTTCTCTAGAGTTGTTTCACCTGCACAAGTACTTCTCTCCCCACCCTGCTCGAAGGGGGACCAATGGCCGATCTCGACACCGTCACCCTCCCGGTCCTGCCACTCACGAACGACGTGGTGCTGCCGGGCATGGTCGTGACGCTCGCCCTCGAGACCGACGAGGCTCGGGCGGCGGCCGACGCGGCCGCCAAGGCCGGCAGCACACTCCTGCTCGTGCCCCGCCACGGCGACGGCCGCTACGCCCGCGTGGGCACCGTGGCCCGGATCGAGAACCGGGGCAACCTCCCCGGCGGCATGCCCGCGCTGGTCATCCGCGCCACCGTGCGGGCCGAGGTCGGCCTGGGCGTCATCGGCGAGACCAGCGGCCTCTGGGTCCACGCCTCACCGGTCGACGACGGCGAGCTGACCGACGACATCGCCACCAGGGCCACCGAGCTCCGGGCCGCCATCCGGGCCCTGTTCGAGGCCCTGGGCGGCCGCCGCCTGACCGAGGTCCTGCGCGAGGTCGAGGACCCGTCCAACCTCGCCGACCTCGTCGGCTGGTGGCCGGACCTGGCCGTCGAGCGCAAGGTCGAGCTGCTGGAGACCCTGGACCTGGGCGACCGCCTGGACCTGGTCCTCGGCTGGGTCAAGGACGCGCTGGCCGAGCACGAGCTGGCCGAGAAGATCCGCAACGACGTGTCCGAGGGCCTGGAGGGCCGCCAGCGCGAGTTCCTGCTCCGCCAGCAGATGGAGGCCATCCGCAAGGAGCTGGGCGAGGACGGCGAGGACGACGCGATCACCGGCTACCGCGAGCGCCTGACCGCCCTGGTCGAGGCGGGCGCCCTGCCCGAGGCGACCCGCAAGGCCATCGAGCGGGAGATCGACCGCTTCGAGCGCACGCCCGAGCAGAACATCGAGCACGGCTGGATCCGCAACTGGCTCGACACGGTCTTCGAGATCCCGTGGGGCGAGCGCAGCGTCGACGACTACGACATCGAGCGGGCCCGCGCCGTGCTCGACGCCGACCACACCGGCCTCGAGGAGGTCAAGGACCGCATCGTCGAGATGCTGGCCGTCCGCAAGCTGCTCGCCGAGCGGGCGGCGGAGGACGCGGCCGCCGCGGCCGAGGCCGGCGACGAGACCGACGCCGTCGACATCGCAGACACCGATGCCGGCGACGGCGGCCGCCCGCCGGTCGCCCCGTCCGACGACAACGGTCGCCGGCCCGGCGCCATCGTGGCCCTGGCCGGGCCCCCGGGGGTCGGCAAGACCTCGCTCGGCGCCTCGGTGGCCCGCGCCCTCGGGCGCAAGTTCACCCGGGTCGCCCTGGGCGGCATCCGGGACGAGGCCGAGATCCGGGGCCACCGGCGGACCTACGTCGGCGCCCAGGCCGGCCGCATCGTCCGGGCCCTGCAGGAGGCCGGCACCATGAACCCGGTCATCCTGCTCGACGAGGTCGACAAGATCGGCGCCGACTGGCGGGGCGACCCCTCCTCGGCCCTGCTCGAGGTGCTCGACCCCGCCCAGAACCACACGTTCCGGGACCACTACCTGGAGGTCGACCTCGACCTGTCCGACGTGCTGTTCCTGGCCACGGCCAACATGCTGGAGACCATCCCGGGCCCGCTGCTGGACCGGATGGAGGTCATCCGGCTCGACGGCTACACCCACGACGAGAAGGTCGCCATCGCCCGCGACCACCTCTTCGACCGCCAGCGGGCCCGCAACGGCCTGCGGGAGGGCGAGGTCGAGGTGACCGACGCGGCGCTCGGCGAGGTCGTCGACGGCTACACCCGCGAGGCCGGAGTCCGGAACCTGGAGCGCGAGTTGGGCAAGCTGCTGCGCAAGGCCGCCACCGCGGTGGCCCGGGGCAGCGAGACGCCGATCGTGGTCGACGCCGGCGACGTCCCGACCTACCTCAAGCGGCGCCGGTTCCACGACGAGGCGGCCGACCGCACGTCGGTGCCCGGCGTGGCCACCGGCCTGGCCGTGACCGGCGTGGGCGGCGACGTCCTGTTCGTGGAGGCCACATCCATGCCCGGCGAGTCCGGCATGACCGTCACCGGCCAGCTCGGCGACGTCATGAAGGAGTCGGCCCAGATCGCCCTGTCCTACGTGCGGTCCAAGGCCGATGCGCTCGGCATCGACCGGGCCGCGCTCGAGGGCAAGCGGTTCCACGTCCACTTCCCGGCGGGCGCCATCCCGAAGGACGGCCCCTCGGCCGGCATCACGATGACCACCGCTCTGGTCAGCCTGCTGCGGGGCACCCTCGTGCGCTCGACGGTGGCGATGACCGGCGAGGTCACGCTGTCGGGACGGGTCCTGCCCATCGGCGGGGTCAAGCAGAAGGTGCTGGCCGCCCACCGGGCCGGGCTCCGCGAGGTCATCCTGCCGCTGCGCAACGAGGCCGACCTGGACGACGTCCCCGAGGCCGTGCGGGCCGAGATGACGTTCCACCCGGTCGACGACGTCGCCACGGTGCTGGACCTGGCCCTAGGCCAGCCCGCGGCCGCAGAGCCGGCTGCCGCCTGATCCGCTTCCGGGCGCCTCCCGCGATGGGAGGCGCCCGAACGCGTCCGCCTATCCTCCGCCACATGTCGACGCAGGCCGAGGCGCCCCAGGACGCCCCCGCCCCCTCCCCGACCAGCTACGAAGCGCCCGAGCCCCGTAGCTCCAAGCCCTCGCTCCCGCTGCCGCCCGACACGTTCGGCTACCGGATGAAGCGCAGGCTGCTCGGCAGGCCGATGCACTCCGAGCAGTTGGAGCACGAGCGTCTCGGCAAGCCCACGGCGCTGGCCGTGTTCGCGTCGGACAACCTGTCGTCGTCGGCCTACGCGACGGAGGAGATCCTCCACGTCCTCGTGCCGTACTTCGGCCTGGCCGCGTTCGCCCTGGTCCTGCCGCTGACCGGCGCGATGCTGATCGTCCTCGCCCTGCTGATCATCAGCTACCGGGAGACGATCAAGGAGTACCCCTCGGCCGGCGGCGCGTACCTGGTCACCCGGGACAACTTCGGCATCGTCCCGGCCCAGGTGGCCGGGGCCGCGCTGCTGATCGGCTACATCCTGACCGTGGCCGTGTCGGTGGCGGCCGGCAGCGCGGCGCTCGCCTCGACCATCGGAGCGCTCGACCCGTGGCGGGTGCCGCTGTCGCTGTTCTTCATCGCCCTGATCGCCTACGGAAACCTGCGGGGCGTGCGGGAGTCCGGGAAGATCTTCGCCGCCCCGACCTATTTCTTCATGGTGAACATGGCGATCCTGATCGGCTGGGGCATCGTGTCCTACGCCTCCGGCGACTTGCCCACGCTGGGCGTGTTCGAGGAGGGCATGGTCGAGGAGGGCGAGCACTCCGGGCTCATGACGGCGGCTGCGGCGTTCGTGCTGGCCAAGGCGTTCGCCTCCGGCGGCGCGGCGGTCACCGGTGTCGAGGCCATCTCCAACGGCGTGCCGGCCTTCCGCAAGCCCGAGTGGCGCAACGCCCGCCAGACGCTGGTCATCATGGGCAGCGGCCTCGGCGTGATGTTCCTCGGCCTGTCGTTCCTGGCGTCGAAGATCGAGGTCATCCCGTTCGAGGGCGGCACCCCCACCGTGCTGGCCCAGATCGGCGAGGTGGTCTACGGCCACAGTGCGGCCGGCGAGGCGATGTCGAACATCCTCAACGTCGCCACCATGTTCATCCTGGTGCTGGCGGCCAACACCGGCTTCGCCGACTTCCCCCGCCTGGCCAACCTCCAGGCCGGCGACAGCTTCCTGCCCCGCCAGCTCACCAAGCGGGGTCACCGGCTGGTGTTCTCCAACGGCATCATCGCCCTGGCCGCGGCGGCCGCCGTGCTCGTGATCGTCAGCAACGCCGCGGTCACCCGGCTGATCCCGATCTACGCCATCTCGGTGTTCACGGGGTTCACCCTGTCGCAGGCCGGCATGACCAAGCACCACCTGCGCAAGCGGGAGCCGGGCTTCGTCCGGGGCATCCTGGCCAACGGCGTCGGCGCCGTCCTGTCGGGGGCGATCGTGATCATCGTGACGGTCACCCGGTTCAACGACGCCTGGGTGGTCCTGCCGATCATGCCGCTGGTGGTCGTGATCCTCCTGCGGCTCAACCGCCAGTACGAGCGGGAGCGGGTGGCGCTGGAGACCGACGTCCCCACCGCGGCCAAGGCGCCGATCCTCCGCCGGCACGTCGTGCTGGTGTTCGTCGACCGGCTCGACCTGGCCGCGGCCCGCGCCATCCAGTACGCCCGCACGTTCACGCCCGACGAGTTGCGGGCCGTGCACTTCGTGGTCGACGAGGACGCGGCCGCCCGGTTGGCCGCCGAGTGGCGCCGCCTGGGCCTGGCCCGGGTCCGGCTGGAGATGGTGGCGTGCCCCGACCGGCGCCTGACCCAGGCCGCGGTCGAGCACGTGGCCCACGAGCTGTCCGACGGTGAGACCGAGGTGTCGGTGCTGCTCCCGGACCGCAAGTACAACGGCCTGTGGCACCGCATCCTCCACGACCGCACGGCCGAGAGCATCCAGGAGGCGGTGTCGAAGCTGCCGCACGCCAACGTGACCACGGTGCCGTTCCACCTCGACGCCTGGATGTCCGAGGAGACCATCGAGCTGGTCCCGCACAACCACCGGGGGCGGGTGAAGAAGGGCCCCAAGCTCGCCGACGACCGCCCGCCCCGCGACGACACGTCGGTGGTCACGCCGATCGGCGGCGTCCGGTGGCGGGACACCGTACGGGTCAAGGGCCAGATCCGGTCCGTGCGGATCGCGCCTCAGCGGGACACGCCGACGTTCGAGGCCGTGGTCGACGACGGCACGGGCACACTGCTGGCCGTGTTCCTGGGCCGGCGGGAGCTGGCCGGAGTCAACGTCGGCACCCGGGTCGAGATCACCGGCACGGCCGGCGTCCACCAGAACCGGCTGGCGATCCTCAACCCGAGCTACGCCATCCTCGCCAACACCGAGCACTGACCCCCGTCAACCGAGGGCGGCACGGGCCGTGGCCAGGTCGGCCTGGAACGTGGCGTAGGCGTGCCACGGCCGGAAGCCCATCTCCACGTTGATGGCCAGCATCCACGGGTTAGTCTCGGCGTTCATCGTGTCGACGGTGCGGATGCCGGGGTCGTGGGCGCGGGCCCGGCGCAGGTTCTCGGCCTTGAGCCACTGGCCGAGCCGGTGGCCGCGGTGGGCGGCGACGACGCCGGTGTCGCTCTGGAGCGCGATGCCTGGCCGCAGCCGGGACACCAGGAGCTGGGTGGCGCCCGCCGGCTCGCCGCCGGGGGCGAGGGCGATGGTGGTGACGATGTCGCAGCCTCGCGCGTCCCACCACCGCTCGCGGTCGACCAGCTCGTCGTGGGCGACCGGTTGGACGTCCCAATTGAAGTTGTCGACCGGGGCGTCGACCATCGACGCGAGCGCGGTCGCCAGCGGCGCGACCCAGGCGTCGGGGCAGACGCCGACCCAGCCCTCCAGCCGGTAGCCCGCGGCCCGGGCGGGGGCCTCGTCGATCCAGCGCTGCTGCTGGGCGGGGTCGAGGTCCTCGATGCGGAGCCGGGACTCGCGTTCGTCCTGGCGGTGGGTGAGGCCGAGCCGCCGGCACAGGGCGGCGCCGGGCTCACCGGCCGAGAAGCCGATGACCGACGTGGCGCCCGCCGCGGCCAGCGCGTCGAGGCCGGTGCGGGCCAGCGCAAGGGCCACCCCCTGGCGGCGGTGATCGGGACGGGTCATCGCGTACAGCATCATCGTCGCGTCGTTGACCCCGTCGATCTGCTGCTCACGGACGGCCGCGCCGACCGGCTCGCCGTCGCGGGTGGCGACCCAGGCCTGCTGCACCACGTGGGGCGGGGTGCGGAACAGCTCGCCCGCCAGCTCCTCGGGCGGGGTGACCGGGTCATCGGGAGCCAGCTCGGCGTCGTCGGCCTGGCGGACGGTCACGAAGGCGTCGAACTCGGGCGTGGCCGGGCCGGTCACCTCGACCACCCGCAACCCGGTCGCGGTCGTCGTCATGGCCGCGGGGATAGCCCCGGCCCGGGTGGCGGGGCGAGCGAATATGGCCCAGGCTGGCGGGGATGCTCCCCGTCGTCGACCTGAGAGACCCGGCCGCCGAGGCCGCGGGGGCCATCGACGACGCCTGCCGGCGTGACGGCTTTTTCTACGTCGTCGGCCACGGGGTGGACCCGGCGCTGGCCGAGCGGGTCGACGCCGCGGCCCGGGCCTTCTTCGCCCGGCCGGAGGACGAGAAGGCGGCCATCGCCATGGCGCGGGGCGGCCGGGCGTGGCGGGGCTGGTTCCCGCTCGGCGGCGAGCTGACCTCGGGCGTGCCCGACGGCAAGGAGGGCCTCTACTTCGGCGCCGAGCTGGGGCCCGACCACCCCCGGGTGGCGGCCGGGACCCCGCTGCACGGGGCCAACCTCTTCCCGGCCTCGCCGCCGGACCTGCGGGGCACGGTCCTGGCCTGGCTCGACGCCATGACCGCACTCGGGCACCGGCTCGCCTCGCTGGCGGCGGCGGGGCTCGGCCTCGACCCCGGGTGGTTCGCCGCCCACCTGACCGGCGATCCGACGATCCTGTTCCGGATCTTCCGCTACCCGCCCAGCCCGCCGGGCGTCGGCGGCTGGGGCGTCGCCGAGCACACGGATTACGGGCTGCTCACGATCCTGCGCCAGGACGACGCGGGCGGGCTGGAGGTCCGCACGACGGACGGCTGGGTCGACGCCCCACCGGTGCCCGGGTCGTTCGTGGTGAACATCGGCGACATGCTCGACCGCATGACCGGCGGCCGCTACCGGTCGACGCCCCACCGAGTCCGCAACACCAGCGGCGGCGACCGGGTGTCGCTGGCGTTCTTCTTCGACCCGTCGTGGGACGCCGAGGTCGTCCCGCTGCCGATCGCGGGCGACATCTCGGCCGACGACGCCGCCACCCGATGGGACGGCGCCAGCCTGCGGGCCTGGCAGGGAACCTACGGCGAGTACCTGCTGGCCAAGGTGGCCAAGGTGTTCCCCGAGCTGGCGGCGGGGTGTGCCGGGACCGAGGCGTGACCGGCCGCGGCGGGGGCAGACTGGCCGGGTGAGCACGCCGAGCACCGTGTCTGCGACGGCCGTGGCCGCCGACCTGGCCGCGGCGCTGGCGCCCGACCGGGTCCGCACCGGCGGGGTCGAGCTGGAGCTGTACGGACGGGACGCGTCGGTGCTGGCCGGCGAGGCGCTGGTGGTGTGCTTCCCGCTGACGACCGACGAGGTGGCGGACGCGGTCCGCATCGCCCGGCGCCACGGCCGGCCGTTCGTGGCCCGGGGCTCGGGGACCGGCCTGGCCGGCGGCGCGGTGCCGATCGGCGATCCGGTGGTGATCGTGACCACGAAGATGGACCGGATCCTGGAGATCGACCCCGACGAGCGGGTCGCCTGGGTCCAGCCCGGCGTCGTCAACCTCGACCTGACCCGGGCGCTGGCACCCCACGGCCTGCACTTCGCCCCGGACCCGTCGTCCCAGCAGGCGTGCACGATCGGCGGCAACGTGGCCAACAACTCGGGCGGGCCCCACTGCCTCGCCTACGGCGTCACCTCGGCCCACGTCCTGGCGGCCGAGGTGGTGCTGCCCGACGGGACCGTCACGGTGCTGGGCGGCCTCGACGCGGAGCCGGTCGGCCTCGACCTGCGGGGCGTCTTCGTCGGCAGCGAGGGCACGCTGGGCATCGCCACGCGCATCGCGGTGCGGCTGACGCCCGACCCGCCGGCTGTGGCCACGCTGCTGCTCGACTTCCCGACGGTGGCGGCCGCGGCCGAGACCGTGAGCGGGATCATCGCCGCCGGCCTGCTGCCCGCGGCGCTGGAGATGATGGACCAGCGCATCACCGAGGCGGCCGAGGCGTTCGCCCACGCCGGCTACCCGACCGACGCGGCTGCGGTCCTGCTGGTGGAGCTGGACGGCCTGCCCGCGGGGGTGGCGGCCGGGGTCGAACGGGTGGGCGAGATCGGCCGGGTGCACGGGGCCCGGGCCGTGCGGGTGGCGGCCGACGACGCCGAGCGGGCGTTGCTGTGGAAGGGCCGCAAGTCGGCGTTCGGGGCCGTGGCCCGGGTGGCGCCCAACTACTACCTGCACGACACCGTGGTCCCCCGGACCCGGCTGGTCGAGGTCCTGGCCGAGGTGTACGCCATCGCCGAGCGCCACGACCTGGGGGTCATGAACGTGTTCCACGCGGGCGACGGCAACCTCCACCCGCTGCTGCTGTTCGACGCCCGGGAGCCGGGGATCATGGACCGGGTCCGCGCCGCCGGCGAGGAGATCGTCCGGGTGTCGATCGAGGCGGGAGGCGTGCTGTCGGGCGAGCACGGGATCGGGCTCGAGAAGCGGGACCTGATGCCCCTGCTGTTCGGCCCCGACGACCTCGACGCCCAGGCGCGGCTGCGGGAGGCGTTCGACCCCGACGGCGTCGCCAACCCGACCAAGGTCCTCCCGGCGGGCAGCCGGTGTGGCGACCTGCAGTCAATCCCGGAGGGCGTGTGGGTGTGACCGCCGGGCCGCTGGCGGCGTTCGCCGCCGGGGTCGGGCCGCCCGACGCGGGCCCGGTCGTGGCCGAGGGCGGCCGGACCCAGTGGTCCGCCGGCGTCGTGGACCCGGAGGCGCTGGCAGCCGCCCGGGCGGTGCGGGCGCCCGCCGGGGTGGTGGCGGTCGAGGCGGCCGACATGACCGTGCGGGTCCGGGCCGGAACGCCCGTGGCCGACGTCGACGCGGCGCTGGCCGAGGTCGGGCAGGTCGTGGCGGTCCCCGACTGGCCGGGCGCCACCGTGGGTGGCGTGCTGGCGGTCGGGCACAGCGGGCTGCGGCGACTGGGGTGGGGGCCCGTGCGGGACACGGTGCTGGAGGTCCGCTACGTGTCGGCGGACGGCCGGCTGGTGGCGGCGGGCGGGCCGACGGTGAAGAACGTGTCCGGATTCGACCTGTGCCGGCTGCTGGTGGGGTCGCTGGGCACGCTGGGCCTGGTCGGCGAGGTCGTCCTGCGGACCCGGCCCCGCCCCGAAGCCGAGCGGTGGCTGGCCGGCGAGGCCGACCCGTTCGCCTTGCTGCGGCGCCTGCACCGGCCGGCGTCGATCCTGTGGGACGGCACGACAACGTGGGTCCTGCTCGACGGCCATCCGGCCGACGTCGAGGCCCAGGCCGGCCTGTGCGACGACCTGACCCCGGTCGAGACCGGCCCCGCGCTGCCGCCGCACCGCTGGTCGCTGCGGCCGAGCGAGCTACCGACGCTGGCGGGCGAGGGCGCCTTCGTGGCCGAGATCGGCGTGGGCACGGCCCACCGCCCCGACCCCCAACCCGCCCGGCCGGTCGACCCCGCGGTCCGGACGCTGCACGAGCGGATCAAGGCGGTCTTCGACCCCACCGGCCGCCTGGCGCCGGGTCGCGACCCGCTGGCGGCGGCCTGATGGACCTCGGCATCGACCCCGACGACCTGGCGACGTGCGTGTCCTGCGGGCTGTGCCTGCCGCACTGCCCGACCTACCGGGTCACGGGCGAGGAGGCGCTGTCGCCGCGGGGCCGGGTGGCCGCCATGCGCCTGGTCCAGGACGCCGGCGCCGAGCCGGACGCCAGCTTCGTCCGCTCGATGGAGACGTGCGTCCAGTGCCGCGGCTGCGAGACCGCCTGCCCGTCGGGCGTCCCCTTCGGCCGCCTGATCGAGCCCACCCGCCAGACCCTGGCGGAGGGTCCCGTCCGGCGCCCTCCTCTCGCGCTGCGGGCCGGACTGCGCACCCTGCGCTGGCATCGTCTGGTGCTCGCCGGCTCGACGGCGCTGGCCGCGGCGCAGCGCCTGCGGCTGGTCCCCCGCCGGCTGTCCCGCCGCCTGGGGCTCCCCGACCGCCTGCCCCTGCGCCGACCCGAGCTGCGGCCCACGGGGACGGACGTGTGGCTGTTCACGGGGTGCGTCATGGACGCGTGGATGCGGGACGTCCACGCCGACGTCCTCCGCGTGGTCACCGCTGCCGGGGCCGGTGTGGCGCTCCCGCCGGCGGGTGCCTCCTGCTGCGGGGCGCTCGCTCTCCACGCCGGCATGGGGACCGAGGCCCGGGCCCTCGCCCGCCGCACCATGGCCGCGCTGCCCGGCGACGCGCCGATCCTCGTCGACGCGGCCGGCTGCGGCGCCGCCCTCATGGACTACGGCCACCTCCTGGGCACCCCCCCGGCCGCGGCATTCAGCGCCCGGGTCCGCGATGTCCACGAGTGGCTGGCCGAGCACCCGCCGCCGGTCCGGACCCCGGCCGCCCCGCCGACCGTCGCCGTCCAGGACCCGTGCCACCTCCGCCACGTCCAGCGGTCCCACGCCGCCGTCCGCACCGTCCTGTCCCCCGTCGCCACACTGGCCGAGCTGGACGACGAGGGCCTGTGCTGCGGGGCCGGCGGCGCCTACGCCGCGGTCCAGCCCGACCTCGCCGGCGCGATCCGGGACCGCAAGCTCGCCGCCATCCGCCGCTCCGGCGCCGCCACGGTCGCCTCGGCCAACCCCGGCTGTGCGCTCCACCTGGCGGCCGCGGGCGTCGACGTCGTGCACCCGTGCACGCTGCTGGCCCGGGCGCTATGACCGCACGTCCGTCGACCGCGCCCGCCCCGAGGTCAGCCCGTCCGGCACGGTCGGCAGCACGTCGCGGACGTAGGACTCGGCGGCTTCGACCGTCCCCACGTCGGCGCCGGCCTCCTCCGACAGGAACCAGCGGTGCTCCAGCACCTCGTGGAACACCTCGACCGGGTCGAGTTTGTCGGCCAGCTCGGGCGGGATGCGCCGGACCACCGGGTCGTACACCTCCTCCAGCCACCGGATGGCCGCCACCACGTCGGGGACCGGCCGGCCCTCCTCCGCCTCCATCCACGCACGGAACGACGCCAGGTCGTTGAGCAGCCGGCGGGCCTGCTTCTCCTGGGCGACCAGGCCGGTCCGCTGGTGGAGCAGCGATCGGTGGTGGGTGGCCGGCTCCCGGACCCGGGTGGTCACCCGCAGGCGGGCACCGTCGCCGCCGTCGGCGACCAGCTCGACCTCGTCGACGTCGAAGCCCAGGTCGTTGAGCCGCTCCAGCCGCTCGAGCACGCGCTGCTGCTCCTCGCCCGGTGCCACGTCCCACTCGGCGGTGAGCTCGTCCCACAGGGCGTGGTAGCGGGAGACCAGCTCGTCGGCCACGTCGATCGGGTCGAGCCGCACGCCCAGTTGGCCGCCGGCCTCCAGGTCGAGCAGCTCGCCGGCCGCCCGCTCGCGGGCGAGCTCCAGGTCCTGGATCCGCTGGCCGTCGGTCAGCGCAGGGTGCATCTCCGACGTCTCCGCATCGACCAGGTAGGCGGCCAGCGCGCCGGCGTCCAGGCGGAACAGCGTGTTCGACAGCGAGCAGTCGCCCCAGAAGAAGCCGGACAGGTGCAGGCGGACGAGCAGCTCGACGAGCGCGTCGATCAGCAGCTTCGAGGCGTGCATCGCCCGGGGCTCGCTGAACAGGGCGCGGTACGTCGTCGAGTACTCGAGGTACCGGGTGACGAGGGCGGCGTCGGTGTCCGGCCCCCGGTCGACGGCGACGCCCAGCACCGACACGGCCGGGATGCCGGCGTCGGCGAGCCGCCGCAGCAGCCGGTACTCCCGCCGGGCCAGGTGCTCGGGCAGCTCCTTGACCACCCACAGCGTCCCGCCCTCGGACACGAACCGCACCACGTGGCGGTGCAGGCCCGGGTTGCGGGGCTCGACCAGCCGCGGGTCGGCCCACTCCCCGAGCGGGCGATCCCACGGCAGGCTGAGCAGCCCGGCTCCGTCCCGGGCGGGCGGCGCGAACACGAAGCGCATACGGACTCCGCGTCGATGCTACGGCGCTCGACGTGTTGCCCGCTCTTGCTGCTCCGCCGCGCGACGCTCTGGCCACGACTGCGCGAGCGCAGCCTCAGGCGACCGACCGATCCTCCGCCGCGGGATCCCGCAGGTCGAACACCCGGTAGGCGTGCCCGAGGACCGGCTGGGCCACGTTGCGCACCCGGATGCCACCGGGCGTCACGCCCCGCTCGGTGCCGTGGTGGGCGTGACCGTGGATCACCAGGTCGGCGCCGGCGGTGTCGATCGCCTCGGCCAGCAGGTGGCTGCCGAGGAACGGGTAGACCTCCAGGCGCTCGCCCCGCAGCGTGTCCTCGACCGGCGCGTAGTGCAGCAGCGCCACCGTCCGGTCGGACCGGCCGGCGACGCCGATGAGCGCGTCGTGCAGGCGAGCCGCCTCCCGCCGGGTCTCGTCCACGAACGCCTTCATCGCCCGCTCGCCGAACGACGTGGCGCAGGCGCCGGCGAACCCGCCGCCGAACCCCTTGGTCCCGGCGATGCCGATCACGGTGCCGTGGACGTCGACCGTGGTCGAGGTGCCGTCCAGCACGGTGACGCCCGCCCGGGTCAGGGCCTCGACGACCTTGCCGGGCTCGTCGCCGTGGTGGTCGTGGTTGCCGAGCACGGCGACGACCGGGATCCGGACGCCGGCCAGCTCCGCCGCCACCAGCTCGGCCTCGCCCGCCGTCCCGCACCGGGTCAGGTCGCCCGCCAGCAGCAGCAGGTCTGCCCGGTCGTTCACGTGCTGGAGCCCGCCGGCGACCTCGCCGACCGAGTCGCTGCCGACGTGGATGTCGCCGACGGCGGCGATGCGGGTCACCGGTGCATCCTTCGGGCGCCCCGGTGACCCTCTCGCCACTTCGTGGCGACAGGGCGGCGATGCGGCTGGACCGCGCTTCGCTCGGTCATGCCAGCTCCTCGACCGAGCCGTCCTCGTCGTGGGACATCACCGTCAGCTCGTTGACGACCTCGTGGCCGGGGGCGTGCTCGGCCACGACCTCCCCGGCCACCTCGCCGATGGCCTCGCGCTGGCCCTCGGTGGCGACGGTGCCGTTGAGCACCACGCGGTTGCCGGCCACGGTCACGTCCACTCCCAGCTCCTGGGCGCGGCCGTCCGTCGCCAGCGTGTCCTGGATGTGGCCGACCAGGTACGGCGTGGGCAGCGGGTCGGGCCCGGTCATCGGACCGGCTCCCTGGTGGGGGGCGCCTGCGGGTGGACCACCTCGAAGAGCTCCTCGATGATCTCGGCGGGCACGGCCAGGTCGGTCGACTCGGCGTACAGCAGCAGGCTGAGCAGGCGGCGGGGACCGGCGAGGCGGGCCCTGCCGAGCACGTAGTCCCAGTCGAGCTCGCAGCGGCCGATGACCGCCAGCGCGTCGTACCAGTGGTGGGGGCTGTGCTCGGCCGCGGCCAGGGCCTTGATGACCAGCAGGTCCTCCGGGGACACCAGCGGCGCGGGGACGCCCATGTAGTCGCGCTCGCTGCCCCGGGCCAGCATCTCGTCATCGAGGTAGAGGTCGCCGCTGGACCGGAAGATCACGTCGACCAGGACCCCGTGCTTCCAGGCCTTGTACAGCCAGTAGGGGTCCTTCTCCTTGGTGTCGAACCCTGCCGCGGACAGCGCCTCCAGCGCCCGCCTGGCGGCGTCGGGCCGGACGAAGACGTCGATGTCGTCGGTCACCCGGGGCCGGGCGAACGTGGCCGCACTCATCCCACCGATGAGCAGGAAGGCGATGCCGGCCTCCCGCAGCACCGAGATGACCTCGCCCAGCGTGTGCCTGATGGCGTCATCGGAGGGCTCGCGGCCCTCCTCGTAGTGCGATCCCATGACCGGAGAAGGGTTCCCCCGGGGTCGGAGAGGCAAACCCCGGCCGGGGGCCCTCAGGGATAGGTCGAGAAGAACCCGCCGAGATCCTCGACCATGCGGTCGAACGACTCGGCGGCGAACAGGACCGGCTGGTAGCGGGTGATGTCGTAGTCCAGCGTGCCCATCTGCTCGATGTCCCAGGGGCGGACCTCGGCGGACCGGAACTCCTCGATCTCGCCGTACGACGACAGCAGGCCCGCGCCGTAGGCCCGCAGCTCGCCGTCCTCCCACACCACGCCGAACTCGAGCGTGAACCAGAACACCTTGGAGAAGAAGTCGAGCGCCGCGTCGTCCTCGGCGGCCCGGCGCGAGGCCTGCCCGGCCAGCTCGTAGAGGTCGGCGAAGACCGGGTTCCCGAGCATGTTGGCGTGCCCGATGATCTCGTGCACGATGTCGGGCTCGGGGGTGTAGAAGGGCACCGAGTGGTGGCGGATGTACTGCGTCGACAGGAACGTCCGGCCGGCCAGGGCGCCGTAGAACTCGCGGGTCGGGACCAGGCCGGGGACCGGCTGGATGTGGAACCCGGTGAGCCCGTGCACCCGGGCGTCGACCTCCCGCAGCTGGGGCACCCGCTCGGCCGGGAGCGTCACGGCCGCGGCGCCGTCCCGATAGGCCCGGCAGGCGTAGCGCTCGTGCTTGCGGGCCAGCTCGTGGGACACCAGGCGCCAGACGGCGTCCTCGTCAGGGGTGTACTCCACGTCGGGGATCGGCGTGCCCCGGACATGGGCCCGGCCGACCTCCGCGATGGCGGCGCGGCGCCGCCGGTAGGCGGGGTCGGTGAAGCCCGGGTGGTCCTCGGGCAGGTCGAACATCCCCGTGCGGGTGGTGTCGACGTCGGCCATACGCCCATGGTCTTCCCTCTGACCAGGGTGTTCAACAACTCTGGAAATTGTCAGACATTTGGACCGTCAGATCGCCTAACCTCGGGACGAAGCAGCGGGCACGCCTTGGGGGGTAAGCAACATGTCCAGCCCGCGTCAGCTCGATGACGTGGATCGCAACATCGTCGCCGCGCTCGTCGACGACGGCCGGCTCTCGGTGAACGAGCTGGCTCAGCGGGTCGGCGTCAGCCGGGCCACAGCGTACGCCAGGCTGGACAGGCTCCGGACCGACGGCGTGATCACGGGCTTCACCGCCATCGTGGACCCGGCCAAGGCGGGCCTGGGGGTCGCCGCGCTGATCCTCGTCAACGTCGAGCAGAACGAGTGGCGGTCCGCCCGCGACGAGCTGCTGCACCTGCCCGGGGTCGAGTACCTGGCATTCACCAGCGGCGGGTTCGACATGGTGGCGCTGGTGCGCGTGCCGTCGATCGACGCCCTGCGCGACGTCGTCCTCGACCGCCTGCACGGCGCCACCCACGTGCGCTCGACGCAGACGGTCTTCGTGCTCGACGAGCAGCGCCGCCAGGTCGCGGTGCCCTAGTACCCTGAAGTTCTGCTTCGGGCGGTCCGCTGACCTGCCGATCGGTGTCTTGTACCCCTTCCGACCTGCGAGGGAACCTCCCACTAGCTCACGGGCGCTCACGGCGGAACGGCTGCGCTCCGACGCCGGAATCGGTATCGATGGGCAGCACGTCCGCCAAGCCGGCGTAGCCGACCGTGAGGCGGACCCGAGCCGAAAGGTTGCGCAAAACGAAGCCTCGCCCTGCGGCTGTCTGGGAACGCCACGTATCAACCAGGGCCTTCAAGCCTGTCGAGTCGATGAACGTCGTGCCCGAGAGGTCGACAACAACGTCCCGACCACTGCCGGACGCCTGTGCCAGCATCCGGACGAGTTCGGCCCGGGCGTTGAGGTCGAGCAGGCCCAACGCGTGCACGACCCCCGTGCCATCCACCTCGCTCGACCAAATCAGGTATTCGTCCTCGGACACGTCGAGCTCCCCCAGCCGGACGACTCCGCGATCGCCGAGCGGACGGTATAGGGAGCGCCTGCCTCACAAATCGAGCGCCTACGACCGAGCTAGAGATGCCATGCGTGGGCGTTCCGAGTGCAGTCGGGTGACGTCGTGGTCCGCGACGCGCCGTCCAAAGCCCAGTGTCACGACGGTGGCTGGCGCAACTACGCGGACGCGGCCGGGCAGCCGTTCAAGAGTCAAGGCGACTGCATTGCGTTCGCCCTGGGCGCCGCCTAGCGCAACGTCGCGAAGGATCGGGCGTCGGGACGCCAGGCGGGCCATGCGGGTGATTTCCTCGACCAGGTCCGTGGCTCCACCGGCGCCGCCATGAGTCGTAGGAATCGGCCGGATGCGGCACGTAGAGGACCGCGTGGACGAGCCTTGAGTGCCGTTCGGCGAGCTCTTCGAGTTGTCGGGGTCATACCCGCACCGTAACGAACGCGTGTTCGTGATGCCATTGGCCGTGGATCCTCGCCGACAAGCAGCGGGTGGAGGACGTCTCGGGCGGCTGAGCGCCGGGAACGTTTGCGGCGTCCGACCGGCCTGACGAAGAGGGACGCCGATGCGAGACCGAAAACCAACCATGTCCGCCCTGGGGGGCGCCCTGCTGCTCGCGCTGGCGTTGGCGGCGGGCGCCTGTGGCGGCGATGACGACGACGAGGACGCTGCCGGCGACGGGTCGGCCGAGACCACGTCGCCCGAGGCGGAAGACGAGACCGTGTTCGCGCTGGAGGTCGGCGACTGCCTGGCCTCCGACCCGACCGGCGAGACGGTGTCGGAGGTGCCGATGGTCGACTGTGCCGAGCCACACGTCAGCGAGGTGTTCCACACCACCGCGATCGACGCCGAGGAGCTGCCCTCGGCCGCGGACATCGAGGGCATCGTCCAGGAGGAGTGCTTCGCCCAGTTCGAGAGCTTCGTCGGCATGGCCTACGAGGAGTCGGCGCTCGAGATCACGTTTCTCCAGCCCAGTGACGAGTCGTGGGAGCAGGGCGACCGCGAGCTCGTGTGCATGATCACCGACCCCGCCGGCCAGACGTCAGGGACGCTGGAGGGCGCCAACCGCTGAGGGTCCGGGGCCGCCGCCGTTCAGTTCGGCGATCTCGACCTCGGCCACGACGTGCAGGGAGGTGACCCGGACGACCAACTCGCCGGGCACCCCCGTTGCGCGCCGCGTACTCCTCGGCCCGGTCCGCGCCCATGTGGCGGCCGCCGCCCACGAGTAGGTGTGCTGATCGGTGCCGGGTGCTCGATCAAGGCCGTGCAGGAGTCGCTGGGGCACGCCACGGCCAGCGAGACACTCGACACGTACGCCCACCTCTGGCCGGCTGACGAGGACCGGATCAGGGAGGCGGTCGGGGCTGCTCACCGGGCGTCCGGTGTCACCTCGCTGTCACGGGCGGGCGGTACAGCACCCTGACCAGGGTAAAGGCGTGTCTACTGCTAGTACCCGAAGTTCTGGGTCCAGGTCCAGGCCGTGGAGTTGAGGCCGACGCCGATCGTGGTGAGACTGCAGTTCTCGATGTTGCGGCGGTGGCCCTCGGACCCCATCCAATCGTTCATGACCTGCTGGGCCGACCGCTGTCCCTTCGCGATGTTCTCGGCGCCGGGGCTCGGATAGCCGGCGGCCTTGATCCGCTGGTCGAACGTGACGCCCTCCGGCGTCGTGTGGCCGAAGTAGTTGCGGGCCGCCATGTCGTCGCTGTGGCCCTGGGCGGCGGCGGTCAACCGAGGGTCGACGGTGACGGGCGGGCAGGGGGTGGCGGCCGCCGCCCGGGCGGCGTTGACGAGGATCACGACCTGGTCCGTCGGCGACACCACGATGACCGCGGTGGTCGGTGGCGGTGGCGGCGGGGACGGGGCCTGCGGCGGCACCGTTGTGCCGTCGGTGGCCGGGGGGGCGGCCTCCGTCGTGGTCGTGCTGGACGGCGGGACGTCCGCCATGCCGGTGGGCGGCGGGCTGCGTCGTCCGCCGCCGCTGCCGGTGCCGGACGCCGAGGTCTCCTCGCCGTGCTCGACGCCGTCGTCGCCCGCCGCGCCGGACCCCCCGGCCCCCTTGGCCCCGTCGCCGGCGGGGGACCGGGAGCCCTCCGCCGTCTCGACGTCGTCGCTGCCGGTGACCCGGTCGGCCAGGCCGGTGGCCGCAGCCACGCTGAGCGGCGCGACGCACATCACCACGAACGCCAGCAGGAGCACCAGCGGCGAGGGGCGGCGGCGACCCGGCACGGCGCGAACGTTACCTACCCGCCGCGACGGCCATGCCGCGGATCGTCACGGAAAAGTCGCACACAGCGGCCCCCGACCTGGTGCATGATGCGGATGCTTCGGACCGCCCTCCCCGGCGCCCGTGGCCTCTCGGCGAACGCGCCCGGAGAAGATTCGCCCTTGGCGGGCATGGACAGAGGCGAGACGAGATGAGCGAGATCGTTTTCATGGGACTGGCGGCGGTCGCGGTGATTGTTGTCATGGCTGGGCTGCTGGGCTGGTTGGTCGACCGCGACGACCTGTCCGCTCCTGCGGACAGCTGAACCCCAGGCTCAGGCGCTCAGCACGCGCCGGGCGGCGTCGGCGATGCGATCGGGCTGCGGCAGGATGACCTGCTCCAGCTCGGGAGCGTACGCCACGTGGCACTCCTGTGCTCCGACCCGGCCGACCGGCGCGTCGAGCTGCCAGAACGACTGATCGGCGACCCAGGCGGCGACCTCGCCGCCGAAGCCGCCCCGCACGACGTCCTCGTGCACCACCAGCAGCCGTGAGGTCTTGGCGACCGACTCGGCCACCATCTCCTGGTCCCACGGCACCAGCGTCCGCAGGTCGACGATCTCGACCGACGCGCCGTCCGACTCCTCCAGCTGCTTGGCCGCCAGGCGCGAGCGCTCGACGGTCGCGCCCCAGGTCACGATCGTGAGGTCGGTCCCCCGGGTCACATAGCGGCCCTTGCCGAACGGGACGACGTGGTCCGGCCCGGGGAACGGCTCACGGGTGTAGGGCTGGCGCAGCAGGTGCTTGTGCTCCAGGAACAGCACCGGGTCCTCGCACCGGAACGCGGCCCGCAGCAGGCCGGCCGCGTCGCTGGCGCGCGACGGGAAGGCCACGAGCAGCCCGGGGATGTGGGCGAAGATCGACTCGCCCGACTGGCTGTGCCAGATCGAGCCGCCCTGGAGGTAGCCGCCGATCGGCACCCGCATGACGGTCGGGCACGTGAACGCCCCGTTGGACCGCCAGCGGATGGTCGCCGCCTCGCTGCGGATCTGCTGCATGGCGGGCCAGATGTAGTCGAAGAACTGGATCTCGGGCGCGGGCCGCAGGCCCCGGATCGCCTGGCCGACGGCGCGGCCGATGATGTTGGCCTCGGCCAGCGGGGTGTTGTAGCAGCGGGCCCGGCCGAAGCTGCGCTGGAGGCCGTGGGTGGTGCCGAACACGCCGCCCTTGCCCTCGACGTCGGCCATGATCGCCTCGCGGGCGTCGGCCACGTCCTCGCCGAAGACCCGGATGCGCTCGTCCGCCTCCATCACCTCGTGCAGCGTGCGGCGGATGGCCTCGCCGAGCGCGATCGGCGCCTCGACCTCCCCGCCCTTGCCGTCACCGGTGGCGGCGGGCGGCTCGCCCGGGTCGGGGATGTCAGGTAGCGCGACCACGTGGTCGAGCACCGAGTCGCCGTCGGGCCGGGGGGCGGCCAGCGCGGCCTTGGCCGCGTCGGCCACGATCTGGCGGGCCTGCTCGCGGATGCCGGCGGCCTCGTCTGCGGTGATGATCCCCCCGTCGACCAGCGCGGCCTCGAGCCGGTCGATCGGGTCGTGCTCGATCTCCCACTCCATCTCCTGGGCCAGCCGGTACTTGCTCTGCGTGTCGGCGGCGGAGTGGGAGTAGGGCCGGGTGACCTTGGCATGCAGCAGCGCCGGGCCGACGCCCGCCCGGATGTTGGTCACGATCTTGCGGGCGGCGCGGCGGACGGCGAAGTAGTCGGTGCCGTCGACGGATCGGACCTGGAGGCCGGCGAAGCCCCGGACCAGCTCGTTGATCGGCGCGGGCGACTGCTCGGAGGACGGGACCGAGATCGCGTAGCCGTTGTCGGCCACGAGGAACAGTACGGGCAGGTGCTCCGTGCAGGCCGTGTTGAGGCTCTCCCAGAACTCGCCCTCGGACGTGGCGCCCTCGCCGAGGCTGACGTAGGTGACCTCGTCACCGTGGGCGGTCAGGTCGAGCTGGGGGCGCCGCACGATGTAGCGGCCACCCTCGGCGCAGCCGACGGCGGGGATGCATTGGCTGCCGGTCGGGCTCGACTGGGTGACCACGTTGCGGGTGACGTCGCCCCAGTGGGCGGGCATCTGCCGGCCGCCCGAGGCGGGGTCGGCAGCGGAGCCAACGGCCTGGAGCAGGACCTGCTCGGCCGAGATGCCGAGACCGAGCATCAGCGCCAGGTCGCGGTAGTAGGGGAAGAACCAGTCGTAGCCGGGGCGGAGCTCGTGGGCGAGGGCCAGGAGCAGGGACTCGTGTCCGGCCCCGGAGATCTGGAAGAAGACCCGGCTCTGCTTCTGCAGCGCGATCTCGCGGTCGTCGATGGCCCGGGAGACCCGCGCCAGCAGGAGGTCCCGGCGCAGCTCCTCGGGCGGGTAGCCGGCCACCCGGTGGGCGGCCTTGCCGGACGCGGCGGCTCGGTCGGTGAGGTCGATGGTCTTCGGTCTACCACCGGCCTTGGCCTGGTGCGCCCCGCCGGGCACGACCGACAGCACGGCCCGGTGCTCCCGCTCGGCGGCCTTCTTCTCGGCCTTGCGGCGGGCCTTGGCCTCCTTCTTGGCGGCCTTCTTCGAGGCCTTGCGGGCGGCCCGCTCGGCCTCCTCGGCCGCTTTCCTCGCCCGCTTGCGGGCGGCCTTGCCGGGCCGGGATCCGCCGGTGGCCCGCCACGTCAGGTCGATCAGCTCGGACCGGCTCGCCATGTCGACCCCCTAGGCGATAAGTCGGCAGGTTCTCTCCGATGGTTGCACATCTGCCCAACCTCGGGGTGGCTCTGTACGCGAACTGTCGAGATCCGTACGCTTCTCGCAGGACAGCCCCCGGAGGTGCCCGGATGTTCGACTTCTGGACCGTGATGTACCTGCTGGTGGTCGGGCTCGTCGCCGGCTACATCGCCCGGCTGCTGGTGCGGGGCACCGGCGACATGAGCTTCTGGGCCACGCTGCTGGCGGGCGTCGTCGGCTCGTTCGTGGGCGGGCTGCTCGGCTACCTGCTGTTCGGGTGGGACGACGACGAGGGTTGGGTGCAGCCGGGCGGGATCATCGGCTCGATCATCGGCGCGGTGATCGTGGTGCTGCTGTGGCGGGCGTGGAGCCAGCGCCATCCGAGCGCCGGGCGCCCGTCCGGCACCGCCGGCCCCCGCCCTGGCGTCTGACGGTCGCGCCTGAGCCGTAGAGTCGGGCCCCATGCCGCGGGGCCCGGGTGGTTCGCTCGCGTTCGACCGCATGGCGGACCGCTACGACGAGACCCGTGGGGGCCTCGAGCGCGGCGAGCTGCTGGGCGGTTACATCGCGCCCCACCTGCGACCGGGCCCGGTGCTGGAGGTGGGTGTGGGCACCGGAGTGATCGCTCTCGCCCTCGGCGGTCACGGGCACCACGTGGTGGGCGTCGACCTGTCGTTGCCGATGCTCGCCCGGGCCCGGCCGCGGCTGGGCGCCCGGGTCGCGCTGGCCGACGGCAACCACCTGCCGGTCGCCACCGGCGCGGTGCCGAACGTGGTGATCGTGTGGGTGCTCCACCTCGTGCCGGACATCACAGCCCTCCTGGCCGAGGCCGGCCGGGTGACCGCGGCGGGCGGCCGCATCGCGGTGATCCCGGCAGGCGGCGAGTGGGAACCCGACGCCATCGGCGACATCGTGGTCCCGATGGCCGACGCCCTGCGTCCCCCGCAGGACCGCCCGACCGACATCGAAGCGGCCGGCCCTGCGGCAGGCCTGACGATCGTGGCCAGCGAGCCGACACCGGACTGGGAGACGGTCGAGTCCCCCGACGACGTCGCGAGGACGATCGAGTCCCGCCAATGGTCGAGCCTGTGGGACCTGTCCGACGACCGCTGGGCGGCGCTGGTCGAGCCGGTGCTCACGGCGCTGCGCTCGCTGCCGGACCACGACACGCCGCGAGCCCGCCGGGCCCACGACCACGTGGTGGTGCTCACTCCCGCCTGAGAGACGCTGTACGAGCCGGGCCCGGGGGGAGCCAGGCCCGACTGACAGACCGTGCGCTGGGAGCGCCAGCGAACTCGCCCAGCGAGCACCCCGCGTGGTGTCAAGGCTAGCGACGGATCCGCGGGAAAGGACCTCGTCAGGGCGCACTTTTCGGCGGAAACGGGTCAGGAGTTTCGACGTCGACGCGGCGTGCGCGAAGAGCACCTCGGCCTGTGGCAGACCGGTGGCACGATCCGAGCTCGGCGATGCTCCGCGGCGGTCACCGATGCACCGGTGAGCGCGACAGGTAGCGGTCCGGGTCGTCGGGGGTGATGGGCCGGCGCTGGCGGCGCTGGCGGATCGTGTTGCCCGGGCGCAGGAGGGTGCGGTGGCCGGCGACCACCTCCCACCCGCGCTGCGACGGAGGGCGCCACGCGTCCGGGACGCCCGGCCAGAAGTAGGTCACCGCCAGGATGGCGCTCACGGTCACCAGGACGGCGGCGGCTGCGATCGAGGCCTGCCACACCGGCCACGAGCGGTCCTCCGTGAGGACCATCCTCGTCAGGTCGCCGCCCGCCGCCACCAGGAAGCCAACGCCCGCCGGCATCGCCAGGTAGCCCGCGCCCCACAGGGTCCGGTACTTGCGGCGGCTGCCCGTCGCCTTCGGCCACGCGCCCACCCGGCGTTCGTAGCGCTCGACGGCCGACAGCTCGACGCCGCGCCACGTCTGGACGCCGTTGCCGACGGCCACCAGCCCCACCGCCAGCGTGGCCACGCAGCCCGCCAGCGCCGCCGGCGTCATCGGGCCCCCCGCTGACAACGGCAGCCCGCTGGACACAGCGTCAACGGCTGTAGAGGGCCAAAGATCAGCGACATCATGTCGAGCGTACTGAGACGTAGCGATCCCGCCAAATAATACTGAGGATTAATGAAATATACCTAGGCTGAGTCGGCGACGGGGAGGGCGTGCACCTCCCCGGTCTGGATTCGCCACAGCGCGGCGTACAGGCCGCGGGCCGCCAGCAACTCGTCGTGCGTGCCGGACTCGACGACGCGGCCCCGCTCCAGGACGTGGATCCGGTCGGCGTGCCGGACGGTCGACAGGCGGTGGGCGATCACCATGACCGTCCGCCCCCGGCTCACCAGCTCGAGCGAGCGCTGGATGGCCGCCTCGGTCTCGTTGTCGACCGCGGAGGTCGCCTCGTCCAGCACCAGCAGCGGCGGGTCCTTCAGGATGGCCCGGGCGATCGACAGGCGCTGGCGCTGGCCGCCCGACAGCTTCTGGCCCCGCTCACCGACCACCGTGTCGTAGCGCTGCGGCAGCGCCTGGATGAACTCGTGCGCCTCGGCCAGCCGGGCGGCCTGCTCCAGCTCGTCGTCGGTGGCGTCGGGCCGGCCGTAGGCCAGGTTCTCCCGCACCGTGCCCTGGAACAGGAACACGTCCTGGCCGACGTACCCGATCGACCGCCGCACGGCCGCCAGCGGGACCTCGTCCACCCCCACGCCGTCGAGCGTGATCCGCCCGCCTGTCACCTCGTACAGCCGCAGAAGCAGCTTGACCACTGTCGACTTGCCGGCCCCCGTGGCGCCCACGATGGCGTGGGTCTCGCCCGCCGGCACCTCCAGCGAGAACGCGTCGAGCACCGCCGGCCCCGGGAAGCCCGCCGGCCCGTACGCGAACGACACCCGGTCGAAGCGCACCTCGCCCGAGATCGGGTCGGGCAGCGCCCCCGACCCGTCGACGATCGTCGGCTCGACCGCCAGGAGGTCGAGGATCCGCCGGGTCGACGCCATCGCCCGCTGGTACAGGTCGAACGTCTCGCCCAGCCGCGTCAGCGGCCACAGCAGCCGCTGGGTCATGTACACGAGGACCGAGAACAGGCCGACGTCCATCGTCCCGTTCAGCGCGGCCTGCCCGCCGACCAGGAGCGTGATCGTGAACGCGGCCAGGATCGCCATCCGGATCAGAGGGATGAACGCAGACGACAGCTTGATCGCACCCCGGTTGGCTTCCCGGTAGGCCTGGCTGGCCTCGGCGACGCGGGCCGTCTCCCGGGACTCTGCCGTGAACGACCGGATCGTGGCGATGCCCGACAGGTTGTTGGCCAGCAGCGCGCCCAGGTCGCCGGCGGTCCCCCGGACCCGGGCGTAGTGGGGCTCGAGCCGGGTCTGATAGCGGATCGACGCCCACACGATCAGCGGGATCGGCAGGAAGGCGACGACGCCGAGAACCGGCGAGGCCACGAAGAACACGATCCCGACGAAGATCACGTTGACCAGCGTGCGGATGATCTCCGACGCCCCCATGTCGAGGAAACGCTCGAGCTGGTTGACGTCGTCGTTGAGAACGGCCAGCAGCCCGCCCGTCGACTGGTCCTCGAACCACGCCAGCTCCAGGCGCTGCACGTGGCGGTACGCGTCCATGCGCGCCTCGTGCTCGATCGTCTGGGCCAGGTTGCGCCACAGCAGGTTGGACACGTACTCGCTGCCCGACTCGATCAGCCACACGACCACGTTGATGATCCCGAGGACGACCAGCTGGTGGAACCGGTCCTCGATGCCGAACACCGTGGCGACCAGTGAGTCGTCGGCCCGGACGACCACGTCGACCGCCGCGCCGATCAGCAGCTCCGGCACGACGTCGGCGAGCTTGTTGACGACGCTGAACGTGATGGCGGCAACCACCGTGCGCCGGTGGCCGCGGGCGTAGCGCCACAGCCGGACCAGCGGCGGTGCCTCGGCCGCCGGGCGGCGGTGGCGACGCAGGGGGAACCTCATGGGGTGAGGCTAGGGCTGGTTGACAGGCATCGATTGTTAAGCGAGCCTAACGTACATGACGGATCCGTTCGACGGTGCGTGCCCGGTCCGCTGGCTGATCGACGACATCGGCCGGTACCTGGCGGGGGAGGACGCCGACGGCGCGGAGGTGGGCAGCACGGGGCGCCGGGCCGTCACCCGGGCGGCCGGGGAGGTCGACGACCTGCTTCGCAGCGCCTACGCCGCCCACGAGGTCGTGGCCACCGAGCTGCGGTTCGCGGGCCCGGACCGGGGCTTCCGCCGGACCGTGTTCGCCATCTCGCCGACGCCGGTGGCGCTCATGCTGCTGTGCATCCGCATGTGCGACCCCGCGGACGACGTGACCGTGATCCAGCACACGGCGGCCCGCGGATCGTCGTCCCGCACCGCACCCTGGCCGTTCGGCATGGCGGTGGCGGAGGAGCTGACCCGGCCGCCAGCGAGCGACGTGCCCGTCCCGGCCGGGCTGGAGGACCTCGCCGATCCCGGTCGCTGAACGCATCCGGACAGTCCCCGGCTACCGTCGTCGGGGATGACCCTCGTGCGCCTCGGTCCCGACGCACCGGCCAGCGACGTGGCGGCCTCGCTCGACGAGCTCGGCTACGCATTGGTCGAGGGCGTGCTGGACCCCGCCGACACCGCGGGCCGGCTGGCGGCGCTCGACGGGCTGTTCGCCGCCACACCGACCGGGCGCAACTCGTTCGAGGGGTACCACACGCAGCGGATCTACGCGGTCTTCGCCAAGACCCGGGCGTTCGACGACCTCGCCGTCCACCCGGTCCTGCTGGCCGCGCTCGACCACGCCCTCGGCCCCCACTACCAGTTCTCCGCCCCGGTGGCGCTGCAGATCGGCCCGGGCGAGGCGGCCCAGGTCCTGCACCGGGACGAGGACGTCTACCCGCTCACCAAGCCCCACCCGCCGGTGGTGGTGACCAGCATGTGGGCGCTCACCGACTTCACCGAGGAGAACGGCGCCACCCGCCTCATCCCGGGCAGCCACCGCTGGCCCGAGGACCGGCGCCCGGCCCCGGACGGCAGCGAGGCCGTCGACGCCACGATGCCCGCCGGGTCGGTGCTGATCTACCTCGGCGGCCTGTGGCACGGCGGCGGCGCCAACACGACGGACCGGCCGCGCCCCGGCCTGCTGCTCGAGTACGTCGTGTCGTGGCTCCGCCCGCAGGAGACCCATCTCGTCGCCGTGCCGCCCGAGGTGGCCCGCGCGCTGCCCGAGCGGCTGCAGGAGCTGTTGGGCTACAACGTCTACCCGCCGTTCCTCGGCTACGTCGACGGACGCCACCCGGGCCGGATCCTGCGGTCACCGTGAGCGAGCCGCACGAACGAGCCATGAACACGGCGACCCCCGTCCGCGCCCTGGCCGACGAGTACTGGGAGGCCCGGCTTCAGGCCAGCCCCCTGTTCGCCACGTTCCTCGGCGACCACCGTTACGACGACCGGGTCGACGACCTGTCGGTCGAGGCCGAGCGGGCCGACCGGGCCCGGTGGGCGGACCTGCGCGAGCGGGCGTCCGCGCTCGACGGTGCGCTCGAGCCCGCCGACGCCGTCACCCGGGACCTGCTGGTCCACGAGCTGGACGACACGATCCGGGCCATCGACCTCCGCCTGGTGGAGATGTCGTGGGACCAGATGGAGGGCGTCCACGCCGACCTGCTCATCACCGCAGGCCAGCTCAGCGCCCCCGAGCCCGAGCATGCCGCCATGGCGCTCGTCCGCAGCCGGCGCTACGGCGACATGCTGGCCCAGGCCGCCGACCGCTGGCGGGACGGCCTGGCGGCGGGCCGGATACCCGCCCGGCTCAACGTGCTGCGCTCGATCAACCAGGTCGAGAGCTACCTGGCCTCCCCGATCGAGGCCGATCCGTTCGCCACGCTGGCCGGCCCCGAGGGCTGGGACGGGTTCGAGGCGTGGCGAGCCGAGCTGGCCGGCATCGTCGGGGACCAGGTCAGGCCGGCGTTCGCCCGCTACCGCGACGTGCTGCGGGACGAGCTGCTGCCCGTGTCCCGCGCCGACGACCGGCCCGGCCTGTGCCACCTCGACGACGGCGACGAGGTGTACCGGGCGCTGATCGAGATCCACACCGGCCTCCCGCTGACAGCCGACGAGCTGCACGAGATCGGCCTCGAGGAGGCGACCCGCCTGCTGCCGGCCGAGTACGCGGCGGCCGGCGGGCAGCTGTGGGGCACCGAGGACGTGGCCGAGATCTTCGCCCGGCTGCGGGACGACGAGAGCCTGCGCTACGCCGACGCGGGCGAGATCCTGGCCCACGCGGGCGCCTGCCTCGACGCGGCCACCGCCGCCATCCCCGACTGGTTCGGCATCCTGCCCCAGGCGCCCTGCGTGCTCACTCCGGTGCCGGACTACCTGGCCGCCGACTCGCCGGCCGCCTACTACACGCCCCCGGCACCCGACGGCAGCCGGCCCGGCGAGTACCACGTCAACCTGCACGACCCGGCGGCCCGGGGTCGGGCGGAGACGGCGTCGATCGCGTTCCACGAGGCGATCCCGGGCCACCACCTGCAGCTGGCCATCGCCACCGAGCGGACCGAGCTGCCCGCGTTCCGCCGGCTGTCGTGGGGCCACACGGCGTTCGTGGAGGGCTGGGCGCTCTACACCGAGCGGCTGGCCGACGAGATGGGCCTCTACGACACCGAGCTCGACCGGCTGGGCATGCTGGCGTCGGACTCGTGGCGGGCCTGCCGGCTCGTGGTCGACACCGGCCTGCACGCCCGGGGCTGGACCCGGCGGCAGGCGGTCGACTTCATGGTCGCCAACGCCCCGGTGAGCCGGGAGGAGATCGAGGTCGAGGTCGACCGGTACGTCGGCATGCCCGGCCAGGCGCTGGCCTACAAGGTCGGCCAGCGGGAGATCCTGCGGCTCCGGGACGAGGCCCGGGCGGCGCTCGGGGCGCGGTTCGACGTCGCGGGCTTCCACGACGCCGTCCTCGGGGCCGCGACGGTCAGCCTCCGGGTGCTGCGGGACCGGGTCGCGGCCTGGGCGGGGCCGGCTCAGGGAGCGTCGGGGTCGACGAGGTCGGGGTCGACCAGCGTCTCGCCGTAGCCCTCCACGGTCACGGCCTGCTCCTCGATCACCCGGCTGTGCACGAACCCGGCCAGCGCGGCGCCGAGCAGGGGGGCCACCCAGAACAGCCACAGCTGCTCCAGGGCGTCGCCGCCGACGAAGATGGCCGGACCGGTGGAGCGGGCCGGGTTCACCGACGTGTTGGTGACCGGGATCGAGATGAGGTGGATCAGCGTCAGCGCCAGGCCGATGGTGAGCCCCGCGAATCCGATCGGCGCGTCCCGCCCGGTGACCCCGAGGATCAGCAGCAGGAAGAAGAAGGTGAGCACGACCTCGACCACCGCGGCCGCCACCCAGTCGTAGCCGCCGGGCGAGAGGTTGGCCCAGCCGTTGACGGCCAGGTTGCTGTCGCCAGGACCCGTGCCGATGCTGAATCCGTCGACGCCGCTGGCGATGGCCACGATGATCGCCGTGCCGAGGATCGCCCCGACCAGCTGGGCGACGACGTAGGCGATGGCGTCCCGGGCCTCGATGCGGCGGGCCACGAACACACCGAGCGTGACGGCGGGGTTGAAATGGCCACCCGAGATGTGGCCGAGGGCGTACGCCGCGGTCAGGACCGTGAGGCCGAACGCCAGCGACACGCCCGCCAACCCGATGCCGAGGTTGGTGTCGGGCATGAAGTTGGCGGCCAGGACGGCGCTGCCGCACCCCCCGAGCACCAGCCACAACGTGCCGAGGAGCTCGGCGATCAGCTTGCGTTGCAGTTCCATCGACCCTCCTCGCTCTGCGTGCGCTCCCCTGCCTAGGGGGAGACGGGCACGCCTGTCGTCACCCCAGGCGAGTGAGGAGCGGGCATCCTCACCGTGGGGCGTCCCGCCCGTGGACGCTCCGATGGGTGATGTCGACGCCAGGGACCACCACTGGCGGGCGGGGCTCGCGTAGGGTCGTGCCAGCACTGTTGTTGGCCTTCCGGGAGGTCGCCGATGACCGCAGCGCGCCACGGCGGCGCCCGCTGGTTGACCATCGTGGTGGCGCTGGTCGGCGCCGCGGCCGTGCTGGGCACGATCGCGTTCTGGCCGCGGGGAGACGCTCCCGACCTCGGCACCCAGCCCTCGACCTACGTCGATGCCACCGTGACCCTGGTCGACAGCGGCACATGCGAGGACCCGGCGGTCGACGCCCCGGGGCCGTGCCAGGCGGTCCAGGCCCGGCTCACCTCGGGCGCGGACGCCGGGGACACGGTCGAGTTCAACGTGCCCGCCAGCCAGTTCGACGCGCCGGACCTGGCCGAGGGCGACAAGGTGGTCCTGCTCGACGTGGCCAGCTCGCCCCGCGAGTTCCGCTACTCGTTCCACGACTTCCAGCGGTCGACGACGATGTGGTGGCTGGTCGGGCTGTTCGTCGTGGTGGTGGTCATGTTCGGCCGGTGGCAGGGCGTGCGGGCGCTGATCGGGCTGGCGGCGAGCGGGGCGATCCTGGTGGCGTTCCTGGTCCCCGCGCTGCTGCGGGACGAGCCCGCGGTGCCGGTGGCGCTGGCAGCGACGGTGGTGATCGCGTTCATCGCCCTCTACCTGGCCCACGGCGTGAACGCCGGGACCACCGTGGCGCTGGCCGGGACGTTGGTCAGCCTCGCGCTCATCGCGGGGCTGGCGTTCGTGGTGGCCGCGCTGGCCGAGTTCAGCGGGCTGGCCGACGGCCGCGCCCAGACGCTGCGGGTGACGGCGGATGCCCTCGATCTGCGGGGCCTGCTGGTGGCGGGGATCGTGGTCGGCGCGCTCGGCGTGCTCGACGACGTGACGGTCAGCCAGGTGTCGATCGTGGCCGCGCTGCGGCGGGCCAACCCCGGCCTGACGCCCCGCCTGCTGTACGGGGAGGCCACCAAGGTCGGCCGCGACCACGTGGCCTCCACCGTCAACACCCTCGTGCTGGCGTACGCGGGTGCCTCGCTGCCGCTGCTGCTGCTGTTCGCCCAGGGCGACCAGCCGGTGGCGCGGCTGCTGACCGGCGAGCTGATCGCGGTGGAGATCGTCCGCATGCTGGTGGGCTCGATCGGGCTGGTGGCGTCGGTCCCGATCACGACCGCGCTGGCGGCGCTGGTCCTGTCGCCCCGGGACGACGTGCTCAGCCGGCGGCAGCGCCGCCGTATCGGCGACGACCCGGTCGAGGACGGCGGCGTCACGGCGGCGCCGGCCCACGCGGCGCGGTCCGGGCGGCTCCGGCGGCGCCGGAGCAGCGCGCCCGCCGGCCTCGGCGAGCCGGTGCCCGCCGAGGAACCGCGGTGACCGAGGCCGGCCCGGCCCCTGCCGACGCGGCGGACCCGACGCCCGCCGAGGCCGGCCCCTCGGCCGAACGCGCGGGCCGGATCGAGCGGGCCCGGCAGGCGGGAACCGACGCCTTCGCCCGGCTGGTCGCCGCCCGGCCGCGGTTCCGGGCCGTCGACGCCGCCTTCGAGCTGTGGGACCGTGACCGGTCCAAGGCGGCGACGCTGCTGGCCGGCGCCCTCGTCTACCGGCTGTTCGTGTGGCTGCTGCCGGTGTGCCTGCTGCTGGCCAGCCTGCTCGGGTTCCTGGCCCAGCACGACGCCGATGCCCCCAGCGACGTGGCCCGCGAGGGCGGGGTGAGCAGCTACCTGGTGAACGTGGTGGCCGACGCCGCCGCCGACTCCCGCAGCAGCCGGTGGATCACGCTGTTCCTGGCGCTGTTCGGCATCGCGGTCGCCGGCAACGGCACTGTCCGCGCGCTGCGGCTGTCGCACGCCCTCGTGTGGGACACGCCGCTGCCCAAGATGCGCCGGGCGTGGGTCGGACCGCTGACACTGCTCGGGGTGACCGTGCTCGCCGGCGCGGCGGCGAGCCTGTCGTGGAAGGCCCGGGACGTCAGCCCCGGCATCGGCGTGGGCGGGGCGGTGCTGTCGTCGCTCGCCCTCGCGGGCGTGTGGCTGCTGGCGTCATGGCTGCTGCCCCACGACGGGGCCCCGTGGTGGGCGCTGATCCCGGGTGCGCTGCTCGGCGGCGGCTCCGTGCTGATCATGCAGCTCGTCACCGTCTACTACCTCGCCAGCAAGCTCGAGACGGCCAGCGAGCTGTACGGCTCGCTGGGCGCGGCCGCCGCGGTGCTGCTGTGGCTGTCGATCCTCGCCCGCATCGTCGTCGTGGCGGCCGGGCTCAACGCCACGCTGTGGCAACGGCGCCGCCGCCGTGCCGGCCCGCCCGACGGGGTCCCGGATGCGACCGGGGTACCGGCGATGCTCACGGTCTGGCGGTTCCCGACGCCCGGCGGGGCGGACGCAGCCGAGCCGACGCTCGCCGACCTGCAGCGGCGCGGCGCGCTCAGCGTGCAGGAGGCGGCGGTCGTGTCGTGGGAGGAGGGGGCGGACGAACCCCGCACCCGGCCGCTGCGGGAGGTGACCGGCGCGGGCGCGCTGAGCGGGGCCTTCTGGGGGCTGCTGTTCGGGGTGGTGTTCTTCGTGCCGGTGCTGGGGGCGGCGGCCGGGGCGGCCGTGGGGGCGCTCGGCGAGTCGCTGTCGAGCGTCGGCCTGGACGAGGAGCGGGCCGCGGCCGTGCGCCGCGAGATCGGCCCCGGCACGTCGGCGCTTTTCGTGGTATCCATCGGGCCGGTGCCTGACGAGGCCCTCGACGCGTTCGTCGACGCAGAGGTTGTGTCAGGGTGACATCCGGGTGAACGCCCGGATATCACCCCGGGTGGGTGATGCGCCGCAGACCCGGAATGAGGCACTGTCGGGGTGACATTGGCGTCACCCCGCTTCCTTGCACCCAGGGGGTGCCGTGCCCGCTGCTCTCCAGCGCATTCTCCCGTCCCGGCACATCGTCCCCACGCTGCCACACCCACTGGTGCGCCGGCCGCGCCTCGAAGACCTGCTCGACGAGGACCGGCGGCGCCACATCACCCTGGTCTCCGGCCTGCCGGGCGCCGGCAAGACCACGCTCGTCGCCTCGTGGCTGCGGGCGACAGACCGCCACGCGGCGTGGGTCGCGCTGGACGCCCGCGACAACGAGCCCGGCCGCCTGGCTCGCTCGATCGTCGCCGGCCTGGCTCGCGCCTCCGCCGTCGCCCAGGGCCCCGGCCGGCGCCGGCGGGGCGCCACCACCCTGCTGGACGAGGCCTTCGCGTCGCTGGCCGGCGGATCGTGGGTGCTCGTGCTCGACGACGTCCACGAGCTGCGCTCGGCCGAGTCGCTCCAGGTCTTACGGCACGTCCTCGACCGCTCGCCGGCCACCGTACCCGTCGTGCTCTGCGCCCGGGCCGACCCGCCGGTCGCCCTCGGGCGGCTTCGCCTCGACGGCCGGCTGGGCGAGATCCGCAACGCCGACCTCGAGTTCACCGAGGACGAGGCCTCCGCGCTGTTCGACGCCTACGGCATCGAGCTGCGCCAGGACGACGTCCACGCGCTGTGGCAGCGCACCCAGGGCTGGATCGCCGGGTTGCGCCTGGCCGCCGGCGCGCTCGGCGGTGCCGCCGACGACCGCCACGAGGTCGTGCGCAGCGCCACCGCCACCGAGGCGGCCGTGGCCGAGTACCTGCTGGAGGAGGTCCTCGACCGCCAGGACCCGGGCACCCAGGAGTTCCTGCTGCGCACCAGCGTGGTCGAGCGGATCACCCCGGCGCTGGCCGAGATCCTCTCCGGCGACGCCGACGCGGGCGAGCGCCTCGAGCAGCTGGCCAGCAGCGGCGTGTTCCTGACCGACGTGTCCGACGGCGGCTGGTACCGCTACCACGCACTGTTCGCGGATCTGCTGCGGGCGGGGCTGCGTCACCGTTCCCCGGGCCTGCTGCCCGAGCTGCACCAGCGGGCAGCGGCGTGGATGCTGGCGCACGGCGCGCGGGCCGAGGCCGAGTCCCACGCCCGCCTGGCCGGCGACTGGGAGCTGGTGGGCGAGCTGGCGTCCGACCGCTGGCTGGCCGCCGCGCTCGACGACACCGAGCCCGCGCCCGACCCTCTGGCCGGCACCCCACCAGCGGCGATCGCCGAGGTGACGGACCTGGCGCTGGTGGCGGCCGCGCTGGCCTGCGGGCGCGGGCACCGCGACGACGCCGACCTCCACCGGTCCCGTGCCGACGAGCTGGGGGGGCCGCTCCGGGACGCACCGGACCTGCCGGAGGCCCGGTTGACGCGCCGCCGGGTCGTCGACCTGTCGTACGGCTGGGCGTTCGGCGCCGACCTCCGGTCGCGGGACGCGGGCCGGGTGCTGGCGTCGGCCCGCGAGACCTGCGCCGATGCGGCCGGGCACGCGGCCGCCATCCGCCACCTGGCCCGCCTGCGCGGCGCCGAGCTGCAACTCGACGACGGCAACTTCGACGCCGCAGTCGGCATCCTGGCGTCGCTGGCGGACGTCCGCGACGACGAGTGGACGACGATGGAGGCGTCCGCGGTCCTGGCCCTGGTCCACGCGGCCGGCGGCCACCTCGACCGCGCCGACCGCCGGGCCGCCGCGGTGCTGGCGTCCGACGTGATCGAGGTCCACCTCACCGCCCTACGGGCCGCCCACCTGGCTCGGGCCCTGTGCTGCACCCAGCGGGGCGAGCGGCGCACGGCCAACGCCCACCTGGCCGCGGCCGAGGCCACCGGCTACGTGGCGGCCCGCCCGCTGGCCGTGGTCCACCGGGCGCTGCAGGCCGCGGTGATCGGGAACGGTGGCGGCGCCGCGCCCGGCACCGCCTGGCTCGACAGCGCGACCGCCGGCCACCCGCTCGCCGCCCAGGTGCTGGTGGCGGCCGGGGCCCTCGAGGTCGTCGACCCGCAGCGGCGCCTCGTGGCCGTCGGCGGCGCCGCCGAGAAGGCCGTCGTTCGGGCCCGCCAGGACCTCGACCGCGGCGCCCCCGAGTCGGCCCGGGCCGCGCTCGACAGGGCGCTGGCGGGCTCGCTGGCCTCGGTGCACCTGCGTACCGTCGTCGAGCTCCGCACGCTGTCCGCCCTCGCCGCCTCCGCCTCCGGGCACGAGGACGATGCCCGCACCCACCTGCGGGCCGCGCTCGACCTGGTGGCCGGCTCCGGCGTCCGGGCCCCGTTGATGGAGCGTGCCCCCGCGTTGGTCGGGCTGCTGGAGCAGGAGACCGCCGACCCGACCCGGCGGGGCCTCGTCCTCGAGCTGCTCGACCACCTGCGGCGTACGCCCGCCGGCAGCACCGTCGAGTCGCTGACCGACCGCGAGACGGCGGTGCTCCAGTACCTGCCGACGCTCATGTCGAACGCCGAGATCGCCGACGGGCTCCACCTGTCGATCAACACGGTGAAGTCCCACCTGAAGGCGGTCTACCGCAAGCTCGGGGTGGAGGGCCGCCGGGACGCCGTGCTTCGAGGGCGAGAGCTGGAGCTGCTCTGAGCCGGCCGGCCGGTCAGGGACGCACGATGCACCGGAAACCGAGGTGCGAGGTCGAGGTGTCGACCGCCTGGGCCATGCGGGCCGCGGGCCGGTAGCGACGGCAGTAGTTGGGGGCGCACAGATGGGATCCACCCTTCATCACCCGGCGGGGGATGGCCGCCGGGTCGCGGCCGTCGACGCTGGCCTCCCGGGTGCCGCCCCGGGGGTCGTCGACCGTGCAGCACGGGTCGTGGACGCCGGCTCCGTGGTCCCCGTACCAGTCCGTGGTCCATTCCCACACGTTGCCGGTGACCTGGAACAGCCCGTAGCCATTGGGCGGGAACGAGCGGGCGGGAGCCGTGTACTCCCAGCCGTCGAGCAGCAGGTTCTCGTTCGGGAACTCGCCCTGCCATACGTTGGCCATGTGACGCCCGCCCGGCGTGAGCTCGTCGCCCCACGCGTACTCGGCCCCGTCGAGGCCGCCGCGGGCGGCCCGCTCCCACTGCGCCTCGGTCGGCAGCTCCTTGCCGGCCCACGCCGCGTAGGCCGCCGCGTCGTCGAAGGCGACGTGGACGACGGGGTGGTCGCCCAGGCCCCTCAGCGACGACTGCGGCCCCCGGGGGTGGCGCCAGTCGGCGCCCGGTACCCACGCCCACCACTGGTATGCGTCGCGCAGGTCGACCGGCCGGCGGGGCCGGCGGAACACGCTCGACGCCGCCACCAGCAACTCGGGCCGGGCGTCGGGGTAGGCGGCCGGGTCGGGGGCCTGCTCGGCCAGCGTGACGTGGCCGGTGGCCTTGACGAACGCCGCGAAGTCGTCGTTGGTGACGGTGGTGCGGTCGACCCAGAACCCGTCGACCCGGACCCCGTGGGCCGGGGCCTCCTCGGGGTAGTGGTCGTCCGAGCCCATCGTGAACTCGCCGCCCGGGACCCACACCATGGCCGGATGCGGCGGGGCGCCGGGGGGATCGACCGCCGCGCTGGCGTCACTGCCCACAGGAACACCACCCTGGCCGCCCGGGGCCGCCCGTGTCGACACCCGACCGGGGTGAGCCGTGCGAGCAGGGGGAACGGACCGTGGCCCGGGTAGCCGACGCACCGGCCGAGGCCCCCACCGGCGAGGGCGGGCTCCCGTTCGTCCGGGTGCCCCACTCGCTGTTCGCCTCGGCGGGGGACGAGCCCCGGCGCCGGCGGGTCGACGACCTCGTCCTCCTGGCGTTCGCGGCCGCCACCGTGCTGGTCGCCGCGCTGCTGGCCGACGAGACCGGGGACGCCGGCAACACGGCGGTGGACGCGCTCGACGGCCTGCTCGGCTGGCTCGACCCGGTGTGGGCCGCGGCCTACGTGGGGTCGACCCTGCTCGTGGTCGTGATCCTGGTGGCCGCCCTGGCCGGGCGCCGCCACGCGCTGCTGCGGGACACGCTGCTGGGCGGCGGGCTGTGCCTCGGCATCGGCGCGCTGGTGACCTCGGCGGTCGACGGCCGCTGGCCGTCCTGGTCCGGGGTGCTGTGGTGGGGCCACACGCCCACCTACCCGTCGCTGCGGCTGGCCGTCGTGACCGCGGTGGCGCTGGTCGCGCTGCCCGACCTGACCCGGCCGGTCCGCTACGCGGCGCTGGTCGTCATCGGCCTCACCACGGTCGCCGCCACCGTGCTGGGCGACGCCTACCCGCTGCACGTCCTCGGCGGCCTCGCACTCGGCGTCGGGGTCGGCGCTGCGGTCCGGCTGGCGTTCGGCTCGTCGGCCGGCTTCCCCCACGAGCGCCGGGTCCTCGCCGACCTGGCCGCGCTCGGCATCGACGCGGTCGAGGTGTGGCGCGACGACGACCAGCGGGGCGGCGTCGCCCGCTACCGGGCGGTCGGGCGGCGGGGCGAGGGCTGGGCGGTGGCCGTGTACGGCCGGGACGCCCGGGACGCGCAGATGCTCGCCCGGATGTGGCGGATGCTGTGGTATCGGGACCCGGGGCCCGAGGCGTCGCTCACCCGCCGGGCCCAGGTCGAGCACGAGGGGCTCATGCTGTTCGCCGCGGCCCGGGCCGGCGTACCGGTCCCCGACGTCGAAGCCGCGGGCACGGCCACGACCGGCGACGCGCTGCTGGTCACGACCGAGCCGGACGCGCCGACGCTGCGGTCGCTGCGCCCCGAGGACGTCGACGACGATCTGCTGACCGCGGTGTGGACCGCGGCCCGGACGCTGCGCGACGCCCGCATCGGGCACGGGCACCTCAACGCCGGCTCGCTCGTGGTCGTGCCGCCGGGCGTGGTGGTCACCGACCTGGCCGCGGCCCGGCTCCACGCGGCCGACGCGGTGCTGGCCACCGACCTGGCCGAGCTGCTGGTGTCGTGCGCCCTGGTGGTCGGCGCCGACCGGGCGCTCGCCGCGGCCCGGGCGGCGATGGGCGACGAGGCGATGTACGCCGCGCTGCCGTTCCTCCAGCGGGCGGCGCTGACGCCCGCGCTGCGGGACGACGCCCACGATGCCGAGCTCGACGTGGGCCGGCTGCGCCAGCAGGTCGTGGACCTGACCGGCGGCGAGATGCCGGAGGTCGCCGCCATCCGCCGGGTGTCGTCCCGGGACGTCGTGCTGGTCCTGCTGACCGCCTTCGCCGCCTACCTGCTGATCGGACAGCTGGCCGACATCGGCATCGACACGATCGTCGACGAGCTGTCCGGTGCGGCCTGGGGCTGGGTCCTGCTGGCCCTCGCGCTGGCGCAGGGCACGCTCGTCACCGACGCGTTCGCCACGCTGGCCGCCGTCGGCCGACCGCTGCCGATGGGGCCGACCATCGTGCTCCAGTCGGCGGTGAAGTTCATCAACCTGACCGTGCCGTCGGCCGCGGGCAAGATCGCGCTCACCATGCGCTACCTGGAGCGCCAGGGCGTCGAGCGGGCGGTGGCGCTGACCCAGGGGTCGATCGACGGGTTCACCGGGTTCATCGTCCAGGCGCTGGTGCTGCTGATCGTGATCCCGCTGAGCGACGTCGACCTGACGCCCGACGACCTGTCGACCGGCGCCGACACGAGCAAGCTCATCTGGATCGGGCTGGCGGCGGTGGCCATCGGCGTGGTGGCCGGGCTGGTGGCCGTCGCGCTGCCGGGGCTGCGCCGCAAGATCTGGCCGTTCGTGTCGGCCGCGTTGACCAACGCTCGCCAGCTGGCGACGTCGCCGTCCCGCCTGGCCCGGCTGCTGGGGGCCAACGTCGCCAGCCAGCTGCTGTTCGCCCTGACGCTGGGGGCGTCGGTGCGGGCCTTCGGCGCCCACGCGTCGCTCGCCGACCTGCTGCTGGTCAACACGGGCGCGACGCTGCTCACGGGGGTGGTCCCGGTGCCGGGCGGCATCGGCGTGGCCGAGGCCAGCCTGTCGGCCGGCCTCGTCGCGGTCGGCGTCCCGCAGTCGGCGGCCCTGGCGGCCGCCCTGGTCCACCGCATGTGCACGTTCTACCTGCCGCCCGTGTGGGGCTGGTTCTCGCTGCGGTGGCTGGGCCGCCACGGCTACGTCTGATCCGTCAGCCCGCCGCGAGCCACTGCTCGAAGGTCGGGCCGACCCGGCGGGCGTCCGGTCCGGGGAGCAGCCCACCGCCGGCGGCCAGCCGGGCGTCGGGGTCGTCGGGGTCGGTGACCTCCTCGACCTTCACGCCCAGGCCCCGGTGGTCGGCGAACCGGGTGGCGAGGTCGCCCATGGACTCCTCGCGGGGACCGGCGACGTCGGTGATCGCCGGGCCGCCGGTGTCCCCGACCATGCCGGCCAGCGCCTCGGCCACCGCCCGGGCGGCGATGGGCTGGGTCCGCATGGTCTGGACGTAGGCCACGTCGCCCTGGGTGCCCCAGGCCAGCAGCTGCTCCACGAACTCGTGGAACTGCGTGGCCCGCAGGATCCGGGTCGGGATCGGCCCGGCCAGCGCCGCCTGCTCGTGGGCGACCTTGGCGGCGCCGTAGCCGCCGGCGTAGCGGTCGGTGCCGACGATCGACACGACGAGCATCTGCCGTACGCCGGCCCGCTGCCCGGCCTGCTGCAGGTTGCGGGTGGACGCGAGGAAGAAGTCGGTGGCCTCCGCCTGGTCGGGCGACGGGCCGGTGGCGACGTCGACGATCACGTCCACGCCGGCCAGCGCGACGTCGAGGCCGTCGCCGGTGATGACGTCCACGCCGTGGGTGCGCGAGATCGGGACGACGTCGTAACCCCGCGCCGCGAGGACGTCGACGACGTGGCGGCCCAGCCGCCCGGTGGCGCCGGCGACCGCGATCCTGGTGGTGCCGGTGGTTGCGTTGGTGGTGTCGTTGGTGCTCATGCCCGGGTGACCCGGGCGGCCGGGAGAGTGTGACCGATGGACGAGAAAGAGGCGCTGACCAGGGAGTTCGAGGAGCACCGTCCCCACCTGCGGGCCGTCGCCTACCGGATGCTGGGCTCGTCGGCCGAGGCCGACGACGCCGTCCAGGAGACCTGGGTGCGCTACGCCCGCACCGACACCAGCGACGTCGAGAACCTGGCCGGCTGGCTGACGACGGTGGTCAGCCGGGTGTGCCTCAACGTGCTGCGGGCCCGCACGACCCGGCGGGAGGAGCCGCTCGACCCCCACGTCCCCGACCCGGTCGTCGCGCCCGCGGCCGGCGGCCTCGATCCCGAGCAGGAGATCGTGCTGGCCGACTCGGTGGGCCTGGCGCTGCTCGTGATCCTGGAGTCGCTGGGCCCGGCCGAGCGGGTCGCCTTCGTCCTGCACGACATGTTCTCGGTGCCGTTCGACGCCATCGCCCCGGTCGTCGACCGCACGCCCGAGGCCACCCGCCAGCTGGCCAGCCGGGCCCGCCGCCGCGTCGAGGGCCGGGCCCCGTCCCCGGGCCGCGACCCGGCCCGGGAGCGCGAGGTGGTGGACGCGTTCTTCGCCGCCGCCCGGGACGGCGACCTCGGCGCGCTGGTGGCGGTGCTCGACCCGGACGTCGTGCTGCGCTCGGACCGCGGCGTCCTAGCCGGCTCGGTCGTCCTCCGGGGCCCCGACGCCGTCGCCCGCCAGGCCGCGATGTTCGCCGCCACCGACCGGGTCCTGCGGCCGGTCCGCGTCAACGGTGCCCCGGGGGTCGTCGTGCTCGTCGGAGGCCGGTCGGTGTCGGTCATGGAGTTCACCGTCGCCGAGGGCCGCATCGTCGCCATCGACGCGCTCGCCGACCCGGAGCGGATCGGGCGCCTCGCCCTGCCGTAGGAGGAACCCGTCGACGGCGACCCGCGACCGCAGCGTGACCACCTCGGCATCGCCGGCGTGGGCGGCGAGGGCCGCCAGGACCCGGGGCCGGCTGTCGCGTCGGTAGTTCCACACCCAGCGGAGGAACTCCCACGACACCCGCTCCGGGCACCCGGGCGCCTGCACCGCGGTCCCGCGGTGGCGCAGCCAGCGCGCCAGGATGCTCGGGATCGTGACCCGCCGGGGCATGTCCAGGAACAGCACCGTGTCGGCGGCCGCGAGCCGCAGGTCGAGGGTGCCGCCGTAGTTGCCGTCGACGATCCAGCGGTCGCGGGCGACGATCTCGGCCTGGACCGCCCGCCATTCGTCGCTCGGCGTCGGGTCCCACCCGGGCCGCCAGTACAGGGCATCGAGGTGGACCACCGGCAGGCCGGTCCGCTCCCCCAGCCGGCGGGCCAGCGTCGATTTGCCTGCGCCCCCGTTCCCGATCACCGCCACCCGCTCCACCGGTTCCACTTTGCCTACATTTTCGGGTCGTGTCCCGACATCCGCTGCTGGAGGCGCTGGAGCCGGTCGCCGACGCCCTGGGCGCCGACCTCGTGGCGCCGGGGTCGGTGGGCGCCGGCGACATCCCGCTGCGGTGGGACGGCGAGGTGGTCGGCGGCCTGCGGCTGCCCGGGGTCCACGGGACGCTCGACCGCATGATCGGGGCGGTGGAGGCCGAGCTCGGGGCGCCGCTGGAC
>Ga0075428_100000313_pt1 | contig 47841 bp, 38 predicted proteins | sample RhiMetdeltSRZDD2_FD_75291 | JGI IMG/M metagenome (GOLD analysis project Ga0075428, IMG submission 75291) | Populus rhizosphere microbial communities from Tennessee, USA - Rhizosphere MetaG P. deltoides SRZDD2 | ecosystem: Host-associated > Plants > Roots > Rhizosphere > Soil | place: USA... | reverse complement strand
GCGCTGACGAAGTGGCTCGACGACCTGGTGAACGGCCGCAGGACCGCCAACGTCGGCGACTCGCTGCTGGGACCCGGCGGCGCCGAGCGGCTGCAATGAAAAGAGGAAAGATCGTGACATTCAAGCGTTTTGGCTGGGCTCTCTGCAGCGGAATGTTTTTGCTGACGACTGCCGCGCACGCGGCCGAGGACGCAGCGCTGGCGCATGCGCGCAGGCTCCTGCAGTCCGCGATCCTCGTCGACGGACACAACGATTTGCCGTGGGCGATACGCGAGAACAAGACAGCGCCGGGCGACGTGAAGGCTTATGACCTGCGCAAGCCGACACCGGGCAATACGGACCTCGCGCGCCTGAGACTCGGCGGCGTGGGTGCACAGTTCTGGTCCGTGTACATTCCGGGCGAGCTGGACGGCGGCTTCGCGCGCACGCAGCTCGAACAGATCGACATCGCGCGGCGGATCATCGCGCAGTATCCGGACCGGCTGCAGTTCGCGACCTCGGTCGCTGACATCCGCGCCGCGCACAAGGCCGGCAAGATCGCCTCGCTCATGGGCATGGAAGGCGGACACGCGATCGAGGACTCGCTCGGCGCGCTGCGTGCCTACTACGACCTCGGCGTGCGCTACATGACGTTGACGCACAATGTGAACCTGAGCTGGGCGGACTCGCAGGCGAAGCCGCCGGAGCACGGCGGCCTGACGCCGTTCGGCGAGCAGGTCGTGCTCGAGATGAACAAGCTCGGCATGCTGGTCGACCTCTCGCACACCTCCGACGGCACGATGGACGACGCGCTGCGCGTTTCCAAGGCGCCGGTGATCTTCTCGCATTCCTCGGCGCGGGCGATCTGCGACGTGAAGCGCAATGTGCCGGATGACATCCTGCGGCGGCTCAAGGCCAACGGTGGCGTCGTGATGGTCACGTTCGTGGCCGGCTTCATCGATCCAGCGGTCGCGGCGATCCAGGTGCCCGCGATGGCGGAGATCACGCAGCGCTCCGCGGGCAAGAGCCCGCAGGAGCGGGCGAAAATCGAGGAGGAAGTGCTCGGCAAGCTCAAGATGCCACCGACCTCGATCGCGAAAGTCGCGGATCACATCGAGCACATCCGCGACGTCGCGGGCGTCGAGCACATCGGTCTCGGCGGCGACTTCGACGGCAACTCCGAGTGGCCGCAGGGCCTGTCGGATGTGTCGATGTATCCGAACCTGTTCGCGGAGCTGATCCGCCGCGGCTGGAGCGATCACGACCTGACGCTGCTCGCCGGCGAGAATCTGCTGCGCGCGTTCGCGCAAGCCGAGGCCGTCTCCAAACAGCTCTCCAAGTAGGTCGGGCTTCAGCCCGACTCCGGCGTGACCATGACCGCTCGCTGGCAGTTCTGGATCGATCGCGGCGGCACGTTCACGGACATCGTCGGCCGCAGGCCGGACGGCCGGCTCGTCACGTTGAAGCTGCTGTCCGAGAATCCCGGCCGCTACCGCGACGCTGCCGTCCAGGGCATTCGCGCGCTGCTCGGGCTCGGCGAGGAGCCGATTCCGCCGGGCACGATCGATGTCGTGCGCATGGGCACGACCGTTGCGACCAACGCTCTGCTGGAACGCAAGGGCGATCGTACTGTGCTGGCGATCACGCGTGGCTTCGCGGACGCGCTGCGCATTGGCTATCAGAATCGTCCCAAACTGTTCGTGCGGCACATCGAGCTCCCTTCGATGCTGTACGAGCAGGTCGTCGAGATCGACGAGCGTATCGGCGCGCACGGCGCTGTCGTGCGCGCTCCCGACCTGCAGCGAGCGGAGCGCGAGCTGCGAGCCGCATTCGACCGCGGGATCAGGTCATGCGCGATCGCCCTGCTGCATGGCTACCGCTACCCGCAGCACGAGCGGCAAATCGAGGAGCTCGCGCGGCGCATCGGCTTCGTACAGGTCTCGGTCTCGCACCAGGTCAGCCCGCTGATGAAGCTGGTGGCGCGTGGCGACACGACGGTCGTCGATGCGTACTTGTCGCCGGTCCTGCGACGCTATGTGGATCAGGTGGCCGCACAGCTTCCGGGAGTGAAGCTGCAGTTCATGCAGTCTTCCGGCGGTCTTGCGGACGCGCAGCAGTTCCACGGCAAGGACGCGATTCTGTCGGGGCCCGCCGGCGGCATCGTCGGTGCGGCGCGTACAGCGCAGCAGGCCGGCATCCGCAAGATCATCAGCTTCGACATGGGCGGCACTTCCACGGATGTCGCTCACTACGCCGGCGAGTATGAGCGGGCCTTCGATGCAGAAGTCGCCGGCGTGAGGCTGCGCGCGCCGTTGATGCAGATTCACACGGTAGCTGCAGGCGGCGGCTCGATCTGCCAGTTCGACGGCGTGCGGCTGCGCGTCGGCCCCGAATCCGCGGGTGCGGACCCCGGTCCCGCTTCATATCGTCGCGGCGGCCCGCTGACCGTGACCGACTGCAACGTGCTGCTCGGTCGGATTCAACCAGAGTTCTTTCCGACAGTGTTCGGTCACGGCGGCGATGAGCCGCTCGATGCTGATGCCGTCGCTGAGAAGTTCCGCGTCCTGGCAGCAAGCATCGAGAGCGCGACAGGCGTGCCACAGACGGCGCACGGAGTCGCTGCCGGTTGTATCCGGATCGCGGTCGAGAACATGGCGAACGCGATCAAAAAGATCTCCGTGCAGCGCGGCCACGACGTAACCGAATACACGCTGTCGTGCTTCGGCGGCGCAGCCGGACAGCATGCATGCCTGGTCGCGGACGCGCTCGGCATGCAGACAGTGTTCATGCACCCGCTCGCGGGCGTGTTGTCCGCGTACGGCATTGGTCTCGCGGACGTGACGGTGATGAAGCAGCGCGCCGTCGAAGCAGTCCTCGACGATCGTTCGCTCGCGAGTCTCCAGGCGCCGTTCGCGACGCTGGTGAGCGAGGCGCGCGAGGCGCTGCTCGCGCAGGGCGTTGCGGATGCGGATATTTCGATCGATCGCAGGGTGGCGCTCAAGTACGAAGGCACGGACAGCACGCTGCAGCTTCCGGTTGCGGACGACGCGGCGAAGCTGACGAATGAGTTCCTGGAGCAGTACCGGGTGCGGTATGGGTTCCTGATGCCGGAAAGGAAGCTGGTGATCGAGTCGATTTCGGCGGAGGCGGTGGGATCGAACCGGACAGAGAGTGGGGCTGAGGCCCAACCTGCAGCGAGCCGACCCGCGGCGCCGATTGTTCGTCCGGTGTATTTCGGGGAGCGGTGGCATGACACGCCGTTCGTCGAGCGGGACGCGCTGCGGCCGCAGGATACCCTCACGGGGCCGGCCGTCATCCGCGAGCGCAACACCACGATTGTGATCGACCCGGGTTGGTGTGCGGAGGTCACTGCGCTGAACCATCTGCTCCTGCGCCGGGTCGAGCCGCTGCAGCGCGCGAGCGCCATCGGCACGCGCGTCGATCCCGTGTTGCTGGAAGTCTTCAACAACCTGTTCATGTCCATCGCGGAGCAGATGGGCGTGACGCTGGCCAACACGGCGACCTCGGTGAACATCAAAGAGCGCCTGGACTTCTCCTGCGCGCTGTTCGATCCGCAGGGCAACCTGATCGCGAACGCGCCGCACATGCCGGTGCATCTCGGCTCGATGGGTGAGTCAGTGCAGGAGATCATGCGACGTCGCGGTGACACGATGCTGCCCGGTGATGTGTTCGTGCTGAACGCGCCGTATGCGGGCGGAACGCACTTGCCGGATATCACGGTCGTGATGCCGGTGTTTTTGGAAGTGAAGAGGGTGATGGAAGTGATGGCAAGTGTTTCCTCATCACGCTCATCACCTTCATCACACCCTTCACCTTCCTTCTTCGTCGCCGCGCGCGGTCACCATGCCGACATCGGCGGCATCACCCCTGGCTCGATGCCTGCCGACTCGTCGCACATCGAGGAGGAGGGCGTGCTGCTCGACAACGTGCAACTCGTCGCCAAGGGCGTCTTCCTCGAAGCGCAGCTGCGTGCATTGCTCTCGGGCGGCAAGTACCCCGCTCGCAACGTCGAGCAGAATCTTGCCGACCTGCGCGCGCAAGTCGCAGCGTGTCAGAAGGGGGCGGCGGAGCTGGCGGCGATGGTCGAGCACTTCGGGTTGCCCGTCGTGCATGCATACATGCAGCACGTGCAGGACAACGCCGAAGAAGCCGTGCGCCGCGTGATCGATGCGCTCACCGACGGCGATTTCGCGTACGCGATGGACAACGGTGCGCGCGTCCGCGTTTCAATCCGGATCGACAGGCAGGCGCGTGCGGCAAGCATCGACTTTGCCGGCACGAGCTCGCAGCAGTCCAACAACTTCAACGCGCCGGTCTCCGTCACGCGAGCAGCTGTGCTCTACGTATTCCGCACGCTGGTCGACGACGAGATCCCGATGAACGCCGGTTGCCTCAAGCCGCTGCACATATCGGTGCCCGCCGGCTCGATGCTCCATCCGCAGTACCCGGCCGCGGTCGTCGCCGGCAACGTCGAGACTTCGCAGGTCGTCACCGATTGCCTGTACGGTGCGCTCGGCGCCCTTGCGGCGAGCCAGGGCACGATGAACAACTTTACGTTCGGCGACGGCGCTCACCAGTACTACGAAACCATCTGCGGCGGCTCCGGCGCGGGCGCGGAGTTCGACGGCGCCTCGGCAGTCCAGACGCACATGACGAACTCACGCCTCACCGATCCCGAAGTCCTGGAGTGGCGCTTCCCGGTGCGCCTCGAGGAGTTCCGGATCCGCCGCGGCTCCGGCGGTGCCGGCAGACATCGCGGCGGCGACGGCACTGAGCGGCGCATGCGGTTCCTGCAGCCGATGATGGCGGTGCTGCTCGCGAATCACCGCAAGGTCGCGCCGTTCGGGCTCGAAGGCGGGCAGCCGGGCGCCACCGGCAAGAACTGGATCGAACGTATCGACGGCAGCATCGAGGATTTCGGCGCGACCCATGCGGCGCAGATGAGCGCCGGCGACGTCTTCGTCATCCAGACGCCGAGCGGTGGCGGATTTGGCTGAGCAGCCGCGCACCGGTCGCCTGGCCACCGCGAGCATCGTCGGCACGATGCTCGAGTACTACGACTTCGCGATCTACAACACGCTCGCGGCGCTGGCGTTCAACCGCCTGTTCTTTCCGTCGTTCGATCCGTTGACCGGCACGATCCTGGCATTCTCGACCTTCGCCGTCGGCTACTTCTCGCGGCCGATCGGCGGGGTGATCTTCGGCCATCTCGGCGATCGATACGGGCGGCGCTTCGTGCTGGTCGCGACCCTGATCGTGATGGGCGTGACGACTGCGCTCATCGGTGCGCTGCCGACCTACGCGACTGCCGGCGTGCTGAGCCCGGTGCTGCTCGTCGCTCTGCGCTTCGTCCAGGGGGCGGCGCTCGGCGGGGAATGGGCCGGCGCCGTGCTGCTGTCCGTCGAGCATGGCGATCAGCGGCGGCGCGGCCGCAATGCCTCGTGGGCACAGATGGGGCCCTCGCTCGGCACGCTGCTCGCGACCGGTTCGATCGCAGTCATGATTTCGCTGCTCGACAACGAGAGCTTTCTTGCCTGGGGCTGGCGCTTGCCGTTCTTCGCGAGCGTAGTCCTCGTCGGCTTCGGCTTGTGGATCCGCATTGGCGTGCAGGAGACGCCGCTGTTCCGCCAGCTCGAGCGTGAGAAGGCGCAGGCCCGGGCGCCGGTGGGCGAAGTGTTCCGGGCGCACTGGCCCCAGCTGTTGCTCGGCGGCGGTGCACGCATCGGGCCGGACGTTCTGTATTCGCTCGCGGCCGTGTTCTCGATCTCCTACCTCACGACGACGCTCGGTGTCTCGCGGCCGCTGGCGCTGATCGCGCTTTCGATCGGCGGCGCCTGCAATGCCGTGACGATCCCGATCTTCGGCGGGCTGTCCGATCGCTATGGCCGTCGCGTCGTCTACGGTGCGGGCGTCCTGTGCGCGCTGGTGGTCGCATTCGCGTTCTTTCCGCTGCTCGATACCCGATCGACTGCGGCGATCACATTCGCGATTGCCGCGGCGCTCGTCGTCCACGCGATGATGTACGGTCCGCAGGCGGCGTTCATTGCGGAACAGTTTCCGACGCGCGTGCGCTACGCGGGCGCGTCGCTGGCTTATACGCTGGCCGGTATCGTGGGCGGCGGCATCGCGCCGGTCGTGCTGGCAACGTTGCAGAAGGCGTACGGCTCGACGCTTGCGCTCAGTACTTACCTCGCCGTTGCGTTGCTCGTCACCGGCGTCGTGTTGCTGATCGCGCGTGAGCGCGCCGGCGCCGCGCTCGAATAGCCACATTCGCTACAAAAGTGGGGGACTGGCCATGATCGAAGTCCATCATCTCAATAACTCCCGCTCCCAGCGCGTGCTGTGGATGCTGGAAGAGCTCGGCGTTCCGTACACTGTCGTGCGCTACGAGCGCGACGCGAAGACCATGCTCGCGCCGCCCGAGCTCAAGGCGGTCCATCCGCTCGGCAAATCGCCCGTCATCCGCGACGGCGACCTCGTGCTGGCGGAGTCGGGCGCGATCATCGAATACCTGGTCGAGCGTTACGGCGCCGGCCGCTTCGTCCCACCGCGAGGCACGCGCGAGTACGAAACCTGCCGCTACTGGGTTCACTACGCCGAAGGCTCGCTGATGATGCAGCTGCTGGTGAAGCTCTATCTCGACCGCGTCGGCGGGCCGGCGAAGCCGCTGGCCGAGCGCATCAATGGCGCCGTGCGCATGCATCTCGCATACATCGACGCGTCGCTCGGCTCTTCGCAATTCTTCACCGGTTCCGAGCTCACGGTGGCCGACGTGCAGATGAGCTTCCCGCTCGAGGTGAGCGTCGCTCAAGGGATGCTCGGCGATTCGCAGCCGCGTCTGCGCGCGCTGTTGAGTCGATTGCAGCAGCGGCCTGCGTATCGCGCGGCGCTAGCGAAGGGCGGGCCGTACGCGTACGCGCAGGATTGAGGCTTCCGGAGGGGAAAGAAATATCTCTCGCCAAGGCGCAAAGGCGCCAAGGAAGAAAAGAACAGAAAAATTCTTGTCTCGGATTCTTTCCGGCCTTGGCGCCGTTGCGCCTTGGCGAGAGATCTTCTTCGCTCCCACATTAAGTCCTTCTTACATGTCGGAACTCCTCCGGCAGCGGATTCATTGGGGATCCGGAACCATACCCGCACGAAGCACGCCCACTCGAATTGGATGGTCTCGGGCGCGCAACAAGAGAAGGACTGGACCATGAAACACGTGACCTCGATCCCGCGCCGGTTCGATCGCCGGCTGCTGACCTCTGCTATTGCTGCCTGCTTGCTGGCTGCGGCGCCGAGCGCGCTGTCCCAATCGGTGAGCGCGACATTGCGTGGACAGGTGAATGCCGGCGAGCAGCCGGTGTCTGCGGCGAATGTGACTGCGACCAATACCGAGACGGGTCTGACTCGCACCGTCAAAACCGAACAGGACGGCAACTACACATTGGCTGGCCTGCCGCCTGGAACATACAAGATCGAAGTCACGGGACCCACCGGCGCTACGGCGCGACTCGTCACGCTCCAGGTCGGTCAGACTGCGACGCTCGATCTGGGACTCGCGGCGGCGGCGCAGAACATCGAGTCGGTCACTGTCGTGGCGACGCAGCTGTTCGAGACCCGAACGTCCGAAGTCGCGACCTACATCACGCCGCGGCAGATCGAAGCGTTGCCGCAGAACTCTCGCAACTTCCTGGCGTTCGCGGATACCGTGCCGGGCGTGCAGTTCGCGACGAGCGCAGACGGCGCGACCAGCGAACTCCGCAGCGGCGCGCAGTCCGCGAACGGCGTGAACGTCTTCATCGACGGCGTCGGCCAGAAGAACTACGTCCTGCGCGGCGGCGTGAGCGGCCAGACGCTGACGCGGGGCAATCCGTTCCCGCAGCTCGCGATCGGCGAGTACAAGGTCATCACGTCGAACTACAAGGCGGAGTTCGACCAGTTGAGCAGCGCGGCGGTGGTGGCGGTGACGCGCTCGGGCACGAACGAGTTCGAGTCGAAGGCCTTCTACGACTTCACCAACGAGAACTGGCGGGCGTCCGACCCGATCGAGGCGCGCGACGGCAAGAAGGCGGAATCGGAGCAGAAGCAATACGGCATCTCGTTCGGCGGCCCGATCATCCGCGACAGGATGCACTTCTTCGTGACCTACGAAGGCAAGGAGTTCGAGACGCCCGACACCGTGATCCTGGGTCAGGGAATTGCGTCCGCCGACGCACCGCCCGAGCTGCAGCCACTCCTCGGCGCAGTGAGCGCGCCGTTCGACGAGGACCTGTATTTCGGCAAGATCGACTGGTCGCTCGGTGACGACCACCTGCTCGAGCTCACCGCCAAGCGCCGCGAGGAAAGCGAGATCTCCAACATCGGCGACCAGAATACGGCGCAATTCGCCAGCGACAAGGTGAATGACGAGACGCGCGTGGACCTGCGCTACCAGTACACCGGCGCGCGTTTTCTCAATGACGCGCACATCACGTACGAGGACGCGAACTTCAATCCCCGGCCGGTGACGATTGCGAACGGCTACCGCGCCGTCACGCCTACTCGCCAGCCGATTCTCAACCTCGGCGGCGGCGAAGAGTTCCAGGACAAGGGGCAGAAGGGCTGGGGCTTCCAGGACGACCTGACGTTCACGGCGTTCGACTGGAACGGCGCACACACTGTCAAAACCGGCTTCAAGTTCAAGCGCGTCGAGATCAATGCCTTCGAGCAGCAGCCGTTCAACCCGCAGTTCCTGTACGACGTCACGCAGGACCCGAACACTCCCTTCGTCGTGCAATTCGGTGCACCGCTCCCGGGCCTGCCCGATCGCAACGTCACATCCGAGAACAAGCAGTACGGCATCTACCTCCAGGACGACTGGGAAGTGACGCAGAAGCTGCTGCTGAATCTCGGCATCCGCTACGACTACGAGGAGACGCCGAGCTATCTCGACTTCGTGACGCCTGCGGATGTGATCGCGGGCTTCAATACCGTCGACACTTCGCCGGGCGCAGCGCCGGACCAGACCTATGCGCAGTCGCTGGCGCTCGGCGGCGTCGACGTCAACCAGTACATCAGCAACGGTCACAACCGCAGCTCGTTCGACAGCGGCATCCAGCCGCGCATCGGCTTCTCCTATGACTTCTCGGAGGACGAGAGCTTCGTGCTGTTCGGCGGCGCCGGCCGCGCGTACGACCGCAACGTGTTCGACTACCTGGCGCTCGAGCACTCCAAGGGCACGTTCCCGCGCTACGAGTTCCTGTTCAACACCGCGGGACATGCCTGCGACCCGACCACCGATCCACGGTGCCTGAACTTCGATCCGGCGTTTTTCGATCGCGCCAACCTCGACGCGCTGGTCGCCGCGGACCCGAACACCGGCCGCGAGATCAACCTGATCAGCAACGACCTCAAGACACCGTACTCGGACCAGTACAGCCTCGGCGTGCGCAACCGCTTCGACCTGTGGAACCAGAACTGGAATACGTCGGTGGCGGTGTCGTACATCGAATCGAAGGACGGCATCCTGTTCCACCTGGGCAATCGCCGCGGCAACGGCAACTTCCGCGTGGACGACAACGACGTCTGGGGCGACTCGCCGTTCGGCAACGGCATCCCCGGGCTCGGTACGCTCATCCTCATCGACAACGGCATCGAGTCGCGCGCCACTCAGCTGCTGCTGTCGGTGGAGAAGCCGTACACAGGCGAGTCGAAGTGGGGGATGACGTTCGCGTACACCTACAGCGATGCGCAGGAGAACCGCACCAACGCCGGCAACTTCGACGAGCACTTCCTGTTCGACTATCCGACGCTCGACGGCTTTGGCTGGCACACGGCGACGAACGTGCCGAAGCATCGGCTGGTCGCGACCGGGATCTGGGACGGACCCTGGGACGTGTCGCTGTCCGCCAAGCTCCTGCTGCAGAGCCCGGTCGAGTTCGAGGCGCTCAACTGCCTCGACCTGCCTACCGACGCCAACGGTGATGCCAACTGCTTCTTCGACAACTTCAAGCCGGACACGACCATCGGCCGCAAGCAGTTCGATCTGGCGGCGTCGAAGGGCTTCGACCTGGGCGACTTCAACCTCGCCCTGCGCGCCGACATCCTCAACGTGTTCAACTGGGAGAACCCGGACAGCTACGAGAACTTCCGCGGCAACGCCGGCGTGCCGAATACGAACTTCGGCAACATCACCGCCTGGCGTCAGCCGACCCGCACATTCAAGTTGTCATTCACCGTCGGCTGGCGATAATCGGGCGGTGCCACGGGGCAAACGGTGCCGGGAGAGAATGTAGGGTGAAACTCAGCAGCGCAGCAGACGAGGGTGGATTGCTGCGCTGTTCAGTTTCCCCCGGTTTTCTCTCCCGGCACCTGTTTGTGGGGCTCTGTGCGCTGCTGGCGTGTGTGCCGGCGCTCGGTGCGAGCAAGGAGCGCATCCCAGGTGTCGTCGTCGAAGGCTCCCGCGTCTACGATCCCGAACGCGACGGCGATCCCGTGATCAACAATCTCGAACGGCGCACCTTCCGCTTCTTCTGGGACACGACCAACAAGCAGAACGGCCTCGCGCCGGATCGCTACCCCTCGCCGTCGTTCGCCAGTACCGCCGGCATCGGCTTCGCGCTGACGGCATATGTGATCGGTGCGGAGCGCGGCTTCGTCTCGCGCAGCCAGGCGCGGCTGCGGACGTTGCGCACGCTGCGCTTCCTCGCCAACGCGCCGCAAGGTCCCGATGAAACCGGGATGAGCGGCTACCGCGGCTTCTATTACCACTTCCTGCACATGCAGAACGGGCAGCGCTTCGGCACGTCCGAGTTGTCGACGGTCGACACCGCGCTGCTATTGGGCGGCGTGCTGCTGGCGCAGGTGTACTTCGATCGCGACTCGCGCTCCGAGAAGGAGATCCGCGACCTCGCGGACCTGATCTACGGCCGGGTCGAATGGACCTGGGCACAGAACCGGCCGCCGATCCTCTCGCACGGCTGGCGGCCGGAGACCGGCTTTCTGCGCTTCGACTGGCGCGGCTACAACGAGGGGATGCTGCTCTACATCCTGGCGCTCGGCTCGCCGACGCATCCGATCGAGCCGGAGGCGTGGAAGGAATGGCTCGCGACGTACAAGGGCCAGTGGGGCACGTTCAGCGGCCAGGAGTTCCTGTCGTTCGGGCCGATGTTCGGCCACCAGTACTCGCACGTCTGGATCGACTTCCGCGGCATCCAGGACGAGTTCATGCGCGAGAAGGGCATCGACTATTTCGAGAACAGCCGCCGCGCGGCCTATGCGCACCGCGAGTACTCGATCCAGAACCCGATGCGCTGGCGCGGCTACGACAGCGAGATCTGGGGCCTGAGCGCCTGCGACGGTCCCGCCGACACCGTGCAGGTCTTCAACAACGAAGAGCGCGGCTTCTTCACGTACGCGGCGCGCGGTACGGCCGCGACGCACGTGCTCGACGACGGCACGATTGCGCCGACGGCGGCGGTCGGCTCGATCGCGTTCGCGCCGGAAATCGTGATCCCGACCATCCGCGCGTTCCGCGTGCGCTTCGGCGAGAGCCTGTACCAGAAGTACGGCTTCCTCGACGCGGTCAACCCGAGCTTCACCTTCGGCGAAGTGCCGCTGCGGCACGGCCAGATCGTCGAGAACATCGGCTGGGTCGACAGCGACTACCTGAGCATCGACCAGGGCCCGATTGTGGCGATGATCGAAAACTACCGCAGCGGGCTCATCTGGAAGCTCATGCAGCGCAATCCGCACATCCGTCGCGGCCTGGAGCGCGCCGGATTCACCGGCGGCTGGCTCGCACAACCGCCGCCGCCGCAACCGAGCTCGTAGTGCGATGGTCAATCGGCGGCAGACGATGCTCGCTCTGGCCGCGCTCGCAGCGGCGCCGCTCGGCTGCACGCGCCGGGCGCGCGACACCAACACGGTGAGCTTCTGGGCCGTCGGGCGCGAAGGCGAAGTCGCGGCCGACCTGATCCAGGATTTCCTGCGCGAGCGTCCCGAGATTCACGTGGAAGTGCAGAAGCTGCCATGGACGGCGGCGCACGAGAAGCTGCTGACCGCGTACGCGGGTGAAACCTTGCCGGACCTGTGCTCGCTCGGCAACACATGGATTCCGGAATTCGTGGCGCTCGACGCGCTCGCGCCGCTCGACACGCTGGCGGGCGCATCGCGCGAAGTCGCGCTCGATGACTACTTCCCGGGCATTCTCGATTCCAATCGCGTCGCGCAGACGCTCTACGGGATCCCGTGGTACATCGATACCAACGTTCTCTACTACCGGCGCGATCTGCTGCAGCAGGCGGGCTTCGACGCGCCGCCGGTGACGTGGGCGGAGTGGGAGCGGATGCTCGGCGCGATCAAGGCACTGGTCGGCCGCGAGCGCTATTCGGTCCTGCTGCCGCTCAATGAATTCTGGCCCCTGGTCACGCTTTCGTTGCAGCAGCCCGCCGACCTGCTGCGCGACGACGGACGCTACGGCAACTTCCGCAGCGCCGACTTCCATCGCGCGCTGGAGTTCTACGTCAGCATGTTCCGGCGCGACTGGGCGCCGAAGATGACGAACACGCAGGTCTCGAACGTCTGGGACGAGTTCGGGCGCGGCATGTTCTCGTTCTACATCTCCGGGCCGTGGAACATCGCGGAGTTCAAGAAGCGCATGCCGCCGCAGCTGCGCGATGCGTGGATGACGGCGCCGATGCCCGGTCCGAACGGCCCAGGTTCCTCGACTGCCGGCGGCGCAAGTCTCGTCATCTTCAGCAACTCGAAATCCAGACCGGCGACGTGGGCATTGATGGAATACCTGTCGCGCCCGGCGGTGCAGGAACGCTTCTACGAGCTCACCGGCAACATGCCGCCGCGCCGCTCGACGTGGCAGTCCTCGACGCTGGCAACATCGCCCTATGCGAAGGCCTATCACACGCAACTCGATCGGGTGCGCTCGCCGCCGAAAGTGCCGGAGTGGGAGCGCATCGCGCAGGAAATGCGCCTCGCGGCGGAGCGCGTCGTGCAAGGCGTGTCGTCGGTCGACCAGGCCTGCCTCGCTCTCGATCGCAAGACGGACGAGATCCTCGAGAAGCGCCGCTGGATGATGGACAAGGATCGCGCCACATGAGGCCGCAGCGCGCCGCCTGGTGGTTCGTCGCGCCGGCGCTGATCGTGCTCGGCGTATTTTTCTTCCTGCCGGTGCTCGCCGCGCTGGTGATGAGCCTCACCGACTTCGATCTGTACGCGCTCGACAACTTCGACAACCTGCGCTGGATCGGCTTCGAGAACTACGCGCGCCTGCTGCGTGAGCCGCTGTTCTGGAAGGCGCTCGGCAACACGCTGTATTTCGTCGCGATCGGTGTGCCGCTGTCGATCGGCGTATCGCTCGGCGCCGCGCTGCTCGTGAACTCGAAGGTTGCGAAATTCCGCAGCCTGTTCCGCACGGTGTACTTCGCACCGGTGGTCACGACGCTCGTCGCCGTCGCAGTGGTGTGGCGCTACATCTTCCACACACGCTACGGCTTCCTGAATTACTCGCTCGTCTCGATCGGCCTGTCTCCGGTCGACTGGATGGGCGATCCGCGCTGGGCGATGCCGGCGATCGTCATCCTCGCGGTGTGGAAGAACTTCGGCTACAACATGATCATCCTGCTGGCGGCGCTGCAGAACATCCCGGAAGACCTGTACGAAGCGGCGCGTATCGACGGCGCGTCCGGGTGGCAGCAGTTCCGGCACGTCACGCTGCCGGGAATCGGGCCGGTGCTGCTGCTCGTCAGCATCCTGACGATGACCGGCTACTTCCAGTTGTTCGCCGAGCCGTACGTGATGACTGAAGGCGGGCCGCTGCAGGCGACCTACAGCGTGCTCTATTTCATGTTCGAGGAAGGCTTCAAGTGGTGGAGCCTCGGGCGCGCTTCGGCGGTGGCGTTCCTGCTTTTTGTGTTGATGTTCATCGTGACCGTGGTGCAGTTGCGGCTCGGCCGCGAGCGGGGCGGCCGATGAAGCGCACGCCGCGCACGATTCTCGTCAACACGTTGCTGGTCGTCGGCGCGGTGCTCGTCGCGTTTCCGCTGCTGTGGATGATCTCCGTTTCGTTCATGCCGACCGGAGCCGCGAGCACGTATCCGCCGCCGCTGCTGCCGGTGCATCCGACGCTCGACAACTACCGCGAGTTGTTCGCAAAGCACGCCGCGGGCCGGTACATGCTCAATAGCGCGCTGGTGGCGACGTTCGCCACGCTGATCTCGCTCGTTTTCAACACGTTGGCGGGCTACGCCTTCGCGAAACTGCGGTTTCCCGGCCGCGATCGCATCTTCCGCGGCCTGCTCGGCGCGTTGGTGATTCCGAGCCAGGTCGCGATGATTCCGCTGTTCGCGCTCGTCAAGGAGCTCGGGCTCGTCAGCACTTACGGCGGCGTCATCGTGCCGGCGATGGCGAGCGTGTTCGGCATCTTCCTGGTCCGCCAGTACGCGTTGTCGCTGCCGGACGAGCTGCTCGAAGCGGCGCGCATCGACGGAGCGAGCGAAGCGCGAATCTTCTGGTCGCTGGTGGTGCCGCTGATACGGCCGATCCTGGTCACGCTCGCGATCCTGACGTTCCTCGCGACCTGGAACGATTTCATGTGGCCCTTGATCGTGCTGACCGACGCGAAGCTCTACACGTTGCCGGTCGCACTGGCCGGGCTGTCCCGCGAGCACGTGCAGGACAACGAGCTGATGATGTCCGGCGCCGTGATCACGGTGGTGCCGGTGCTGTTGCTGTTCCTCGGCCTGCAGCGTTACTACATCGCAGGCATCCTCGCCGGCAGTGTGAAAGGATGAAGTGGCGTGCGCTCGCATGGGTGCTCCTGGCCATGACTGCGAAAGCCGCAGAACAGGCGCCGCAGCTGGAGATCCGCTATCTCGACGAGATGGAGGACATTGCCGCGTGGAAGTCGCTCGCTTCCGACGGCGTCAGTGCTTCGGTGCATTCCGCGAAAGGCGTGCAGGGCAACGCGCTCGTACTCGAGTTCGATCTGGCGAACACCGCCGGCTACGCAGCAGCGACGCGTCAGTTGCCGACCACGCTGCCCGACGACTATGAGATCTCCTTCTGGATGCGAGCCGAAGCCGGGCGCAACAACTTCGAAATGAAGTTCGTCGACGCCTCCGGCGACAACGTCTGGTGGTACCGACGCGCGAACTACCAGTTCTCCGGCGACTGGCAGCAGGTGCGCATCAAACGCCGGCAGATCGACTTCGCGTGGGGCCCGACCAGCGATCGCACGCTGCGCAAGTTTCAGTCGATCGAGTTCGTGCTGAGTGCCGGCGACGAGGGCGGTCGCGGCAGCCTGTGGTTCGATCGGTTGTCGCTGAAGCCGGTGCCAAGCCGTCGCACGACGGCGCAGCCGATTGCACGCGCGTCATCGCAGGCGAGCGGCAACCCCGCGGCGCAGGCGATCGACGGCAAGACCAGCACGATGTGGAAGAGTGCGCGGACCGACGGCTCGCAGCAGACGTTCGAGGTCGATCTGCAGGCAGTGCGTGAGTTCGGCGGCATCGAGATCGACTGGGCACGCGACCTGTTCGCGCCGCGCTACTCGATCGACACGTCGCTCGACGGCAAGCAATGGCAGAAGGTGCGCAGCATCGATGCCAGCAACGGCGGGCGCGACTCGCACCTCATGCCCGAGTCGGAAGCGCGCTACATCCGGCTGACGATGCCCGATCCTGGACGCGATGTCGGCATCAATGAACTGTACATCCGCGATCTGGAGTTCGGCGCTTCGCGCAACGCCTTCGTGCGCTCGCTCGCCAAACAGGCACGTCGCGGCTGCTACCCCCGTCCGTACCTCGACGAGCAGATCTACTGGACGATCGTCGGCGTCGACGGCGACACGGAGGAGGGCATGCTGTCCGAGGACGGCGCGCTCGAAGTCCGCAAGGGGAGCTATTCGGTCGAGCCCTTCATCAAGACGCGTTCCGGCTGGCTGACGTGGGCCGACGTGACGATCAGTCATTCGCTTGCGGAGGGCTATCTGCCGATTCCGAGCGTCGACTGGAAGCATCGGAGCATCGAGCTCACGACGACGGCATATGCGAGCGGCGCAGTCGGCAATGCCTACCTCCACGGCGTCTATCGGCTGCACAACCCGACGCGGGGACGGCAGCAGGTGACGCTGGCGCTCGTGGTGCGGCCGTTCCAAGTTAATTCGCCTGCGCAGTTCCTGAATACCGAGGGCGGCGTGAGCCCGATCCAGGACCTTGCGTTCGAGAACAATCGCGTCAGCGTCGACAACAAGCCGGCGGTCTATCCGCGTACTCCGCCGCGCGCGTTCCGTGCAGTCACGCTCGCTGCCGATACGCCCTGCGATTGGCTATCGGCGAATGTCGGCGGTACGCGTACACATGACGATAGCGGCTTCGCCTCCGGCGCACTGTTCTACGACGTCGACCTGCAGCCAGGTCAGAGCCAGGAGATCGTGCTCGATCTGCCGCAGCATGCGCAGCCGACTTCGGGTACGCATGCTTCGCTCGAAGAAGTCGCTGCGCAATGGCGCGAAAAACTCAATCGCGTCGAGCTGACGGTTCCGAGCAAGTACCAGGCGCTCTCCGACACGCTGCGCACTTCTCTCGCGCACGTCCTGATCAATCGCGACGGGCCGGCGATCCAGCCCGGATCGAGGGCCTACGAGCGCTCGTGGATTCGCGACGGCGCGATGACGTCCGAGATGCTGCTGCGGCTCGGCCATGACAAGGACGCGAAGGATTTCCTGCTGTGGTACGCGCGCTATCAGTTCGCGAACGGCAAGGTGCCGTGCTGCGTCGATCGCCGTGGCGCCGATCCCGTTCCCGAGAACGACAGCGCCGGCGAGTTCCTGTTCCTCATCGACAGCGTGTATCGCTACACCGGCGACGAGCAGATGCTGCGGCAACTCTGGCCGGCGACTGCGAAAGCCGTGGCGTACATGGACAAGCTGCGCCTGTCCGAGCGCACTGATGCGAACCGGGAGGGCGATCGCAAGGCGTTCTACGGCCTCATGCCCGCGTCGATCAGTCACGAAGGCTATTCCGCGAAGCCGATGCACTCCTACTGGGATGACTTCTGGTCGCTGGCCGGCTACGAGGCGGCGGTGCAGATCGCGCGCGCGCTCGACCAGAAGACCGAGATGCACGCGTTCATCGAATCGCGCGATCAATTCCGTCGCGATCTGTACGTCTCGCTGAACGTGGCGATGCAGGCCCACAACATCGACTACCTGCCGGGCGCGGCAGAGCTCGGCGACTTCGACGCAACGTCCACCTCGATCGCGCTGTCCCCGGTCGGCGAGCAGCAGATGTTGCCGCCGGAGGCGCTGGTGGCGACCTTCGAGCGCTACTGGAAAGATTTCGCAGCACGCCGCACGGACAAGAGCTGGGACGCGTACACGCCTTACGAGTGGCGCAACCTCGGCACTTTCATTCGCCTGCGCTGGCGCGATCGCGCGCTGGAGTTGATCGACTTCCTCATGAACGACCGCCGCCCGCGCGAGTGGAACCAGTGGGCCGAAGTCGTCGGCCGCGAGCCGCGCAAGTCGCGCTTCGTCGGCGACATGCCGCATGGCTGGGTAGCTTCGGACTTCGGGCGCTCGCTGCTCGACATGTTCGCCTTCGAGCGGCCGGCGGACGAGACGCTGGTGTTGATGGCAGGCGTGCCGCAGGCGTGGACGGAGCAGGAAGGCTTCTCGGTGAAGAACCTGCGCACGCCGTTCGGCCCGCTCACGTATTCATTGCGGGTGGAGGACGACCAGGTCGTGCTCGACGTCGCGGAGATCAAGATGCCGACCGGCGGCGTCTCCATCGCGTGGCCGGAGGGCGGTCAACCGGCGCATCAAGCCATTCAACAGGGGCAGGCACGCTGGATCGGAACGGAGCTGCGCATCACGCAGCTGCCGTTCACTATCGTGTTCCAGCGGCAGGGTACTCAATGAGCGGCGTCGTCGAGTGCCGCGCCGTTCGATGCGATCACGCGCGCAAAGAACTGCGCGCTCGCTTTCGGCGTGCGCTTGAGCGTCCGGTAGTCCACGTGCACGAGGCCGAAGCGCTTCGAGAAGCCGTAGGCCCACTCGAAGTTGTCGAGCAGCGACCATGCGAGATAGCCGCGAACGTCTGCACCCTGGTGGATGGCATCGAGTACGGCGCGCAGATGCGTTCGCAGATAGTCGACGCGCAGCGGATCTTCGAGGACGGCGCCATCGACCGTCGGCGGATCGAAGAATGCTGCGCCGTTCTCGGTGATGTAGACGGGCGGATTGCCGAAACGGTTCTTGATCCACAGCAGCGTAGCCGTCAGCGCCTGCGGAAAGACTTCCCAACCGGTTTCGGTGTGCAGCCGATTCTGTCGCACTGCCGCCGTGCGCAGGGGCCAGGCGCTGGGATCGGCGCGCACGACACTGCGGGTGTAGTAGTTCACGCCGATGTAGTCGAGCGGCTGGTGAATCGTTTCGAGATCGGCGGCGCGAATGGCCGGCCACGCCTGGCCGAAAATCACGGGCAGCTCTTCAGGGTACGTGCCGCGCAGCGCCGGCTCGAGAAACTGCCGGTTCATGTACGCGTCGGCGCGACGCGTCGCTGCGACGTCTGCCTCGTCGTCGGAGGCGGGATACTTCGGCTCGATGTTGACGACCAGGCCGATCTGCTGCCGGCCGCTCGCGCGATATGCCTGCACGGCCGTGCCGTGCGCCAGCAGCAGGTGGTGCGCGACGATCGTCGCTTCAAACGCACTCCGATGGCCCGGCGCGTGAATTCCGAGCAAATAGCCGTCGTTCATGGCGACCCACGGCTCGTTGAGCGTGCTCCAGAACGGTACGCGATCGTCGAGCTTGCGGAACACCACGTCAGCGTATTCGGCGAACCACTTGGGAATATCCGGATTGAGCCAGCCGCCGCGATCGTCGAGCGCTGCCGGCAGATCCCAGTGATAGAGCGTCGCCATCGGCGTGATGCCGCGCGCGAGGAGACTGTCGACGAGGCGCTCGTAGAAACCCAGGCCCGCGGCGTTGATGCGTCCGGTCCCGTGCGGCAACACGCGGCTCCAGGAAATGCTGAAGCGATATGCACCGAGCTGCAGCGATTGCATGAGTTCGACATCGCTCTGGAAGCGCCGATAATGGTCGCAGGCGACATCGCCCGTGTCGCCGCCCGCGATACGACCGGGCGTATGCGCGAAGCGATGCCAGATGCTCGGACCGGCACCGTCCGCGAGCGGCGAGCCTTCGATTTGGTAGGCGGAGGTCGCGCAGCCCCACAGAAAACCAGCGGGAAAGCGCGTCTGGGCAGGGTGCATAGCCATGAGGCACGAGTCTATATGAGTGGCACACACCGTGGCTGAAGTAACGCTGCGCTCGGTACGTAAGGTTTATCCGAATGGCTACGTGGCGATCGCCGACGCCTCGTTCGGCGTTCGCGATGGCGAGTTGCTGGTGCTGGTCGGCCCATCCGGCTGTGGCAAGAGCACGCTGTTGCGGCTCATCGCGGGCCTGGAGGAGGCGAGTGCCGGCTCGATCTTCATAGGCGAGCGTGATGTGACGCACGTCGAGGCGCGCGACCGGGACATCGCGATGGTGTTCCAGAGTTACGCGCTGTATCCGCACATGACGGTCGAGCGCAATCTCGGTTTTGGACTGAAGCTGCGCGGACACGACGACGCGGACATCGCGCAGCGCGTCAAGCAGGCGGCGCAGACGCTGGAGCTCACGCAGTTCATGGACCGGCTGCCGCGCCAGCTTTCCGGTGGGCAACGTCAACGCGTCGCGCTCGGTCGCGCGCTGGTGCGCCATCCGCAGGTGTTCCTCCTCGACGAGCCGCTGTCGAATCTCGATGCGAAGCTGCGTGCTTCGACGCGCGCGGAGATCGCGCGGCTGCATCGCTCGCTCGGCACGACGATGATCTATGTCACGCACGATCAGGTCGAAGCGATGACGCTCGGGCAGCGCATCGTCGTGCTGGATCGTGGCGTCATTCAGCAGATCGACGAGCCGATGAAGATCTACGAGCGGCCGGTGAACCTGTTCGTCGCCGGATTCCTCGGCAATCCTGCGATGAACCTGTTGCGCGGCCGGCTGCGACAGCAATCCGCCGCGGTTCTGGAAGGCGAGGGCGCGCAGCTCAGCGTCCCGACGCTCCAAGCGCCGGCGGGACAGGAGATCGTCGCCGGCATTCGTCCCGAAGATCTGCACGTCGTCGATGGTGCAGCGGCGGCGGGAGGCCTGGCCGCGACCGTGGAGTTGCTCGAATCCGTCGGCAGTGAAGCCTTCATCCATGCCACCAGCGGCGGCTGGAAGCTGATCGCCCGCTCCTCGCCGTATAATCTGCCCGCCGTTGGCGCGCGCATTACACTACACCCCGCGCCAGACCGGCTTCACTTCTTCGATGCACAGACCGGCAAGCGACTGGAGCAATGAGCAGATCAATTTTCGTCGAGACCCTGGAGCGCGGCGTGACCGCACACCAGGCCGGGCGGCTGGACGACGCCCTCAAATCCTATCGCGCGGCGCTGGAACTCCGGCCGAACGACGCGGAGGCATCGAGCCTGTGCGGCCTCGCGCTGCTTCACAGCGGCAAGGGCGACGAGGCGCTGCCCATGCTGCAGCTAGCTGTCGATCGCGAACCTGGCCAGGCCGGCTTCCGGCTGAATCTGGCCGAAGGGCTCGCACAAACCGGCAAGCCCGATCGCGCCATGGTGGAGCTGGGCCTGATCATCGCCGTCGATCCCTCGAACAATCAGGCATTGAGCCGCTTCTACGCGCTGGAGAGCGACTCGCTGGCCAGGCAGCGCAACTGGGCGAAGCTCCTGGAGAACGGCCTGGCCTGGACGAAGATCGATGCGAAGTCGCCGGCCGCGTGGCGCTCGCTGGCGCGCGCCGCATTCGAGGACGGGCGGTTGCTCGATTCCGTTCTGGCGTTCGCGCGCGTCCTGTCGCTCACGAGACCGACTGCCCCCGAGCTGACGGCGTATGCCGGCCTGTGCATGCAGGCTCTGCAGACGGAGGAGGCCCGTGCAGCGCTCGCTCAGGCCGAGGCGCTGGATCCGAATTATCCGCAGATGCTGGCGACTCAGGGGTTGCTGCTGATGCAACTCGGCCGCTTCGCCGAAGCTGAGGCCTACTGCCGGCGCTGCCTGCAGCAGAAGCCGGACTTCGTGGCGGCGTATTCGACCTTGAGCCGCTTGCGGCAGGGTGCGCTGGCAGATGCGGACTTTCAGGCATTGAACAGACTCGCACGCGGCGGGGAGCTGCCGCTCGAGCTCTCCATTCCGGCGATCTTTGCAATCGCGCATGCACACGATGCGCGCGGCGACTTCGATACGGCATTCGGGACCTACCTGGCTGCTCACAAGCTCGCCCGGGAACGTGATGCGCTGGAAAAGCGCAGCTACGACCGGAGGCAGGACGCCGTGCGCGTCGAGCAGATCGCGAAGCTTTCGGAGCAGCTGCCGGAGGTGACACCGCTTGCGAACACGCCGCGGCCGATCTTCGTCGTCGGCATGCCGCGCTCGGGCACGACGCTGATCGAAGCCGTGCTCGGCGCACACTCGCGCGTGTTCGCCTGCGGCGAGCGGCCCGTCATGCGTCAGATTCTTCGTTATCTGCTCGGTGTCGACCAGGATGGCAACGTCGTCGATGAAAGCATGCTGCAGGACTGGGCGAAGCTGTACTTCCGTGATCTGCCGAACATCGGCAGCGCTGCTCACGTGACGGACAAGCAACCACGCAACTTCGAAGCTGTTGGATTGATTGCGCGCATGCTGCCGAATGCCATGATCGTGCATGTGCGGCGCGCTCCGATCGAAACCTGCCTGTCGATCTTCCGGCAGGAATTCAACAAGAACTGGACGTTCGCGCACGACCTGACCGACATCGCGGACTATTACCGACGCTACGCGCACCTCGTCGCGCATTGGGAGCGCACGCTGCCGGGCCGCTTCGTCACGATTCAGTACGAGGACTTCGTTGCGGACTTCGCGAGCGCGGGGCCGCAGCTGATGCAGGCTTGCGGGCTGAGCTGGGAGCCGCAGTGCCTGGAATTTCAGAGCTCGCCGCGAGCGATCGCAACCTTCAGCACTGTGCAGGCGCGCTCGGCGGTCGCGCTCGCGAATGGCAGGGCACAGAAATATCGGAAGCATCTCGACCCGCTGGTCGCAGCGCTGGCAGCGGGCGGCGTCGATCTGCAGACGGGCGCGACGACCACAACCTGACAAATCTGCGCGAGCGTCGAGCTTTTCGCGCACGCGCACGCGCGCCACGGATTCAGAATGCCGGCCACGGTGGCTGGTTGTACAAGGACGGTGTCATGGAAAAGACGAACAGACTCAAGAGTAGCTCATGGGCGAGGGCAGTCATGCCGCTCGCGATGCTCCTGGCGATCGGAGTTCACGCAGCGCCTTTCGACGAGAAGGCGAAGGTGCCACGCGCGGCGACGTCGCAAGGGCTGCGAGCGAGGTTCGAAGCGCATTTCCGGACCTTCGAGCGCAAGCAGCAGGATCCCGACGCCGCTGCTTTCATTCGCGACCCGCAGGCGCACAAGCAGTGGTCGGATCTGTTCTTTGCGGTGAAGCTCGCGTTGGACGAGCGAGTGCCGCTCGACGATCTTGCCGAGTTCGGGCTCGTCGCGCAGCCGACGGGAACGTACAACGTCGATCTGAAGAAGTTCCCGCAGTGGGAGCCGCTCGACTCGCTCCTGCATCAGCTCTCGAACCCCGAAGTGGTCGATTCGTACCAGGCAGCGCTCAAAGCGCGCGGCTTCCGCGATGAGGACCTCACTGCACTGCGCACGTATCTCGCCACGCACGACCAGCGCTTGCGCATCTATCAGGAGGGTCGGCAGCTGGTCGACACCCTCGCGAAGCGGCTGCAGGGCCGGCGTCAGGCAGGGCAGCCGCTGAATCTGGATGAGGTGCTCGCCTACCGCTATCAGAAGGAAAGCCTCAGAGCGGAGATCGAGCGGGAATGGGCGCTTGGACTCATGGACGCGCTCGACGCGCAGCGCCAGCGCATCCTGGTGTCGTTCTTCGACGAGTTCGACTCGACGCTCACGCTCGGAGTGCCGAACCAAGCCCTCGGACAAACGCTGCAAGAGGAAGCTCGACCCATCGTGTCCGGCGAATACACCCAGATCATCGACGCCGAAGAGGCGCAGCTGCGCCAGGACTCCGCGCGTCGGGCCGAGAAACTCATGGAAGGAGAACGCTGATGAAAATCTGGATGCATGTTTGCGCCGCGCTGGCGTGCGCGCTCGTCTCGGGGCACGCGTCGGCGATTGCGACGCTCAAGAAGGCCACTCCGGTGTTCTACCAGAGCAACAACAGCACGCTGATGGCGGGCCTGACCGTCGAAGCTTCGACGAGCCTGCCGATACTCGTCATTGCCGGCGGCTTCACCATCACCTGTACGACCAGCCCGCTCGCGCAGCCCGTGCAACGCCGGATGACTTACAGCGGCTTCATGGGTGTCAACGAAACGCTGCGTATCCCGGACGTGGTGCCCAGTCCTTATACCATCCCCAGTTGGTCGAGCATTCCCGCGGGAACGTGTTCCGGGCAGTGCCTGATGCAGTGGACTGCGGAGGCCGAGGACCAGACCACTCTGTCGATCAGGATCGGCAATACCGGAGCCGGCGCGCAGTTCACGCTCATTCCCCAGGGCATTCAGTCGGTCGGCGACGTGAGGCTCGCCAACATCTGCCGCACCGGGCGCCCGCAGTGCTGCACGCCGGGTTGCGTCATTCCGTGACGCGAAGTCCATGAGATCAAAGGAAGGGAACTCCTATGAAAATGCTCGTCAGCTTTCTTCTTCTGTACCTGTTCGCCGCCGGCGCCTGGGCGCAGTGCAGTCCGATCGTCGTCGACACTCACAAGGACGGTGTCAGGCTCGGCCCCGCCGGCCGCACGGTGTCCTTTGACGTCAACGCCGACGGATTCCCGGATGCCGTGCAGTGGGTGCGTCGCGGCGGCGATGAAGCCTTTCTCGCACTCGATCGCAATCGCAACGGCGTGGTCGACGACGGCTCCGAGCTGTTCGGTGTCGGTACGCCTTTGTTCGAAGGCGGGAGCGCGCCGAATGGATTCGTCGGCCTCGCGCAATACGATCAGCCATTGCTCGGCGGCAACAACGACGGAGTCATCTCGCGAGCGGATGCGATCTGGCCCGAGCTCATGTTGTGGCTGGACGCAAATGCGGACGGCGTCGCGACTCGCAACGAGATGCGACGGCCCGAGTCCCTCGGCCTGACCTCGTTCGGCACGATCCCGAGGGTGCAGCGTCTCACCGACGCTGCAGGCAACTCGCTGCCGTACTGGGCGTGGGCCGGCGCCACCGGCCGGCCCGCGCGCACGCTGATGGTCGACGTTTACTTCCTGCAGCTCGAGCCGGATCGGCGGCCATGACTGCGAGTCGGCTATAGCCCCGGCACGGGAAACCGGCCGCAAAGCGTTTTCACGGCTCCGTGTAGCTGTTCGAGCTTCGTTGCGTGCTCATGGGACTGCAGCGCGTCGAGCATCCACCGTGCGATCTGCGACATTTCCGCCTCTTTCATGCCGCGAGTGGTCAACGCGGGCGTGCCGAGGCGGATACCGCTGGGGCGCAGCGGCGGACGCGGATCGTCGGGAATGATCTGCTTGTTCACGGTGAGACCCGCGTCGTCGAGAGCCTTCTCGGCGACGCGGCCCTCGATGCCGAACGACTGGATCGTGTCGATGACCATCAGATGATTCTCGGTGCCGCCCGTGATGAGCTTGCAGCCCAGCTGCTGCAGTTCTTTCGCGAGCGCCTGCGCGTTCGCGAGCACCTGCTGCGCGTAGCTGCGAAACGCCGGCTGGGCTGCGAGCTTGAGCGTTACGGCGATGCCGGCGACGGCGTTCATGTGCGGGCCGCCCTGCATGCCGGGGAACACCGCCTGATCGATCTTCTGTGCAAGCTTGGACTTGCACAGGATCATGCCGCCGCGCGGACCGCGCAGCGACTTGTGCGTCGTGGTCGTCACGATGTCGAAGCCGGCGTCGAGCGGGTTTGCGAGCGCGCCACCCGCGATCAGTCCGCCGAGATGAGAGACGTCCGCCATCGTGAGCGCGCCGACGTCGTCGGCGATCGACCGGAAGCGCGCATAGTCGAATTCTCGCGGATACGACGAATGCCCGCACAGCACGATCTTCGGCTGCACTTGCTTCGCCGTATCACGCAGTCCGTCGTAGTCGATGTCGCCGCGCGCCGGCAGCGTGCGATAGCGGACGAACTTGAAGATCTTGCCCATGCACGATACCGGCGCGCCGTGCGTCAGGTGGCCGCCGTGCGAGAGATCCATCGCGAGCACGGTGTCGCCAGGTTCGAGGCACGCCATGTACACCGCCTGATTCATCGGCGAGCCGCTGAGCGGTTGCACGTTGGCGTGCTCGGCGCGGAAGAGTGCCTTGGCGCGCTCGACCGCCAGCGTTTCGATGCGGTCCGTGAACTGCTGGCCGCCGTAGTAGCGGCGGCCCGGATAGCCTTCCGAGTATTTGTTCGCGAACACGCTGCCGTTGGTCGCGTAGACCTCGGGGAACGCGTAATTCTCGGACGGAATGAGCTCCAGCCCTTCGCGTTGCCGCTGTTCCTCAGCGCGCAGCGCGGCGAACACGTCGGGATCGGAAGCCTCGAGCAGTTCGAAAGAGATGTGCATGACGGCGCTCCAGAGAAGGAAGTGGGACGAGTGCCCAGGCGAGCGGCCGTGTGCAGGGACGGGCCCTGCGCGCATGCTTCCCAATGGTTCAGCCCATTTACGCCAGTCACATGCGCGCGAAGATGCTAGCACGGCAGTAGGGAGATAGCGGTACTATCCGCGGAACACCCGACATCAAGCTGCGTGCCATGCCGCTCAACTACGAAAAGCTGATGAGCACGAAATTCGAGCCGGTGCGGCAGACCTACGCGCGCCGCGACACGATGCTGTACGCGCTCGGCGTAGGCGTCGGCGCACTCGATCCGTGCGATCCGCAAGAGCTCAAGTACGTCTACGAGAAGAACCTGGTCGCGCTGCCGACGCTGGCCGTGACGCTCGCGGCCGGCGCGATGCGCCTCGCCGATCCGTCGTACGGAATCAACTATCGGATGCTGCTGCACGCCGAGCAGACCCTGCAGATGCACAAGCTGCTGCCGGTCGAGGGCACGGTCGTGAGCGAGGCGCAGATCGACGAGATCTACGACAAGGGCGCGGCGAAGGGCGCGATCATGTACATGACGCGCCGGCTGTACGAAGCATCGAGCGGCGATCTGCTCGTGACGATGGGCAACATTGCATTCCTGCGCGCCGACGGCGGGTTCGGCGGCAAGAGCGAAGGCGCGCCGAAGCCGCGACCGGTGCCGGGCGATCGGCCGCCGGATCTGCAGGCGAACTTGCCAGTGACGCTGAACCAGGCGCTCATCTATCGGTTGTCCGGCGACTACAACCCTCTGCACATCGATCCGGATGTCGCGCGCGGCGCCGGCTTCGACCGACCGATCCTGCATGGCCTCGGCGGCTACGGCACCGTCGGCCGCGCGCTGATCAAAGTGCTGTGCGCGGACGACCCGGGCCGCTTGCGCCTTCTCGACGTGCGCTTCACGAGCCCGGTCTATCCCGGCGAGCCGCTGCGCGCCGACATCTGGACGATCGGCGCGAGCGAGGCGGCGTTTCGACTCGTCGCGAGCGAGCGCAACGTCGTCGTCCAGGACTTCGGTCGCGTCGAGTACGAGGCCTAGCGCGGCCCGCCATGTTCACTGCCTGCGGCGTCATCACGATCACGACGGACTTCGGTCATCAGGGCCCGTTCGTCGCGACCATGAAAGGCCGGATGCTTGCGCATCTGCCCAGTGCGCGAATCATCGATGTCACGCATGAGGTGCCGGTGTACTGGCCGGCGGAGGCAGGGTTCTGGCTCGCGCGTGCGTACCCGTACTTTCCGAGCGGCTCGGTGCACGTCGCCGTCGTCGATCCGGGCGTCGGTACCTCACGCGACATCATCGTCGTCGCCGCCGGCGGGCATGCTTTCATTGCACCCGACAACGGATTGCTCGCACCCGTCGTCGCACGCAGCCAATCACCGGCCATCTATCGGCTCGATACGCCGAAGGCGATCGCCCGGTTCAAGCTGCCGCTGCCAAGCGCGACGTTTCACGGTCGCGACCTGTTCGCGCCGCTCGCTGCGGAGCTCGCCGCCGGCCGCGCCACTCCCGCGGACCTCGGCCCGAAGACGACCGATATCGTGCCGTCGTGGGTCGAAGAGCCGAGCGTCACGGCCGAGCAGGTCAGCGGCGTGATCATCACAATCGACCACTTCGGCAACCTGATCACGAACATCGACGCCGGGCTGATCAGCGCCTTCGCCACGCCGGTCGTGCGAACCGGCGGCCACACTCTGCCGCTGCGCCGGACCTACGGCGACGTCCAGCCGGGCGAGTTTCTCGCCCTGGTGAACTCCTTCGGGGTGATCGAAATCGCCCGGGCCGAGCAAAGCGCCGCGGAAGCGCTCGGCTTGGGGCGCGGCGCCCCGGTCACCATCTCCAGCCGTTGAGCCGCCCGCCAGGCGCTCCCGGGCCTTCCCTTGCAGAACTCCGGTAGCGGACCCAGTCTAAGGGCCTGCAGGGGTTAGAAAGGGCGGACGTGCCCGGCCATTGAAAACGCCGGCGCATCGTATATAGTCCGCAGGCTTCCGGCCCCGCCGGGGTTCCGATCTAGTTGATTTTGATCGAATTTTTTTAGGAATCGCCATGGTGGAGAGAGACGACGACCATTTCGATCTCGACGAGGACTTCGTGGCCGAGAGCGATGAGAGCTCCAGTTACGAAAAGTTCATTGACCCGGTCGGCCGGCGGGCGCGCCCCAGCGCCGCGGCGGCGGCCAAGAAGGGCAAGGCCGCGTGGAGCAAGCTGGAGGACGTGCTGGCCGAGCGGCGTCTGCAGAAAGAACTCAAAGATTTCGAAGGCGAATAGTTTCGGTAACCGGACGGTGACGCGTGCGCAGGCCCTGCGGCCTGCGCACCTGGCTTGATCCCGCCGGCGCACGCGGGATGATCATGGGGCAAACATGACGATGGCTGATCCGACATCCGGCGCCTCGCCGTGGGTCGTGCTGAAGTTCGGCGGCACCAGCGTTTCCTCCGTCGCGAACTGGAAGAACATCGCCGCGGTGCTGCGCGATCGCCTCGCGGAAGGCGTGCGGCCCGTCGTCGTCCATTCCGCGCTCTCCGGCATCACCGACCGTCTCGAGCAGCTGCTCGGTCTCGCCCTCGGCAACGAGTGGCAGCCGGTCATGGAGCAGATCGAGCAGCGCCATCGCGACCTGGCGCGCGACCTCGGCGTCATTCCGAGCCCGGAGCTCGAAGAGCAGTTCAAGCGTCTGCGACAGATCGCGGCCGGCATCGCGCTGGTTGGCGAAGTCAGCGAGCGGCTGCGCGCCCGCGTGCTGGCGCAAGGTGAGCTGATGGCGACGCGCCTTGGCGCGGCATTCCTCACGGCGCAAGGTCTCGACGTGCAGTGGGTCGATGCGCGCGCGGTCATCAAGGCCGAGCCGCGGCGTAACGCCAGCATGCGGGCCACGTATCTCTCCGCGACCTGCGCCTACGATCCGGACCCGGATCTGCAGCAGCGCTGGTCGACACCGGGCACCGTCTGGATCTCGCAAGGGTTCATCGCCAGCGACGAGAGCGGCGACACGGTGCTGCTCGGCCGCGGCGGCTCCGACACCTCCGGCAGTTACTTCGCCGCGAAGCTGCAGGCGCGACGCCTCGAGATCTGGACCGACGTGCCGGGCATGTTCAGCGCCAATCCGCGCTCAGTGCCGACTGCGCGACTGCTGCGCGCGCTCGAATACGATGAGGCGCAGGAAATCGCCAGCAGCGGCGCCAAGGTGCTGCATCCACGCTGCATCATGCCGGTGAAGCAGTACGGCATCCCGTTGTACGTCTACGCGACGCAGACACCGAAGCTCGAAGGCACCGTCATCACGACGCACGGCGGCAACGTCGCGGCGCAGGTCAAGGCGGTCACGATCAAGAAGAACATCACGCTGATCTCGATGGAAACCGTCGGGATGTGGCACTCGGTCGGCTTCCTCGCCGACGCCTTTGCGGTGTTCAAGCAGCACGGACTGTCCATCGACCTGGTATCGACCTCGGAAACCAGCGTTACGGTGTCGCTCGACCCGGCGGCGAACGCGCTCGACAAGGCGACGCTCGACGCGCTGATTGCCGACCTCGCGCGGTTGTGCCGGGTCGAAGTCATCGGCCCATGCGCGGCGGTGAGCCTGGTCGGGCGCAACATCCGCGCGATCCTGCACCGTCTCGGCGAAGCGCTGGAGCTGTTCGAGGAGCAGAAGATCTACCTCGTCACGCAGGCCGCGAACGACCTCAACATCACTTTCGTGATCGACGAAGCGCACGGCGACCGGCTGGTGACGCGCCTGCACGAGATCGCGATCCGCAAGATGACGCCCGACCGCGTGCTCGGTCCGACGTGGGAGGAGCTCTACGGCGGCGCGGACCAGAACGCAGTCGCGGCGCGGCAGTGGTGGCAGGATCGCCGCAACGAGCTGCTCGCGCTCGGTCGCGAGCATGGCGCGGCGTTCGTCTACGACCGCGAAACACTCAAGCGCCGCGCGCAGTCGCTCAAGGCGTTGCCCGGGATCGACGCCGTCTTCTATGCGATGAAGGCGAACTGGCATCCGCAGATCCTGCAGGTATTTCACGAGCAGGGGCTCGGCTTCGAATGCGTTTCGCGCGGCGAGGTCGAGCACGTGCTCGCCACGATCAAGGGTCTCGACCGCAAGCGCATTCTCTACACGCCGAACTTCGCGCCGCGCGCGGAGTACGAGTGGGCGGTGGGACAGGGCATCTGGGTCACGCTCGACAACCTGCACCCGCTGCGCAATTGGCCGGAGCTGTTCAAAGGTCGCGAGCTGTTCGTCCGCATCGACACCGGTCACGGCCGCGGTCATCACGACAAAGTGCGCACCGCGGGCGTGCACTCGAAGTTCGGCGTGCCGTTGTTCGAGCTCGATGAGCTCGAGCGCCTGGCGCAAGCGGCTGGAGCGAAGATCGTCGGCTTGCACGCGCACACCGGCAGCGGCGTGTTCACCGTCGACAACTGGGAGTCGGTGGGCGACACGCTGACCGCGTTGACACAGCGGTTCCGCGACGTGCGCACTGTCGACCTCGGCGGCGGGCTCGGCGTACCGGAGCGGCTCGGTCAGCAGGGCGTGATGTTGCCGGAATTCGGAGCCACGCTGGCGGCACTCAAGGCCGCGCATCCGAAGCTCGCATTGTGGATCGAGCCCGGTCGTTACCTGGTCGCGGAAGCCGGCGTGTTGCTGGCGCAGGTCACACAGCTGAAGGGCAAGGGCGAAGTGCACTACGTCGGTGTTGCGACCGGCATGAACTCGCTGATCCGGCCGTCGCTGTACGGCGCACATCACGAGATCCTCAATCTCAGCCGGCTCGACAACCCGGCAACCGAAGTCGTGAATGTCGTCGGCCCGATCTGCGAGAGCGGCGATCAGCTCGGCGTCGATCGCCTGCTGCCGCCGACCGAGGAAGGCGACATCCTGCTGATTGCGACTGCCGGCGCGTACGGCCGCTCGATGAGCTCGCGCTACAACTTGCGAGATCCGGCGCAGGAGTTCGTCATCTGATGGAGTTCGAAGTCGTCGCGGAGGGGCTGTTGTTTCCGGAAGGCCCGATCGCGATGGCCGACGGCTCGGTCGTGCTGGTCGAAATCGCGCGCGGCACTTTGAGCCGCGTATGGAACGGCCGGACCGAGGTGATCGCGGAGCTCGGCGGCGGACCGAACGGCGCGGCGCTCGGACCTGACGGCGCGGTCTATGTGTGCAACAACGGCGGCTTCGAATGGCGCGTCGTGAACGGCGTGCGCTTCCCAGTGCGCTCGGCGGCCGACTACACGACGGGCCGAATCGAGCGCGTGGATCTCGCGACCGGCCGCTGCGAGCGGTTGTACGAGTCGTTCGGCGGGACGCGCCTCGGCGGACCGAACGACATCGTGTTCGATCGCACCGGCGGCTTCTGGTTCACGGACATCGGCAAGACCTTCGCGGAGTATCGCGACCACAGCAGCCTGTACTACGCGCGGCCCGACGGTTCGCATCTGCATCGCGCCGTGCATCCCGCCATCTCCTTCAATGGCGTCGGGCTGTCGCCGGACGAGAGCATCGTCTACTGCAACGAAACGGAGACGCAGAAGCTGTGGGCGTTCGACATCGTTGCGCCCGGCGAGCTGGCGCCGTTCTCGATCGGGCGGCGCGGCCGCGTCGTGTGTGCGCTGCCCGGCCACCAATGGCTCGACAGTCTCGCCGTGGAGGCCAATGGCAACGTCTGCGCGGCGACGCTCTTCAACGGCGGCATCACCATCTTCGCGCCCGACGGCTCGTTCGAGCACATACCGTTTCCGGATCCGATGACGACGAACATCTGTTTCGGCGGCGCGGATCTGCACGACGCGTACATCACGCTGTCCGGCACTGGCAAACTGGTGAAGGCGCGCTGGCCACGCCCGGGACTGAAGCTCAACTTCTCGTAGGTTTATGCCGCTGTTCCAGTTCGCGCACGACGGTCGCGAGCGACAGGTTGCGGCTCTTCAGCAGCAGTGCCAGGTGATACAGCAGATCTGCCGATTCGCCGATCAGGCGCTCGTCGTCTTGTGTCACCGCCGCCAGCGCGACTTCCACGCCTTCCTCGCCGACTTTCTGCGCGATGCGCGTCGGTCCTTCCGACCATAGCCGCGCCGTATAGCTGCCTTCCGGCCGATCGCTGATTCGCTGCGCGATCACCGATTCGAGCCGCATCAGGAACGACAGCCCTGCGGCGTCGGTGGCGACTGCGTCGCCGAAGCAGCTTTGCGTGCCGAGGTGGCAGGTCGGTCCTTCCGGATGCGCGAGCACGAGCACGACGTCCTTGTCGCAGTCCGTCACGACGTCGACGACGTGCAACCAGTGGCCGGAGGTTTCCCCTTTGGTCCACAACTGCTGTCGGCTACGGCTGAAGAAAGTCACGTGCCGCTGCGCGAGCGTGGCTCGCAGCGCTTCGCGATTCATGTGCGCGAACATCAGGACCTGACCGCTGCGCGCGTCCTGCACGATTGCCGGCATCAGGCCGTCGTTCTTCTGCCAGTCGAGCTCGCCAACCTGCTCCAGCTTCATGAACGTACCTCGATGGCCTGCGAGCGCAGGAACTGCTTCAGCGCCGGAATCTCCAGCGCGCCGGTGTGAAAGACGCTCGCTGCGAGCGCGCCGTCGACTCTCGCCTCGCTGAACACTTCCGCGAAATCCTCGGGTCGGCCGGCGCCGCCGGAGGCAACGAGCGGCACTTTGCAGATCCGGCGCACCGACGCGAGCTGAGCGATGTCGTAGCCCTGGCGTACGCCGTCGCTGCCCATGCAGTTGAGCACGATCTCGCCGGCGCCGCGTGCTTGCACTTCGCTGACCCAGTCGTGCGTGCGGCGTGCGGTGTTCCGGGTGCGCTGCGGATCGCCCGTGAACTGATAGACGTAGTACTCGCCGTCGATTGCCTGACTATCGATGCCCACGACGACGCATTGGACGCCGAAGCGAGCGCTGAGCCGGCCGATCAGCTCGGGGTCGGCGAGCGCCGGCGAATTGATCGACACCTTCTCTGCGCCTTCGCCCAGCACTCGTTCCGCCTCCGCGACGCTGCGGATGCCGCCGGCGACGCAGAACGGGATGTCGAGGATCGCGGCGACGCGCCGCACCCAGCTGCGATCGACGCAGCGGCGGTCCGGGCTCGCGGTGATGTCGTAGAACACGAGCTCGTCGGCGCCTTGCTCGCGATAGCGCTGCGCCAGCTCGAGGATGTCGCCGACCACGACATGATCGCGGAAGCGCACGCCTTTGACGACGTGACCGTCCCTTACGTCGAGGCAGGGGATGATGCGTTTGGCAAGAATGGCCGCAGCTCCTCGGGAGAGATCTTGTTCTCGAGCAGCGCCCGGCCGCTGATCGCCGCCGCGACGCCGCACTCAGACAACGAACGCAGGTCGCGAGCGGCCGCGATGCCGCCCGAAGCCTGCCAATGCAACTCCGGATAACGCCGCACAGCTTCCGAGTACAGCGTCAGGTTCGGCCCGACCAGCGTGCCGTCGCGGCCGATGTCGGTGCACAACACGTGGGTGAGGCCGACGTTCATGAAGCGCTCGATGAGCGTCCACGGCGTCACTGGGCTCGTCTCCTGCCAGCCGTGCGTCGCAAGGCGCGGAGTCCCCTCGGCATCGAGCCGCACATCGAGCGCCAGCACGAAGCGCCGTGGATCCAGCTCGAACATCCAGCTCATCACGCGATCCGGATCGGTGACGGCGATGCTGCCGATCACGGCGCGATCGACGCCGGCGTCGAACAATTCGCGAATGCGCTCGAGCGTGCGCAGGCCGCCGCCGACCTGCAGCTTGACGCCGCTGGTCTTTGCGAGCAGCAGCACGGTGGGGCGATTCGGCTGCGTCCCGTCGCGTGCGCCATCCAGGTCGACGATGTGTACGCGGCGCGCTCCCAATGCGCGATAGCTTTCGAGCACACGCGGTGGGTCGTCCGAATAGATCGTCTCGGCGGCGAAGTCACCTTTCAGCAGCCGCACGCAGCGTCCGTCCCGCAGATCGATGGCTGGTATCAGTTCCATGGTCATGACACGAGCAGAAAGTTACGCAGCACGAGCGCGCCTGCCCGTGCCGACCGTTCGGGGTGAAACTGGACGCCGAACACGTTGTCGCGTCGGACGATGGCAGTGAAGCGCTCACCATACGTTGCCGATGCGACAGTGCCTTCGCTCACAGGCGCGCAGTAGCTGTGCACGAAATAGACATAGTCGCCGCTGGCGACGTCGTCGAGGAGCGGCGAAGGCTGCGTGAACTCGAGCTGGTTCCAGCCCATGTGCGGAATGGGCAGGCCTTCGCGCTCGGTAAGGCGCCGCACACGGCCGGGGAGGAGGCCGAGGCATGCGACTGCTCCTTCCTCGGAGGACTCGAACAGCAGTTGCATGCCAACGCACACGCCGAGCAGAGGCTGACGCAGACCACGGATCGTTTCGAGCAGGTTTGCGCTGCGCAGCCGCTCCATGCAATCAGCTGCGGCGCCGACGCCCGGCAGGATCACGTGAGTAGCATCGCGCAGCAGCTGCGCGTCAGTCGTGATCTTCGAGTCGATGCCGAGCCGGTCGATTGCGTAGCGCAACGACGCGATATTGGCACCGCCGCTGTCGATGATCGCCAGCCGTATCACAATGTTCCTTTGGTACTCGGCAGTTGCGTGTCCGTCACTCGAATCGCCTGGCGCAGCGCGCGCCCGACACCTTTGAAGCAGGCTTCGATCATGTGATGCGTGTTGTCGCCGGCGACCTTGATGTTGATCGCGGCGCCGAGCGTCTCAGCCAGTGAGCGGAAGAAGTGAGGCACGAGCTCAGTCGGCAGCTGGCCGACCTGATCGCGGCCGAATTGACCCTCGAACACGCAGTAAGGCCGGCCCGAGAGGTCGATCGCGACCTGGGCAAGCGCTTCGTCCATCGGCAGCAGGAATCCGTAACGTTGAATGCCGCGCTTGTCGCCGAGCGCCGCTTTCAACGCCTGCCCGAGCGCGAGAGCGCAATCCTCTACCGTGTGGTGCTCGTCGATGTGCAGATCACCCGCGCACGACAGTTGCAGCGAGAATCCCCCATGCCTCGCGACCTGCTCCAGCATGTGATCGAAGAAGCCGATGCCGGTCGTCACGCGCAGCGGCATCTCCTCATCGAGCCGCACTTCGACGTTGATGTCGGTCTCCTTGGTCTTGCGCGACAGCACGGCGGTGCGCAGAGTCGCCGTAAGACGGCGCGCGATCTGCGGCCAGGTCTCGTTGGGCACGCGGATGCCGGCGATTCCCAGGTTGCGAGCCAGCTCCATGTCGGCATCGCGATCGCCAATGACGTAGCTGCCCTGCCGATCGATCGGGTGCTCGCGCAGAAAACCCTCGACCAGCCCGGTCTTTGGTTTGCGACAATTGCAGCCGGCTTCCGGCAAGTGCGGGCAGACGCAGACGGCCTCGAACGGTGCGCCTTGCGAGGCCAGCAGATCGAGCAGCAATGTCTGAACCTCGCGGAATTCGCGTTCCGGGAAGCGCTCCGTGCCGAGGCCCGCCTGATTGGTCACCATGACGAGTACATAGCCGGCCTCGTGCAGCGCCTTGAGTGCGGGAATGACGCCCGGCATCAGGCGCAAGCTCTGCAGGTTCACGATCTCATCGGGCGGCTGGACGAGCAACGTGCCGTCGCGGTCGATGAAGAGGACGCGCTGCAAGCTCATGCCGCTGCTCCGGTGCACTGGGCAATGCCTTGCAGCAGGCGATCGTTCTGCTCCGAAGTGCCGACCGAAATCCGCAAGCTCGTGCCAAGACCCGGCTGCGAGCGCGGATCGCGGATGATCAGGCCGACCGCCGCAGCGCCACGCAGCACTCGATCCGCATCGACGCAATCGACCAGGATGAAGTTCGAATCGCTCGGCCACACGCGGCGGATCGCCGGCAGGCGTGCGAGCTGCTCGCTGAGTCGCGTGCGCTCCGCGCGGATCGCTTCGATCCTTCGCTGCGACTCGGCACGGTGCGACGCGTCGGTGAACCTCAGGACTGCCTCGATGGTTTGGGTCGGCAGGGAGTAGGGCGTGATCACGCGCGCCAGCAGACTGACGATGTCGGCGTGAGCCAGCAATGCGCCGCATCGCGCCCCGGCGAGCGCGTACGCCTTGGACAGCGTGCGCAGAATCACGAGGTTCGAGTAGCGCTCGAGGCGATCGATCAGGCTCGTCGCGCCGGAAAATTCGAGGTAGGCCTCGTCGACGGCGATGATCGCGCGATCGCGCAGCTGCTCGCACAGTGACTCGACCGCGGCGCGGTCCAGAAGATTGCCGGTGGGATTGTTCGGCGTGCACAGGAACAGCAGCTTCACGCCGCTGCGCCAGCTGTCGAGAACAGCCTGGACGTCCAATGCGAAACCGCGATCCTTCAGCAGCGGCACCTCGACGACACCCGCTCCCTGGATCCGCGCGGAGACTTTGTACATGCCGAAGGTCGGCGGGCAGATCAGAACGCTGTCCTGCCCGGCCCGGCAGAACGCACGCACCAGCAGATCGATTCCTTCATCACTCCCGCGGCCGGCGAGGACGTTGTCGGGTGCAACACCGTACAACGACGCGAAGTGCGCGATGAGCTCCGCGGGCTGCGGCTCGGGATATCGATTGAGGCCTGCGATCGACGTGTCGCCGCTCGCACGCCATGGCATCTCGTTCGCGTGCATGCGCTCGAGCGAGGGTTCCCACGCCGCGTGCTGGTAGGGCTGCAATGCGAGAATGTCTGGACGCGCCAGTTCGAGGATCGCGTTCATCATGCGCGCTCCTGTTCCAGCTGCGCGAGCCGCACTTGCACGGCATTGGCATGCGCATCGAGCCCTTCGAGCGAGGCGAGCGTGATTGCCGTCGGGCCCAATTCACGGAGACCGTCGGGTGTGAGCTCCTGCACCGTCATGCGCTTGAGGAAATCGTGCAGCGACAGACCGCTGTACGCTTTCGCAAAGCCGTTGGTCGGCAGCACGTGGTTCGTGCCGCTGCAGTAATCACCCATCGTTTCGGGCGTCCACGTGCCGAGGAATACAGAGCCGGCGTTGCGCACCTCGGGCAGCCAGTCGCGCGCGTTCGCTACCTGCAAGATGAGGTGCTCGGGCGCATACGCATTGCTGAGCCCGATGGCTGCACCAATGGTATCGACAACGAACACGCGTGCGTGCTCGATCGACTGGCGCAGCGTGTCAGTGCGACCGAGCCTTCGCATCTGGGCCTCGACTTCGCCGGCAGTGGCCTCGGCCAGCGCACTCGACGTCGTCACGAACACGACCTGGGCATCGATGCTGTGCTCGGCTTGAGCCAGCAGGTCCGCCGCCACGAAATCAGCGCGCGCGGTCGCATCTGCTACGACCAGGACTTCCGACGGTCCGGCGGGAAGGTCGAGCGCCGCACCATCGGGATCGTTGGCCACCTGCAGCTTCGCAGCGGTCACCCATGAATTGCCTGGACCGAAGATCTTGTCGACCTTCGGCACGCTTTCAGTGCCGTAGGCCATCGCCGCAACGGCCTGCGCGCCGCCGAGCTTGAAGACGCGTCGCACGCCGCACAGGTTTGCGATCGTGAGCACGGCGGGATCGGCAGTGCCATCGCGACGCGGCGGCGTGCACATGATTCGTGTCGGGCATCCCGCGATGCGTGCCGGGACTGCGAGCATGATCGCGGCCGAGGGCAGGGGAGCAACACCGGCGGGCACATACAAGCCGACGGCGTCGATAGGCCGGAATTGGCGTTCGCAAATGACGCCGGGCGCGGTCTCGATCCGCAATGGAGCCGCAACCTGGGCCTCGTGAAAGCAACGCACGTTCGCGATCGCGCGATCGATCGCTCGTCGCTGTTCCGCATCGAGCGCGGTCTCGGCCGCCGCGAATTCTGCAGTACTGACCTCGACTGCCTGCAGCGCAACGCCGTCGAAGCGTCGCGTGAATTCGAGCAACGCAGCGTCGCCGCGCTCGCGTACATCGCGAACGATCTCGCGCACGCGTTCGTGGAGCTGCGCCGTGTCCGGTTGCAACGGACGGCGCAACGCCTGACGTCGTTGCTCCAGTGACAGCGCGGACCAGTTGAGGATCGGAATCGTCACGCGAGCATCTTCTCGACCGGCAGCACCAGGATCGCGCTCGCACCGGCACTCTTCAGGCTCTCGAGCGTCTCCCAGAACACGTTTTCGCGGCAGACCGCGTGCACGGCAACCCTGTCGCTCACGCCCTCGAGCGGCAGGATCGTCGGCGACTCGCTGCCCGGCAACAGCTTCTTGATCTCCGGCAGCTTCGCGCGCGGCGCGTGCAGCATGATGTATTTGCTTTCCTTCACCTGCTGCACGCCGTCGATGCGCATCGACAGGCGGTGGATCCACTCCTGCTTGTCGCTCGTCACCGGCACCGGTGTGCTGATGATCGCCGCCTGGCTCTCCAGGATCGTGTCGGCTTCCCACAGGTGGTTCGCGACCAGTGTCGAGCCCGTCGAGACCAAGTCGCAGATGAAGTCGGCGCGGCCGAGGCGCGGCGCGATCTCGACGGCGCCGGACAGCGTGACGATCTCGGCCTGCACGTCGTTCTGTCGCAAGTAGCGCGCGAGAATGTTCGGATATGTCGTCGCGATGCGCTTGCCATGCAGCGAGGGAATGCCGCTGTACTCCACACCTTCGGGCACGGCGATCGACAGGCGGCACTTGCCGAAGTCGAGCACCATGATCTGCTCGAACAGCGGCTCGATGCCGCGTGCCTTGAAGGCGAGACGCTTTTCCTCGATGACGTTGAGCCCGACGATGCCGAGGTCGCAGACGTCCTGCTGCACCAGGTCGGGAATGTCGTCGTCGCGCACGAACAGCACGTCGAGCGGCATGTTCTCGCCATAGCACATGAGCTGATCCTTGCCGCGGCTGTACTTGAGCCCGCAGCGGACCAGCAGGTCCAGCGAGTTGTCGGTCAGGCGGCCGGATTTTTGCAGCGCGACCTTGAGGCGGGAGGACTTGTCCATGGGGGGGTTCAGGGGCTTAAGTCGGACGTTGGTCTTTCAGGCGGGCGGCGGCGAGCGTGTAGCCGCCGTTGCCATTGGTCAGATAGCGGGCGACCCGGCCGACGGTCGTGACGCTGACGCCGGTCTGCTTGTAGATCTCGCGATAGGGCACGCCTTGCTGCAGCAGGGCGACTACCGCCCAGCGATCCGCCAAAGCCTGCAGCTCGGCGGGCGTGCACAGGTCGCGAAAGAACGCCCGACATTCCTCGACGCTGCGCAGGGTGAGGATGGCGCTGAACAACGCCCGTTCCGCCAGGACTTCCTGGCGCGGTGTCAGTGACCGGTGCTCTTTCATGGCCGCGCGCTTGTAATAATGTACTAGCACGCTAATACAATGGAGCGGCGAAAACAAGGCTCGATCGGCAGCTTTTGCCATATTTCAGCGGCGCCCGGAGCGCTTTCGCGGTTGACGATGCGCCGCTGCCGCCCCTAGACTGTCACCCGCTCATCGAGACCGGCTGAGGGTCAGGCCCTTTGACGCCGGGGCAACCGTCGAAGCTAACCACTTCGAAATGGTGCCAACTCCTGCGGGGGTGGCCGTAAGCCGGCCGCGATCCGACAGATGAGTTGCTGTGAAGCTGGCTGCGCCCGCTGGGTCGAGGCGCCGCCGGTCGGTCACGGCGACCTGCCACTACGGGTACTCCGTGGGGTTTCTGCGATGCGCGAAACCTGTCCGGCCATCGGGGCCGGCGCGGAACTGGAGTACTCGATCAATGACTTCGCTATTGCCAGCCGGCAGCGTGCGCAGCGCGACGGACCTGCATGCCGCTCATCTCGCGAACCCGATCGTGCCGCCGACGCCGGTGCGTGAGGGCATCCTGCAACTGGATCAGCCGCTCGCGCTCCATCACGGCGGTCGTCTCGACGGCGTTCGAGTTGCCTGGCGCATCACGGGCATCCCCCACGGGCCTCTCGTTGCCGCTCTCGGCGGAATTTCCGCGGGCCGCGCAGTGGCGGATATCGGTACCAGCGAGAAAGGCTGGTGGTGCGAAGTCATCGGGCCCGGCAAGGCGCTCGACACGGAGCGCTACCAGGTGCTCGGAATGGATTTTCTCGGCGGCAGCGGTGCAACCACCGGGCCGCGCGCGGGCCAGACGAACTTCCCTTCGATCAGCAGCTACGATCAGGCCGAGATACTGCGCAGGCTTCTCGAGCATCTGCGCACTTCGCTCGCTGCAGTCATCGGCGCCTCGTACGGCGGAATGGTGGCGCTGGCTTTCGCCGAGCGTCATCCGCAACTGGTGAAACACGCTATCGCGATCAGCGCAGCCGATCGTCCGCATCCGCTGGCGACCGCGTGGCGCAGCGTCCAGCGCGCGATGGTCCGCTATGCCGCGAAGAATGGCGACGCACCCGAAGGATTACGGCTCGCGCGGGCGCTGGCGATGGCGACGTATCGCAGCCCCGAGGAATTTGCCATGCGCTTCGGCGGCGCGCCTGCGCGGATCGATGGCCGCTTCCAGTTCCCGGTGGAGTCGTACCTGCTGGCGCGCGGCGATGCTTACGCAGCGACGTACGTGCCCGAAGCGTTCGTGTGTCTGTCCGAGTCGATCGATCTGCACCAGGTCGATCCGACGCGGATCCGCGTGCCGGTGACCTTGGTCGCCATCGTCGAAGATCAGCTCATTCCGCTATCCGACATGCGATCGCTGCACGCACGCCTCGGCGCGTCATCGCTGGTCGAGCTCTCGTCGCTCTACGGCCACGATGCATTCCTGAAGGAGGGTGCAGCATTGCAGCCCGTATTTGCGGGCGCGCTCGAACAGGGAGGTGCGTCATGACTCAGCCAGTCTCAGGAACTACGCGCGCCGTGCGCGCAGCGCTGGAGTCCGATACGCAGTTCGGTGCGGTCATCCCGCCGATTCACCTCACTTCGACGTTCGCGTTCGAGTCGTTCGGTGAGAAGCGGACCTACGACTACACGCGATCCGGCAATCCGACGCGTGACGCGCTGGCCGGTGCCCTGGCGGAACTGGAAGGCGGAGCGGGCGGCGTCGTCACTTCTTCGGGCATGTCTGCGGTTCATCTGGTCGTGCAGTTGCTCGCAGCGAACGATCTGCTGATCGCCCCTCACGACTGTTACGGCGGCACGTATCGGCTGTTCAGCAATCTGGCAAAGCGCGGCGTCGTGCGTGTGCAATTTGTCGATCAGACCGACGATCGGGCGTTTGCCGCAGCGCTCGCACTCGGTCCGAAGCTGATCTGGATCGAAACGCCCAGCAATCCGCTGCTGCGGATCGTCGACATCCGGGCGCTCGCACAGAAGGCGCACGCAGCCGGCGCGCTGGTGCTGGTCGACAATACGTTCCTGTCGCCGGTGTGGCAGCGGCCGATTGCGCTTGGCGCAGATCTCGTGCTGCATTCGACGACGAAGTATCTCAACGGTCATAGCGATGTGGTCGGTGGGGCGGTGATCGCGGCGACGCCCGAGCTGCACGAGCGCCTCGTTTGGTGGGCGAACTGTACCGGCGTAACAGGCGCGCCATTCGACAGCTATCTCACCTTGCGAGGCTTGCGCACGCTGCATGCGCGCTTGCGAGTGCACGCAGAGAACGCAGTTCTGGTCGCTCATCTGCTGACGGGACATCCCGCGGTTCGTCACGTGTACTACCCGGGATTGCGCTCACATCCGCAGCACGAACTTGCACGCAGCCAGCAGTCCGGTTTCGGCGGCATGCTGAGCTTCGAGCTCCATGGCGGCCTCGGCAGCGTGCGTGCATTCCTCGACGGGCTGCGCTGCTTCTCGCTCGCAGAATCGCTCGGCGGCGTCGAGAGCCTCGTCGCTCATCCGGCAAGCATGACTCATGCCGCGATGGATGCCGACGCAAGGCGCATTGCCGGGATCTCCGACACGTTGCTGCGACTGTCGATCGGCATCGAGGCTGCGGACGATCTCATCCGCGATCTGCATGGCGGGCTGGAGCGTGCGGCAGGTGTGCTGCAAGATTGCTCCGTGTACTCTGTGGCGGTCTCCGCCGCGGGTGCCCTCGCCAGATGAGAACAAAGATCACCGAGCTGCTCGGCATCGAATATCCGATCATTCAAGGTGGCATGCAGTGGGTCGGCTATGCCGAGCTGGCTTCTGCCGTGTCGAACGCGGGCGGGCTCGGGATCCTGACGGCGCTGACCCAGCCCACGCCCGCAGACTTGCGGCGCGAGATCGAGCGCTGCCGCGGCATGACCGACAAGCCGTTCGGCGTGAACCTGACGATCCTGCCGGCGATCACGCCGCCGCCGTACGCCGAATACCTGAACGCGATCATCGAGAGCGGCGTGAAGATCGTCGAGACCGCGGGCAACAATCCGAAGGATTTCATCGCACGCCTGAAGGAGCATGAAATCAGGATCGTGCACAAGTGCACGTCAGTGCGTCACGCGCTCTCAGCCGAGCGGCACGGCGTCGACGTCGTCAGCATCGACGGTTTCGAATGTGCCGGCCATCCCGGCGAGGACGACATTCCGAACCTGATCCTCATTCCGGCCGCCGTGCGCGCATTGAAGATTCCGATCGTTGCGTCCGGCGGCATCGGCGACGGGCGCGGCATGGCCGCGGCACTCGCGCTCGGCGCGCAGGGTATCAACATGGGCACGCGCTTCATGTGCACCAAGGAAGCGCCCATTCACGACAACGTCAAGCAGGCGCTGGTGGCGGCAGGCGAGCGCGACACGAACCTGATGTTCCGAACCATGCACAACACGGCGCGGGTCTTCAAGAACGCGATCTCGAGCGAGGTGGTCGCGATGGAGAAGCGCGGCGCGAAGTTCGAGGAGGTCCGACATCTCGTCGCCGGCGCGCGCGGTAAAGTGGCGCTGCGCAGCGGCGAGGTCGACGGCGGCGTCATCAGTGCCGGAATGGTGATCGGCCTGATCGACGACGTGCCGACCTGCGCGGAGCTGATTCAGCGCATCGTGCGCGATTGTCGCGAGCACCTGCGCGTGGCGACCGCGATGGCGGCGGCTTAGGCGGCACGAGCCATGGACTTCAAGACGATTCGCTACGAGCTCGCCGACGGCATTCTGACGATCACACTCGATCGTCCGGATCAGCTCAACGCATTCACGCCGCAGATGGCGGCAGAGCTGATCGATGCCTTTCACGCCGCGAGCGCGGACGACGCAGTGAGGGCCGTGATCGTGACCGGCGCGGGACGCGCGTACTGCGCCGGCATGGATTTGTCGGCGGTGGGCAATGTCTTCGGGCTCGACGAGCAGCTGCACCCGACGCTCGCAGACATGCATGAGCGCTTGCAGGACCCGACGATCGTCCATCGCGTGCGCGACACTGGCGGGCGCGTTGCTCTCGCGATCTACGATTGCAGCAAACCCGTGATCGCTGCGATCAATGGTGCAGCGGTCGGTATCGGTGCGACGATGACGCTTGCGATGGACATCCGTCTCGCGTCCGACAAGGCGCGCATCGGTTTCGTGTTCGGCAAGATCGGCATCGTGCCGGAAGCGTGCTCGTCGTGGTTCCTGCCGCGCATCGTCGGCATGCAACAGGCGCTCGAGTGGGTTTACACGGCGGACATCTTCGACGCGCAGGAAGCAAAGCGCGGCGGCCTGGTGAAAGAGGTGTATCCGGCGGAGCGGCTGCTCGAAGAAGCGAAGCAGCTGGCGCGACGCATCGTCGACAATCGCTCACCGGTGGCGACCGCGCTGACGCGCCAGATGATGTATCGCAACGCTGCCCAGCCGCACCCGCTCGAAGCACATCGCATCGATTCGCTCGGCGTGTTCTACACCAGCGTGAAGGACGGCAAGGAAGGCGTGCGCGCGTTCCTGGAAAAGCGTCCGCCGAACTTCAAGGCGCGGGTGTCGACCGACCTCCCGCCGTTCTATTCGGAATGGCTCGACGCCTATACGAAGCCGGGTGACAAATAAAAACGGGCCGGCGAATACGCCGGCCCGGACGTGGCAACGTAGAACTTTTGTCGTGGCGACGTCGGCTCGAAGAGCCGACACCGACCTTGGGGACTAACCCGACACGAGTCCCGTTTCCACCAAAAATACCCGACCGCGAGGGTCGAGACATGGAGATTGGGGCCCGAAGGCTATGGCGCGGAAGGATCGGAAACCCGCGCCGGGCAAAATCATAACCGGTATCGGCCGGGTTTTGGGCAAGAATCTTTGGTGTATACAGACCCTATCTCAGGCCCATGTATAATCAATAAGTTAGGCCGTTATCCTAGAAGGCGGGTCACTACGGCTTCCCCTGCATCCGCGGTGCTGGAGACGGGGCCGCCGCCAGCAATATCCGCCGTGCGGACGCCTGCGGAAATGCTCGTCGCGACGGCTTTTTCGAGCGTCGCGGCTTCATCGTGCAGCCCAAGTGAGTGTCGCAAAAGCAGGGCGGCGCTGAGCATGGTCGCGTACGGATTGGCGATCCCGCGGCCGGCGATGTCGGGCGCGGAGCCATGGATCGGTTCGTACACGCCGAGCGTGCCGGCCCCGAGCGACGCAGAGGGCAACAGGCCCAGCGATCCGGCGAGCATCGAGGCTTCGTCGGTGAGAATGTCGCCGAACATGTTCTCCGTGAGGATGACGTCGAAGCTCGACGGCTGGCGGATCAGGTGCATCGCTGCAGAGTCGACCAGCATGTGTTCGAGCTCGACATCTGCAAACTCCGCGCGCAGCACGGACTCGACCGTCACGCGCCACAGCCGCGAAGTTTCGAGAACGTTGGCCTTGTCGACCGACACGATGCGTTTGCGGCGTCCGCGTGCGAGACGCCCCGCGACGCGAGTCACACGCTGAATCTCCTCGACACTGTACGTGCACAGGTCGCTGGCGAAATCCTCGGTGCGCTGCTTCTCGCCAAAGTAGATGCCGCCGGTCAGCTCGCGCACGACGAGGATGTCGGTGCCGCGCAGGATCTCGGGTTTGAGCGGCGACACGTCGAGGAGCGAGGGATGAATCGTGACCGGGCGCAGGTTTGCGAACAGGTTCAGCCCTTTGCGCAGCGCCAGCAATCCCTGCTCGGGTCGAACCTTCGCCTTCGAATCAGACCATTGCGGACCGCCGACAGCACCCAGAAGGACGGCGTCGGCCGTTCCGCACGCCGACAGCGTCTGCGCCGGCAGCGCTGTCTGCATTTGTTCGATCGCGGCGCCGCCGATCAAATGCTCGGAGAAGGTGAACTCGTGCCCGAACCGCGACGCGATCGCCTGCAGCGCGCGCACGCCTTCGCGCGTCACTTCAGGACCGATGCCGTCACCGCCGAGGACGACGATCGTTGCTTTGATACCCATCCGCCGGAATCCCGCTATGCGTGTGTCTGCTCGTAACGCGCAATCGCCTCGGCTTGTTGCAGCAGGAAGCCCAATTCGTCGATGCCATTCAGCAGGCAGTAACGCGCGAATGCCTCGATCGGGAATTCGACGGCAGTGCCGTCGGGCAGTGTCAGCGTACTCGCCTGCAGGTCGACTGTGAGCGCAGCGCCGGGATGCGCAAGCAGCCAGGCGTGAGTCTGCTCGTCGACGACGATGGGCAGCAGTCCGTTCTTGAGCGAATTGCTGCGGAAGATGTCGGCGATTTCGGTGCTGACGACGGCGCGGAAGCCGCAATCGAGTAACGCCCAGGGTGCATGCTCGCGCGAGGAGCCGCAGCCGAAGTTGCGGCCGGCGACGAGAATCGAGCAGCCCGCGGCCTCGGGACGATTCAGCACGAAGTCGGGCTTGGGCGCGCCGCTCGCGTCGTAGCGCCAGTCGGCGAACGCCTGCTTGCCCAATCCTTCCTTGGTCGTGGTGGTCAGGAAGCGCGCCGGAATGATCTGATCGGTATCGATGTTCGTGTACGGCAGGACGACGGTACGCGAGTTGAAAGTGCTGATCGGTTGCATGCACGTGTTACCCGATAAATTCGCGTGGATCGCTGACGCGGCCAGCGACTGCTGCGGCGGCGGCTGTCAGCGGGCTTGCAAGCAGCGTGCGTGCTCCGGGACCCTGGCGCCCTTCGAAGTTGCGATTGCTCGTGCTCACCGCGTACTGACCTTTCGCGACGATGTCGCCGTTCATGCCGATGCACATCGAGCAGCCAGACTCCCGCCACTCAGCACCGGCGTCGGTGAACACCTGGGCCAGGCCACGCGCTTCAGCCTCGCGTTTGACCTGCTGCGAGCCGGGCACGACCAGCATGCGAACTCCGTTCGCGACCTTGCGTCCGCGCAAGACACTCGCAGCCTGCTCCAGATCCGACAAACGCGCGTTCGTGCAGCTGCCGACGAAAACGACCTGCACGGGTTTGCCGAGCAACTGCTCGCCGCCTTTCAGGCCCATGTACGCGAGCGACTTGGCGTGAACGGCGTCGCTCGGGTGATCGGGAACGGGTGCAGTGATCGGGACGACCATGCCCGGGTTCGTGCCGTAGGTGATCATCGGCTCGAGCCTGCTTGCATCGATCTCCACGACCCGGTCGTAGCGAGCGCCGTCGTCGCTGCGTAGACTTCGCCAACGCTCGAGCGCGCGCTCCCAGGCGTCGCCGCGCGGCGCGAATGGGCGCCCCTCGAGATAAGCGAACGTCGTCGCGTCGGGTGCGATCATGCCGGCTCGCGCGCCACCTTCGATCGACATGTTGCAGACGGTCATGCGCTCGTCCATCGAGAGCGCTTCGATGGCGGAGCCGCGGTACTCGATGACGTGGCTGGTACCGCCGGACACGCCGATCCTGCCGATGATCGCGAGAATCAGGTCCTTGGCGGTGACCGCATCGCGCAGTCGTCCGCTGACTTCGATCGCGAGCGTCTTCGGTCGTCGTTGCAGCAGGCATTGCGTCGCGAGCACATGACCGACCTCGGTCGTGCCGATGCCGAAGGCGAGGGCGCCGAACGCGCCGTGCGTTGCCGTGTGGCTGTCACCGCAGACGATGGTCTTGCCGGGCTGCGTCGCACCGAGCTCCGGCCCGATCACGTGCACGATGCCGCGTTGCTCGCTGCCAAGACCGAACAGATCGATGCCGAACTCGCGGCAGTTCTTCTCCATCTCCCGTACCTGGCGCGCGGCGGACTCGACTTTGATCGGCACGCGCCCGAACACTTCGGCGGGATCGGTCGGCGTGGAATGATCCAGCGTCGCGAGAGTGCGATCCGGGCGTCGCACCCGCAGCCCTTGAGCGCGCAGCTGCGCGAAGGCCTGCGGCGTCGTGACTTCGTGAATCAGGTGCAGGTCGATGTACAGGACGGCGGGCGCGTCCGCCGTCTCGGGCACGACTTCGTGCTGCTCCCAGACCTTCTCGAACAGAGTCTTCGGTTTCATCGCCAGAGCATGCCAACCGGGGCACGCTGCGGAGTGATGATTGCTCAGCGAGGCATCGCGGTCCGCGATCCCTCAGAGCACTCCACTAGCCTGCCGCGGCGACGCCGCGCGCCGCACCCGGCTCGCACAACTCCAGCCAGCCCCACTTATCGGGGGTCTTGCCCGAGAACAGGCCGAAGAACGCCGACTGCAGCGTCTCGGTGATCGGACCGCGCTTGCCGGCGCCGATCGGGATGTGATCCACGGAGCGGACGGGCGTGATCTCCGCCGCCGTGCCGGTGAGGAAGATCTCGTCCGCCAGGTACAGCAGCTCGCGCGGAATCGGCTGCTCACGCACCTCGAAGCCGTGTGCGCGGGCGAGTGTCATTACGGTGTCGCGAGTGATTCCCTGCAGGATCGCGTTGACGATCGTCGGCGTGTAGATGATGCCGTCACGGATCAGGAACAGGTTCTCGCCGGCGCCTTCGCTCACCGTGCCGTCGACGCTGAGGCCGATGCCTTCCGCGAATCCGAGACGCTTCGCTTCCATGCTGATCAGCTGGCTCGACAGGTAGTTGCCCGCGGCCTTGCCGAGCGTCGGGATCGTGTTCGGCGCAAGGCGCTGCCACGACGATACGCACACGTCGATGCCGTTCTCCAGACCTTCGGCGCCCAGGTACGCGCCCCACTCGAACGCGGCGATGACGGTTTCGACCGGCGGCATGACCTTCGGAGCGACTCCGATCTCGCCGTAACCGCGAAACGCAAACGGCCGCAGGTATGCGCCACGGAGCAGCTGATTGGCAACGATGATCTCCTTGCACGCCGCACTGATCTGCTCCTGCGTGTAGGGAATCTCGATGCGATAGATCTTGGCCGAATCGAACAGGCGCCGCGTGTGATCGCGCAAGCGGAACATCGCCACGCCCTGCGGCGTGGCGTAGGCGCGCTCACCTTCGAACACAGTCGAGGCGTAATGCAGTGCATGCGACAGCACGTGCACCGTCGCTTTCTCCCAGGGCACCA
>Ga0075428_100000312_pt1 | contig 47879 bp, 44 predicted proteins | sample RhiMetdeltSRZDD2_FD_75291 | JGI IMG/M metagenome (GOLD analysis project Ga0075428, IMG submission 75291) | Populus rhizosphere microbial communities from Tennessee, USA - Rhizosphere MetaG P. deltoides SRZDD2 | ecosystem: Host-associated > Plants > Roots > Rhizosphere > Soil | place: USA... | reverse complement strand
GGACTAGCCGGACTATGGGTAGCGCGTCGGCCGGCGGGACCCCGGCCTTCGTCTATAGGTACTTGTGGAGGAGTGACCATGGCGTCGCGTACGCACGAACCAGAGCCGCTGCTCACCCCGGCAGAGGTCGCGTCGATGTTCCGTGTCGACCCGAAGACTGTCACCCGGTGGGCCAAGGCGGGCAAGCTCAGCGCCATCCGGACGCTGGGGGGACACCGTCGTTACCGGGAGTCGGAGGTGCGTGCTCTGCTGCAAGGCCAGATCCCGCACCAACGCCAGGGCGACTGAAACAGGCAGCAGCAACAACAAAAACCCCTTGAAAAGAGCGCTCACCCCCGAGCGCTCTTTTCTTATGCCATAAGACACCCGTCCCTCAGCGAAGCGCTGCTTCTGACCGCCTGAGAGCTCATATGGCCGCTGTTTGGCGTGCACCCCTGGTTGTCCCAACTCCAGCCGGACCGCGACCCGCTGCTCGCGTCCTGCGGCCGGCACCTTCGCCAGCCGCAGCGGCACGCCGACGTTCTCGGCCGCGGACAGGGTGGGGGCTTTAGGTTGCCACCAGCCCCCGGACGAGTTGCTCGAAGGCGGATCTGCGCAGCTCGGCGAGGCTGCCCGGGTGGCCGGTGGCCCACGCGTGCAGCGCCACGTCCCAGGCGGTGGCCGCGGCGGCCGATACGAGCAGCGGGTAGGGGTGGGTTGGCGGCACGCCCCGGCGCTTGGCCACGAACAGCGCCACCTCCTGGCGCAGTTCCTGGATGGTCATGAGATAGGTGGGTACCAGTGAGGGCTGGTCAAGCATCAGGCGCATCCGGAGCCGGATCTGCTCCAGCTCCTCCGGGTCGGTGAAGTCGCTGGCGTCCAGCACCGCCCGGACCGACTCCAGCGGATCCTCGCCCGCCGGGCGCGCGGCCAGCAGGCGGCGCAGCCGCGTGATGCGCTCGAGGGCCACGTCCCCGAAGAGCACATGCCGCTTTCCGGAGAAGTACCGGAAGAAGGTGCGCACCGAGACACCGGCCTCGGCGGCGATCCCGTCGACCGTGGTCTGCTCGTAGCCGTCGCGGGCGAACAGCGCGAGTGCCGCCTCCTCGAGTGCGGCCCGCGTCAACCGTTTGTGCTCCTCCCGACGGTTCAGAACCCGGCCTGCAGGCATTGCCCCATCCTAGGGGTTATCGATATGCACATCTTGCAGCATTACGTGGGGCTAACGTCGGGATTGTGGCTGGGCATAGATTGGTGCGCAACCTGCTTGGTGGCGCGGCGGTCCTGGCCGTCATCCTGGGGATCGCCTTCGTACTGCCCGCGATCGACCGAGCTGTCCCGGCGGGCCGCGGCGTGCCCGCCCTGCGGCACACCATCGCCGACGGGATCTCGGTCGTCCCGCCGACCGGCGCCCTGATCGCCAAACGCACCAGGGCCGGACCCGCGAGCGGCTCGATCATGTTCCTGATCGGGCCGGCCCGCTATGTGATCTCCGTGGAGCCCTTCGACGGCGACGCGGCCAAGGCATCGCAGCGATTAAGAACAAAAATTCAAAACATGCGGGGGTACCAGGTGACAGGCCCCGAGAGCCCCGTGGTGACCGACAGCGGGTTGTCCGGTCTGGGCAGCGATTTCACCGCACCCGGCCGCAGCGGGCGTTACGTCGCGTTCGTCGTCCCGGGGCGGGCGGTCGAGGTAACCGTGAATGTTTCGGAAACCGACTTCGAGCAGGCCTGCTTGCCGATCGACGCCAGCATCGCCTCGATCTCGTGGAACGGTCGCAAATGAAGATGCCGTCCGACGCCAGGCGGTTCTCGGTGCGCCCGACGCCGCGGCAGGCACGGGCGCTGCAGTCGGTCCACCTGCCGGCGTTCTGGATCCTGTGCCTGTTGCTGGCGTTGTCGGCGTGGCGGCTGGGGCTGATGCTGCAGTCGCCGCTGGAGCGCTTCCCCACCGCCACCCTCACGGCGATCGTGCTGTTCGCCGTGTGGGCCGTACCGTTCTGGCTGTTCATCTCGTCGATGGACTTCCTGGAGCGGGAGCCGCCGCTGCTGCTGGCCACGGCGTTCGCCTGGGGGGCGGTGGTCGCCACGATGGCGGCCATGCCCGGCAACCGTGCCCTGCTCGGGCTCACCGCCAAGGTGGTGGGGCCGGAATTCGCCATGGTATGGGGGCCCGCGATCGCCAGCCCGGCGATCGAGGAGCTGCTCAAGGCGCTCGGCCTGGTGATGATCGTCCTGGTGGCGCGCTGGCAGATCAACAGCGTGCTCGATGGCATGGTCTATGGCGCCCTGATCGGCCTCGGCTTCCAGGTCGTGGAGAACGTCTTCTACGCGCTCAACGCGGTGGAGATGGCGAACACGGGCGACAAGGTGGGGCCCGTCGTGGCGACTTTCTTCCTGCGCGGCTTCTTGGCCGGGCTGTGGAGCCACACCCTGTTCAGCGCCGTGGCCGGCGCCGGGATCGCCTGGTTCCTGGTGCGTAAGGACCAGCCACTGGTGGTGCGCTGCAGCGGCCTGCTCCTCGGGCTGGGGCTGGCCTGGGGCACCCACTTCATCTGGAACTCACCCCTGCTGATGGACGGTTACGGCGTCACGGGCGCGGAACTGCTGGTCGGGTTGCTGCTCAAGGGCCTGCCCGCGCTCGTGCTCGGCATGGGCCTGCTGTGGGTGGCCCGGCACCGGGAGGCGAACTACTACATCGACCGGCTGGAGGCGTTGCGGGATCCGGAGATCGCCACGAAGGGGGAGCTGTACACCCTGCGCCACGGCCACCTTCGGGCCGAAGCGCGGCGCTACGGCAAGTTCCGGGCCGGGCCCGCCGGGCGGAAGGCGGTGAAGGCGCTGCAGCTGGCGCAGGCGCACCTGGCCGTGGAGCTGTCCCGGGCTCCGGCCGGGCTGGTGACCGGAGATCCGGTGCTCCTGCACATCCGCGACGACGTGCTGGAGATACGCAACCAGCTGATGCGCCTGGCCCACCCGGAGGCGGTCGCCTCCCCGCTGCGCCCGGCGATCCCCCGGATCCTGGTGATGGGCGTCCTCACGGCGATCGTCCTGTTCGGACTGATCTGGTACGCCATCACGTCCATGCACGGCGCGTAAAGGAAATCCCGCGATCCGCCGGGCGAGCTCCGGCCGACCGCGGGATCAGGGTTTGGTCACTCGGGCGCGTGGCCGCCGTCGCCGCTCACGATGCGGTCGGGGCTGCCGTCCTGGTCTATGTCGACCATGGTGATGTCAACCTGGCCATCGCCGTCGGTGTCGAACTGGTACAGGTCAGGCGTGCCGTCGCGGTCGGTGTCGGCGACCCAGAGGTCGGGCTTGCCGTCCTTGTTGGCGTCGCCGGTCATGAGATCGACGCGGTCGTCGCCGCGGGTTTCCACGTTCTCTGTCATGGTGGCTTTCTCCTGTGACTAATGGCGGATCTCGAGTTTGGCGGTCACCAGGGCCTTTACCACATCGGCCGATTCGATAGTGCCGACGACCAGTACCCCGTCGGGGTTGAACCCAACCGCCTGCTGCGCCGCGGCGGCGACCGCTCCCGCATCCTTGATCTTGCTGCCGTCGACCTCGAATGTGAGCGACTGGATGTTGCCCCCGGCCATGCCCGCCGATATCAGTTCCTTCTTCACACCCTCGATCAAGCCCTCACCATAGGCGTCTTTCTTGCCGATCAGAGTCACCTTGCGGACACCGTCACGCATGATCATGTCGGCGATGGCGCGGGCCTGCAGCACGTCGGAGGGTGCCGTGCGGAAGTAGAAGCCCTGGTCGTCCGCTTGCGACAATAAAGCGTTGGTGTTGGACGGCGAGATCATGATCATGCTGCGCTTGACCACCTCGGGGATCGTCGCGAGACCCACGGCGGAGCCGCTGGGGCCGATGAGGACGTGGACCCCGGCCTGCTTGTGGGTGCCGATCTGGGTGATGGCGGTCTCGGCCTTGCCGCCGTCATCGCCGTCCCTCCACACCACGGACGTCCCGAGGATGCCGCCGGCGGCGTTGAGCTCCTTGACCGCCATGCGGGCGCCGGCGACCCGGGCCTTGTTCGTCGCCAGGCTGGAGGACATCAGGCCGCCGATGACCAGCGGCGCGCCGCTCCGGCCGGCGGGCGTGGTCGTCTTGGGCGGTGCGGCGGTGGAGGCCAGCGCCTCGTTGCCGGCGCGCAGGTACTCGGTCTTGCCGTTGTCGAGGTGGTTGGACTGTCCGAAGTGGACAGTGCCGTAGCTGGTCGTGGAGGGCTCGCCCGCGTCGGTGAAGCCGCTGCGGATCGTGAGCCCGCGATACGCCACGTCCCGGCCTTCCTTCGCCGCGGCCAGGCAGTCCTTGATGGTGCGGCACGGCTCAGGCCCGACGGTCACCCCGGTGATGTGCTGCTTGACGATGGTGGGATCGGTCGTCCCCGAGACCTGGGCGGCGAGCGCGGCGATGACCACCGCGTCATAGGCCTCACCGGCGTAGTTGAAGTCGGTAAGGCTGGAGTCCTCGGCCCTGAGGCGGCCCTGGAACTCCTCGGACAGCGGCGTCGCCGGCCGCGTCCCTTTCATGCCCAGCAAGACGCCGGGTTGTTTCTCAAAAGCATCACCGAATGGGTTGCTCATATTTCCGTCGGCGCCATAGAGATAGGCGCCGAGCTGCCCGGAATCCGGTTGCCGCGTAGCCGTTTGGCCACACGCGGTGACGGACAGGGCCAGACATGAGCAGGTGAAGAGCGCAGCAGCGCGCGAGATTCGCATAGGGGTGCCTCCGTGGCCGGGCGTGCAAGAGGCACCTTAGCGTTGAACGCCGGTTTCAGGGAATCGCGGGTGGCGATGCGCTGATAATCAGGCCTATAAGTGTGTCGCACTTTCGGAGGAAACGTCGTGGCCGACGGGGTTGTGTGGGCCGGATAGGCTCCGGGAGTGGCATCAGATCCCGCCCAGGCGTTCGAGGACGCGTCGCTCGTACTGGACCTTGCGCTAGCCGGGGACGACGCGGCCGTGGCCGGGACCGTCGATGCGGTGGTGAACCGCGATGGCGCCTTTGAGATGGCGTTGTGCCTGGCCGGCGCGCTGGTCGGCGACGGCGTGCGGGAGGGCGCGTGGCGGCTGGAGTTCCCCGGCATTGACCAGGCGGGTTATGACGCGAAGTGGGTCGCCCGGTTCGTCAGCGCATATGTCAACCATGACGAGCTGACCGGGGAGGCGTTGTTCGGCGCGGCGGTCGCCGATGGCCGCTTGCCAGAATGCCTGATGACGCTGGCCGGTTCCACCGCCGCGACGCTGCGGCGGCGGTTGGGCGAGTAGCTCCTTACGGCTGGCGGGATTGGATCCGTGCCATCCGCGTGAGCTCGGTGGTGAGCGGGGCCAGGTCGTCGGCGACCGGCTGGGTGGGCAAGTCCGCCAAGAGTTTGCGCAGGTCGGCCGAGCCGGTGGCGTCGACCGCGGCGAGAAGTTGCGTCCAGGCCGTCGTCAGCTCGCCGGGGCGGGCTTCGCGGCCGGAGCGCAGCGTGGGCAGGAGAGTCGTGATCAGAGTGATGTACCCATCCCACGCCGCTTGACGGACAGGATCTTGAACTACCGGCGGTGATTGCAATGCGTGATAGCTCTCCATGATCCGCGACCATATCGTGGGAGGTAGCGGGCGTGAAAGGGTGGGAGCCGTCGCTCTCCGTAACTGTCCGGTGCGGATACATAAGATTTGAATATGACTGAAGACGATCGCCTGGCCGAGGCGAAGGCGCAGTATGAGCGGGCCGTTTTCGGTGGCTATGAGGATGCCGTCGGGATCGGCGAACGGGCGTTGGACGGTCTGGAGGCGGATCTTGCTCTCGCGCGAGGCCGCCTGCTGCATGCGAAGTGGCTGGCCGAGCGCGAGGACGAGCCGAGGGAACTCACGGAGCTGGAACGGGCTGCGCACCTCTACCGGGAACTGGGTGACGAGCGCGGCGAGGCGGAGGCGCTGTTCTGGATCGGCACCTATCACCAGGTCTGCCGCCGGGACAACGAGTCCGCGCTCCCGCCGCTGCGGCGCTCCTATGAGCTGGCGGTCAAGGTGGGTGACCGGCTGACCCAGTCCTATACCGTGCGGCACTTGGGTTTCGTGGACCAACTGACGGGCCGGCTGGACGAAGCCAGGGCCTGGTTCGATGAGTCGCTGCGGTTGCGTCGCGAGCTCGACTTCCGGCCCGGGGTCGCCGCGGCCCTGCTGGCCTTGGCGCAGCTCGATTTGGAGCGGGGCGAGCGTGAGCTGGCATTACAGGAGTTCGACGAGGCGGCCGAGGTGGCCGGCGACAGTGGTGCGCACCGGATATCGAGCTACATCGAGGAGGCCCGGTCGGAGATTTGACATTTGGGACACGGCGGCGGATGGGGGTGGTGGGGTCGATGGCGTGCCACGCTAGGAGCGTGGCAAACCGGACAAATCATGTGATTGTGGTTGAGGCCGGGGTGAGCGGGCTGGCCTGCGCGCTCCACCTCAGGTCGACCGGGCGCGAGGTCACCGTGCTCGAGCGGGATTCCGCCCCGGGCGGCCGCCTCGACACCATGCTGGAGCTCGACGGCTTCCGCTTCGACACCGGCCCGGCCCGCGCTATGACGCCCGAGGCCCTCGCTGTCCCGCTGCGGGCCGTCGACGAGCAACTGCGCGACTGGATCGAGATGCTGCCGGTGGACCCTATCTGCCGTGCCCATTATCCCGATGGCACAACGATTGACGTGCATGCCGATGCCGGCCGCACCGTGGCGAGCATCGCCGCGGTATGCGGCCGCGGGGAGGCGGCGGCCTACCTGAGATATCTCAAGCTGGCGCGCTACCGCGTGCCGCCGCGGGCGGTCCTGCGCGACGAGCGGACCAGGAGGCTGTTCGACGCGGCGGCGCTGTTCGGCTTCCCGATCACCGAGAACGCTTGGTACCCAAGTGGTGGCGCCAGTACGGTGCCCCGGATGCTGGCCGGCGTCGCCGAGAAGCATGGGATTTCCATCCGGTACCGCAGCGAGGTCAACGGATGGGAAAGCGCCGGTGGTCGGGTCACGGCGGCCAGAACCGTTGATGGGGAACGGATTCCGGCCGACGCCGTGGTCATCCCCGCTCGCCGGCCGCGCCGGGGGGCCTCGCATCTGGTGCTGCACCTGGGATCCTCCGCGCGGTACTCCAAGATTGCCCACCACAACCTGCACTTCGGCGCGGCCTGGCGGGTCGCGCGGCACCAGGTGCTCAAGCGCGGCGAGCTGATGGGCGACCCGACGCTGCTGGTCAGCGCGCCCGGGGCGACCGATCCCGGTGCGGCCGGAGTGCTCCAGGTCATCGTGCCGGTGCCCAACCTGCGGGCCCCGGTGCCGTGGGCGACGCGGGCGACGAGGGCATATGCCGGTGAGGTGATGGCGGTGCTCGAGGCCAGGGGGTACATGGACCTGGGCGCCTCCGTCCGGGTGTCCTACGTGGTCAGTCCCCGGGACTGGGCAGGCATGGGCATGGCCTACGGCGTCCCCTGCGCGCGGGTCAGGGACCGGGGTGGCGTGCACCACGCCCTCGAAAATGTGGTTGTCGTGGGTATCGGGCTGGAGTCGGGCACACTGGCCGCGCAGCGAGTGATCGGAGCACTATGACTTCCCGCGAAGAAGATCTTGTCGAGCTGGTGGACGCGGTCGGGCGTTCCTGCGGCAGCGCCACGGTGGCGGCGGCGCACTCCTCGCCGGGGTTGAGGCACCGGGCCTTCTCCGTCCACCTGTTCGACCCCCACGGGCGGATGCTGCTGCAGCAACGGGCCGCGGCCAAGACGCGGTTCGCCCTGCGGTGGGCCAACGCCACTTGCGGGCATCCCGCGCCCGGTGAGGCGGTGAACGTGGCGGCGAAGCGGCGCCTGGCCCAGGAGGTCGGGATCAGCGGCGTCGAGCTGACCGAGATCGGCGTGTATGGATATCGCGCGGTCGATCCGGTGACCGGGCGGGTCGAGGACGAATACGATCATGTTCTGCTGGGCATCCTGGGCGGCGAGCCGGAGCTGCCGCGGTTTGATCCTTCGGAGGTCGCCGCGCTCCGCTGGGTACCCCCGGAAGAGCTTTTAAAAGAACTTGAGGCGCGCCCTGAGGAGTTCGCCCCGTGGCTGGCCGGTGTGACCGATGTCGCCCTCGGCTACTGATTTGGCGGAACCCGGGGTGGTCACATATGCTTGCGCAGCCTCCCGGCGGGGCCGTCAAAGCTTGTGCGATGATGCTCTAACGTGATGGTCGAGCGTCCCCATCGTCTAGCGGCCTAGGACGCCGCCCTTTCAAGGCGGTAGCGCGGGTTCGAATCCCGTTGGGGGCACGGTGACACAGGCTGGTAAAGTCTGTGTCCGGTGCAAGGTCCTGTGGAGCAGTTGGAGTGCTCGCCGCCCTGTCAAGGCGGAGGTCGCGGGTTCAAGTCCCGTCAGGACCGCTTACACCACCACGGCCAGGTAGCTCAGTTGGTACGAGCGTCCGACTGAAAATCGGAAGGTCGGCGGTTCGACCCCGCCCCTGGCCACCAGCGACAACAAGCCCCGACCAGCGGAAATGCTGGCCGGGGCTTACCGTGTATCCGCCTGTCCGATCTTGTGGTCTCAGTTCCGGTCTCAGTCGGTACCTTCAGGCCCGTCCTCATCCCGCTTCCAGAGCAGTCCTTCAACCTGCTCGGCGATCCCTCGCAAGACCTCCTTGGGGACGTGCTGGTAACGGCTGGCCATGCTGGCTTGGGACCAGCCCATGACGTCCATGACCGCCCGTGTCGGCACCTTGAGCACCAGGAGCATGGTCGCTGCGGTGTGGCGCGCGTCGTGCAACCGTGCCTCGCGGACCTCGGCCAGCCCGAGGATCCTCCGCCACTCGCTGTAGTCCGCACGCGGGTCGGTCGGCCTACCCGTGACCTGGGCGAACACCCAACCTTCGTCGAGCCACAGCTCAGCGGCAAACTCCTTCTCTGCATCCTGCCTTGCCTCGTGCTCCTTCAGGGCTTCCATCAGCGGCTTTGGAACACCGATCACCCTTCGGCCGGCACGTGACTTCGTCTCCACAATCGCGAGGCCACCTCCGAACCGCTTGGGGCAATCGGTGCCTCGCTTGCCGTGGCACGTCCCGCCGCAGCCATGCCGCCATGTGTGGCGCTGGAGCGCGCGCCGGATGGTGAGCGTGCCTGCCTCGAAGTCAACGTCCTGCCACTTGAGCCCAAGTGCCTCGCCTTGCCGGAGGCCCAGCGCGACCGCGACCGCGAATCGAACTCCGTTCCGTCGTTGCCGGGCCACGGCCATCACACGCTGAGCCTCTTCGAGGGTGAGCGGTTCGATCTCCTCTTCGATGAGCCGGGGTGCCCTCGCGGTGAGCACGGGATTCTTGACGATCTGCTCACGCCGAAGGGCCTCGTTCAGCGCAGCCCGGAGAGTCCGATGCGCGTGATGGATCGTGCCTGGCTTGAGCTTCTTTGCCCGCATGCTGGCATAGAGCTTCTCGATGTGCTCTGGCTGTAGCCGGTCGGTGCGGTGGTTACCCAGCCGGGGATCAAGTGCCGATAGACCGCACTTTGGTATCCCGCAAGGGTTTTCGGTCGCACGCTTGGCTCAGCGATGTTCTCCAGCCAGTGAATCAGCCATCTCTCGACGGTCCAGGCGCGGCCGGGCCGCTTGGTGCGGCCCGCGTCACGGTCCTTCTCCAGGTCTCGAACCTTGCGCAGGACTTCGGCTTCCGTCCTCGCGCTGACGTGTCGGCGGTCAGGCGCGCCGTTGTCCCGCACGCCCATCGTGACTCGGCCGTGCCAACGGCCGTCGCTGCCCTGGTAGACACTGGCGGCGCCGTTTGGTGCCCTGGTGCCTTCCTGGCGCTTCTTGCGAGGCATCCTCGTTCTCTCCTTCAATCCATGTATCCGTTGGTATGAGGTGGGTTGCGTACTGTTCAAGGTCGGCTCGCCGAATGCGGCGCAAGCGTCCTATCTGGACGGACTTGACCGCGATGCCTTCAAGGAATTGTGGCTTCTCTTCGAGAACGCCGATGGAAGATTCCCGTTGTACCAAGGCGAAAGCACATGGATCGAGTACATCTACACCGTGCCGAGAAGTGGGGACCGTGGTGGCAACGCGCGATCAGGCTACCTACGCGACGGCTGAGCTTGGCAGTTGTCTTGCCGGTGGAGCGCCAGCCAACGGTATGGGGCATGCCGACTTCGATGACCGCCGAAGCAGCGCCGTTCCGCACGCCATTCACGAAGGAGTCGGACGGTGACAACGTCATCTTTCGGTGGAGCACGGATGATCCTCCGTTGCATGGGCGTTTCAGAGTCGAGTGGAAGTTCAAGAATCCCAACGTTTCGGGAGAAGAGGGTCTGGACATGGACCAGATGAGTCCAAGCGACGCGATGCGCGCGGCCGGAGTTGTCCAGGAGGGAGAGAGCATCCTTGCTGAAGTCGCCAGGCCGTTCGATCTTCCTGCCGAAGCGGAGGACGCGCGCCGCGTCGTGGCTGCACTGGCCTCCAAAATGGAACGCATAGCGCATGTCCACACCTTTGCGAAGGGCATGGGGCTTGCGGCTCCTCAGATCGGAATCGGACGGGCCGCCGCCGTGGTCCGCACTCCAGAAGACCACGTGATAACGCTTCTGAACCCGAGGATCGTTGGCGAGTCCGCAACGGTCAATGAGCAGTACGAAGGGTGTCTGAGCTTCTTCGACGTGCGGGGCATGGTCCCAAGGCCGGACGTGATCGAGGTAGAGCATCAAGACATCGAGGGCAACATTCTGATCACGGAGTTCACCGCGGGCGTGGCGCGCCTGGTAGGCCACGAGATAGACCACCTGTTCGGCACGCTCTACCGAGCGCGCATGCGTCCTGGTGTTCTACCGATACCCGTAGCCCACTACACAGGTACTGGCCAGCGATGGGGATTCCCCTCCCACGGTGGCTCAGCGTAACCGCGATTGGGTGTGCGCACGCCTTGCGTGACCGTGCGCACGGGCCGCTCTCCTATAGGCGCTCGGGTGTGCGCACACCTCCGCACAGCGTGCACGCACCCGATGGTCTCTTCACGGAACGTAGTCAGGCTCGCGGGCGGAGGCGTCGCGCCCGGCCGCAGGCGACGTGTCGCGTCAAGCTCGACGCGACGGCTCGAAGGAGATACCGCCGCGTTGGCGCGTGGCTCAACCCCGCGCGCTCGCGCATGCCGCCGCGCCAGCTCGACCCTGATCCCTTCCGCCCGCGCGGGGTATCTCCCCGACACCAACGGAGCCGTGTCCCCGGCCGCGTAGTCACCCTTGACCGGCGTCAGGCTGGGAATGTCCCGGAGACGCGGGGGACAGCGGGGACACCGGCGTGCGTGCTAAGTGACGTATAGATCACTTAGAATCCCCGGCGTGTCGAGGTTTAAGCGGTATCACGGCTGGCTAGGCTCGCCCAGCTACGCTGGTCCAAAGCCGCGAGCCTAGCCAGCCGTGATACCGCGCGGGGGCACCTTCTGCGTACGGAGAGTTAGACCGGTGCTGATAACGTCCTCTGGTGCGCTTAGGTGTCTACATCGACGGGTTCAATCTGTACTACGGCGGGCGATCCATCTTCGGGCGGGGCACGGCTGGCTGGAAATGGCTGGATGTACGGGCATTGGTCGCCCGGGTCATCCCGCCACACTGGCAGAACGCCGTTATCGACCGCGTTGTCTACTGCACGGCGGTCATCGATCAAGCTGATAACCCGTCCGGTTACCTGGACCAAGACATTTACCTAAAGGCTCTGACAGCTCACCGCAGCGTGGATTTCATCGAGTACGGTTACTATGTCAATCGCGTGAAGTACGCCCCTCTCGCAGTCAAAGGGTCTGGAAAACAAGGCAAGCCTCAGCTGGTAACGCCGACATGGCCAGTCATGATTCAAGATGGCGCCGGAAACCAGCTTTTAAATGCGACTTTCATGGTGTCGGTCTCACATCGCGAGGAGAAGGGCTCCGACGTCAACGTGGCGTCCCACCTGCTTGTTGACGTCCTGAGCGGCCAGATAGATGCCGCTGTGGTCATCTCGAACGATAGCGATCTTCGGTACCCGTTAGGGCACGCCCGCACACTGGTCCCAGTTGGATTGATTAACCCAGGAAGCGGTCCACGTGCTGGAGCGCTCGCCGGCAAACCTACGGACGGGGTAGGAGGTCACTGGTGGTACCGGCTCACGAAAACGGACTACACCAGCGCTCAGATGCCCGCAACCGTCCAGAACCTCAGCTGTCCCGTAGGCTGGTGACCCCCCACACGTGCGCATCCAACCGGTGTCGTTGACATCCATGCAAGGCTGCTGCTACCTTTGGGGACATAACTCACCCGGTCTCCCTCGTGGAGCCGGGTCTTTTTATGCATCGGCACCCGAGCCCATTAGGCTCCGTGGATCTTTGCGCTACGCGCACGGAGCCTAATGGGCTCGGGTGCACTGACCTGAACGCCACGCCCACCCTGACTTCGTGAAGCGTGTCACATAGACGCAGGAACGCGGGACAAAGGCGCGCTTCGCGCGCTCACCCCCCTGATCGGGCCGGTCATATCGCAGGGCTGGCCTTCATTACGCCACTCGCGCCACGAAACGCCCTGAGAGCCACGCTGAGCCAAGATCTCAGGGTTCCTGGTGTCTTTGTGTGGGTCTTCTCACGTTTGGGTGGATTTTCGTCACGCGGCTGGCGGGTTGCGTACCGGTGCCGTAGGCGCCACGGCGGTGAGCCGGGCGAAGCCCGGCCGCAATTCTTCCTCCAGCGATCAAGGCAGGTAGCGGTAGCGGTCCCTCGGTGGCCCAAACCCCGTTGACGGCCGTTTTCGTGCCTGCGCAGCGCGAGCCGCTACCCGCTACCTTTTCGCGTTCTGCCTGCTAGATGGCCATTTCTGAGGTAGCGGCACAGGTAGCGTTGCCGCTACTGATAGCGCGATCACCGCTACTGCCGCTACCTCGTTGGCGGATGTGTCGAGTGTCGACACGCGACGCCTCGGGGGAGGGTCTCAGTTTTGGTCTCATTCGCCTGCGTTCGCGATCGTTCGTAGCTGCCCTCATATGGCCTCTGAGCAGGACAAGCGGACATCGCCGTACCACCACGGACGATGCACCCAGGGCATGAAAATCGGAAGGTCGGCGGTTCGACCCCGCCCCTGGCCACCCACCCGGCCCGCACTGCGGGCCGCAATTCTGCCCCGGCCGAGCCCGGGAACCCCCACGTTTTTGTTCGCCACCGGCGATGAGTTTCGGCGGCGCGGGCGGTCTTGGTGGTAGGACATCCTGAGAAGGGGGAAATTCCTATGACAGCTCCTAAGACCCACACGCTTGACGCGCCCGGCGCCACCATCACCTATGACGTCCGCGAGGCCGAGACGAGCGACGTGCCCGTCCTGCTGCTGATCGGCTCACCGATGGGGGCCGACGGGTTCGCCACCCTGGCCGGGTACTTCCCGGACCGCACCGTGGTGACCTATGACCCGCGTTCCGCGGGCCGCAGCAGGCGCACCGACGGCGCCCGCGAGACAACTCCGGATGAGCACGCGGACGACCTGCACCGGGTGATCGGGGCGGTCGGAGGCGGGCCGGTGGACATCTTCGCCACCAGCGGCGGCGCCGTCAACGCGCTAGTGCTCGTGACGAAGCACCCGGAGGTGGTGCGCACGCTGGTGGCGCACGAGCCGCCGGCGGCGCAGGTGCTACCCGATCGGGAGCAGGCCTTGGCGGCGACCGAGAACATCCGCGACACCTACCAAGAGTCCGGTCTCGGCCCGGCGATGGCGAAGTTCATCACACTGGTCATGCTCAAGGGCCCGATCCCGGCCGGCTTCGGGCAGCGGCCCGTCGACCCGTCCGCCTTCGGCTTGCCGACACAGGACGACGGCGCGCGCGACGACCCGCTCGTCGGGCAGAACATCATCACCTGCACGCACCACCAGCACGACTTCGACGCGGTGCGCGCGGCATCGACGCGTGTCGTGGTCGCCGTCGGCGAGGAGTCCGAGGGCGAGATGGCCTACCGCGCCGGCAAGATCGTTGCCGAGCGGCTGGGCTCAGCGGCGGTGATCTTCCCGAGCCATCACGGCGGGTTCATGGGACCCGAGTCCGGGCCGATGCAGGGCAAACCGGAGGCGTTCGCCGCGAAGCTGCGCGAGGTCCTGTAAGCCTTTCCACGCAACGGCTCCCGGCTCACGGGCGGGAGCCGTCAGCGTAAGGAGAGGGTCCAGAGGGCGTGGGCGGCGGCGTTGGCGTTGCGCAGGTAGATGGTCTCGTTGATGTTGGCGTTGGTGTCGCAAGCCTGGTGGTAACACGGGTCGAAGGGCTGGCCGGCCTGGCCGCCCCACAGGTCCACCATGGACTGCGGCTTGATCTCGCGGGTACCGGTGAGCAGGCCACCGACCGGGATGCCGGCCGACAGGAAGGGGGCGTAGTCGGACCGGCCGTCGAAGTCCACCTCGTAAACGGGGACGTTGATCGAGCCGAAGTAGGCGGCCAGGGCCTGCTCGATGCGTTCGGAGCCGAGAGCGCCGGGGCCCTGGCCGGTCCGCTTGGAGTCGTCGCCGTCGTAGATGAAGTGGCCGCCGTTGGGCGAGGCGATCATGTCCACGTTGAGGTACCCGGCGATGGCCGAAGAGCCTAGGGGCGTCAAGGATCGGACGTAGTGCTTGGAGCCGATGAGGCCCAGCTCCTCCGTGCCCCACCAGGCGAAACGGAGGTGGCGGGCCGGCCGGTGGTGCTTGGCCGCGACGGCCAGGGCCAGAGCCAGGATCGCGGCGCTACCGCTGCCGTTGTCGTTGATGCCCGGCCCGGCGGCGACGCTGTCGAGGTGGGCGCCGACCATCAGGACGTCGTTCTCGTCGCCGCCGGGCCAGTCGGCGATGAGGTTGACGCTGTACTCGCGCTGCCAGCCGAACTCCTGCCGGGTCAGCCGGAAGCCGGCCGCGGCGAGCTTGTCGGCCACGTACTCGACCGACTTGGAGTAGGCGACGGACCCGTGCCCGCGGTCGCCTTCGTGCTCCCGGGCGAAGCGCTCGAACGCCTCGAGGTGGGGGCGCATGTCGGCCATCGTGAGGACGGGCAGGCCTCCAATGTGGATGTGGTGCCTCGAGGGCGGTGCCGGCGAAGGCCGGAACACGAGCGCCGCCGCGACGGCCAGAGCCGCCGCGAGCACGATGACCCGTCTCATCATTGAACTATAGATCTATCCAAATTGGATAGTGATCGCGCTAGCCACCTGGCCGAAAGGATAGCCGGGTGCGTCCAATCGCTTGGTACCCGTGGTGTGTCGCTGCGGCGGATTGTTGCGCGGTCGTTGTAGTGTGCGCCAGCCGACTCCTCTACCCTCGGAGCTTCAGAACCATGACTGTCAGTGACGAATACGTTCCCCGGGTCAACTTCTTCAGCCGCATGGGCGCCGGCGTGGTCGGCGGCGTGGTCGGCGGGGTGCTGCTCGCGGCGACGCTGTGGCCGTTGGGTTTCTTCCAGGACCAGGATTACATCAAGCCCTATGGCCAGCTGATCGGCGACGGGACGCTCTCGACCGCGCTGGTGATGCTGCTGTGCGTGGCCGGTGCGGCCGGTGCCGTCTTCGGCACGGTGCTCGGCCGGTTCATCACCGGCCAGATCATCCCGGCGATCGGCGTGGGTCTGGTGTGGGGCATGGTCAGCTGGGTGCTGCTGGCGCTGGTCGTGCTGCCGATCCGCGGCGACGGCGGGGTGCTGAGCATCCCGGACGCGGGCGGCATCGTAGTGCTCGGGGTGTATGTCGCGTTTGGAGTGACGACCACGGTTATGTATGCGATCGCCGGGCCGCGCCGCAAGTACTACTACCGCCGCCGGTATTACGACGGTGTTGTGGCGATGCCGACCTTCATGCGGCCGCGACGCCGGCGCCGCAAGAAGAGCGACGACGACTGAGGACCATCGGCGATCACCGGGTTGACGACTACTACGTCGGGTGCCCGATGATCGCCGATGGCTGGATTGCCTTGCTGCGACGGGAGTTTGACTGACGCTACCGCGCGAGGCGGGAAGAGCCCCGGTCAGTGGCGCGCGGTGATCTCGGCCAGGACGTCGACCGGCACCTCGACGACCGTCTCGTGGGCCGGGATGTCAAGCTGGGCCAGGGTTTCCGGATCGAGGACGCGCCATCCCTGCACCACGAAGGTGTCACGATCGGTGCGGTAGAGGGACGGGCAGTTGGTCTCGCCCGAAAAGACAGTTTTACGGATGAATGTGAGCTTCATGCCGTGAAGCGTAGCTTGTGGACGTTCAGCGGATTGTGCGCAACGCCAGTGTCGCTGTGCCAATCACGGCCGCGGCCGAGATGAAAGCTACCGCAGGCGAAGTCGGCTCCGACACTCGCGATAGGACGTTGACGCCTATCACTCCCGCCGCTGTCGAAGTTTTCGAGGTCGTTCATCAACACCTCGAGCTGGCGGGGGCGCATCATGGCCGAGACCTCGCGCCTAGCACCGGAAGCTGGCAGGATTCGCGCCATGCCCTCGGTTCTGGCTGCTCTCGCGCTCGTGGCCGCGCTGGCCGCGGCGGTGATCGCCGTGACCCGCAGGCGCACGGGCATCGCCACCCCCGGGCAGCGCGCCACCTACGACGTGTTGCACACGGCCGCCCTCGCCGCCGAACCGCTGCGGGCCGGGCTCGACGCCACCACCGCCGCCAAGGCCGCCAGCCACTTGCGGGCCCTGGTCGAGGCGGACGGGCTGGCGCTGGTGACCGCCGACGGCGTGCTCGCGCTCGACGGCAAGGGTGATCATCACGGCGACCAACTCGTGGCCGCGGCCAAGAAGGCCATGCACGCGCAGCGCTCCTCGGTCGAGGTGCTCAGCTGCGACCGCCTCGACTGCGATCTGCGCGGCGCGGTGATCGCCCCCCTGACCCGCTCGGCCGATGAGCAGGCGGCGGCGCTGGTGGCGATCGCCACCCAGGCGCCCGCGCCCGGCCTGGTGCAGGCGACGCTGGAGACCGCCCGTTGGGTCAGCGCCCAGCTCGCCCTGCACGAACTCGACTCGTCGCGGGCCCGGCTGGCCCAGGCCGAGCTACGTGCCCTGCGCGCCCAGATCAGCCCGCACTTCATCTACAACGCGTTGGGGGCGATCGCCTCGTTCGTGCGGACCGATCCGGATCGGGCGCGGGAGCTCATCCTCGAATTCGCGGAGTTCACCAGGTACTCCTTCCGTTCGCACGGCGAGTTCACCACGCTGGCCGAGGAGCTTCGATCGATCGATCGCTACCTGACGCTTGAGCGGGCGCGCTTCGGCGAGCGTCTGCGGGTCAAGCTTCAGGTGGCGCCGGAGGTGCTGCCGGTGGTGCTGCCGTTCCTGTGCGTCCAGCCACTGGTGGAAAACGCTGTGCGGCATGGGCTTTCGCGCAAGCCCGGGGTGGGGATGATCAGCATCATGGCGCGGGACGCCGGGGCGGAGTGCCACATCATCGTCGAGGACGACGGCGTGGGCATGGAGCCGTCGGTGTTCAACGACTCGAGTGAGAAGGACGGCCAGCACGTCGGTCTGTCCAATGTGGACGATCGGCTGCGGGCGGTCTTCGGCGACGAGTTCGGGCTGGTGGTGGAGACCGCGCCGGGGGCGGGTACGAAGGTGAGCATGCGAGTGCCCAAATTCCATCTGTCGGCGCGGGCATCATGACCTTCCTGCGGATCCTCGCGGTCGACGACGAGCCGCCCGCCCTCGACGAGCTGGCCTACCTGCTGCGCGCCGACCCGCGGGTCGCCCGGGTGACCACGGCGGCCGACGCGACCGAGGCGCTGCGTGCCTTGCGCGACAACGACGTCGACGTGGTGTTCCTGGACATAAGGATGCCGGGCCTGGACGGCATGGAGCTGGCGCGGGTGTTGCGCCGCTTCGCCCGCCCGCCCGCGATCGTCTTCGTGACCGCCTACGACGACGCCGCGGCCGACGCCTTCGACTTGGGCGCGGTGGATTATGTGCGCAAGCCGGTGCAGCCGTCGCGGCTGGCCGAATCGCTGCGCCGGGTCATCGCGAGCCTGGCCCTGCCGGCCAAGGGAGAGTCCAATCAGGACGATGAGGTGATACCGGTCGAGCTGGCCGGCACGACGCGGATGCTGCCCCGGTCATCGGTGCGATGGGTGGAGGCTCAAGGGGATTACGCCCGGCTCCACACTTCCGAGGGTTCTCATCTGGTACGGGTTCCGCTTGCCACCCTTGCGGAACGCTGGTCCGATTCCGGCTTCGTGCGGATCCACCGTTCGTACCTGGTGCAGATCCGGCTCATAGACGAGCTCCGCATGGCCAATTCCGGGTATGTCGTCGTCTTGGGTGGCACGGAGCTGCCGGTGTCGCGGCGGCACACCCGGGATCTCAAGGATCGGTTGGTACGCGCGGCAAAGCAGGATTGGAGCCGGTGATGGGGGGTGGGCCCGAAGGGCAGGGGGGCGGGAGAAACTTTCCGCGGCAAAGGATCGTCCTGCGCGAGATCGCCCGGCAGCGCAGCGCCACGCAGGATCTGGCCGAGCAGACCAAGGTGGGCGACGCCCTGCTGCGCGGCCTGATCCGGGCGCAGCTGGCGCTGGCGCTGCGGCTTTCGATCGTGGTCGGTGTCGGGCTGGGCGGGCTGCCGCTGCTGTTCTCGATCGCGCCACCCATCGGCCGGACCACCCTGTGGGGCATCAACCTTCCGTGGTTGCTTCTCGGGGTTTTGGCGTACCCATTCCTGTTCGTCGTCGGCTATGCCTACGTCAAGCTGGCCGAGCAGAACGAGCGCGACTTCACCGCCCTGGTGCGCCGTGATTCCTAGCCCCTATGTCGTCCCCGCCATCATCGTGGTCACGCTCGCCACCGTGGCCATCGGCGCCTATGGACTGCGGCTGGCCCGGACCACTTCGGATTTCCTCGTCGCCTCGCGAAGCGTGAGCCCTACCTGGAACGCGGCCGCCATCGGCGGTGAATACCTTTCGGCGGCAAGCTTTTTGGGGGTCGCCGGGCTCATCCTGAAATACGGGGTCGACGTTCTCTGGTACCCGGTAGGCTTCGCCGCCGGCTACCTGGCGCTGCTGCTCTTCGTCGCCGCCCCGCTGCGCCGTTCCGGCGCCTTCACCCTCCCCGACTTCTGCGAGCTGCGGCTGCGCTCGCGCCGGCTGCGCAAGCTCGCTACCGCCTTCGTCGTCTTCATCGGTTGGCTGTACCTCGTGCCACAGATGCAGGGCGCGGGCCTCACACTCAACACGGTCACGGGCGCGAGCTACCTGTGGGGCGTGCTGCTGGTGGGGGTGCTCGTGACGGCGAGCGTGGCGCTGGGCGGCATGCGGTCGATCACCTTCGTGCAGGCGTTCCAGTACTGGCTGAAGCTGACCGCCCTGGCCGTGCCGGTGATATTCCTGTTGATGGCGTGGCAGGCAAGCCAGCGGCAGCCCATCAGCGAACCGGTCTTCCGGCAGGACACCACAGTCGTCGTCCAGCACCCGGTGCGGCTTGACGGCGCGATCGTCCCGGCGGGCACCGAGATTCGTTTCGAGGCGGGCGATCCTGTCCCCCGGGTGGAGTCGGTGCCGCGCAATGACGGCCTGAGGTGGCTGGTGCCGGGCGGGCAGAGCCTGTTCGCCACCTATTCCTTAATACTGGCAACCTTTCTGGGCACCATGGGCCTGCCGCACGTGCTGGTCCGCTTCTACACCAACCCGGACGGCCGGGCCGCCCGGCGTACCACCCTCGCGGTGCTCGCTCTGGTTGGGGCCTTCTATCTCTTCCCGACGCTCTACGGCGTGCTGGGCCGGATCTATACGCCGCAGTTGCTGATGACCGGAAAGACCGATGCCGTGGTGCTTCTGCTGCCCGGCGCGGTCCTCGGCCACGGCGTGCTCGGGCAGCTGCTCGGGGCCCTGGTCGCGGCCGGGGCCTTCGCCGCCTTTCTCTCCTCGTCCTCGGGTCTGCTCACCAGCGTCGCCGGGGTGCTCTCCACCGATGTGCTCGGCCGGGGATCGGTGCGTGACTTCCGCCTGTCGGCGATCGTCGCGGGCGCGGTGCCGATGCTGCTGTCGTCCTTGGTGTCGGGGCTCGATGTCTCCCAGGTGGTGGGCATGGCCTTCGCCGTGGCGGCCTCGAGCTTCTGCCCGCTGCTGGTGCTGGGGATCTGGTGGCGCGGCCTCACCGACGTGGGCGCGGCCGCCGGGGTGCTCGCGGGCGGCGGCGCCGCTATCACCGCCGTGCTCCTGACGGTCGGCGGCATCCGCGCGCCCGGCTGGATGAGCGTGCTCATCAGCCAGCCGGCGGCCTGGACCGTGCCGCTCGCCTTCACCGTCATGGTGCTGGTCTCGCTGGCCACCCGGCACCGCCTGCCCCCGACCGTCTCCACGACGATGCTCCGCCTCCACGCCCCGGACGCCCTGCGCCTGTGAAATGGCCCAAACGCACCTGGTCCGCAGGAATCCTTGATGCTCTGGCCAGCCTCGAACGATTTGACGATCTCTGGGAAGCCACCGGTAAATCAAGAAGGCCTCAACGGCGTCGACCGGGGCGAGCTAGTCCGGTGAGCGGTGTGACTTGGGCCACTCGGCGCACGGCATGCACCGCTCGGCGCAGTAACGAGCGGTCGACCGGATCACCCCTATGAGGGCTGGGTAGGCGCACCTAACCTCCCCGTCACATTCTTGACCCAAGGTGGTGATCATTAGTGGCTCCCGATCCGTATGTAGAGACGCAGGGATCGGCGGAGTTTGCCGGTCTCCGCAAAACATTGCGCGGGTTCATTTTCCCGATGACGGCCGCGTTCTTCATCTGGTACGCCCTGTATGTAGTGATGTCGGCTTATGCCCGGGACTTCATGAGTATCAAGCTGTTCGGGCACATAAACGTGGCCCTCGTTTTCGGGCTTCTGCAGTTTGTGACCACGTTCCTGATCGCGTGGCTCTACGAGCGCTTCTCCACCCGCAAGATTGACCCGACCGCCGAGCGGATCCGGGAGCGGATCGAGAACGGGCCGACCCCGGCTAGGGTCGAGGAGGCGGTGACCAAGTGAGCACCCGCACCCTCACGATCATCCTGTTCCTTGTCTTCGTGGCCGCCACGCTGGCGATCACGGTGTGGGCGAGCAGGCAGACCCGCAACGCGACCGACTACTACGCGGGCGGGCGTTCGTTCTCCGGTTTCCAGAACGGCATGGCGATCGGCGGCGACTACATGTCGGCGGCGAGCTTCCTGGGGATCGCGGGCATCATCGCCCTCAACGGTTACGACGGGTTCCTCTACTCCATCGGGTTCCTGGTGGCGTGGCTGGTGGCCCTGTTGCTCGTGGCCGAGCTGCTGCGCAACGCGGGCCGGTACACGATGGCCGATGTTCTGGCCTTCAGGATGCGCCAGGTCCCGGTGAGAACCGCGGCCGCCGTCTCCACGGTGACGGTGTCGATCTTCTATTTGCTGGCGCAGATGGTCGGCGCGGGCGCGCTGGTCGCCCTGCTGCTGGGGATCAAACCGGGCGCGACGTTCCTGGGGATGGACGCCACCGCCGCCAAGATCGCCACGATCGTGATGATCGGTGCCCTGATGATCATCTACGTGGTGGTCGGAGGGATGAAGGGCACCACCTACGTCCAGATTGTCAAGGCGTTTATGCTGATGGTCGGCGCGGCGCTGATGACCGTCCTGGTGCTCGCCGCGTACAAGTTCAACCTGTCCGACCTGCTGGGCGACGCCGCCACCAAGAGCGGCAAGGGGGACGCCTTTCTCAACCCGGGCAGTGTTTATGGCAAAGAGGTCGCGGGCAACGCCCTGCAGACCTTCTACAACAAGGTCGACCTGCTGTCATTGGGGATCGCCCTGGTGCTGGGCACCGCGGGCTTGCCACACATCCTGATCCGCTTCTACACCGTGCCGACGGCGAAGACCGCTCGCCGCAGCGTCCTGTGGGCGATCGGCATCATCGGCACCTTCTACCTGTTCACGCTGGCGCTGGGCTTCGGCGCGGCGGCCATGGTCGGTGGGCAGGCGATCCGGACACAGAACCCGGGCGGGAACACGGCCGCTCCACAGTTGGCCGACGCACTGGGGAGGCGGTTCTTCGGCGGTGAATTCGGCGGCAGCGCCTTCCTGGCGGTGATCGCCGCGGTGGCGTTCGCGACCATCCTGGCCGTGGTCGCCGGGCTGACGCTCGCCTCCTCGTCCTCGATCGCGCACGACTTCTACGCCAATGTGGTGAAGAAGGGCACCGCGACCGAGCGGCAGGAGGTCGTGACCGCCCGCGTCGCCGCCCTCGTCATCGGCGGGATCTCGATCCTGCTGGGCATCGTGGCGAGAAACCTGAACGTCGCATTCCTTGTGGCGCTTGCGTTCGCGATCGCCGCGTCGGGCAACCTCCCGGCGATCCTGTACAGCCTGTTCTGGAAGCGGTTCACCACCCAGGGAGCGACCTGGGCGATCTACGCCGGTATCGGCTCCGCGGTGCTGCTGGTGTTCTTCTCGCCGGTGGTGTCGGGCTCCGCGACGGCGATGTTCCCCGCGAGCGACTGGCACTGGTTCCCGCTGTCCAACCCGGGCATCATCTCCATCCCGGTGGGCTTCATCGCCGGCTGGCTCGGCACGATCCTTTCCAGGGAGAAGGCCGACGAGAAGAAGTACGCCGAGATGGAGGTCCGCGCCATGACCGGGGCCGGAGCGCACTGACCTCCTCCCGGCCCCGCCTCCCGGCTCGGCGGCACCTGGATTGCCGCCGGGCCGGGCATGCTTTTATTGCAAGGCGTACATTGATCGGAGATCACAGCCGGCGCCCGCGCCCGAATCCACGATTGGCTCGCCGGGCGCGGGCGTTTTACCCGAGCCGTACTAGGGTTCGGCCATGACTTCACCTGTCGCCGCGATCACCGGCGCCGCGCAGGGAATCGGCGAGCGCATCGCCGAGGTTCTTGCCGCCGAGGGGTACCAGCTAGCACTCTTTGACCGCCAGCCGATGGACAAGTTCGACAAGTCGCTGCGATTCACCGGCGATGTCACAAGCGAGACCGATGTCGCCGCGTTCGCCGGCGAGGTGTCCGAACGCTACGGTCGCATCGATGTTCTGGTCAACAACGCCGGCATCGCGTGCATCAGTCCGGCCGAGGAGACGCCCGTGGGTCTGTGGCGGCAGGTCATTGACGTGAATCTGACCGGTCCGTTCCTGCTGTGCCAGGCGTTGGGCCGGGAGATGCTCGCCTCCGGCGACGGCTCGATCATCAACATCGCCTCGGTGGCGGGTTTGTTCGGCGTGGCGGATCGCTCCGCCTACAACGCCAGCAAGCACGGGCTGATCGGGTTGACCAGGACGCTGGCGGTGGAGTGGGGCGGTCGCGGGGTCCGGGTCAACGCGATCTGCCCCGGCTGGGTGAAAACGCCGATGGACGCCGAGTCGCAGGGGCAAGGTGCCTACGGCGATACCGACATTACAGATCATGTGCCGCTTGGCCGGTTTGCCCTGCCTGACGATGTGGCTCAGGCTGTGGCATTCTTGGCCGATCGGAGTCGCAGCGGGTTCATCAACGGGGCGGCCCTGTCGGTAGATGGTGGGTGGGCTGCCGACGGTTCGTGGCAATCCCTGCGCCTGGAGGCACGCAAGCGGTAAGCGGCAGAGAAGTGGAGTGGTCATGATGTCCGACCCAGCCGTGCTCGCCACCGGCACGCCCGAGTTGTTCACGGCGTACGGCGAGGAGGTGATCGCGGCGACCCGTTCCCGGGTGGACCGGTTCGTCGACAGCGACGCCGAGGGTGAGCGGTTGCTCGACGAGTTCGACGAGCTTGTAATCGATCTTGACGACGCCCGCCGCCGCGCCAAGGCGATCTCGCAGTTCCACCCCGACACGGCCATGCGAGCCGCGAGCGACGCCGCCGAGCAGGCGCTGGAGAAGATCTCGACGGAGATCGCGCTCGATGCGCGGGTCTATCACAAGCTTCAGGGCGCGGACGTGTCCGGATCGGACGAGGCCACCAAGTACTGGGTGTTCAAGGTGCTGCGCGACTTCCGGCGGGCCGGCGTCGACCGGGACGAGGCGACCCGTTCCAGGCTGCGGGAGATCCGCGAGGAGCTGGTCTCGGTGAGCCAGGCGTTCCAGCGGAACATCAACGCCGACACCCGGGTCGTGGCGATCGACCCCGCGGCCCTAGCCGGCCTGCCCGACGACTACGTGCGGGTGCACCCGGCGGGCGACGACGGGAAGGTCCGCATCACCACCGACTACTCGGACATGATCCCCTTCCAGACCTACGCGCGTGACCCCGGCGCACGCGAGGCTCTTTGGCGGGAGTTCAACCTTCGCGGGTACCCCTTGAATATCGAAGTCCTCAAGAACATGCTGACCCTGCGCAAGGAATTCGCCTCCCTACTCGGCTATGAGTCGTGGGCGCGGTTCGTCACCGAGGACAAGATGATCGGCACCGATCAGGCGGCCGACGACTTCATCCAGCGCATCTCGGAGGCGGCCAAGGACAGGATGGGCCGCGACTACGCCACCTTGCTGGAGCGCAAGCGGGTCGACGAGCCGGACGCGACCGAGGTGATGCCTTGGGACACGGCGTACCTGGAGGACAGGGTGCGCGCCGAGCGGCTCGCCTTCGACTCGCAGGCGATGCGCCCCTACTTCGAGTACAACCGGGTCAAAGAGGGATTGATGACGGTCAGTGCCCAGATGTTCGGGGTGCGTTTCGAGGCGCGACCCGACGTCGAGGTGTGGCATGAGGATGTCGACGTTTTCGATGTCTTCGACGGCGAGCGCCTGGTGGGCCGGATCTTCCTGGACATGCACCCGCGGCCGGACAAGTTCAGCCACGCGGCCATGTTCGGCCTCTCCGGGGGCAAGGCGGGCAGCCGCATCCCGGAGTGCGTGCTGCTATGCAACTTCCCGCGGCCGGGCGCGGAGCCGGCGCTGATGCAGCACACCGAGGTGAACACGTTCTTCCATGAGTTCGGCCACCTGCTGCACCACATCTTCGCCGGGCACCAGCGGTGGGCCGGGGTGGGCGGCATCCGCACCGAGTGGGACTTCGCCGAGGCGCCCTCGCAGCTGCTCGAGGAGTGGGTGCGGGACGCCCCGACGCTGGCGGCCTTCGCCACGCATCACCAGACCGGTGAGGTCCTGCCGGCCGAGCTGGTCTCGCAGATGCGCACGGCCGAGGAGTTCGGCAAGGGGCTGATGGTGCGGCGGCAGATGTTCTACGCCAACCTCAGCCTCGAGCTCTACCGCCGGAACCCTTCCGATCTGGACCCGCTCGATGTGGAGATCGAGACGCGGCACAAGCACCTGCCGTTCAAGCACGTCGACGACACGTGGATGCACCTGTCGTTCGGCCACCTCGATGGCTACTCGGCGATCTACTACACCTACATGTGGTCGCTGGTGATCGCCAAGGACATGTTCACGGCGTTCGATTCGTCGGACTTGCTCGCCCGTCCGGCGGCTCATCGGTACCGCGAAAAGGTATTGGAACCGGGAGGCGCGGCCCCCGCGGCCCGGCTGGTCGAGGACTTCCTCGGCCGCCCTTACACCTTCGACGCCTTCAAGGCCTGGTTGGACCGCGAGTGAGGCGGGTAAAGCCGCCTCATGGCGATCTGTGAAGTATGCGGAAACGACTACTGGCGGACCTTCGAGGTGCGCACGAACGACGGTGGGCAGCACACTTTCGACTCGTTCGAGTGCGCGATCCATCGCCTGGCACCGCCGTGCCAGCACTGCGGTTGCAGGATTGTGGGGCACGGCGTGGAGGTTTCGGGACGGCTCTACTGCTGCGCGCACTGCGCCCGCTCGGCCGACTCGGTGGAAGGGTCGAAGATCACCGACGCCGTCGGGGCGCATAGATAAAGTCTGTTTCCGCCAAGCCCTGTCGGTGGGTGCCGGTAGGGTCCGGCGTATGAGTAAGGCTTCCGACTTCCGGGCCCTCCACGAGGCGCCCGAGCTGCTGGTTCTGGTCAACGTGTGGGACGTGGCGAGCGCTAAGGTGGTGGCCGGCCTGCCGGGGTGCCAGGCGATCGCCACCGCCAGCCATGCTGTCGCGACTTCTTTCGGGTACCCCGATGGCGAGCACCTGCCGGCGGATCTGATGCTTGAGACGGTCCGCCGGATCGCGGCCGCCGTGGATCTGCCGGTCACCGCCGATCTGGAGGCGGGCTACGGTGACGTCGCCACGACCGTGCGGCAGGCGGTCGACGCGGGGGTGGTCGGCGCCAACATCGAGGACGCCAATATCCCGTTCGGCGAGGCCGTGGCGCGCATGGAGGCGGCGGTGAAGGCCGGCGGGCCGGATTTCGTGCTCAACGCCCGCACCGACCAGTTCCTGGGCGGGCCCAACGATGTGGATGAGGCGATCCGGCGCGGCCGGGCGTTCCTCGACGTAGGCGCGGATTGCGTGTTCGTCCCGGGCGTGACCGATGTGGAGACGATCGGGCGTCTGGTCCAGGGGATCGGGCGGAGCAAGGTGAGCCTGATGGGCATGCCCCAGATGCCGCCGCAGGAGGAGCTGCAAGCGCTTGGTGTGGCGCGGCTTTCGTTCGGGCCGTGGCCGCATCGCGCGGCGCTGACCGCCCTGGCCGACAGCGGGGCAGCGCTCCTTGGCGGCGGAGCGCTGCCCACGACTGTTAGAGCGCTCAGTTGAGCAGAGCGTTCAGTTGAGCACTGTGTTGAGCCAGCTCAGCACGACGGGGATGTCGACGCGCTGGTAGCCGCCGAGGTAGCGGCAGTTGGAGGTGTAGGTGTAGCTGGTGACCGTCACCAGGTTTCCGTTGAGGAACGACGGTCCGCCGGAGTCACCGAAGCAGGTGCCACCCCCGCCACGGTCGTCGGCCGGGTTGCCGTTCATCTGCAGGATCTGCGGGGTGAGCTTCTGCCCCGGCGAGCTGGTGAAGCGGCGGATGAGCGGGAAGCTCATCGGCAGTGGCTTCTGCGGGCCGTCCACCGGCTGGCGCACCTCGGTGCCGTAGCCGACGAGGTCGAAGATGGTGCTGTTGAGAAGGGGCTGCTCGAACCCGTTGAGGTAGTTGGTCGGGGCGAGCCGGGCCGGGTTGATCCCGGTGACCGCTCTGTCCAACACCACGACGCCGACGTCGTTCCAGTTGTCGAGGTCGGTGAAGTTGGAGTAGTTGGGGTGGGCCATGGGCGTGCCCGCCCGGTAGCCCGCCGCCTCGATCTCGGCGGACGTGTAACCCTGCGCCGGGTTGGCGGCCACGGGGAACGGGCTCGGCGGATTCTCGGCGATCACAGAGTCGAAGGTGACCAGGGTCTTGCCGAGGTTGCCGAAGGTGCAGTGCGCGGCCGTGATGAGCACAGTCGGCGTCACGAGCGTCGCCGAGCACCGGAACCGTCCATCGGGCTGGTAGAACAGGATCAGACCGACGTTGGGGTGCCGGTCGCCGTCGGGTTCGCCACCGGTGATGGCGGCGGACGGCGCGGCCAGACTGAGCATGGTCAGCGTCGCCAGGACTGCCGCGCCTAAAACACGGCGGATTGCTTTGGCTTGCATGCGGTGTTCGTCCTTCCTCCCATTGGTAAAACACCGTGGTATTACGCTGTAACAGCGCAGGCTGCGGTTGATGCGTCACTGCGGGGTACCCTCTGCGCATGGTCTTGGTCGTGTCCGGGGTCGCGGGAAGCGGGAAGACGATGATCGGCAGGATGCTCGCCGAGCGTCTGGATGTCCCCTACGCGGAGGCGGACGACTTCCACTCCGAGGCCAACCGGTTGCGGATGGCGGCAGGCCTGCCATTGTCCGATGACGACAGACAGCCGTGGCTGGCGGCGATCTGTGACTGGATCGCCCAGCGACTCGAGGCCGACGAATCCGGGGTCGTGACCTGCTCGGCGCTGAAGCGGTCCTACCGGAAGCGGCTGGCCATGCCCGGCGTGAAGCTGGTCTTTCTCAAGGTGGACAGGGAGACTATCGACTCGCGGCTTGAGGAGCGACGCGGGCACTTCTTCCCGGCGGCGCTGGCCGCGTCGCAGTTCCAGATGCTGGAGGAGCCTGGGCCGGACGAGGACGTCCTGGTGGTGGACGGGTCGCGGCCGCCGGCCGAGGTGGTGTCCCAAATCCTTGCGGGCGTGGCGGTACGGTCGAAGCCATGACGGAGATCATGGGCGAGTTCCAAGTCACGGGTTGGGAAGAAGGCGACTACGACGAGGCGACGCGGGCGACGAGGGTGACCGTCCGCAAATCGTTTTCCGGGGACATCGAGGGGAGCAGCGTCGCCGAGCTGCTCGGGGCGGGTGCCGAGGGCGGCCGGGGTTATGTCGCCTCGGAGTTCTTCACCGGCAGTGTGTTGGGGCGCAAGGGAACGCTCATCATCCAGCACGGCGGCCTCCTCTCTAACCCTGCCCTTCTCTCTCAATTTGCACTGTCCGCAGCCAGGGGTGGCCCGGGGTGGGTACCGGAAAGCTAACAAGAACCCTGGACGTCTCCACTTCGCCTCAGCGCAGAACGAAGCGCAAGGGAGCATCTTTCCGGAACCCACCTCCGGGCCACCCCCACCCACAACCCCACGAAAAAGCCTAAGGATTCCTATACGGCGCTACGACATCGCGCAGGTGCAACGGAGCCGCCTGGACAACGGCCGTCCCACCGCGCGCCAAAAGCACGCCGCGCACCGCCTCGAGCACGCTGACCAGACGCGTCGGCGGCAGGTCGCCCGGCAGGGCCGCCCAGCCCACACCGCCGCAGACGCTGCCGCGCACCGGCACGGGCGCGCCCAGGGCGTCGGCGAGCGCATAGCAGAGCAGGTGCAGGCCGTCATCGAAGGTTTGCAGCCGCACCGCCACCTCGCCGAGGCGGAACGGGTAATGCCCCCACCACACCGGCGGCTCGCCGCTCTCGTGGATGGGCCGGTGGTCGAGGGCGCGCACCAGCGTGCGGGCACGATCGAGGACCTCCTCGCGCGAACCCTCCATCAACACCGACAGGGCCCCGGTGGCGAAGCGCTCGTGCGGGGCCACGGCGCCGCGGCGCATGCCCGGCACGTCCAGCTCGATCGCGACCACCGCCGGGTCGCAGGCCATGATCTCATCGCGGACCTCGGTGACGTGGACCGGCTGGCTGACCGGAATGGTGAGCCAGCACTGCGCCTCGGGCAGCGGATGGGTCAGCAGGTCGAGCTCGGCGACCACGCTGACCGGGCAGGGCCATCCGGGATAGGCCCAGCGCAGGTCGAACACGCCACCGCCGAGCAGCGTGGCGCGGTCGGCGAGGCCGGTGACGGTGCCGTCGGGCAGGATGACCGTCGCGTCGCAGACCTGGCCGGCGGGCTGTCCGAAGTGGTGGGTCATCGGGCCTATCTCGGCGGTGACGACGACGCCGCCGACGGTGGCCCGGGTCGAGGGCGAGTCCAGACCCACCCGTCTGCCCTCGCGGGCCAGCTCGTCCTGGACCGAGGCGAGCAGGACGCCCGCGCCCACGCTGACGGAGGTGGTCTCGGGGTCATAGACGCGCTTGGCGAAATGGCTCATGTCGAGCACGATGTCGATGACCGGCGGCAGCTCGAGCCAGGAGGACTTGCTGCCGGAGCCGCGGGGCAGCACCACGAGGCCGCGATCTTCGGCCAGCTGCATCACGTGCCGCAGCTCGGCGAGGCCGCGCGGGGCCGCGACGAGACGGACTGCCGAGCCGTCTATCTGATCGGCCGGACCGCCCTCACGGCATGACGGAAGTTCGCTCGTGCCCAACACTTCGCCCCCAGTTATTTATGTAAGTTCAAAGCCCCCAACGTTCGAACATACGTTCTAGAACCGGATGGTACCTCCTTGCCTCAAGCTGCGGAAGATATGGTTACGCCCATGGCTCAGTCCCCGATCGCGCAACGGGTTCCCCTCACCCGCTCCTACCACGGTGACACACTTATCGACGAGTATGCGTGGCTTGAGAATAAGGACGACCCGGCGGTCGTGGCATACCTGACCGAAGAGAACGAGTACACCGATCAGGTGACATCGCACCTGAAGCCTTTGCGATCCAGGCTCTTCGATGAGATCAAGACGCGCACGCAGGAGACCGACCTGACCGTGCCGGCGCGCAAGGGAAGTTACTGGTACTACTCGCGCACCGTCGAAGGTCAGCAGTACCGGATCCACTGCCGGCTCGCGGTGCGGCCGGGTCAGACCGACCCGCCCCTGACGGCGGGAGGCGAGCCGCTCGCGGGCGAGGAGATCCTGCTCGACGAGAACGAGCTGGCCGAGGGGCATGACTTTTTTTCCCTGGGTACCTTCGACGTCAGCCCCGACGACCGGATGCTGGCCTACTCGACCGACATCACCGGCGATGAGCGCTTCACGCTGAGGGTCAAGAATCTGGTGACGGGTGAGCTGTTGCCCGATGAGATCGCCAATACCTTCTATGGCAGCGCGTGGGCGACCGACAACGCGACGATCTTCTACCTGACGGTGGATGACGCCTGGCGGCCGCATCAGGTGTGGCGCCACGCGGTGGGCGGCGAGGACGAGCTGGTGTATCAGGAGGAGGACGAGCGCTTCTGGATCGGCGTCGGCCTGACCCGGTCGGAGAAGTTCATCGTCATCGACATCCACAGCAAGGTCACCTCGGAGATCAGAGTCCTGAGAGCGGACGAGCCGCGATCGGTGCCGCGGGTCTTCGGCGCCGGTCGCCGGCAGGGCATCGAGATGTCCATCGATCATCAAGGCGATCGCTTCCTGGTGCTGCACAACGAGAACGCCATCAACTTCACGCTCGGCTGGACGCCGGTCGATGACACCAGCCAGTTCAACGAATTGATATCGCACGGCGCTGACACGAGGCTGGAGTCGGTCGACGCCTTCGCTGACGCGGTCGTGGTGGGCTTCCGGCGGGAAGGCCTGACCGGGTTGCGAGTCCTGCCGCTCGACGGCGACGCTTATGACATCTCGTTCCCGGAGCCGTTGTACACGGTGCAGCCGGGTAATAATCCCGATTATGCGGCAGCCCAGATCCGGCTCGCATACACCTCGTTCGTCACCCCGGATTCGGTCTACGATTTCGACCTGGCGAGCCGGGAGTTGCTGCTGCGCAAGCAGAGGGCGGTGCTGCCGGGGCCGGACGGGGTAACCTTCGACGTCGCCAACTACCAGCAGCACCGGTTGTGGGCCACGGCCGCGGACGGCACCCGGGTGCCGATCTCGGTTGTGTCCCATGTGGACACTCCGCGCGGCGCCCCGCTCGTGCTCTACGGCTACGGGTCGTATGAGACGAGCATGGACCCATGGTTCTCCATCCCCCGGCTGTCGCTCCTGAACCGGGGCGTGATGTTCGCCGTCGCGCATGTGCGCGGGGGCGGCGAGATGGGGCGCCAGTGGTATGAGGACGGCAAGCTGCTCCACAAGCGAAACACGTTCACGGATTTCAACACGTGCGCGGAGTATCTGGTCGAGTCGGGCTGGACATCGAACGATCGACTGGTCGCGCGGGGCGGCTCGGCCGGAGGGTTGTTGATGGGCGCGATCGCCAACCTCGCCCCGGCGCTCTACACCGGGATTGTGGCGCAGGTGCCGTTTGTCGACCCGCTGACGACGATCCTCGACCCGGCGCTGCCGCTGACCGTGACCGAGTGGGAGGAGTGGGGCAACCCGCTGGACGAGCCCGAGGTGTACGCCTACATGAAGGGGTATTCGCCGTACCAGAACGTGTCCACAGTGGAGTATCCGGCGATCCTCGCGGTGACAAGCCTTCACGACACCCGCGTGCGCTACTGCGAGCCGGCCAAGTGGGTGGCGCGGCTCAGGCACGACGCGCCCGGCGGGAACTACCTGCTCAAGACCGAGATGGGCGCCGGGCACGGCGGCCCGTCCGGTCGTTACGACGCGTGGAACGAGGAGGCGTTCGTCAGCTCCTGGATCCTTGACACGTTTGGACTCTCGCGGGACTGAGGAAAAAGGCGGCCACCAGGCACAGCGCGCCGAGCGGGAGAAGGTCCCTCCTCCGTACGAGCGCAGCTGTTCAGGAACTAGCGTTCGCCTGATTCGTTCTCCGGGGAAATAAGGTGGCCGTCAATGAACTTTCACCTAGCGTTCCCGCCCTCGATTCGTCACCACTGGAGACATGATGAGCAACGCTGACACCAACATCGCTGCCCTGCGCACCGGACACGACAGCCTCGCCGCGCTGGTCGCCAAGCTCAGCGACGACGACCTCGCCCTCACCTCGGGCGCCGCCGAGTGGGACGTATCCCAGGTGGTCAGCCACCTGGGCAGCGGGGCCGAGATCGGCCGGGCCACGGTGCAGGCGGCCCTCGACGGCAAGCCGAACCCGGGCCGCGAGTTCAACCTGTCCGTCTGGGCGCGCTGGGATGGCATGTCTCGCCGGGAAAGGGCCGACGGGTTCCTCAGCGCCAACCCGGCCCTCATCGAAATGTATGAGTCGATGGACGCGGACACGCGGCAGAATCTGCGCATCGATGTGGGCTTCATGCCCGCTCCGGTCGACGTGGCCACCGCGGCCAGGCTCCGGCTCAGCGAGCAGACCCTGCACTCATGGGATGTGCGGGTCACGTTCGACGAGAACGCCACCCTGGCCCCGGAGGCCGCGGGCCTGCTGCTTGAAGGCACGGGCGACCTGCTGGGCTGGATCGGCAAGGCGGACAAGCTCGAAGGCCGGCAAGGCGTCATCCAGGTCAGGACGACCGCGCCGGATGAGGTCTTCACGCTGCGGCTCGGCGAGCGGATCAGCCTCGACCGCGAGGTGCCCGAGGAGTTCGACGGCACGCTGGCGCTGCCGGCCGAGTCATGGCTGCGGCTGGTCGCCGGGCGCCTGGCGCCGCGCCACACGCCCGCCGGGATCGAGGCGACCGGGCTGGCCGACCTCGACCTGCTGCGGCGGGTGTTCCCCGGTTACTGATCCGCGTCGGGGTTGATCGGCAACAGGACGCGGAAGCGGGTATCGCCGGGCGTGGAGGTCACCCGGATGTCGCCGTGGTGCTTGTTGACGACGATGCGGTAGCAGATGTCCAGGCCCAGCCCGGTGCCCTCGCCGACCGGCTTGGTGGTGAAGAACGGTTCGAAGATGCGCGGCCGGATCGCGGGGTCGATTCCCGGGCCCGTATCGGCGATCTCGACGTAGATATTGTCCCCGTCCCGGCCGGTGCGCAAGGTCAGCGTACCGGTCGGGCCCATCGCGCCGAGCGCGTTGTCGATCATGTTGGTCCACACCTGGTTGAGCTCGGCGGCGTACGCCGGGATGGACGGGATGGTCCGGTCGAACTCCTTGACGACCTGTACGCCGGAAGGGACTTTTGAGTTGAGCATGACGAGCGTCGCCTTCAGCAGGTCGTGCACGTCGACCACCTGATAGGGCGTGCGGTCGAGCTGGGAGTACTGCTTGGCCGCGGCGACCAGGGTGGAGATCCGGGTGACCGAGTCAGTGATCTCGCTCATCAGCAGCTCGGTGTCGAGGGTATAGCTGAGCCAGCGGATCGCCGCCTCCAAATTGGTGGGTCCGACGGTGGCGGCGACATGGTCCATCCATTGTGGATCGGCGCCGCCGGCGACGAGGGTCGGCGCCATGTCCCACGCCCCCGCGATGTCATTGGAGTCTAACCAGTCACCGAGCGCGTCCTCGGCGTCGCTTGCCTGCAAAGGGGTCAGCGTGGGTGCCTGGGCCACCCGCTTGACCGCCTCCTCCTGCAGGCCGACCAGTTCCTGCAGCGCGTTCGGGTCGATGCAGCCCTCGGCGACCATCGCCAGCTTGTGGCGCATGCCGGCGATCCGGTCCCGCAGCACGGAGGTGGCGCGGACGGCCGCCGCGGCCGGGTTGTTGAGCTCGTGGGTGAGGCCGGCGGACAGGGAACCCAAGGCCAGCAAGCGTTCCCGCTCGCTGACCAGAGTCTGCATGTTGCGCATCCCGAAGAACAGGCCCTCCATCAGATGCAGCGCCATGGGGAACCAGCGGCGCATGATGGCGGCGAACTCGGTGGCGGGCAGGACGAAACACACACAATCGGTGATGGCGCGCAACGAGTTCGGGTACTTCTGCGGCACCCGGTCACCGAGATAGGCCTGGGTCGCGCCGGCATAGACCCCGCGCTGCTCGGTCCGCGACACCTCGAGGTTCTCGCCGTGGACGGTCCGGGAGAGCGACACGGTACCGCTTAAAAGAACGTAGAAACATGTGGCGTCTTCGCCCTCGTTGTAGATGACGCCAGGCTTGTGCTCCTCGACCTGACCGTTGTCGACCAGCCACTGCAGCTGGGCATCGTCAAGCGCCTCAAAGAGGAAGAGGGTTCGAAGCTCCTCTTTGGACAGTTTCATTACGCCTCCAGGTAACGGTGTACCAACGAGATCGCCATCGCGCCCTCGCCGACCGCCGAGGCGACCCGCTTGACCGAGTCCGCACGCACGTCACCGGCCGCGAACACGCCGGGCAGGCTGCTTTCCAGATGGTACGGGTCGCGGGGCAGGGTCCAGCCGCGCGGCCGCCGGCCGTCGATGATCAGGTCGGGACCGGTGAGGACGAAGCCGCGGGGGTCGCGGGCGACGACGTCGTCCAGCCATTCGGTGCGTGGCTCGGCGCCGATGAGGACGAACAGCCAGGACGTGTCGACATCCCGCGAATGTCCGGATTGGACATCAAGAAGGGTAAGCCGCTCAAGGTGTTCGGAGCCGGAGCCCGCGGCGACCTCGGTGAAGGGGTGGACGGTGATGCCGGGGATCGCGTTGATCTGTTCAATCAGGTACTGCGACATGGAGTGGCTCAGATCCGCGCCGCGGATGAGCATGTGCACCTGGCTGGCATAGCGCGAGAAGTGGACCGCCGCCTGGCCCGCCGAGTTGGCCCCGCCGACGATGTAGACATCCTCGCCCGCGCAGGCCGGAGCCTCGGTCGCCGCCGAGCCGTAGAACACCCCACGGCCGGTCAGGTCGGCACAACCGGGGACATCGAGCATGCGGTACGAGACACCCGTGGCCAGGACGACGGCGTGCGCGGTGATGCGGGTGTCGTCGGCGAAGCGCACGATCCGTGTGGCGCCAACGCTTTCAAGCGCCACCACCTCGCGCGCGGCCAGCAGCTCGGCCCCGAACTTGAGCGCCTGCCGCCGGGCCCGGTCGGTCAGCTGCGAACCGGACACCCCGTCGGGGAAGCCCAGATAGTTCTCGATCCGGCTGCTCTGGCCCGCCTGCCCACCCGTGGCGCGCCGCTCGACGAGCACCGTGCGCAGGCCCTCGGAGGCGCCATACACCGCCGCCCCCAGGCCGGCCGGTCCCGCCCCGATGACGATGACGTCGTAAAAGTCTGACGCCGGGGTGACGGCGAGGCCGACGCTGGCGGCCAGTTCGGCCTCGCTGGGCTGGACGAGGCTTTTGCCCTCGGCCGTGATCACTATTGGTACCTGGGAGGCTTCGGCGGCCGCGGCGGACAACAGGCGGGCACCCTCGGGCTCGTCAGCCAGGAACCACCGGTAGGGCACAAGGTTGCGGGCGAGGAAATCACGCACCTTGTACGAGGGAGCTGACCATCGGTGGCCGACCACCTTCAGCTCCGGCGTGGCCGCGTCGGCGCTGGCCAGCCACGCCTCCAGCAGGCCGTCCACGACTGGGTACAGGTTCTCCTCGGGCGGGTTCCAGGGTTTGAGGAGATAGTGGTCCAGGTCGACGACATTGATGGCGTTGATCGCGGCGTCGGTGTCGGCGTAAGCGGTCAGCAGCACCCGCCGGGCCAGCGGGAACAGGTCCATCGCCGCCTCGAGGAACTGGATGCCGTTCATCTGCGGCATCCGGTAGTCGGCAAGCATCAGCGCCACCTGGTCACCGCGCAGCTTCAGCTCGCGCAGCGCGTCGAGCGCCTCCGTGCCCGAGCTCGCGCGCACGACACGGTAACGCTCGCCGTAGTTGCGGCGAAGATCGCGGGCGACCGCGCGGGAGACAGCGGGATCGTCGTCGACGGTCAGGATCGCCGGGTTGGTGGCCATTCCCCCAATCTATTTCACGATCCGGCCTCCGCCAGCCTGTAGGCGAACTCCTCGATATCGTCCAGGGGCAGGTTGGCGACGCTGGCCCGGATCATGTGGCGATCATCTGGGAGGAAGGCCGTGCCCGGGATCATGAGCATGTCGTAAGACAGGAGCAGGTCGCGGACGACGTCCGTAGTGGGCCTCCCCGGGAAGGGGTGCCGGATCCAGCCGAAGTAGGCGCCGCCGGCGGCGAGCTCGAAGCCGCCGGGGCGGCTGGCCATGGCGGTCCGGAAGGCGGCGAGCTTCTCGGCGACCTCGAGGGCCTTTCCTTGGCGCCATGAGGTCGCGTGGAGCAGGCCGGCGAGCGCCGCTTCCTGGCCGATGCGGGGGGCGCAGATCTGGACGCAGTCAAGGACTTTCATCGCCTCGCGGATCAGACTTGGTGAGGCCACGAGCGCGCCTACACGGTACCCGGGAATGGCAAAATCTTTTGAAAAACTATGCAGGCTAACGACTTTCTCGCCCCAGGCCGGGTCGGCGAAGAGCCCGTGCGCGGGATCGGTGGTGTCGCGGAAGTTGCGGTAGGTTTCGTCGATGATGAGTGCGATATCGTGTTCGGCCGCGATGGCGGCGAACGACGCGATCGTCTCGGACGGGACCGTGACGCCGGTCGGATTGCCAGGCGTGACAAGGAGAATGGCGCGGGTGCGCGAGGTGACGGCGCGGCGCGCGGCGTCCGGATCGGGCATCCAGCCGGGTCCGGGCTCGACATAGACCGGCGTGACGCCCTCCATGCGCAGCCACATATCATGGTTGAAGTAGTACGGCAGTGGCACGATCATCTCGTCGCCGGGCGCGGTAAGGGTCATGGCGGCGACGCAGAAGGCCTGGTTGCAACCGGCGGTGACGAGAATGTGGGCGGGCTCGACGAAAGCGTTGTAGGCGTTGGAGATTTCGGTGGCAAAGGCGGCGCGCAGCGGGTCGAGGCCGGCGATCCCGACATAGGCGCCGGCATGGGGCTCGCCGGCCGCCGCCGCGATACGCTCGACAATCTCGGGCGGGGCGGGGTAGGCGGGCGCGGCCTGGGCGAGGTTGAGCAGGGGCCGGGTCGGCTTATGCTCGGTGAGCAGGGCATATGTCTCGCCGATCGGTGAGTCGATCTGGTCGAGTGTCCGTTTGATGAGTCGCATGCCGCCGTCCCTTCTTTGGGAAGACTCTAGGGTCCGGCGGTGCTTGAGGGTTAGACGCCTGGGAACCTCGTGGAGCGGTTCGACGACGATGCCGTCGCCCGGGTGTCCAAGAAAGACGGTGGGGCGGTCGGAGCCTCCCAGAAGACTAGATACCACGCATTGACGTACGCCGCTATCGTGGCCGGATCACGTTCAGCCGGGACTAATGTCGAGAGATCTCGCTGACCTGGAGATCTCGCGGGCCGTTTTCAGGTACCATTTCCGGGCCGGGCTGCTAGCTCAATGGCAGAGCTGCGGACTTTTAATCCGTAGGTTCAGGGTTCGAGTCCCTGGCGGCCCACAACCCGCACCATTGTGCGAAAAGAGGAGTCGTCTTCCGGCTCCTCTTTCTCGTCTACGTAGATCTTGTAGATCGGTATCAGCGTCTGTCCGTCGATCTTGATCTCGTGGACGTGGCTCTCGATGACCGCCTTACGTTGTCCCGCTGTTCCCTGCTTCAACACCTCCACGAGGTCTCGCCGCAGCCGCTCTATCGCCTTCACGCTCGGCACCCTCGGCACATCGCTGCCCGCCTGCCGCAGCTCCTCCTGCCTCACCTTCAGCTGCCCGAGCTTCACCGCAAGTTCCTGAACCCGACGCCCGCAGTCACGTTCATCGAGGCTCCCGTTCTCGAACGCGTTCAGGTACCGGTCGATGCTCGCCTCGACGTTCCTGATCTCCTGGCCAATCCCCGCCAGCTGCGCCCGCTCCTGCTCGCTGCCCTCATCCCGCATCGCTTGTTCTCGGCCGATCGCCGCGAGGATCAGATCAGTGTTGCCGTGGAAGTCGATGAGCGCTTCGATGATCGCCTGGTCGAGCAGATCGGCGTCGATGCGCGGAGCGTTACACGCCGCCACTCCATATCTCGCCCGGGTGAAGCACGTGTAATACCTGTAGCGGCGCAGTTTGCCAGTCGCAGACGTCCCCACATACTTGCAGCCACACTTCGGACAGGTGATCCGACCGGTGAGCTGGTAGTCGGAGTTCGACGCTGCCCGCTGCGACCCCGCCTCACCCCGCGCATCAAGGATCGCCTGGCACTGGTCAAACAACTCCGCCTCCACCAGCGCCGGATGGGCCTGCTCGGCGGTCACGTCGCGGAATACGACCTCGCCGCGATAGAGCCGGTTGCCCAAGATGCGGCCGACAGCATGCCCCGACCACAGCCTGCCCTGCCTGGTCCGCTTACCTTCCTCGTTGAGCCGCGCCGCGATCGCCCGCGTGCCCAACCTGGTTCCGGCGTACAGCGTGAAGATCTCTCGCACCAGATGCTTCTCGTCCGGATGCGGCACCAGCCGATGACTCTTGGGATCCACAAGATAGCCATACGGCCGCGGCCCATGTGTCCACTCACCTTTAGCCGCTTTACGTTCCATCCCGTTGATGACGCGATCGATGATGACCTCACGCTCAAACTCGGCGAACGCCCCAAGCATCTGCACGAACAACCGCCCCGCCGGGCTTGAAGTATCGAACGGCTCGGTCGCAGACCGCAAGTGCACCCCGGCGTTGTCCAGCTCGTCCATCAACAAGGCCAGATCCCGAATCCGTCGCGAGAACCGGTCAAGCCGATACACCAGCAGCAGGTCGAACTCGCCGGCCCGCGCCGCCGCCAACGCCTGCTCCAAGCCCGGCCGCTCCAAGGTCGCGCCCGACGCGTCGTCGGTGAACCTGGCTGTGATCTGCCACCCCGGCTGTGAGTCAACGTACGCCCCGAGTCTCACGGTCTGGGCTTCGATCGTGTAGGGCTGATGCTCGTCATCGGTAGAGCGGCGAGTATAGATCGCCACCCGCAGCACCGTCTCCGGCGTAATCGCCTCCCGCCTGCACGTCACCGGCTTTCGTTTCCGTGCCATGCCAAATCCTCCCGTGTCTAGAGATGGTTGTTGCGGCCGAGATTGCTTCGGCCGCAACAGAATCGTTTAGCTGTCGTGTTCCTCGGGCGGGTGTTGCGTCCACCATGACGAGATCAGCACTGCCCATGTCTGGACCGCCTTCTGGTAGTCCTCGGCGCTCATCGGGACAGCTTTCGGCGGCCCGAGCGTCCACCTCGGACCGGTTGTCCTGCGCGGCCCTGTTCTTATGGTTGGGGTGGTAGTCGAACGGTCACGTCGGCCGTGCCGGTCATGCCGGACGCGGTGCGTGGACTCGGTGTTCGCCTCACCGCCGATGTCTTCGTCTTGCGGCATAGGGATCCTTCGACGTATTGCAGCGCATGCGCTGTGCGGTTGGCGTTCACCGGGAGACCTCCTTCCTTGTGTCGCAACGGATTTTGGCGCAGACTAGACGACGCCCAGTCAGGCGATCATGGTCGTGTTGTGTTGTGCCACCAGGGCGGATCTCCGCTCCATCCCACACAAATGTCAACCCCTCGCCCGCGACCGCGCCCCGGACCAGCAGAAACGGCCGATCAGGGCACGCGCCATCCGGCCGGGCTAGCGCGGTGTTGGTGGCGCCGTGGTAGGCCACGCGGATGTGATCCGTGTACCGACCCCAAGGTGGGCAACAGATCCCGCGCGACATGAGCGGCTACGTTGTGGTTCAAGAATCAGATGAGCCTCGACCATAGCTCCATGACCGGGCGGGCTCCAGCCTCTGGCGGCACCTGTGCTGACAGCAGCACCCTCCACACCAGACAGCGCTCGAACCCAGCATCAGGTGTCGCGCCACTGCGCACATATCCTTCGTAAGAATCCACGGGAAGAAGAACTATAGAAGTCTGGATCGAAAGATCACCCGTCCGCGATCTCCAAACTGAAGTTCTCCCAGGTCACCCGCTCGAACGCATTGCTAGTCGTCCTCCGAGCCCCAGATCCGAAGTCAGTCCCAATCGAGAGTAGACCGAGGACCAAGTCGAGGACCCAAATGGCGACGATGGCCGTCAATGCGCTTACCTCTCAGACCGCGTCGACCCACATGTGACGGTTGGCCCACCAAATAGCTCTTTCTCAATGCGGGGCTCCGTGATTGGGCCGTCTCTCCGAGGCTGGTCTGAGAGGTCCATGAGCGTCGTGGAAACCCGGCCGGGCTTGACAAAAAACCTCCCAGAAGCCTATCAGGGCAGGTCAGCGGCATCGCGTGGGTCGCCCGCAGCGAGCGCGATGGTGACGATCAACCCACGTTCCATGAGGTTCTGTCGACCAGCCCTGCGTCTGACGAACCTCTCAGACGGGCAGCATGCCTCGGCTTTGACTGAGCTTGTCCCGCCCGACGACGTCGACCACGGCGAAGCAGTCGATCATCAAGGTCGGGATCAGGTGGACTGGGCAGCAAATTGGCCGAGGCTCCAAGGGGTGCGTCCCGGAGCCTCGGCGTTCGTGGACCTACTTATACGCTATTCGTTGTCCTCGCTGGACCCATCGTCCTCAACCGGACCGGCTTCGGTGTCGATCACCGGGGATTTCATCGCGATCGAGTAGCCCACGCGTCACCTCCTTCACCATCGCAGTCGTCATGCCCGACCCCTTTGCGCCAAGCCGCACGGACCAGCTGTCGCCTACGGCCTGGGCTTCCTCTTGGGCAAGACCACCGGCATGGCGACTCGTCCGGGTCGCGGCGAAGGCCCCTAACGCCGCTTAGCTTCGCCACGCCGATGGTCTCGTGAGTGACGACGGAACAGGCGAGCCACCAGGAGCCGATCGCCAACGTCCGGTTCAAAACCCCAACTGCTGTTCCGCCGTCGCTGTGTACGTTTCCAGTTGCCGCTCATTGCTGACACCGACGCGATGTCGCACCCGTGTGGCACGCGGGTTGTCAGACCAATCCCTATATGCGTCAATGGCATTGAAACAACAGGTGAACGCCAGCACGAGGTGACCCGTGAAACGAACGCGGTTGGCCCAACGCCGAAGAACCGTTGGCATGACTCAGGAAATGCTCGCCGAACAACTAGGCGTGGATCGCACCACGATAATCCGTTGGGAGCACGGGCAAACCGCGCCGCTGCCATGGCATCGCCCGAACCTGGCCGTGGCGCTCAAGGTTTCGGTCGAAGAGATCGCAGGCCTGCTCGGCGACATCGATGTAGAGCCCGACGACGCCGAACAGCTCGGAGTCGTGGCAGCCGTCCTTTCCGACGCCTGGGGCATCCACCTAGAGGCCGCTCAGCCCGAACTGTGCGGCGGCGAGCAGCCAGCATATAGGCAGCCATGCTCCGCCGACCGTACGATCAAAGAGCTGAGCATCTTCCTGAGGAGCGACATGCTGACCAGACGCGAAACGCTCACCCAAGCAGTCAAAGCTATGACCGGTCCAGCGCTCGTCGCCCCAATCGTTGGCTGGCTTGACACCTCACCCGGTCGCCTCGAACCCCGCAGTCAAGGGACGCAACGCATCGGCATAGGTGACGTCGAATCCATCGAGCGCTCGACCCGCTTCTTCGCCGCCACAGACGCCGACGTCGGCGGGGCGCTGAGCCGCGAAGCCGCAGTCGGCCAACTCAAGTACGCCGTCGACCTGGCCAGGCACGCGGTCTACGCCGAGTCCACCGGCAACAGGCTTCTGGCCGTCATCGCCGAACTGTCCGGCCTGGTGGGATGGCTTTGTCACGACAGCAACATGCCAGGCCCAGCCCAACGCTATTTCGCTTACGGTCTCCAAGCAGCCCGGGAATCGGCCGATCCGCGAGCCCAACTGCTGGTCGTCAGCATCCTGGCGGACATGGGCGAACATTTCCGCTGGCTTGACCGCCCAGACACTGCCCTTCGTCTGCTTGATCTCTCCATCGCGCAACTCCCGTCGGATCGTCGCTTCGACGGGCTGCGGGCTCTGGTCGTTGCCAGACGGGCCGGAAACGCCCTGTGTTATCTGGGTCCCTCACGCCTGTCTGAGGTACGCATTGCATTGGGCATGGCGTTCGATCTCTACGGACGAGCCAATGAGGACGACAACGCCGGCGCAAGCACGATGTGGCACCGCGTGATGGACGTGTCCGAGCACGAGCTGGTACCTCCAGCAGCTGCGGCCTTTGTAGCGTTGGCCGAGCATGATCCCCGCCTGGCCGCCGAAGCCGAAAAGTACACCCTCCGACAACTGGCGAACCTGCCCGACGGTCAAGGTCGGAGCAAGATGTTCGGTCACATCCGGCTGGCGAAGATCCGCTTCCTGTCCGGCGAGGGCGAACAGGCGTGTGAGGATGGTGACCAGGCACTCGACATCGCTCCATGTGTGACATCCACAATGATCCAAGCCCGCTTGCGTGACCTGATGGCCGCCGCCAAACCATTCGCTGAAGTGCCGCGTGTGAGGCAGTTCAAGGGGCGACTGCATGCGCAATTGCACGGTTGAACTGACATCGTCACGAGCTTCCCCGCTTGCGACCCGATCGGTATGTAGGAAACTCTGAGCAGGAGATCATGGATCCTCTTCTGTTGGCGGCACGTCAGCTGAACCACTGTTTCAGCGGCATCTATATGGGCCGGACTTGGTGGTAATGCGACTTGCTCGCGAACGCGGCGTCGTAGCTACCTCGGATCGCGCTCGACGGTGATCAGCCGATATCGGCCGATCTTTGTGAGTGCTTTCCGGATTGTGGCCTCTTCGGGCCTGCTTGCGGCATCTTCAAGCGCGGAGGTAGTGACGAGCTGCGCGGCGTCTGCGATGTCCTTCTTTTTGGTACTTTCTGGTCCGAGATCATGGCGATGACGTTGCCATTCCATGAGGAGGCGCAGAGCTCTCTCAAGAAGACTCATTCCGGCCACTCCATATGCAATCGGAGCATATTGAGCCGCAACAGCCGTTAACACGGTCTCAAGTGGACTCGCTAGCCGAATCCGCTCCACCTTAAGGGTCTCGTTGCGCACTCGCAGGGCGTCGGGACGAAGGTGAGAACGTGTCAGACCACGGCTTCTCCACGCGGCTACTTCTATAGCGCCCGTCCAAAATAAGGACAGCGCATCGAAGTAAGTGCCAACATCGGAGACTGACGCTGGTTCCAAGTCAGCGACCAGCAAGATCGAAGGTGCGTCAGTTTCGACGCGGGACAGCGCGAGAGGCATGCCGCATTGAACCATAAGAATTGACCAGGCTGTCGTTCGACCAAACCTAACCGTCTGGCCAGAATCAGCAATGCCAAAACCGTTACCAACCCGCACCACCGAATCCCGCATGCAAGCTGTGCCGAGATCGGCAATCTGGAAAGGCTGCGGTCGGCCATGCTGGCGCAAGGCAGCGCGCTACTCTGCGGAAACAGCCCTTGGACCCCATCGACGCCTCGGTTTTCGCTGACCCGCCGGTGACTGCGTCGGCAACCCCTGGTCAGCCTGGTCTATCGTCGTGAGCGATGTCGAACTGCGCGCGATCCAAGGGGATCTGGCGCCCTTGCTGGAGATTACGTTAGGGATGGGGTGATCATGCAGCGTCCGCAATTCCGAGGCTTTCCGTTCGGTCGTGCGGGTCCCACGCCTCGGACGGTTTGCCGCACCATTGCGACCATTAGGGCTCGGTCTTGCCGCGTGGGTGATTAGCCGATTCGACGACTCCATCGATCTTTGTGGCCTCCTATCCTGCAACGGTGTCCGCCGCGACCTAGGGGAGGCCATGCGCGTAGTCTCGGTGATCAACTTCAAGGGTGGCGTAGGCAAGACGACCGTTACGGCAAACCTCGGAGCCGAGTTGGCCCGGCGTGGCAAGCGTGTCTTGTTAGTTGATCTCGATCCCCAGAGCAGTCTTACTTACAGTTTTTATGCCCCAGATATGGCGGCGGGCCGCATTCCACCGGACCGATCGATCAAGGCGTGGTACGACAGCTTCGATCGTGGCCTGCCAAATCGAGCCCTCAGCGATTGTGTCGTGATACCCGCTGAGGTCAACAAAAAGGTTCAGCAGTATGGCGGGTTCGTCGGGCTCATACCGTCATCGATGAGCCTGATTGATCACGAGTTGTCAATGCTTGCGAACGTCGGTCTGCGTGGCGTCGAACCGGGGCAGGAACTGTTTCGTTTGCGGAGGGCCTTGTCGGAAGCCCTCCACCACCCTGCGCTTGCCGGTTATGAGTTGGTGCTGATCGACTGCGCTCCGAATTTCAACATTGTCACGCAGAGTGCGATCGTCGCGAGTGACCATGTCTTGGTTCCGTCTCGGCCGGACTACCTGTCGACGCTCGGGATTACTTCGCTGCTGCACAATAAGAGCCGGCTGGTCGAGATGTACAACCATCAGATTACCGAATACAGCCCTGGAAAGCCGGTGATCGCGCCTACAGAAATCGGCGTGGTTTTCACGATGGTTCAATATAAGACGGTGAATCCGATCAAGGCTCACCTGCACTACATGGACCTGACTCAGCGACGCAATCCGAAATTGCCGATCTTCAGGACGAGCATTCGGGAAAACGTAGCGTTCGGTTCGGAGAACCCGGATGGCGTGCCCGTAATCCTTAGGCTCAAGCCGCAAGACAAGATCTACGTTGAACTGATGGCTCTTGCGAGCGATTTCCTTAATTCTTCCGGTTTTGTTGAAAGAGCGGTGGCAGCGGCATGAGTGACGTATCAAAGCAATCCCTTGCGGTCCTGCGGCAGGTCTCCGAGTTCCTTGAGGGTCTGCCAATAGAGCAGGTCAACGACCTAGCTGAGGGGCGGGCACGGCTGACTCTGATCCCCTGGGGCTCGTCGGAGCCTCTCATGCCTACGAAGAAGCCTGCGCGCAAAACCGCTCAGTCGTCGGCATCGGCCGTGAATGCTGAGGAGATTGCGGCGAAGGCCGAAGCGGCAATGAGTCGAGAAGACGTGCAAGCGTTGTTGAACCCCCTGAAGGTAGCCGAGGTTAAGGCTGTCGCCGCAGCGCTGCGCGTAGCAGGTCCAGCTGGCACCAAGGCTGCGCTCATCAAGCAGATCGTCGAGCTAACGGTGGGTGCGCGGCTATCGGGCGACGCGCTACGTGCACTTTAGCGAGCCGGGATACACGGTAGGGCATTGGTGATCAGCGTGTGGCGAGCCGACTCGGCTACGATGTGATTCCGGCTCGGAGGGCGGCAGCCCGTATGGCGTCGAGCGTTGGTTTCGTCCCGTCAGGCCGAGTCACGTGCCAGAAGGTCCAGCCGTTCCACGAACCGCGGTTTAGAACGGCGATGGCCGCTGGCGATGGCGAGTCGAAGATCTCTCCTGAGTCGATCTGGATTCGGCCATCAGCAGTTAGCTGCGCGTGGTAGGCGGCGTCGCGGAACAGCCCGACAAGCTTGGCTTCACGATCGATGTATCCGCGCTCGACTAGTCTTGCCACCGTGACGCCGAAATGAACGCGGCTGCGCTCGGTCGCGGCTTGACGGCCGGTGCTGACGGGAACGACAAGGCCGTACTGGGTAGGATCCCAGACCGCTTCACATAGCTTCTGGTACAAGGACTGTCGTTGTGCGATAGCCCGTTCGTCGAAGGCGGACTCGTAGGGCTGGAACGCGAGCCCGTAGTGTTCCATCACCTTTCTGAACCCGGGGTTGTTCTTGTGGCACGCTGGGTGCAATGACTTGGCGAGTATGGTGCCCTGCCCCCAGTACTGGTCGATCTTGCCAGCGTACGGAAGTGCTCCGTATGAAGCATTGAATGATTTGGGCAGGAGCAGTAGACCTCCGAAGCTATTGCGAATGTGCTCGAACTTGCGTAGCTGCACTTGTGGTTGGAGGTCAGGCTTGTTGGCCCAGACGTGCTCGATCTCGTGGCTGAGGAGATCGCGCATCCGTGCGGCGTAAGCCGGCGTTGTGGTAATGGCGTTGCACTGGATTTCAAGCCATGCCGTCATCCGGGCGAGAAGGTATCGAGTCCGGGATTTGTTACGTGGCCGAAGTCCGTATGTGGCCACGCCGTCAAACGACACGGGCAACGCGGCTATCTCGTCGCCGAGACGCTTGGCCAGGGTATCCGCATCCAAGTTGCGGATCTCTCGTGCTAGCGCGAACACGCCGCTTGAGAGGGCGTCGTAGCCAAAGTCGCGCGAGTTTACGATGTGCCGGGCCGCCACGATGTCCAGGTAGCCGGCGACCATGGAGGCCTTCCGAAGGAAGGTGGCCGTGTCGTCCTCTGGTGCGACCGCCGCGAGGATCAAAGGCAGTTGCAGGGTGACGGTGTTGGTCGCATTGGCGTAGACGGCGTCGAGCCCTTGCTTGGGTTGCTTGGACGCCTCTAGCACCTCGACGTACCGACGGGACAAGCGATCGAGGTGATTGACGAAGGTCATGAACTCGCCCGGATGTTTGATACCAAGATCCCCGTGCTCGCGACGAATCCACTTTTCGAAGGATTTGCTGATCGCGGCATCGTCGGTGGCGCTGCGAGACAGCTTTGCGCGAAACCAGTTCTTGACGAAGCCGACGTTAGCGTTACTGTCAGCATCGACGAGCGCAGTCATGCGAGCACGCCAGATTTGGCTCACCATGCTCTGGTCCGCTGGACCGACCTCGCCGATGACGAAGCTCTTCAGGAGGTCTAGTCCGTTAAGACGCAATCCGCGGTCGTTCATCGTCTCGAACGTCTCCAGCGCCAGCGCCGCATCGGTCGTCGAAATCTCCACGAGGTAGACCCGTTCGAGCAGCCAGTAGATAAACGACGGCAAGGCGTCGCCGCGCAAGCCTTCTGGAAACAAGCTGTCGAGGTCGTTGTATCGAGCGACCAAGGTGCGCACAGACGCGGAAGCATCCGCTGTCGAGTCAATCTCCTCGCCCTGAAACAACGCCAACAAAGTCTTGTGACGGCTCGCGTCTTCCTCGTCCTCGACCGCGAATCGCTTCTTGCCGAAGGAGTCGAAGTAAGCAAGTGGGACGAGACCTTCCACTGCATCCTCGCGGTCGCCCTGCACCTTGCACAGCCACATGATCAGCAGCATGAGCACGGTAAGCCGCTGCTGGCCGTCCACTATCAGGGCATGCGGGTGTTTGTGGTGGGTGACGATCGGTCCTAAAAAGTACGGAGGATACTCAGCGACGGCTGTCGGATCCTGCCCGGGCTGCCACTTCGCTAGGAAGCGCTCCGAGAGATCGGTCAGCAATTCTTCAAGATGCTTGGTCTCCCAGGAGAACTCACGCTGATAGTTGTCGAGCTCGTAGCGGCGTCCGCCGAACAACTGCCGAATTGTCCACGCCTGGCCATCGAATTTCTCAGGAATGGACATTTCGCTATACCTCGCTGTATTCCGTCACGGCTAGAGGCACAACAGTAGTCGGCACGCGAGAGGTCGGCATTCCCCGATATGGAGGAAGTGGGGCCCCGGGCAGCGGAAGGGGAACCGCATGATCAGGCGTGGATCCAAGCTCATGGTCCTACTTCGATGATTGCCGTGGTTAGTTGGCGACGAGGTTGTTCGCTGTCGAGATCGGCTGTGAGCTCCATTCGGCTACGGAGAGCACTCGGAGTACGCCAATCGTGTGACCATCAACGTCGGCCGATGTATCATTGATGCTCGCTCGTGGCACGAGGGGAGATAGCGGTGGCGCGCGGTGGGCGGTCCAACAACTGGCAAAGGCAGCTGGCCGCGGAGCGGCGAGACTTGCAACAGGCGGCCAAGAACGCCGAGCGGATGCGGAAGGAAGAAGAACGCCGCCAGCGCGAAGCGTATTACTCAGGTCGGATCGAGGAAGCCGAGACCAAGACAGCCACGGCCGAGGAACTCGTTCAAGAGCTGTCGCAACTGCTGGCACGAGCCTTGGCCAGTCCGGTCCAGACCCTGCAATTCGATAGCTTCAAGAAGCAGGTGCGGGGGCCTCGCTTGGCGCTCGGACCTGATGAACATGCTGGGCCCGCCCCGTCCTGGCAGCAGTTCGAGCCTAAAGAGCCGGAGCAATTGTCAATACCTGTGTTGCGCCGCGAGCGCAGGAAGGAAGGCTCGATGGGGTAGGTGAGTCTTGCTTTCTGCGGTGCTGTATGGCAGATGGGGGATTGTTGGCCCTCCGGAACC
>Ga0075428_100000311_pt1 | contig 47950 bp, 49 predicted proteins | sample RhiMetdeltSRZDD2_FD_75291 | JGI IMG/M metagenome (GOLD analysis project Ga0075428, IMG submission 75291) | Populus rhizosphere microbial communities from Tennessee, USA - Rhizosphere MetaG P. deltoides SRZDD2 | ecosystem: Host-associated > Plants > Roots > Rhizosphere > Soil | place: USA... | reverse complement strand
CGACGAGGTGCGGGCGGCGCGGCAGCACGCCCATTACGCCTACCGCCTGGCCGTCGACGCGCCGCCGGCCAAGGAACTCCGCTTGTTCGGGCTCGTCGGCTGGGTCATCGAGCGGTTCGTCGCCCACCGGACCGTGCTGCACCGCCTGCAGTACCAGGCCACCCGGATGCGCGAGAAGTCGGTGTTGCTCAGCGTGGTCATCGTGCTAGGCGCCAACGTGCTGGTGTTCTGGGCGCTGGGCCGCTCGACCGCCGCCGGTGAGCTGGGTCTGGGTCAGCTTGTGGTCTTCGCGCAGGCCGCCATCGGCGCGTCGCTGATCGCTTTCGGCGGGCTCAACTGGGCGCTGGACAGCGCGGCCGCCCCGGTCGCGGCGGTGCTTCGGTTCCGCCAGGCGGCCCGGCCGCTGGGGGAGCTGCCCGAGGGCACGTCCCAGGCCGAGGACCGGCCGGAGCGGGAGATCAGCTTCCGGGACGTGGATTTCAGGTACAACGGAAACCTCGTGCTGCAAGGCTTCCGGCTGACCATCCCGGCCGGGGAATCGCTGGCGATCGTGGGGCGCAACGGCGCCGGCAAGACGACGCTGGCCAAACTGCTGTGCCGGCTCTACGACCCGGTAGGCGGCGCCATCGAGGCCGACGGGGTGGACCTGCGCGAGCTGGAACTCGACTCGTGGCGCTCGCGCGTCACCGCCGTGTTCCAGGACTACCTGCGCCTCGATCTGACCCTGCGGGAGAACGTGGCGCCCCAAGGGGCGCCGGACGAGGTGGTCATGGCGGCGCTGGAGGCGGCGGGGGCCGCTGATCTGTCCGCTTTGGACACACCCTTGTCTAAGGGGTACCCGGGAGGCACCGACCTGTCCGGTGGGCAGTGGCAGCGGGTGGCACTGGCGCGGGCGCTGTGCGCGGTCAAGCAGGGTGCACGCGTCGTGCTGCTCGACGAGCCCACGGCGCAGCTCGACGTGCGCGGCGAGGCGGAAATCTTCGAGCGCGTCCTGGCCGAGACCCGGCACTGCACGACAATCCTTATCTCCCACCGGTTCTCGACCGTGCGCCAAGCGGACCGCATCTGCGTGCTCGAGAAGGGCAAAGTGGTGGAGCTGGGCAGCCACGACGAGCTGATGGCGCTCAACGGCCGATACCGCACCATGTTCGACCTTCAGGCGGCCCGTTTCGCCGCCGGCCTGCCGGAGGAGGAGGACGAAGATGTCATCGCAGGATGAGCTTCCTCCGGGCCTGAGCTCGATGTGGCGGCTGTGCAAGCTGGGCCTCAAGTTCGAGCCCGGCCTGATGATCGTCGCGTTTGGACTGTCGTTGCTGGCCGCCCTGCCCGACGCGCTGCTGGCGCTGTGGCTGAAGTTCCTCGGCGACGGGGTGCTCGGCGCGGACTGGGGGCTGGTCTACCTGTCCCTGACGGGGATTGCCGTCTCGGCGGTGGGCACATGGTACCTGCGGACCATTTCGACGAGGGTGCAGCGGCGCTTCCGCGACAAGGTGACGATCGCGCTGGAGTCGCATGTCGCCCGGTTGCAGGCCTCGGTCGCCTCCATCGCCCACCACGAACGCCCCGACTACCTCGACCGCCTGGCGGTCCTGCGCGAGCAGGTGTTCGTGCTCGACCACATGTACATGTCCGTGTTCACCACGGCCGGCTGGATCGTGCGGTTGGCGGTGACGGTGGCCCTGCTCGCCTCCATCCACTGGTCGCTGGCGCTGCTGACCCTGTTCGCCCTGCCGACCGTGCTGACCAGCTCGTGGCGCCCGGCGGTGGAGCGGCGGGTGGAGGAGCGCGGCGCGTCCTGGGCCCGGCTGGCCCGGCACCTGTTCGTGGTCGGCACCACCGCTTCCCCGGCCAAGGAGGTGCGCGTCACCGGGATCGGCGAGCTGGTCACCAGGCGGCGCCGCGAGGCGTGGGAGCGGTGGCACCGGCCGATGGCCTCGGCCCGGTGGCGCTCGGCGTGGTGGCACGCGGCCGGTTGGGCGGTGTTCGCGGGCGGGTACGTCGCCGCGATCGTCTTCGTCTCCACCGGGCTCAACGCCACGCCCGGCAACGTGCTGCTGGTGCTCGCGGCCGGATCGCGGCTGTCGGCCTATGTCAGCGCGACCGTCGGCGAGATCGGCTTCCTGCGCGGCATCTGGCTCGACGGGGCTAGAAGGCTTGCGTGGCTTGAGGATTACGCCGCCTCCTTCGCCGCCCGGGCCGACCAGCCGGTGCCGGCGAGGTTGCGCGAGGGCATCGTGCTGGAGGGGGTCTCGTTCGCGTACCCGGGCACGCAGCGACTCGTGCTGGAGAACGTCGACGTCAAACTGCCGGCCGGTGTGGTGATCGCGGTGGTCGGGGAGAACGGCGCGGGCAAGAGCACCCTGGTGAAGCTGCTGTCCAAGTTCTACGAGCCGACCGAGGGCCGCATCCTCGTCGACGGCGTCGACCTGGCGCGTATGCCCGCGGACCAATGGCGCGAACGACTTTCCGGCGCGTACCAGGACTTCTTCCGCTTCGAGCTGCGGGCGCAGCACACCGTGGGCGTCGGCGACCACCCGCGCATGGACCAGGACCCGGCGGTGATGACCGCGGTCGGTCGGGCCGGCGCCGACGACGTGGTGGGACAGCTTCAGCAGGGGCTGGAAACGCAGCTCGGCCCGGACTGGCCCGAGGGCGTCGAGGTCTCCTTTGGACAGTGGCAGAAACTAGCCCTGGCAAGGGGTTTCATGCGCGACGAGCCGCTACTGCTGATCCTGGACGAGCCCACCGCGGCGCTGGACGCCGAGACCGAGCATGCGCTGTTCGAGCGGTACTCGGAAGGGGCCAAGCGGGGCGCGGAGAGCGGGCGCGTGACCATCTTGGTGTCCCACCGGTTCAGCACCGTGCGCATGGCCGACCTGATCGTGGTGCTCGACGGCGCCCGGGTGGTGGAGGTGGGCACGCACGAGGAGCTGATGGCCAGGCGCGGGCAGTACTCCGAGCTGTACTCGATCCAGGCCGCCGCCTACAGCTAGGCAGGATAGCTGCGCCAGATCAATGTGACACTGGCGGCGGCCATCCGGGGTTGGATCACCGTGAGCGCAACAACGATCAGCCGGTTGTGCTTAGAAGATCGTGCCTAGTAGATCGTGCCTAGTAGATCGTGCCTAGAAGAGCGTCAGCTGTCCCGGGATCGGGTCGTGGCGCACGGTCAGGCCCCGGCGGAACTTCCACGGCTTGAGGACAAGCGGGCGGGCCTGGGCGGGCGTGCCGTCGACGAGGGCCCACAGCGACGGCCCGAGGTTGATGCCGCGCTCGCGTAGCGCCCGCCGGATCACCGGATAGCTCAGCGGCAGCCGGGCCGAGGCGAGCTCGGGCACGGCGACGTCGGTGCGCATGCGCATCAGCCGGCGGTTGCGCTCCACGATCTGCCGGGTCGCGGGCAGGCCCAGCTGCTCGGCGGCGTGCTCGCCGACGGCCTCGCGGACGGCGTCGCCGTCGCCGTTGTCGAGGGCGGCCCAGGCCGCGTCGACCGTGCCGAACTTGGCCAGCAGGCGGGCGGCGCGGGCGGCCCCGAAACGCCGCACGCCGTGCAGGTTGTCCGACGGGTCGCCGCGCAGGGCCGCGTAATCCCTGTACTGCCAAGGCTCCACGCCGCACACCTCGACCAGGCTCGTCCGGTCGACCAGCACCGCCTCGTCGAAGCCGCCGTTGCGTACCCGCAGCACCGAGGTCGACTCGTCGATCAGGGCGAAGGCGTCGCGGTCGCTGGTCATCAGCACGCTGCGCCAGCCGCGCTGCCGGGCGTGCGCGGCGCAACTGGCCAGCACGTCGTCGGCCTCAAGCGCGGGCGGCACCACGGTGCAGACCCCGGCCGTGCGCAGCAGACCGGGCGCGCCCAGGATCTGTTCGGCCAGGTCCGAGGGCTTGTCCGGTCTTTGAGCTTTGTACCCCGGCCAGTCCTGTTTGCGCAAAGAGTCCTCGGTGCAGTCGAACCCGACCACCAGCGCGTCGGGCCGCAGGTGCGCGGCGGCGCGGGCCAGGAAACCGACCAGCCCCCGCAGTGCCCACACTGGCCGGCCGGATCCGTCGAGCAGCCCATCCAGCGCGAACGCGTGGTAGGCGCGGTGGAGCAGGCTGTTTCCGTCCAGGACGAGCAGGAGCGGGCTGGGGGGCGGCACCCGCTCAGCTTAGAGCCCGCGCGATGGATGACGCGTCCGGCCAGGCCACGCGCAGGCAGTTGGGCGCGCCGTTGAGCCGTCCGGGCACCCCGCCGATCGGGGGTACCTTGGCTTTCTCCACGATCGCGCCGCCGAGCGCCCTGTAGAACGCTTGGGCGGCAAGGTTTTGCTCGAGGACCCACAGATATAGAGGGCGTTTGCCGAGGGCCGAGGCGACGTGGGTCATCAGGGCCTTTCCGACGCCGGCGCGCTGCCTTTGCGGTACCACATGAAGATTGTCGACAAGGCTGCCCCAGAGCTTGTCGTGGTTGAACACCACGTGCACGAAGCCAACGTCATCGTCGGCTATCAATGTCAGGGTGCCCTCGGGCGAGGCCAGCCGGGCTGACCACACCGCGAGCCGGTCGGCGAGCACATCGCCGTCGAGGAAGGCGTCGGCGTAGGCACCCCGGTAGTGCCGGCGCCAGCTCTCCGCGTGCAGCCGCGCCACCGCCGCCGCGTCGTCGAGGCCGGCGGGCCTAACCTGAAGGAGTGGCTTGATCAATGTCCCTCCTGCGGTGATTCGGGGCGGGTTTGACACTGTGAGAGGGACAACGATCGAGCGGCCAGGCGGAGGAGGGCGGCTCCGGCGGGTTGTATCGGGTAGCGCCGCACCGTCTCGGCGGTGAACGGGATGGCGCTGAGCGTGCCCTCGTCGTTGGCGCCGACCACTTTTTCGAAGACGTCTTGTTCGAAGACGTCTTGTTCGAAGACGTCTTGTTCGAAGACATCGTCGAAGGCGTGTGACGCGAATGTGACGCGGCAGAGCAGATCGCACACCAGCGTGAGCGGGTCGATTCCGGCGCCCAGCCAGTCCACCGCGATGTCGCCGATTTCCCTTGCGGCGTCGAGCTTGCGGGCGAACTCCCATCCGGCGTAGTCGATAGGCCGGGTGTCACTGCCGTAGTCCTCGGAGCCGCCGAGCAGCTCCTCATGCATCTCCCGCTGGATGCTTCGCCACAGGTCGAAGTCGTTGCGCAGGTTCCACTCGGCGTCGTCGGAGGGCTGGAAGACGCCGACCGGCGCGACCTGGTACAGGCCGCCGTTCATGGCCACTTTCGCCGGGTCACGCCAGTGCAGCAGCATCCGCGGGCCATCCCGATCCTGGCGCAGCACGAGGGTGCTGATGGCCACCGGCAGCGGCCGCCGCGACAGGTCGAGCGGGTCGCCGATGGCCCGCCGCAACGGCAGATCCGTCTCACCGGATCGCACCGCCCGGGCATACTCGTGTGCCACCGCCTCGCCGATGTCGATGTTGGCGAAGTACTGCGCCGGGCCGAAAACCATCGAATCCCCGATGCCGCGCAAGGCATAGCACATCCGGTTGTGGAATACCCGGGGCGAGGTGAGCTCGCGCATGGCATCGGAATAACGCGGAAATCCGGCTGTCACCCCGAATGGGGCCGCCTCGTCGCCGGTGACGGCCCAGCCGGCCGGTCGTTCGCTCCACTCGAGCCTTATCGCTTTTAGGGGCACCGGTTCGCTTGGCAGCCATTCAGTTTTCGCCAGCAACGCGGTCCCGGCGACCCGCGGCGCATCCGGGTAGAGGTCGGCGGCCCGGGCGGCAAGCTCCCAGCGGTGCTCGTTGAGCCACGCTCGCGTCTGCCGCCAGGTCATAGCGTCACGAGGGTCATGGGTCACGGGGGTCATAGCGTCACGGGGGTCATGGGTCACGGGGGTCATAGGGGGTCATAGCGTCACGGGGGTCATAGCGTCACGAGGGGTCACAGCGTCACGGGATTCATAGCGTCACGGGATTCACAGCGTCACGAGGTCGAAGGCGGCGGACAGGGTGCCGGCGAATGTGGTGCCCGACGGGGAGTCGAGCCAGTGGTCCAGCGCGGTGTGCACCACGGCGACCACGGTCGCGGCGGCCAGCCGGGGGTGCAGGTCGCGGCCGGCGTCGGCGCCGGTCCTGACCGCGATCTCCCGGGCCAGCACCCGTTGCCCGAGCAGGTCCGCCTTGACGAACTCCGCCCGCAGCGACAGCTCTTCCTTGATGAGCCGCACGGTGGCCACCGCCTCGCGATCCGGCTCGCCGTAGGCCTCGATCACCGCGTGGCGCAACGACTCCCAGAGCGGCTCGTCCCGCGGCCGAGCGCGCAGCACGGCGGCGATCCGGTCGGCCTGGGCGGCGGCGTTGCCCACGACCGCTTCCTCTTTGCGGGAGAAGTAGTTGTTGAAGGTCCGCGGAGACACCCCGGCCTCGGCGGCGATGTCCTCCACCCGCAGCCGATCGAGGCCGCGCTCCATCGTCAGGCGAAGCGCGGCGGCGCTGAGCGCGGCCCGGGTCGCCGCCTTCTTGCGCTCCCGCAAACCTTCGGTGCTCATCCCGATCACGGTAGCAGCGGTGCGTACTCCGGCAGCGGGTCGACCCTGGACTGCGTGCGATTTTCCAGCCCGGCCATAGTTTCGGCGACGCGAAGGCGAGCGGTGAGGTTGCGAAACCCGATCCCCAGCCGGGTCCGGGGCACCAGCATGCCGGTGAACAGACCGCCCTGCGCTTTGGCGATGGTGGGCCGCAGACCCTTTTCGTAGCGGGCGAACGCTCTTGCATAATCCGATGTGGAGGCAAGCTCGCCCGCGAGCCGGTAAGCCCCGATGAGCGAGATCATCGCGCCGGAGCCGGAGACGGGCGAGGCGCAATAGGCGGCGTCGCCCACGAGCACCACCCGCCCGGCCGACCACGACGGCATCCGCACCTGGCTCAGCGAGTCGAAGTAAAGCCGCGGGTCGGCGAGCGCACCGCGCAGCAGCTCTGGAGCGTGCCAGCCCATCCCGCCAAACACGTTGCCCAGCAAGCTTTCCGGACTCTCCACGAGCCCGGACTCGAAGATCTTGGACGCGAAGATGAAGTAGGCCTTGGCCCCGGTATGGTTGCCCGACCGGTAGATCCCGGCCATCCGGCCCGGCTCGTTGTACATCGTCATCCATCTGTTCTCGCCCAGCGCCGGGTCGGCGTCGGCGAAAGCGAAGTAGTGCCCGAGAAACTTGAGGTACCGCGGTTCGGGTCCGAAGACCAGCCGCCGCACGCCCGAGTGGACGCCGTCGGCCCCGACGAGCAGGTCGAAACGCCGCTGCCCATTTTGTTGGAAGGTGACGTCCACGCCGTGGCCGTCGGGCCGGACTGCGCTTATGGCGTCGCCGAAGAGGAACTCGGCGGTGTCGCGGGTCTGTCCATAAAGGAGTGTCACCAGGTCGCCGCGCATGATCTCCAGGTTTGCACCGGGCAGCCGCACCCGGCCCCGCACGCGGCCGTCCGTGTCCACAAAGGACATGCCGTCCACCGCGGCGGCCGCGGCCCGGACGGCGGGCAGCAGGCCCATCCGTTCGATCACCTCGACCGCCTGGCCGCGCACGTCGACACCGTTGCCGCCCGTGCGTGGGGATCCGGACCGTTCGACCACGGTGGGCCGCATCCCGAAGCGGGACAACCAGTAGGCGAGGGTCGTGCCGGCGATTCCGGCACCGGAGACGAGAACGTCCATGCCGCCAAGCTTAGCTAAATCTTGCGCGATACGCAATTTTTCTGATCCGGCAATTTTAGGCTCGGGAGTAATCTTGCCGGATGGTCGCCGCCCTGGAGATGTACTTCGACCGCGCCGCCGAGCGTCGCGTGCGGCGCCTGTGGGACGCACTCGAAGACGTGGGCGTACAGACCATGCGCGGCGCGCTCAGCGGCCGGCACCGCCCGCACGTCTCTCTCATCAGTGCCGAGACCCTCGACGGTGTCGCGATCAAGCAGGCCCTGGTGGGCTGGAAAGCCGCGCCCCCGCTGAACCTGCGATTCGACTACATTGGACAGTTCCTCGGCCGGGTGCTGTGGCTGGGTCCGGTGCCCGACCCGATGCTGCTGCACCACCACACCGAGGTGCACGCCCGGCTCGACGCCGCCGGGATCGAGGGATTCGACATGTACCTTCCCGGCTCCTGGGTGCCGCACTGCACCCTGTCCATGCGGGTGCCGCACGCCAAGCTCTCGGAGGCGATCCGGGTCTGCATGGACGTGCTGCCCATCCACGCCACCATCGTCGGCGCGGCCGTGGCCGACCACGCCCGCGAGCTCTACACGCCGTTGGACTGAGCCCGGTTGCGCAGCCGGACCCAGGTCTGGCACTCGGGCGCGGGCAGGTGCGTCACGATCTCGGCCGCGTGCCACGGTTCGATCTCGCGAGCACTCTGGATCAGCTCCTCGACCGTGGGCGTTCCCTGGTCGATCCCCCGCTGGAGGTAGTGGTCCTCTTTGATGAGCGCCCACAGCGCGCACAGCTGAGGCAGCCGGTTGCCCGCGCGGGACAGGTAGCCCTCGGCCCGCTTGATGTCGTCGGTGGCGAATTCTCGGGGCCGGTGGCCGCCGAACGTGGCGAGCACCGCGTAGTAGCGATATTCGCCGTTGTCGCTATCTTTTACCGGCCGCAGCAACCGACGCACGGTCGGGTAGTCGCGGTTGGCCAGTGCTTGGCGGACCGCGGCCAGGCTCGGCTCGGCGGGCGGGCGGCGGGCGAGGTACAGCTCCCGGCCGTGCTGGTGCGCCGAGCTCATCGGCGTCTGACCGCAGCCGGAGTCCACGACGCGTTTGGCGACAACATCGCACAGCTGTCCGACCGACGCCCAGCCGGTTTCGTCGACGGCCGAGCCGTCGCGCAACACCTCGACCAGAGCGTGGGTCAGGTGCGACAGCCCGCTGGGGGCCACGCCGGCGGGTTCGACCGGGCTCGCGGCCGCGAGCGTGTGGTACCCGTGGCCCTGCATCATCGGCCGGAACGCCAGAGCGTAAGGAACCTCCTTGAGCGGCTTGAGCGGCTTGAGCGCCTGGGGTGCCTCGCGTGCCTGAGAGAGTGCTGCCTGCGAGAGCGCCGCGCCGCCGAAGCAGGTGTCGAGCACGACGAAGATACCCTCGCCGGACGCCATCGCCAGCTCGCTCATCAGCCACACGTCGGTGACGCTGTCGCCGGCGTCCTCCGGGCAGCGCGGTGAGTCCGCCATCAGCAGGTGCAACCGCCCGGTGGCGAAGTCGTACTTGCCGTGCCCGGAGAAGTAAATCAACATCGCGCTGTCGCCGTGGCGTACCAGAAAATCCGCCACAGCCCGCCGCGCCTGCTCGGCCGCGGGATTCTCCAGCCGGTCAATCTTGGCGAACCCGCCGATGTCCGGGTCGGCCAGCACCGCCTCCAGTTCGCGGGCATCGACGGCGGCCGAGCGCAGGGCCGGGTAGTGCTGGTAGGTACCCACGGACAGGAGCAGTGCGTTCCAGCTCGGCGCGGTCATCCACACTCCACGGCGGAGGCGATTCGTCAATTTATACGCGGCAATGTCCGCGCGATGACGAAGCTAACCCACCGAAGGAATCATCGCAATCTAAGTCGTATTGCTGACACACGTGTCACAAAATCAACTATCGTACCGGCTCTGGACGGCCAGCAGCCGCGACGGTTTGGGCGCCCCGAAAACGCCGGTGGGCGTGGGGATCCCGGCGTCGAGCCGGAACGCGACGATGGAGTCGGAGCGCTCGTTGGCCACATAGAGCGTGTCGCCGATGAAGGCGAGGTCACGTGGCCACACCCCGCCGCACGGCGCGTCAGTCAGCGGCGTCAGGACCGTGCCGTCGACCGCGAAGACCGTCACGCAGTCCCGTCCACGGTTGGCCACATACAAGAACCGGCCGTCGGGAGAAAGGGTCAGCCCGCTGGGAAAGTTCTCCGACACGGCCGAAATGGTGGCGTTCACGCTCGCCAGGAGCCCCAGGTCCGGGTCGAGCACGAGCACCTTCGAGCTCAATTCGGCGGTGGCGAACGCGTGCCCGTCGGGGTGAAACACAAGGTGCCGAGGCCCGCTACCGGTGGGCACGTGGGCCACGGCCCAGCGGGAAAAGTCCAATGTGTACAGCCGGAACATGTCATTGCCGAGGTCGGTCACGACCGCCCGGTCCGCGTGGAACACGACATGGTGCGCGCGTGCCCGGGCGCCGAACGACTCCACCCGTTCGGCGGGCAGGATCCTGCCGTCCACCGCGTCGAGCGGGTACACCGCGATGCTGCCCCCGCCGTAGTTGGCCACCACGAGGCGGGAGCCGTTCGGGTTGACCGCGAGGTGGCAGGGGTCCGAGCCGTGGGAGGGCTGGGTGCCCAGCGGGGTGCCGTCGAGGTGGAACGCGGCCACCGCGCCGTCGGCGGTCTCGGACACGGCGTAGAACACGTCAAGGTGCGGATGCCGGGTGAGCCATGAAGGGTTGACCAGATTCGCGACGACAGCGGGGTCGCCGAGCGCGCCGGTGGCGGCATCGTGCTGGAAGCTCAGGATCGAAGACGTGTACGAGCCGGCGTAGACGGACACTCAACTACCTTACGTTTCCGGGTCGCGGGGGAACTGCTCTTCCAGCCCATCCACTCCGACGAGTGGCATTGTGAGCAGTTCGCGGACGGCCGCCTCCCGCCGGGCCAGGGCCTCGCGCTGCGCGCCGGTGAGCCGGACCCAGGGCGCGGGCGGGTCGGGAACCTTGGGCGGCAACGGTTTTCCGGCCAGCAGGGTCAGCTCGTTGCGCAGCCGCAGCCGGCCCACGCGCACCTGCCCGTGCACGTCCGCCAGCGGGAAGCTGCCCTCCTCGAGGCTGAACACCGCGATGTCGGCCGCGGCGCCCGGCGCCAGCGTGCCCGCGTCCAGGCCCAGCGCCCGAGCCGGGTTGCCGGTGACAGCGGCGAGAACCTCGGGCAGGCCCATGCCGAGCGCCAGCAGCTTGGCCATGGTGGTCGGCAGGTCGAAGGCGGGACCGTGCAGGCAACGCTGGTGCAGGTCGGTGGAGATGGTGTGCGGTGGCATCCCGGCGTCCAGCTGGGCCTGCGCCACATCGAAGGCGAATCCGCCGGCGCCATGGCCGATGTCGAAGACAATTCCTCTTTGGTACCCCGTGAGCATCGCCGGATCCAGACCGCCCCTGGCGGTGGCGAGCCCGCTGGCGCAGTGCGTGATGATGTCGCCCGGGCGCAGCAGCGGCAGCACCTCGCCGACCGAGGGCGGCGGCGCTCCAATGTGGACCATCACCGGGCGTGTCCCGGCGGCCTCGACCGCCCGGCGCAACGGCTCCACCCCGTTGCCGCCCACGTTGAACCGGTCCATGCGCACCTTGACCCCGCGGAGCCCCGGATGGCGCCGCAGCGTCTCGGCGGCCAGATCCGGGTCGCAGTTGGCCGGGTCGCGGGACTCGCCCATGGCGCCGGTCAGCCCGACCGCGGAGATGTTGAGCAGCGAGGCGACCCGCACCCGGTAACGGGCGGCGGCCAGAAACGAGTCGATGGTGTAGGCGCCGGCCGAACCCGCGTCGACCCAAGTGGTCACCCCGCTTGCCCACGCGACCGGATCGGGGTCGATGCCCCAGTAGGTGCCGCCGGGGTGCACGTGCGTGTGCAGGTCGACCAGCCCCGGCGTGACCAGTTTCCCTTGCACGTCAAGGACTTCCCGTGCCGGTCCGGTGATCCCCGGCTCCACCGCCACGACCCGCCCGTCCCGGACCGCCACGTCGGCGCGCCGCATCGCGGTGCCGTCGAACACCTCGCCACCGCGCAGGATCGTGTCATACGGAGCGTCTACGTTGATTCCATGACTGTACTTGGTGTCGTGTTCCGGCCCCAGTTCCCGCCGGAGCGGCTGCGCCCGGTCGCCGAGGCCGCCGACGGGGCGGGCCTCGACGAGTTGTGGTTGTGGGAGGACTGCTTCCTGGAGAGCGGCATCGCCAGCGCCGCCGCCGCACTGGCCTGGACATCCCGGCTGACCGTCGGCATCGGGGTGCTGCCCGTGCCCGTGCGCAACGTCGCCTTGACCGCGATGGAAGTTGCCACCCTCGTGCGACTGTTCCCGGGCCGGCTCAAAATCGGTGTGGGACATGGTGTCCAGGACTGGATGGCCCAGATCGGCGCCAAAGTCTGCTCGCCCGTCACACTTTTGCGCGAGCACCTAACCGCCCTGCGCGCGTTGCTGCGCGGCGAAACCGTCACCACGTCCGGCCGCTACGTCTCACTCGACAGCGTGGCGCTGGACTGGCCGCCCACCGCCGCCCCGGCCATCTACGCCGGGGCGATCGGCCCGCGCACCCTGCGCCTGTCCGGCGAGGCCGCCGACGGCACCATCCTCGTGGCGGGCACCACCCCCGACCGGCTGCGCGCCGCGGTGTCGCTCATCGACGAGGGCCGCTCCAGAGCCGGCCGCACCGACCCGCATCCGGTCGCCATCTACCTCCACGCCGCTGCCGGAGCCGATGGGGCGCAACGCCTTTCGGCCGAGATGGCCCGCTACGGCTACACGTCGCCCGAGCAGTGCTCGGCCGCCGGCCCGGCCGAACAGGTGGCGGCGGCGGTGCGGCGGTGGGCGGAGGCGGGCGCGAGCACAGTCGTGCTGCAGCCCACCGACGACGACCCCGACCCGGAAGGCTTCGTCCGCTTCGTGGCCCAGGAGGTCAAGCCGCTGTGTGACTTCTAGCCGCCGTGGCACCTCGTTGCCAAACCTCGTTGACAAACCTCGTTGACAAACCCCGTTGCCAAACCTCGTTGCCAAACCTCGTTGCCAAACCTCGTTGCCAAACCTCGTTGACAAACCTCGTTGACAAACCTCGTTGACAAACCTCGTTGCCAAACCTCGTTGACAAACCTCGTTGACAAACCCCGTTGACAAACCCCGTTGACAAACCCCGTTGACAAACTCGCGCGGCTTATCGATTATCGATGCATCGTTTTTCGATGCATCGTTTTTCGATAAAGGGGAGACTCATGTCGCTGGCCGAGAAGGTACGCAAAGCCGACTGGCTCAACGAACTTCGCGCGCTCGTCATCGTCGGTATCGTCCTGACCCTGCTGTTCAGCCTCATCGAGGTCATCACCGTGGCGCTGGGCGGGCAGGCGGTCGTCGAGGTGCGCCACAACCCCGCCGGTCCGCAGGAGTTCCAGCTGGGCGGGCAGGCCGTGGAGCACGTGTCGACGCGAGTGGCCATCCTCGAACCCACGCCCGCACAAGCTCTGTGGTACCTCGGCACCTTCCTGCCCAGCGCCGTCGTGCTGCTGGCGGCGCTGTCCATGCTGCTGCGCCTGCTTTCGCGGGCCCGCCGGGCCAACCCGTTCACCCGCGACACCGTGCGGGATCTGCGCTGGCTGGCGGTGGTCGTTTTGGTCGGCGGAACGCTGGCCAGCCTGGTCGAGTCGGTGGCGACCCTGCGCCTTTCGGCCGGGCTCAAGCCGGACACCGTTTCCGGTTACTGGAACCTTCCCGCTCTCTGGTTGCTCGCGGGCTTCGGCGCCATGGCCGTCGCCGAGATCGTGGCGCGCGGTTGCGCCCTGCGCGAAGAGCTCGACGAGGTGGTCTGATGCCGCCCGAGGACAGCCACCGGGTGCACGTGCACATCGACGCGTTGCTCGATGAACGGGGGATGACGTTGACGGAGCTCGCCGACCGGGTCGGCCTGACCCTGGCCAACCTTTCCATCCTCAAGAACGGCCGCGCCCGCGCCATCCGCTTCTCCACCCTGACGGCGCTGTGCGAGGTGCTCGAGTGCCAGCCCGGCGAGCTGCTAACCGTCGGAGCCGGTAAAGCGGAACGTGGCAAGGCAAAGCACGAAGGCAAGTAGGGATGACCGAGGCGAGGTTGCCGAAACCCACCATGAACGGGTACCCAATCATGGGTACCCAATAAACTGTCAAATGTGCTTCAAGAACTGAAACTATTGCACGGAGCCACCATTCCCCGCATCGGCCTGGGCACCTGGCCGATGGATGACAAGCAGGCGGAACGGGCCGTCGCCGCCGCCCTCGAGTCCGGCTACCGCCTGGTCGACACCGCCGAAAGCTACGGGAACGAGCTCGGCGTCGGGCGTGGCGTGCGGGCATCGGGCGTGCCCAGGTCCGAGGTCTTCCTGACCACCAAGTTCAACCGGCGCTGGCACGCGGTCGACCTGGTGCCACAGGCCTTCGAGCGCAGCGCCGCCGCGATGGGCGTAGACTACATCGACCTGATGCTCATCCACTGGCCCAACCCGGGCCACGACCGCTACGTCGAGGCCTGGCAGGGCCTGATCGGCCTGCTCGAGCAGGGGCTGGTACGCGCCGTGGGCACGTCCAACTTCAAGCCCGCCCACCTCGACCGGCTGATCACCGAGACCCAGGTGGCGCCCGACGTCAACCAGATCGAGCTGAACCCTTACGTGGCAAGGGTTCCCAGCCGTGAGTACCACGAACGGCACGGCATCGTCACCGAGTCGTGGTCGCCGGTCGGCGGCGGCTCCAACGCGGTGCTCAACCACGCCGTCGTCACCCGCATCGCCTCCCGCCGAGGCCGCACAGCCGCACAGGTGGTGCTGCGCTGGCATGTCCAATCAGGACTGGTTGCGATCCCGAAGTCGTCGCATCCCGAGCGGATCCGCGAGAACCTTCAAGTCTTCGACTTCGAGCTGACCGCCGAGGAGATGGCCGAGCTCGCCGCCCTGGACGAGGGCGAGGCCGCCGCCGCCGACTCCGACGCCTACGGCCATTAGCGCGTGCCGCAGCAGCTCACCCACGAATTCGGCGACCTCCCCGACCGCGGCGGGATGGGGGGTCGCCGAAAAGGCGACTAATCCAGTAGTGCCTCGGCGATGGCCAGCTGGACGGTCTCGAGCCGGTCCGGGCCCTCGGCGATCTCCCAGATGCTGTTCTGCAACACCCGCCCCAGGGTCCAGGCCACGGCCCGATCCCGTGGCAGCCCAAGGATTTCCACCATGATGTCGAAGCGGCGTCGCACAGCCCGGCCGACGTCGCCGGTCGCCACGATCTCGTCCCAGCGGTTGTGCAGGGCGGGAAGCAGGTCGAAACCCGGGTCGCTGCGCAGCGGCTTGGGGTCGATGGCCAGCCAGGGCTCCCGCGTGCCCGCCAGCACGTTGTCGTAGTGCAGGTCCCAGTGCAGCAGCCGGTCACCGTTGCCTACCCCACCCACCGACACCTCTTCCAGAGCCGACGCCCAGTAACGCAAAGCGTCACGCTCAGTCGAGGATGCCATGCCCGCCAACGTCTTCGGCACATCGGCCAGCATCCCGGACACGATCTCGCTCAGCGGCCGGGTCCCGGCGGGCGCCTCGTAGCTGTGCAGGCGCTTGAGCAACGACGCGATGATGGCGCACGCCTCGTCGGCCGAGGGCATTGTCGTGAGTGGACGGTCCTCGAGCCGTTCCAGCAACAGGGCCTCATCACCCTCTTCATAGCAGAGCACCGCGCCGTCGCCGGCCCAGGCCCGCAACGCGCTGCCCTCCCCGACATGCTCATAGTCGACGTGTTGCAACTTGAGCGCGGCCGGCGAACCGTCCCGGCGCAGCACGGGCAGCACCAGGGCGACCATGCCGTGCCGGGCCTGCCCATCCAGGCGAAGGTCCCACCGCTGCAGGTAGGACAACGCCAGCGCGGGCAGGGCGGCGATCCACTCCCGCCCCTCGTCCCCGCGGAAACGGGCGTGGCACGCCGCCAGTTCGGCCGGCACCTCGATCGTCACCCAGGAAGTATGCCCCGCAACGTCTCGATCGCGCGCACCCTTTCCTCATGGGTGCGCCCCAGCGACGTCACCTGAAGCGTCGTCACCCCGGCCTCCGCGAACGCCGCCAGGCGTTCGGCCACATAGCTTTTCGGGCCGACCAGCGACGTGGCGCGCACCAGGTCCTGCGGGACCGCGGCGGCGGCCTCCGCCTTGCGCCCGCTCAGGTAGAGGTCTTGAATCAAAACCGATTCTCTCTTGTACCCGTAACGCCGCGCGACTTCGCGGGAGAAGTTCTTCTCCCGCGCGCCCATCCCGCCTATATATAGAGCGAGCATCGCCCGGTACGACTGGAGCACCGGCGAATCGAAACCCGAATCGACAGCCGAATCGACAGCCGAGTCGATATCGTCGGTGAACGCCACCGGCACGGTCACTCCCACGTCCAGCGGCCCCAGCGCCGGATCCCGCTTGGCCAGCCCGCGGGCCAACGCCTCCCCCCACACCTCACGCGCCTTTTCGGGATGGAAGAACAAGGGCTGCCATCCCTCGGCGATCTCGGCGGCCATCTCCACGTTCTTCGGCCCCACCGCCGCCAGGATGATCGGTATCCGTTCCCGCACCGGCCGGTTGATCAGCTTGAGCGGCTTGGCCAGCGGCGTGTCCAGGGGCAACCGGTAGTGCTTGCCGTGGTGCACCACGGTTTCGCGCCGCCAGACCTTCCGGCAGATCTCGACGATCTCCCGCGTCCGGGCCAGGGGAGCGTCGAAAGGTACCCCATGAAATCCCTCAATCACTTGCGGACCCGACGCACCCAGCCCCAGGTTGAACCGTCCCCCGGACACGTAATCCAGGCCCGCCGCCGTCATCGCGGTCAGCGTCGGGGTCCGGGTGTAGATCTGCATGATCCCGGAGGCGAGCTGCAGCCTTCGCGTCCGCGCCGCGATGTAGCCCAGCTGGCTGACCGCGTCGAAGCTGTAGGCCTCGGGCACCAGCACCATGTCGAGTCCGGCCGCCTCATAGTCGGCCAGCTCCTCGACCGTCTCCCTGAAGCCCCCGGCGTAGCTGATCATCATCCCGATACGCATGAGAAATTATCGCGTTTCCTAGGGCATCTCGACAGATCTACTGTCCGGCCGGCCGGACACCTACCTTGTCGCCCATGAGAACCAGCAAACGTATCGTCGCCGTGACAGCCGCGGCGCTACTGATCGTTCTCGGTGCGCCGGGCCCGGCCAACGCCGCCGTCGGCACCGGACAAGCCCTCGACGTCGGCGACAGCCACTGCACCGACTATGACCAATCGGACAACGGGACCGCGGTGAACGCGCAGCTGTTCAACGCCACCGGTGTGTTGACCGTGCGCCGGGCCGCGACCGTGGGTGGCCAGGAAACCGTGGTATTCCAGACCCCGATCGGCGCGCTGACCGGGTGGCCGGGCGTCGTCGACGAGACGGTGCCACCCACCGAGCCCGGTGTGTTCCTCTACCGGGTCTGCCTCGAGGTCGGCGAGGTCACCCGCAGCGGCTCCCTCAGCCTTGCCTCTTACGGTCTGACGCTCTTCCCGACCAGCGCCGGCACGGTCGTGGATGTCGGTCCGGAAACCGCGGCCCTGTCCCAGAACGCCGGCGTATGTGCGGATGCCACCGAGGTGGTGGACAACCGGGTGAGGCTCGTCGGCTCGGCCGGTGGCGAGGTCCGCTGGCGGATCTTCGCCCACGCCGTGTCACCGTATTTCGAGGGTGACCCGAACGTCCTGGTCGTCGACGCCGATGCCATCGACCAGGTCGCCGTGCTCGACTCGCAGGTCTTCGGCGTGCAGGTGTGCGTCGACAACCTGGCCACCGCCGCCCGGACGGCGGTCTCCTTCGAACTGTCCAGCTGACCGATCAGCGCGTCACGGTGACGGCGGTCATCGCCGACGGGTGCTGCCCGTCCTCGATGAACCAGTAGACATACGTCTTGCCGGCCGGAAAGCCTTGGGGGATCGGCAGTCTCATCTGGTACCTGAGGGCACCGCGCGGGCCGACGGCGCGCACGGAGCAATTGAGCCGGAATGTCTGCCGGTGAAGCTTGTCGATGTCTTCGGTCTCGATCCGCTCCTCCAGGCTCAGCAGGTGGGTGAAGATGGGGCAGGGCTCCAAGGGCACCGTCGCCGCCGTGACGTTGATCAGCTCGATCGTGTAGACAAGCTCCGCGCCGGCCTTCACCACCGGCGGGGCGAGGGATTTGGCCTCCAATGCCCAGAATCGCCGCATCCGCGACTCGACATCGCCCCAGGCGCTGACCCGCAACCGGCACGAGCCGCGCAGCCACGCGTTCTTGATCGAGAAGCTGAAACCGTTGTCCAGCACCACATCCGCGCCCCGCACGTCCCGCTCCGGCCCGGGACACCCCTCCGAGGTCATGCTCAGCAGCACCTTGGCCGGCTCACCCGGCTCGATCACCGCCGGCGTCAAACCCGGGTCGACCTTGCGCAAATAGATGCCGGGCTCGGCGATTTGGCCGACCGGCCTGCCCTCGCTGTCGGTCCCCTGCACCTTGGGATGCCCGCTCAGCAAGCAGGCCGCCGGGCCGACGTTGCGCACCAGAATGGCCAGGCCCGTGGCCTCGCTGCCGGCGACCCCGTCGCTGAAGGTGTAACCGCTGTCGGGCCACAGCGACTCCAGGTCGTCGACCTGGCACGGCGGCTGGACGGGGCGCGGCACCGGCTTGGTGTCGATCCGCTGCGGGGGCCGTTCGGCCGGTTCATTGTTCCAGGCAATCGGCTGGGCCTGGCGGGCGCACGCCGCCGCGCCCGACGCCGCGAGCAGCGCCATGCAGATCGTCAAGACTCGCCGGAACACAACTACCGACCTTAGTCGGCCACCCGGCCGCCGCTGTCATGAGGCACCAGGCTCCAAACCGGATCAGGCGCAAGGCTTGCGCAGCGTGAGCGCACCCCAGACTCTCAGTAGCGCTCGGTGCGCGGTGAATCGATCGCCGCGGCTGGCGGAGCAACGTGATCTAGCATTTTCCCCGAAAGTGAGGCCTCAAGTCGTTGGGAGGCAGCATTTTCGGGGAAAATGCTAGATCAACTATCAATGCTCGGGTTCAGGGCTCGGGTTCAGGCGGCGCGGTCGCGTAGCGCTTGCAGGTTGAGTACCACGACGGACAGGCGGCTGGTGCGGATCCAGCCCGAGGATCGAAGCACGCCCAGCGCCTTGCTCACCGCTTCCCGCGACGACCCGACCCAGCCGGCCAGCTCGTCCTGGGAGAGGCGAAGCTCGATGCGGATCTCACCGGGCGCTCCCGGCACACCGAACCGCTCGGCCAGTTCCACCAGGCGCGCGGCCACGCGGCCGGTGGTGTCCTGGGCACCGAACTCGATGCGCTTGCGGTCGGCGTCGCGCAGTTTCTGCGACAGCATGCGCATCAGGAGATAGGCGATGCGTCCGTGGCCGGAGAGGTACCCCTCAAAATCCGGAGTCGTCATGACCAGCGCCGTGACCGGCTCGAGGGCCTGAAGCGTGGCCGACCGCGGGCCCTTGTCGATCGCGGAGAACTCGCCCAGCAGAGCCCCGGGCCCGCGCACCGCGAGCAACACCTCGGAGCCGGCGGCGGTGTGGCTGGACGCCTTGACCCTGCCGGTCTGCACCACCGCCACCCACTCGGACTCGCCACCCTCGGGGAAGAGCACCTCGCCGCGGCGCCAGCGGCGCGGCCGCGACCGATTCTTGAACTCGTCCCGCTCCCGCTGCGTCAGCAGCGCCCAGAATTCACCGGTCATAACAGGTCCTTAACCACATAGGCCCGTACCGGCCGCACCCGCCCCTTGACCTGAAGGTCGCCCAGCGGCTCGGCGCGGACCCGACCGTTGGTGGCGCGCAGCGTCTCCGCCCCGATGATCACCTGGCCGGGCTCGGCGAGGTTCTGCAGGCGGGACGCGACGTTGACGGCGTCGCCCATGGCGTTGAAGCCGCGCAGTTGCTCGCTGCCGATGTTGCCGACCAACGCCGCGCCGGTGTTGGCGCCCAGCCGGAACCGCGGCCACTGGTTGTGCTCCCGGGCCACCTGCTCCACCGCTTGCTGCATCTGCAACGCGGCCCGCACGGCGCGAAGCGCGTGGTCGGGCTGGCGGGCCGGGGCGTTGAACAGCGCCAGCAGCGCGTCGCCCTGGAACTGCACCACGGTGCCGCCGTTGTCCAGAATGCAGGGCACCGCCACCGCGTGGTAGTGGTTGAGCATCTCCACGATCGCCCCGGGCTGGACCGCCTCGGAGAAGGTGGTGAAGCCCCTCAGGTCGGCGAAGAGCGCGGTCACCTCGACCACCGACCCGCCCAGCGCCGCCTGATCCGGGTCGGCGATGAGCGCCGCCGCCACATCGGGGGAAAGATAGTGGTGGAAAAGGGTGTTGAGCTTGCGGCTGACCGCCCGCTCGGCGGTCAGCGCCTCGGCGGCCCGGTCGAGCACCGCCATCTGCCCCTCGGTGAGCCCGAACCGCTCCGGCAGCCGCGCCCGCCTGCCCTCCTCCAGGGCGGTCACGACCTCCTCGAGCGCGGCGGCGTACTCCGCCTCGATGCGGCGAACCGTCTGGTCCAGGCCGATCGCGTCGAACAGCCCAGCGCTGGAACCCTCGCGTCCATATTGGACATAGGCGCTGTAGGCCACGAAGCCGAAGGCGAACGCCAGCAACAGGTGCCATTCCCACCACGACAGCTGCCACCGGTGCGCCGCCGTCACCGCCACCACCGACTCGGCCAGCAGCACGAAGGCGGTCACGATGCTGATGAGCATCGCGGCGGGGCGGCGCCGGTGCATGAGGAAGAAGCGCCACGCCGCCACCAGAAAGACCACGAAGGTGGCGGCCGCGACGATCAGCAGCGGACCGCCCACCTCCCGCGTCCCGGGTGAACGGTTGAGCGGCGGCAGGTCCAGCAGCGACACCGTGCCCCAGCCCACGATCAGCAGCACGAGCAGGCCCAGCAACACGCCCCGCGCCCGCAGCACCGTCTCGTTGGCCCGCTGCAGCGGCATGGAGGAGACGAGCGCGATCGGCGCCGCCACCCCGAGCCCCACCACCAATGCGGTGTCGAACCCCACGTTGGGGTGGTGCACCACCATCTCGGGGGTGGCTAGGGCGTGCAGCGCGAAGAAGCCCGCGCTGGCCAGGAACGCAAGGGAGACAAGGAAAAGGCGGGCATCGCGGCGAGCGGTCGCGGCCGCCTGGATTCTGATGCCCAGACCGACGCTGACCAGCGACACCGCCAGCACCAGCCAGAAGTGGCTATCGTTGTGCTGCCACCTCACATCGATGGCGGGCTCCTCCAGCAACAACCAGAGGCCCGCCATCGGAATGATCAGGTGCACAGTCCAGATGACGACACGCGGCACGCGGAAACGATAGCCGCTGTGTGGATTTCTACGCAGACTTCGTAAGGCATCAGACGTTTCCTGTCTAGCTATGAGACGCAGTCCGATCCTCACGCTTGTCTACGGCCTGGTGTTCGCGGTCGGGCTGCTCACTGCGAGCTCGGTCGCCGTGTCCCAGCGTGTCCCCTCGGCGGCCAGGGCCGTCCCGTCCACTTCGCCCCCGCCCAGCCCGTCGCCCTCACCGTCGCCGCCCCCGTTGGCGAAGGTGAACGCGGTCTGGGCCGGCGAGGTGGACGGCGGCGGCGCCTCCCTCGCCATCTCCGTCAAGGACGGCGTGGCGGTGGCATACCTGTGCGACGGCAAGAAGACCGAGATCTGGCTGCGGGGCACGGCCGCCAACGGTCAGCTTTCGCTGGTTTCCAAGAAGGGCGAGATATTGACGGGTACCTTCGGCGGAGGCAAGGCATCCGGCAAGATCACTGGCTCCGGGAAGAGCTTCTCGTTCACCATCGCCACGGCCGAACCGCCGTCGGGCCTCTACCGCTCCACCGAGAACGTGCGCAACGCGCAGGTGGTGTGCGGCTGGATCCGGCTGGCCAACGGCCGGACGGTCGGCATATGCGACAACGCCGGCACCCCCGCGGCGGCACCGCCGCTGGACACCTCCCGCGTCAACCCCATCAACCCCGGAAGCCCTGATCTGACATGACTTTGCGACTGCTCTGGCTACCGCTGCTGCTAGGCGCGGCGGTCTCCCTGACGCTGGGCGTCTACGCCAACCTGCACAGCCCGACCGGGATCGCGGTCAGCGTGGCCGGGTTCTCCGGGCCGCAGCCAGCCAAGGCCTGGCTCGCCACGATCTGCCTGCTGGGCGTGATCATCCAGCTGATCTCGGCCTTCATCATGTACGGCGAGTCGGCGCCATCGTGGATCCCGGCGCTGCACCGGTGGTCGGGCCGCGTCGCGTTCCTGGTGGCGATCCCGGTCGCGATCCACTGCCTTTTCGCCCTTGGCTTCTCGTCGTTCGACTTCCGCACGGTGATGCACTCGCTGCTGGGCTGCTTCGTCTTCGGGGTGTTCACCGTCAAGATGCTGGCCCTGCCCAAGCACGGGCTGGCCGGTTGGGTCCTGCCGCTGCTGGGCGGCTTCGTCTTCACCGCTTTCGTCGGCCTGTGGCTGACGTCCTCGCTCTGGTACTTCACCACATTCGGAGTTCACGCATGACCTCACGCACGACCTCACGCCGCGCGATCCTTGCCGCGCCGGCCTTCTTCGCCGGGGTGGCCGCCGCCACCTCAGCCTGCCAGGTCTACGGCGGTGAGGCCGCCGCCCCCGAACCCGCCGCCCCAGAACCCGCCGCTGGAGCCGCCGGAGCGGCTGCCCCAGCGGCCGCGCCGGCCTTGGGGAAGTTGGCTGACATCCCGGTCGGGGGTGGCCGCGTGTTCGCCGCCCAGAAGGTGGTGGTGACCCAGCCCCAAGCCGGTGTGGTCAAAGCCTTCTCGGCGGTCTGCACCCACCAGGGCTGCGCGGTGACCGAAGTGGCCGGGGGGACCATCAAATGTCCTTGCCACGGCAGCGCTTTCCGCGTCGCCGACGGCAGCGTCGCCGCCGGCCCGGCGACCAGGCCGCTGCCCGCGGCGAAGGTCACGCTCGACGGCGACACCATCAGGCTGAACTGAGACCAGCGGGGGAACCATTGGGGGGAACCAGTGGGGGGTGGGCCCGGCATCGGCATTCGCGGCACGATGCCGGGCCCTCGATCGGCCAATCCCGGCCATCGTCCCGTCCTTGACGACGCGGACCTTCCAGGCCGCGCGGCCGTGCTCGACCCTGTTCTCGACCCTTCCAGACCTGTTCTCGACCCTGTTCTCGACCCTGTTCTCGATCTCGTCGACGCCATGGGAGCGTGACTTGCCATGCAGATTGCGGGATCTCGGGCCGGGCGGTGGGTGGGCCTATGTTTTCTTGGGCACAACTCTGCACACCTTGGACAGGGTGTGCAGAGTTTTCGTCAGCGCGAAATGGGCACCCCTCCGCGACACGCCGGCAGAAGCGGACTTTTTACATGCGCTAACAGGTGTGCGGGGCGAGGTCGAGGCGGACGACGGTGCCGCGTCGCACGAGCCCCGAGAAACGGCGGCGGCGGAACGGGAACGGGCCTGCCGGATCACGGCGGTGATCGCCCGCTCGACGGCGGGTGTGCGCTCTGAAAGACGGTGACCGGGTGGCCGCGACGAGAAGAGTGAGGCGCCGTCTCATGAGGGAGCGCTCAGCCGGCCCGCCCGGCCAGGAACAGCAGCAGGTCGAACTCGCGCGCCGCCGGCTCGCCGCCCACGTCGAGCCCCAGGATCGCCGGATCGTCCTCGATCAGCAGCAGGCGGGCCACAGCTCGCCACGGTAGCGCGCCGCCGGTGCCGGGCGCCGCGGTCGCCATCCGCAATAGGCGAATCCACCGCGCGGTGGACGGACTGAACGATACTGCTCTTATGAAAGCGGCGATCCGCACCCGTTACGGGCCACCGGAGGTGGTGCGCATCGCGGAGGTGCCCACTCCTCCCATTGACAAAGATGACCTTGTACGCGTCAGGGTCCACGCCACGACGGTGAACCGCACCGACTGCGGCATGCGCGCCGCCAAACCGTTTTTCATCAGGCTCCTTCTCGGCCTGTCCCGCCCGCGCCAGGCCGTGATCGGCTCGGAGTTCGCCGGGGTGGTGGACGCCGTCGGCTCCGCGGTCACCGCCTTCAAGCCCGGCGACCGGGTGTTCGGCTTCGATGAGGGGCAGCGTGGCGGCGCCCACGCCGAGTACCTGGTGATGCCGGCCGACGCCTGGCTGGTGCCGATGCCCGAGACGCTCAGTTTCGAGCAGGCCGCCGCCTGCACCGAAGGCTCGCACTACGCACAGTCGTGCCTGCGCGCCGCCCGGGTCAGGGCGGGCCAGGACGTGCTCGTCAACGGCGCCACCGGTGCCATCGGCTCGGCCGCGGTGCAGCTGCTGAAAGTCTTGGGCGCCAACGTCACCGCCGTGTGCCGCCCGGACGCCCTCGATCTGGTGAGGCGGCTGGGCGCCGACCGGGTCATCGACTACACCACCACCGATTTCACCGACGACAAGCAGACCTACGATGTCGTGTTCGACGCGGTGGGCAAGAGCACCTTCGGCCGGTGCCGGCGCCTGCTCAAGCCGCGCGGCGTCTACCTGTCCACCGATCTGGGCCCGTGGTCGCAGAACCTGGTGCTGCCGCTGGCGACCGGGATGCTTCGCGGCCGGCGGTCCATGTTCCCCTTCCCGCGGGATGGGCGCGGCAACCTGTTGCGGGTCAAGGGGTTACTCGAGGCCGGCCGGTTCCGTCCGGTCGTCGACCGCGTCTATCCGCTCGACGACATCGTGGCGGCCTACCGCTACGTGGAGTCCGGGCAGAAGATCGGCAGCGTGGTCATCAACGTGGTGAGCAACGCACCGTAACGTCTGCCGTGACGTCTGCCGGGCGCCGCCGCGCCCGGCAGACGGTAGAGCCGCGGTCAATTGCCGCAGCCGTCGGTGGTGTGGGGACGGACCACGTAGTTGTAGTAGTTCGTGTCGCCGTTGTCCGGGAACACGTTGCCGTACCCGTTGGTGTTGCCTTGATCCATGTGGTAGTAGACGCCGCCCCACAGGTTGCAGCCCCATTTGTTCGTGGTGGCGGGCGGGCCGGCGTCGTGGTGCATCATGTCGGCGTAGTGCCAGCCTTTGTCGTAGCCGCGCATCGCGTTGCTGTTGAGCCCGAACTCCGTTGCCAGCCACTTCATGCCGTTGTAGGTGGTGTAGCCGCGCAACGTGCCGATCATGTAGTTGATCCAGCCGTTGTCCCACGACACCCGCCCAAGGCTGGGAACCCAGTCGCCGAAGAAGTGAATCCCGAAGAAGTGGCACAGTTGCACCGCCGCTTTGTAGTCGGCGTTGCCGAGCCACGAGGTGTATCCACTGGTCCAGGGGGCCAGTGCGCCGCCGGTGCGACGCGCCAGCGGGAAAGCGTCGCGCAGTTTCCCCGCGGTGGCTTTGAAGCTCGCCGACCATTGCTGGATCTCGGTCGCGCCGGTCACGATCCGGAAGTAGGGCGGCGTGGACGTCGGCCGGATGTTGGGCTCGTTGCCGATCTCGAATATCAGATTGCCCGCCTTGCCGGCCGCCGCGAACGCCCAATACCAGGGCGCCAGCTCGTTGGCCGCGGTGTTGGCGTCGAGCGGGCCTTGATCGCCGGTGGCCGTGCGCACGATGACGTGCGTGAAGTTGTCCCGGACGAAGTTGATGTACTGGTTGTTGTTGGCCGTCCAGGGCAGCCCCCACGCGGTCACCACTTTGATCATGTCGTGGCCGGCGCGGTTGCGCGCCGTGAGGATGTTGGTGCTGGTGCCGCTGGTGAACACGAAGCCGTGGTGACGGTACTTCAATCGCAGCGTGGCCGCTTTCGCGGACTCTTCCGTGTAGGCGTTGACGCCCACCAATCCGGTGGCCGCCGCGCCGGCGCCCAGCGCGAGTCGGCCGAGACTTCGGCGACTGATCTCCATGGGATCGCTCCTTTGCCATGCGCGAAGGGTTCGGCCCACTGATCCGCGATACGCGGCCCCGCCATCAGCGGGCACCGTGGCGACACGGTCGCAGGCGAACGGGCGCACCCGCTCTCATATCGCTCTCACGCCGCTCTCCGAGGCAGACCTAAGGTAAAAACCAGGGTTGTACCCGATCACACCTAGTAGCCGCGTGGCCGTACCGTGGCGTCGTGTCACTCAACGACTCAATCAACAACCCGTCGCCGCCCCCGATCATCGCGGCCCGGTCGCTGACCATGGTCTATCCGGGCGAGGTGCGGGCGCTCTCGGACCTGACGGTGGACGTGGAGCCGGGCATCGTCGGTCTGGTCGGCGCGAACGGTGCCGGTAAGTCCACCATGATCAAGGTCCTGCTGGGCCTGCTGCGGCCGACCGGTGGCCGGGTGAGCGTGCTCGGCCTGGATCCCGCGGTCTCGGCCGACGAGGTACGCGCGCGGGTCGGTTACATGCCCGAGCACGACTGCCTGCCGCCGGACATGATCGCCGCCGAGTTCGTGACCCACATGGCCCGGATGAGCGGCCTGCCCAGGACCGTGGCCCGGGAGCGCGCCTCGGAGACGCTGCGTCACGTCGGCCTCTATGAGGAGCGCTACCGCCAGATCGGCGGCTACTCCACCGGGATGAAGCAGCGGGTCAAGCTGGCGCAGGCGCTGGTGCACGACCCCGATCTGCTGCTGCTGGACGAGCCGACCAACGGCCTTGACCCGGCCGGCCGCGAGGCGATGCTGGCCATGGTCGAGCGGATCGGCAACGAGTTCGGCATCTCGGTGGTGGTCTGCTCCCACCTGCTGGGCGAGGTCGAGCGGATCTGCGACTCGCTGGTGGCGATCGAGGCCGGCCGCCTGCTCCGGGCGGATCGCATCGAGTCGATGACGGCGGGGCTGGACGTGCTGGCGATCGAGGTGGCCGAGGGGACCGAGGAGCTGGCGCGGGCCTTGGCCGACCGGGGTCTGCCGGTCCGCCGGGAGGATCGGGCCCTGCTGGTGCCGCTGGCGGATGAGGACGTCTACGACGTGATCTTGGGGACCGTCGCCGACCTCGACCTGCCGCTGCACCGGCTGGACCAGCGCCGGCACCGGGTCGCCGAACTGTTCGCCAGCAAGTTCGCCAGTGAGGAGGCTGTCGATGTCGTTGCCTGAGAGCGTCATCCACGACATCGGGTACCAGCGCTACGACGGCCCCAGGCTGGGACGGGGTTACGCGGCCCGGTCGCTGTTCGTCCACGGGCTGCGCGTCGCGTTCGGCCTGGGTCGCAGCGCCAAGGCGAAGATCTTCCCCTGGACGGTGATCGGCCTCATCGGCATCATCGCGGTGATCATGGCGGTGATCAAGTCGCAGGGCGAGGAGGTCGACTACCAGGACATACCGCAGATCGCGAGCGTTCTGGCGCTCGTCTTCCTGGCCGTGGTCGCGCCCGAACTGGTGTCGCGGGATCTTCGCAATCATTTGCTGCCGCTGTATTTCTCGCGGCCCATCCACCGGGCGGACTACGCGCTGGCCAAGCTGGGTTCACTGATCAGCGCATCGTGGCTCCTGCTCGCCGGGCCGCTGACGCTGGTGTTCGCCGCCGGCGCTTTCGGGACGGGCGATGTCTGGGCCGAGCTTGCCGGACTTTTCAAGGGGTACGCGGTCGCGGCGTTCTACGCCGTGATCTTCAGCACGCTCGCCGTGCTCATCGCCTCGATCACGTCCCGCCGGGCGTTCGCGGCGGCGGCCATCGCGGCCGTGTTCCTGGTGACGCTGCCGGTGGCCGGGGTGCTGATCTCGCTGGAGCACGACCCCGTTTCCTACCTGGCCCCGATCGGCAGCCCGATGATGCTGCCCGAGGGGATCCGCGAGTGGGTCTTCGGCACCGGCGAGGTCAACGTGGGCCAGTTCGGGCCGCTCTACGGGGCCGCCGGGGTGCTGCTGCCCGCTACCTGCGTCCTTCTCCTGCTGCTGCGCTACCGGAAGGTCTCGCTATGAGCAACGTTGACCTCAAAGGCGTTTCGCGGTGGTACGGCAATGTGGTGGCGGTCAACGACGTCACCATGAGCCTGGGTCAGGGCGTCACCGGACTGCTCGGCCCCAACGGCGCGGGCAAGACCACGCTGCTGCACATGATGGCCGGATTCCTCGCGCCATCACGCGGTTCGGTGACCCTCGACGGGGTACCCACCTGGGCCAACCCGGCGATCTACCGCAAGCTCGGCCTGGTCAGCGAGCGCGAGGCGGCGCACGGCTTCCTCAGCGGATGGGAGTTCGTCCACGCCAGCGCGAAGCTGCACGGGCTGGCCGACCCGCGGGCCAAAGCCAAGCGCGCCTTGGAACTGGTCGAGATGACCGACGCCCAGGACCGGCGGCTGAGCACCTACTCCAAGGGCATGCGCCAGCGCATCCGGGTCGCGGCGGCCCTGGTCCACGATCCCGCCGTGCTCCTGCTCGACGAACCGTTCAACGGGATGGACCCGAGGCAGCGGATGCATATGATGTCGCTGCTGCACGACCTGGGTGCGCGGGGACGGACCGTGCTGTTCAGCTCGCACATCCTGGAAGAGGTCGAGCAGGTGTCCGGCACGGTTCAGGTGATCGTGGCGGGGCGGCTGGCGGCCAGCGGCGACTTCCGCACCATCCGCCGCCTGATGACCCACCGGCCGCACGTGTTCGCGATCCAGTCCGACGACGACCGGCGCCTCGCCGTCGCCCTGATGGAATCGCCGTCGGTGGCCGGGGTCTGGCTGGGCACGGACGGGGTCACCGTCCACGCCGGCGACTACGGCACCTTCACCCGCGAGCTGCCCCGCATCGCGCTGGCCCGCGGGATCCGGGTGCGCCGGCTCATCCCGTCCGACGAGTCGCTGGAAAGCGTCTTCTCGTACCTGGTCACGGCTTAAGGGAGCCCATTGATGAACACCACCATCGCCTGGATCACCGCCCGGGGGCTCTTCGGCCGGCGCCGCTTCCTGTTGCTGTTGCCGCTGCCGCTGATCCTTGTCGGGATGGCGTGGCTGGGCTCGTCCATCGGCCACGCCGACGACTTCGCCGGCCCGGTGCTGGTCGGCATCGGCGTCGCCGTCGTCCTGCCGCTCATCGCCTTGATCGTCGGCACCGGGGTGCTCGGCTCCGAGATCGACGACGGCACCATCGTGCACATCCTCACCAAACCGGTACCGCGCTGGAAGATCGTGCTGTCCAAACTGGTTGTCGCGTTTGGGGTTTCGGCGGTCGTGGTCGCCGCGGCCATGTTCGCCGCGGGCGCGATCACCGACGGCGTACGGTTCGGGCTGGCCTTCGCCGCCGCCGCCGCGGTCGGCGCCCTGGCCTACAGCGCGCTGTTTCTCGCGCTCAGCCTGCTCACCCGCCGGCCCGTGCTGCTCGGGCTGCTCTACGTGACCATCTGGGAGGGGCTGCTGGGCAACTTCGTCTCGGGCACCAAAGTGCTTTCGGTGCAACAGTATGTGGTGTCACTGGCGGATCGCCTGGCCGCGAGCGACCTGGTGACCGGGTCGGTGTCGGTGCCCGTGGCCGCCATCATGAGCACCGTGTTCACCGTGGTCGGCACCTGGTTCGCCATCAACCGGCTGCGTCTGTTCTCCGTCGCCGGAGAGACGAGCTGAGCCATGCGCGCCCGAGACCGACGGGCGCGACCCGACGGCGCTCCGGCAACGCGTGGGTGCCTACCCGGAGATGCTCGAGCGGTAGCACCGGAGCAGGCCCACGAACGAGAACGCGGAGGCCGGCAGGCACAGCCCGAGCCGTACCCAGTGAAGCGCTTCGAACTCCTGGGCCGTGCGCCTGAGCACGTCGGCCGAGTGGACGGCCGAGCCTTCGATGAACATGATCGTATTACGGGGCCAGAAGAAGATGGCCGAGAAGAGGAACTCGCCGAACAGGATGATCAGCACGCTGGTCAGCAACCAGTAGCGAACGCTGCGGTGGCGCCAGGTCAGGATCACCGATGCCGCGCCGGTCAGCAGCATCGCCATTCCCACGGGCGGGAAGAAGTCGGCGGGGCCGATTTTCATGAATTCCACGGCCTTCTCCAGCGAGCTGGGGGCATCGCGGAAGATGTTCGGGTACAGGATCAGCGTCTCGAAGGCGATGGCGCCCAAAAAGATCATCAGCACCCAGTGGTATGTCGCGACGATGGCGAATCTGGCTTTCATGTAGGCAACCTACATGTAGACCGTCTATGTAAGGATCCGGGATTTACCCTTAAGCGCATGGAGCCGATCGAGCGATACCTGGCCGAGCTGAACCGCGCGCTGCGCGGCCCCAGGCGGGCCAAGGCGGATCTGCTCGCCGAGGTTCGTGGCGGCCTTGACGACGCCGTAACGTCCTATATGGACAGTGGGGAGCCGGCCGCGGTTGCCGGCCGCCGAGCGCTGGCCGACTTCGGTGAGGTGCCGGTGGTCGCCCCGGGCTTCCAGGCGGAGCTGAGCCTGGCCCAGGCCCGGCGCACGGCGCTGTGGGTCACCCTGGCCGTGGCCGTCCAGCCGCTGGTGTGGGGGCCGTTGCGTCCCGGCGGCGCCGACCCGGATCTCACCGCCGCGCAGGCCCTGATCGACCCGCTCCTAGAGGGTTTGGGACTGGTGGCTCTCGCCGGTGCCCTGCTGGCGCTGTTCGCCTGCGGCACCGGGGTCCGTTTCCTCGGCACGCGACCGCAGGTGGCCCGCTTCACCGGGGTTTTCGCGCTGACGGTCACGGCCGGGTTCGTCGCCATGGGCGGCGGCATGCTGGCCGGCGGCGCTCCCGATCAGCTATGGGTGCTCGCGGGCCTGCCGTGGGCTTTGATGTTCCTCGTCTCCCCGATGGCGGCGGTAGCGCTATCAGCCCGCCGCTGCCTGGCCCTGGCCTAGATGTGGCCCTAGATCTGGCCCTAGATGTGGCCCTAGGTCCCCATATCAAACCCGGCCGGGATCGCCGCTTGGTTGTGAGCAATGTCGTGAGCAATGTCGTGAGCAATGCGGATCGGTCTGCTGTGGCCGCGGGTAAGCCCGTATTTTCTTGGGCACAAGTCTGTACACCTTGGCCGATGTGAGCAGAGTTTTCGCCGGCGCGAAATGGGCAACCCTCTGCGCGCCACGCCGGGCGGGGCTAGAGGGCGGGGCTAGAGGGCGGGGCTAGAGGGCGGGGCGCAGCACGCCCTCGATGACGTCGGCGAACTTGCGCCAATCGTGGCGCTGGTCCTTGAGGTGCTTTCGCCCGGCGTCGGTCAAGCGGTAGGTGCGCCGATCGCGGCCGCTGGCCGAATTCCACTCGCTCTCCAGGAAACCCGCCCGCTCCAGGCGGCGCAACGCCGGATAGAGGCTGCCGGTCGGCATGTCGAGCTCGCCGCCGCTGCGGGCGCGAAGCTCCTCGATGATGGCGTAGCCGTGCAGCGGCTCGCGCTCGACGACCGCGAGGATCAGAGCGTCCAGGTGCCCGCGTATCGCGTCCGCCTTCATGGTAGACAGGCTAGCGGTAGTGCGGGGTGTCGCGACTGGACAGCGTGCACGATGATGGCGGGGATGAGACTTGGGGCTTCAGGGGAGGGGACACCACGGTGAGCACGGCAGATCAGGGCGGCCGCGGTCCGGCGCCGCTGGGGAAGGGCAACACCTTGCCACTGTTCAAGGGCAAGCGGATCAAAGGGGAAATCACGGTTGACCTGTCGTGGGAGCTTGTCCCCGACGCCGAGGAGGATTACGACCTCGACCTGAGCGCCTTCCTGGTCACGCGGGCCGGGCGGGTACCAAATGAAAATCGGTTTTATTGCGTGTATTACAACAACGATCGATCGTCGGACAACTCGACCTGGCATCACGCCAGCACGTCACCGCCGGGCGAGACCACCGACGATGAGATCATCTATGTCCATCTGGATCAGGTCAACGAGGCCGTGGACAAGATTGTTTTCGTGGTCTCCATTTACGACGGTGAGGTCCTTGACCACACGTTCGCCCACATGAGCAAGGCGACGGTGACCATCAGCGGCCAGGTATCGGGCAGCGAGCAGGAGCCGATCGCTACCGACACCATCTCCGGGCGCTACGAGGGTATGACCGCCGTGATCGTCGGCGAGATCCACCGCGCCCCAAGGACTCCGGGCGCCTGGGAGTACCGCCGTATCGACCGCGGCTTCCCGAGCCTGATCGAGGTCGGCAAGGTGTACGGGGTGGACTTCCGCTGACGTGGAAGCTGACAGCGAAGTTGAGATGGACGACGTGTTTGCGGGCCAGATCTCGCCCGCCGACCTCGCGGAGGCGGCGGCGACCGGTGTGCTGCACCTCAACGGCCGCGATCTGGAGGGGCTGCCGGACAGCGTCGGCAAGCTGACCGGCCTGCGCGAGCTGCGCCTGGACGGCAACCGGCTGACCAGCCTGCCGCCGGCCATCGGCGAGCTGAGCAACCTGCGGACCCTGTGGCTGTTCGACAACGATCTCGAGGAGCTGCCGCCGGAACTGGGCCGGCTGATGAGCCTGGAGGATCTGTGGCTTGACGGCAACCGGCTGACCTGGCTGCCGCCGGAGATCGGGCAGCTGGGCAACCTGACCCAGCTGCGCCTGATCGGCAACGAGCTGACCAGCCTGCCACCGGAGATCGGGCAGCTGCGCCGGCTGGAGATCCTGCAGCTGGACGGCAACCAGCTCGGACAGCTGCCGACCAGCATCGGCGAGCTGGCCGCCCTGTCGGAGCTGTCGTGCGCCAACAACCTGCTCACCGGCCTGCCACCGACAGTGTCCAGTTTGGACGAACTGCGCGAGCTGCTGCTCGACGGCAACCAGATCGCCGCGCTGCCACTTGAACTGGGGCAGCTCAAGCGGTTGCGGGTGCTCAGCCTGGACGACAACCGGCTGACCCGGCTGCCGCGCGAGCTGGCCCACCTGCTGCGGCGGTCACTGGCCTCACTGTCGTTGCAGCGCAACCCGCTGGCGGACCCGTTGCCCCAGCTGGTTTCCCGTGGCCCGGTCGCGCTCGCCTCGTACCTGGAAGGCATGGTCGAGGAGGTCGAACTCCTGGAGGCCAAGGTCCTGCTGGTCGGCGAGGGCAAGGTCGGCAAAAGCTCGGTCCTGGCGGCGATCCAGGGCAGGCCATTCATGCCCAACCGGCCGGCCACCCACGCCATCGACGTCCAGGAGATGCACGTCCAGGAGATGCACAAGGACGATGGGTTGCTGCTGCGGTTCTGGGACTTCGGCGGGCAGTCCGTCTATCGCGTCTCCAACCAGTTCTTCTACAGCTCCCGGGCGCTTTTCCTGCTGGTGTGGAACGCCCGCGCGGCCGAGGACTCCCGTGACGTGGTGGGCTGGCTGCGCCGGATCCGGGCCCGGATCGGCGAGTATGCGCAGGTCGTGCTCGTGGGCACGCACGCCGACGCGCCCGGGGCCGGCCCGCTCGACCCTTCCCAGCTCCCGTCCGAGCTGGCCGGGATGGTTCGCGGGTCATATCTGCTGGACAACTGCTCCGGCAAAGGGGTACCGGAGCTCAAGCGCGCCATCATCGACCACGCGAAAAGCCTGGAGCATCTGGGGACCCGACTGCCGGCCGAGTGGGCGGCTGTGCGCACCGAGGTCGCCGCGCGGGCCGCGTCGGTGCCGGTGCTGTCGCGCCACGACTATCTGAGCATCTGCGAGCAGCACGGAGTGGTAGACGCCGACGCGCAGGAGACGCTGGCCACGCTCATGCATGACCTGGGCCAGGTCATTTACCACGGCCACATCGCCGGGCTGCGCGACACCCTCGTGCTGGATCCGGAGTGGCTGGCCAAGGCGATCGGCGCGATCCTGACCGACAAGCCCACCCGCACCGCCGCCGGCGTGCTCGACCACGCCCGGCTGCCCAAGATCTGGGGTACGCGCAAAAACGCTTACGCACCAACGCATCACGCCTATCTGCTGCGGCTGATGGAGGAGTTCGACATCTCCTGGCGGCTGGAGGACGGGGCGCACAGCCTGATCGCCCCGCTGGTGCCCGAGCACGCACCGGCGCTGCCGTGGACCGCCGACACGCCGCTGCCGGAAGGGGTGCGGCGGTTGCAGGTGCGGTGCGGTTTTGTCGCCGGCGCGCAGGGTTCGACCGCCGAGCGGATCGCCCCAGCACCCGGCCTGATCTCGGCGCTGACCGTGCGCCACCACCACGCCTCCACCAACAAGCATTGGCGCACCGGGGTTTTCCTGCACCACCCCAACCCGCAGCTGGACTCCACCGCGCTCATCGAGCTGCTGCAGGCGCCCGGCGCCGCGATCCGCAGCGACGACGTGGCCGCCCAGCTGATGGTCGAGGTGCGCGGCGCGGACCCGGCGTTCTTCTTCCACGTCCTGGTCGAGAGCGTGGAAACCCTTAGGCGGCAATGCTGGCCGGGCCTCGACCTGGATCTGCGGGTACCCTGCCCGGGCCGCCGCATCGACATCGACCGTGACGGCAGCCCGTGCACCCAGCTTTTCTCCCTGGCCGACCTGCGCCGCCGCCGTGCCAACGGCAGGACCCGCACCGAGTGCGTCACCTGCAACACCGAGCACGACACGGCCGAGCTGCTGACCGGCTTCGCGGGTGTGGCCGAAGGGCTGAGCCCGGCCGCGGCCCCGGTCGACGAGGCCGCCGTCACCACGCACCTGGAGGATCTGGCCGGCAGCATCACCAAACTCGCGGGCGACCTGCACGCGATGGGGCAGGACGTGCGCGAGATCCGCGGCGGGCTGGCCATGGCCACCAAGGGCATGTTCCACGTGCTGCTGGCGGTCAACACGCTGGTGCATGACGTACCAAGGCTTTTCACCATCGCCCAGCTGCCCGTGTCGGCCAACGGCTGGCGGCGCCACCAGGACTCCTTCGAGCTGATGCTGTGGTGCGAGCATCCGGGTGAGTACCATCCCGTGCCCGAGGCGACCTTCATCGTGCGCCGGCCGAAGAAGTGGCTGCGCCGGGTGCGGCCGTATGCGTCGATGACGCTGGCCGCGCTCAGGCCGTTCCTGCCGGGTCTGGTGGATGCGGTCGCCGCCGGGATCCTGACCTCCGAGCAACTCGCGGCGGTGCAACGCCACCTGGAGGTGGTGGAGTCGCTGGAGTACGCCGGGCATGAGCCTGCCGACGATGATGGCCCGGAGCTGGTTTCCACCTCGGGCACGCCGCAGCCGGCCTTCGGCGCCGCGTTGCGGGCGTTTCGCGGGCTGATCCTGGAGCTGGCGCCCAGCCGTGTGTTCCCGGGATTGGACTCCTTTCCCGCGCCGTCGGGCGAGATCGTGTGGGTGTGCGCCCGCCACGAACCGATCTACCGCCGCGACGCGGTCCATCTGGCCATCACCGGCTGACCCTCGGGAAAATCGGCTGCGTCCCTGGCGTGGAGGTGCTTACCTGATGCCTATGCGCACGATCGATCGCCGCCGGCGAATGACGGCCCCACACCGGGGTCCCGCCTTCATTCGCGCAGACACTGTGCGCTGAACCCGATTTTCGCGCCGGGCCTTGGGGATGGGCCCGGCGCGAGCCTGCTCCCGACCCCGCCCGGGAAAGGAGAGCAGCCATGATCGATAGTTTGTACGTCACCACGGCCATCCCGTATGTCAACGCCGCGCCCCACCTCGGCTACGCGCTGGAGCTGGTGCAGGCCGATGTGCTCGCCCGCCATCGCCGCCTGCGCGGTGGCCGGGCGCGCCTGCACACCGGCACCGACGACAACGCCCTCAAGAACGTGACCGCCGCGCGCCGCGCCGGGGTCGACGTACGGTCGTTCGTCGCCGCCAACGGCGACCGGTTCGCCGCGCTCGCGCCCCTACTCGAGGTCGAGGTCGGCGACTTCCTGCGCACCGGCAGCGACCCGCGGCACGCGCCCACCGTCGCCGAGCTGTGGCGCCGCTGCGCCGCCCGCGGCGACTTCTACACCCGCGCCTATCAGGGCCTGTACTGCACCGGCTGCGAGGCGTTCTACACCACCGCCGAGCTGACCGAGGGCGACTGCCCGGAGCATCGCCGGCCGGTGGAGGCGGTCAGCGAGACCAACTGGTTCTTCCGGCTTTCGCGCTACCGCGACGAGGTGCTGCGGGTGATCGAGTCGGGCGAGGTACGCGTCGAACCGGCCCAGCGGCGCCACGAGGTGCTGGCGTTCCTGCGCGCCGGTCTGGCCGACATCAGCGTCTCGCGCCCGGCGGCCCGCGCGGCCGGTTGGGGCATTCCCGTGCCCGGCGACCCCGATCAGGTGGTCTACGTCTGGTGGGACGCGCTGGCCAATTATGTGTCGTCATACGGCAGCCGGTGGTGCGAGCCGGGTGAGCGGATCCACATCATCGGCAAGGGCATCGTGCGCTTCCACGCCGTCTACTGGCTGGCGCTGCTGCGGTCGGCCGGGTTGCCACTGCCGACGGCGATCCTGGTCCACGACTACATCACCCGTGGCGGTACCAAATTAAGCAAATCTTCGGAAACCGCCGCCGGTGCCGCCGGTGCCGCTGGTGCCGCTGGTGCCCCGGCCGAACTCGTTGCGGCGCATGGCCCCGACGCCGTGCGATGGTGGCTTCTGGCCGGCGTCGCCCGCGTCGGTGACACCGAGTTCTCCACCGGCCGGCTGGTGGAACTGGCCAACCTCGACCTGGCCAACGGGATCGGCAATCTTGCGCATCGATTCGCCGGGATTTTCAAGGGGTACCCCGTACCGCCGGCCCCGCCGGAAGGTCACCCGCTGCTGGAGTCCGCGCGGCGCCTGCCCGCGCGCATCGACCGTGCCCTGCACGCCGGTGACTTCCGCGCGGCCACGGCGGCCATCCGCGCTCTGGTCCACGACGCCAACCGGCTCATCGCGGCCGAGGAGCCGTGGCGGCCGGGCAACCGTGGCCGCGCCGGCGACGTCGTGGCCACCGTCGGGGCCGCCTGCGGTATCCTCGCCGCCGAACTCGGCCCGTTCCTGCCCGGCGCCGCGGACCGCCTGCGGCGCCTGCTTTCCGGCGAGCGGCTGCCCGAGCCCTTGTTCCCCCGGAAAAGGCTGGCGGACGTGTCGATCCGGCGGCCGGCTCGTTCGTCATCCTGACAAAGACCGACGGACAGGAGAACAAAAGATGATCACTTGGTGGGAGATCCAGGTCCCGGACCTCGAGCAGGGGAAGGCGTTCTACGGCGGCGTCTTCGGCTGGACGTTCAAGTCGTGGATGGAAGGCTACGACGTGGCGCACGACGCGAACGGCCAGATGGTCTGCGCCATCCAGCTCGACGAGCGGGAGGCCGCCGGCCGGCATATGCACATCGTGTTCAGCGTCGACGCCTACGGTGACACGCTTGAGCAGGCGCTGGCCAAGGTCACCGAGCACGGAGGCACGATCCGCACCCCGCGCACGCGGATCGCCCCGGACATGGGCTGGTACGCCACCGTGCTGGACCCGAGCGGCCTGTCCTTCGATTTGTCGACCCGCCACCCGGAGAAGTAAAAACGTTTGGGGGGCAAGCGCCCCCCAAACAAAACCTAAGCCGGCTTGAGCCGCAGGCGCCGCAAAGGCGAAGGCGCCCACCAGTTCCACCGCCCGAGCAGGGTCATCGTCGCCGGCACCAGCAGGCAGCGCACGAGCGTGGCGTCGATGAGCACCGCCACGAACAGCCCGAGCCCGATCTGCTCGATGTCGCCTATCTGGGCCGCGGCGAAGAACCCGAACACTACGAGCATCAGCAGTGCGGCCGAGGTGATGATCCGCCCGCTGTGCTGCAAGCCTTGCCGCACGGCCACATCGGTCGGCTCGCCCGCGTCGACCCGCTCCTTGATCCGGGCGAGCAGGAACACCTCGTAGTCCATGGACAGCCCGAAGCCGAAGGCGAAGACCAGCACGATCACGAACGGGCTCAGCCCGCCCACGGTCAGGGTGTCCAGCGGCCCGGCCAGCCAGCCGTGCTCGAACACGGCCACCAGCACACCGAAGGCGGCGCCCAGGCTGATCACATTCATGACCAGGGCTTTAAGGGGTACCACGAGGGAGCCCGTCATCAGGAACAGCAGCAGGAACATCGCCACCGCGATCACCGACAGGGCCATGGGCAGGCCCTCGACTATCTTGTCCTTGATGTCGCTGACCGCGGCGGCCTCGCCGATCACCCACGACGGCCCGCCGGGCGGCTTGGCCGCGCGCATGCGCGCCACGAGGTCGCGGGCGCCGGCCGCCTGGGCGTCGCCGTGGACCCGGAAGGTGATATATGACAGGCCCGGGGCGACCTCGCGGGCCGGGTCGACGCCGGCGACCGCCGGATCGGTGCGCCACTTCGCCGCCCAAGTGTCCAATGTGGACATATCCGCGCGGGAGAGCAGGGCCACCGCGGGATCCTGGTTCGCCCCGTATGACGCGGCCATCGTGTCGTAGACCGCCACCGACTCGATGGAGCGCGGCAGGCCTTCCATGTCGGGCAGCCGCACGCTCGCCCCGATCAAGGGAGATCCCAGCGCCAGCAGGGCTGCGGCGGTACCAAGGAAAAAAAGAAGCGGGCGTCGTTGGGTGACCGCCGCGAGGCGGGCGAAAAACCCGTCCGGACGCCGCGCCTTCCCTGCCTTTCTTGCCCGTGGCGGTTTGATCCAGCGGCCGAAGACCCGTAGCAGCGCCGCGGTCAGCGTCAGCGCGCTGAGCAGGGCCACCACCGTGGCCGAGATCCCGGCCGCGCCCATCGCCTGCAGGTCGGTCACCTGGATGAAAAGCAGCCCGGACAGCGCCGCCGCCACGGTCAGCGCGCTGAACGAGATGGTGCGCCCGGCGGTGAGCCAGGTCCGCACCAGCGCCTCACCGGGCGGGTGCCCGGAGGCCAGTTCCTCGCGATAGCGGGCGACCAGCAGCAGCGAGTAGTCGATGCACAGGGCTAGGCCCATCATCGAGACCACGCTGATGATGTCCGGGTCGAGGTCGACGATCTCGGAGAAGCCCAGCAGCACGGCGAAGGCGCCGGCGACGGTGGCCAGCGTGGCCAGCAGCGGCAGCCCGGCGGCGAGGACACCGCCGAACACGAAGATCATGATGAGCACGGTCAGCGGTAGCGAGCTGACCTCGGCCCGTCCCAGGTCCTGCTGCACCTTGGCGCCGATCTGCTCCCGCAGCACCTTGTCGCCGCCCAGCCGCACGCTCGAACCGGCCACCTCGCCGGCCAACCCTCGAAGCCGCGTGCTGACCGCGTCGACCGAAGAGTCCTTGGCGTCCTTGGTGAACACCACCTCCAGGGCCAGGCCGCTGCCGTCGGTCGCGGGCCGCGGTGGCCGGACCTCCATCACGCCTTCGAGAGCGGCGATGTCGGCCCGGGCACGCTCCACATTGGACGCCACCGAAGGCGGCGAGACGTTCTCCCACAGGGCGATCACGCTGCCGCCGTCCTGGCTCACGCTGTCGAACAGCTCGTAGGCCTCGCCGGTCTCGGTGCCGGCCAGCGTCTTGCCGCCCCCGTTGGACATGCGCTCGAACACGGGGCCCGAGGCGAGCCCGCCGCCGGTGGCGATCACTACCCACGCCAGGATCACCAGCCAGCGATGGCGGAAGCAGATCCGCCCCACAAATCCAGTCATGTCACCGGAGCCTGCCCAATGTGGTGCGTCAAGTCGCCACTGCGGCCCCCCGAACTAGGGGTGGGGCCAGCCATACCCCATAGGTGGGGGCTGCCGCCGTGACGCCGCCCGGCCGCGGTCCCTACCGTAGGGGCATGCGCCGGACGATCGCCGCCCTCGGCAAGGGATGGACCGCCACGGTCCACCTCCTCGCCGGCGCGCCCCTGTCGATCCTGGCCGCCAACGTGATCCACACCGCCTCGCTGTTCGCCGCGGTGGCCGCGGCCGTCGTCTGGCCGGTGGCCCGCCAGGCCCGAAATGCCCTGTTCGTCGTGGCCCACCTGTGCTCGGTCATGCAGTGCGCCCGCTTCCGTGGCCTGCTCAGGGTGCGGCTGACCCCGGCCGAGCCGGGCAATATCGCGGCCGGGTGGCGCCAGGTGTGGTACCACTTCATGGTCGCCCTCACCATCGAGGTACTCGGCACCGCCATGCTGCTGTCGCTGTGGGCGGCGGCGCTGGCCTGCGTCCTGCTGCCGGTGTTCAGCACCCCGGACACCAGCCCGTTCGGCCCGTGGCTGTGGGATCCCTTGGTGCGCAGCGGGATGAGCCTGCTGTCGGTGGTGCTCGCGGTCGCGGCGCTCCTGCTCGCCCGGCCGCTAGCCCACCTGGACGTCATCGCCGGCCGCTCCATGATGGAGGCCAGCCGCGCCGAAGAGCTGGCCCTGCGGGTGCAGCACCTGAGCCAAAGCCGCGCCGAGGTGGTCGGCGCCGCCGACGCCGAGCGCCGACGCATCGAGCGCGACCTGCACGACGGCGCCCAGCAGCGCCTCGTCTCGCTCGCCATGAATCTGGGCCTGGCCCGGGCTGAACTGTTCCATGTGGACACTGTGGATGCGGGTGCCGTCCGGCGGGTCATCGAGCACGCCCACGACGAGGCCAAGCAGGCCCTGGCCGAGCTGCGCGAGCTGGTGCGCGGCCTGCACCCGGCGGTGCTGCACGAACGCGGCCTCGACGCCGCCCTGTCGGGCATCGCCGCCCGCTCGCCCGTGCCCGCCCAGCTCACCGTCGAGCTGCCGGTGCGCCCCTCGCCGACGGTAGAGGCGGTGGCCTACTTCGTGGTCACCGAGGCACTGTCCAATGTGGCCAAACACGCGCGGGCGGGTTCGGTCCGCATCTCGGTGCGGGGGTCGGAAGCCTCGCTGCGCATAGAGATCCGCGACGACGGGGTCGGGGGAGCAAACCCATCCTCCGGTACCGGGCTGCGCGGCCTGGCCCAGCGGGTCAGCTCCGTCGACGGGACCTGGCACGTGTCCAGCCCGCCCGGCGGGCCGACCGTCATCACCGTCGAGCTGCCGGTGGAGCCGCGATGCGAGTGGTGATCGGCGAGGATTCGGTGCTGCTGCGCGAGGGCCTGGCCCGGCTGCTCGACTCCGGCGGCTTCACCGTCGTGGCCGCGACCGGCGACGCCGAGTTGACCCTGCGCGAGGTGGAGGTACACCGGCCCGACGTCGTGATCATCGATGTGCGGATGCCGCCCACCTTCACCGACGAGGGCCTGCGCGCCGCGCTCGTGATGCGCCGGCAGTGGCCCGACGTAGCAGTGCTGGTCCTGTCGCAGTACGTGGAGGAGCGTTACGCCGCCGAGCTTCTGGCCGGACACACCAGCAAGGTCGGGTACCTGCTCAAGGACCGGGTCGCCGACGTCGGCGACTTCCTCGACGCGCTGCGCCGGGTCGCCTCCGGCGGCACCGCGCTCGACCCGGAGGTGGTCTCCCAGATCCTGGTGCGCCGCCGCGACGCCACGCTGGACCGGCTCACCCGGCGCGAGGAGGAGGTGCTCGCCCTGATGGCCGAGGGTCGCTCCAACTCGGCGATCGCCGCCGCCCTTTACATCAGCGACAGCGCGGTCGGCAAGCACGTCAACAGCATCTTCACCAAACTCGATCTACCACCGGCGGACAATGACCACCGCCGGGTCCTGGCCGTGCTGCGCTACCTGAACGAGAGGCCTCGAACATGAGGAAAAACATGAGATGGATCCCGTCCCTTTCCCTCGTAGTGACTTCACTTGTAGCGACTTTTGTTGCCGGGTGCGGTCCGGCCGGGCCGCGGGCCCCGGTCCACACGGCCATCGAGTCGGCCAGCTTCACCGAGCCGATGACCCGCATATTCTTCGACGATCTCGCGTCCAGCGATCTGTCGGTGCGACGGGCGCCGGGCACCGCGGTCGAGATCACACGCAAGCTGAAGTGGCGGGGTGACAAAGGACCGCGCTACTCCGAGACGTGGGAGGGGCAGACCCTGCGGGTGTCCTACAGTTGCCCGTACATCGGCTGCTCCATCGACTATGACGTGCAGGTGCCCGAGGGCGTTGAGGTGCAAGCCAAGATTTCCTCCGGTGACGTGGAGGTGAACGGCATGGCGGCCCCGGTCACCATAGAGACCTCCTCCGGCGACGTGCGGCTCACCGGCGTCAAGGGCACGGTCACGGTGAAAGCGACCTCGGGGGATGTGTCCGCAGTGGACCTGGTCGCGGAGCGGGCGACCGTTTCCACCAGCTCCGGCGACGTCAACCTCGACTTCGCCGCGGCGCCGCAGTCGGTGGGGGTGCGGGTCACCTCCGGCGACACCACCATCCTGTTGCCACCACACGATGCCTACCTGGTGGAGGCCCGGACCACCTCCGGCGAGCAGAAGATCACCGTGGACCGTTCGCAGTCGGCTTCACGCAAAATCGATGTGGAAGCCACGTCGGGCGATGTCAGAATCGGCTATGGCCGAGCCAGAAGTGGTGGTACGCCGAGCCCGTCTTGAGGAAGCCGGCCTCCTGTCCGGCCTGCGCTGGTTGTGGAACGTGCTCGAGGCCAGGACGCCGGTGCTGCCACGGCCGGAGTTCGACGGCGTCTTCGCCGAGTGGATGCGGGCCCACGCCGAAACCCACGTTCCCTTTCTGGGTTTCGCCGGCGGTGACGATGCGGGCGAGGCGGTGGGCGAGGTCGTGGGCGAGGTCGTGGGCGAGGTCGTGGGCATGGCGTGGCTGGCGCTGCAGCCGCGGGTGCCCGATGCGGCCGAGCCGCATCGGGTCGGCGGCGACCTGCAAAGCGTCTTCGTGGTGCCGCACCTTCGCGGGCAGGGCGTGGGCCGCAAGCTTGTCGGGGCGGTGGCCCGGGAGGCGGCCCGGCTGGGCCTGGTGCACCTGACGGTTCGGACCGGCCCCGTCCCTCTCGGCTTCTATTTGCGGCTGGGCTTCACGGTCAACGGCGAAGCCCTCGAGCTCATCCCTTGATTCCGTTGCCTTCGCTGCCTTCGCTGCTTTCGCTGCTTTCGCTGCTTTCGCTGTTGAGCAGGTCCAGCGCCAGCGCGGCGGTCCAGCTGAACTCCGCCGTGCCGATGCCCTCACCGGTCACCGGGTGGAAGTACTCGTAACAGCCCGAGCGTCCGATCACGTCCAGCATCGAGTCTTTGAGGGTGCCGGCCAGATCGGTGCGGCCGTGCGTGGTGAAACCCCGCCACAGCAACCAGTTCATGTTGATCCACACCGGACCGCGCCAGTAGCGCACCGGGTCGAAGGCCACCGCGAGCCGGTCATAGCTGGGCAACGGCAGCGACGTCAGCCCGAAGTGGGCCGAAAGTGCTTGTGTCGCAAGGGAATCGACGATCGCCTCGGGCAGGTCGGGCAGGATGAGGGGGATCAGGCCGCTGATGCAGCGGGCCGAGCTCGGCTTGCCCGCGCGCACGTCAAGGGCGTGGAACATGCCCGTCTCCGGCTGGTACAGGCGCTCGACCATCGCCCGGCCGATCGCGGCGGCGCGCTCGCGATGGGGGAGCGGGTCGGCGCCCACGACCGCCGCGATGTCGGCCAGGGCCAGCTCGGCGGAGGCGGTCAAGGCGTTGAACGCGGGGCACTCCACGAGGAAGGGGTGCGGACCCGGTACACCATGATCTTGATAGCCCCGGTCCCGGTAGGCCATCGCCAAAGCGATATATCTGGCATAGTCGCGGTCCGTCGGCCGGTGCGACACCACCGACACCTCCACGTCTCGCCGGTGGTGGCGCCTGAGCACGTTGGTGTTGTCGGGCAGCGCCGACAGCGCGTCGTCCCACGCGGGGCTGTTGTCCAGTCCGGACTCCCACGGGTGCACGATGCTGGCCAGGCCGGCGCCGCCGGCGTCGCGATGGACAGCCAGGTAGTCCTGCTGCCTGACCAGGAGAGGGTAGAGGCGGCGCAGCTCGTCGGGGGCCGGGTGGGCCTGGTGCAGCAACCACACCGCCAGGGCATGCACCGGCGGCTGCACGATGCCGCTCGTGCCGGAGGGGGTCAGCCAGAAGCTCGGGCCGGGGAAGTAGTCGCGGTCGGAGACCTCGGGGTCGAAGACGATGTGTGGCACCCGGCCGTCGGGCCATTGCGCGCGAAACAGGCTGTGCAGGTCCTGCCAGGCCCGCTCCGGCGCGACGTGCGCCAGCCCGATCGCGATGAACGCCGTATCCCAGCTCCATTGATGGGGGTACAGTGTCCGCGCGGGGACGGTGTGGCCGCCGATCCAGTTTCCGGCGAGAACGGACTCGGCCTGTTGCCATATGGGGGTGCTTCGGCTCATTTGTCCCATCGTCGTCGGCCACCCCTTACAAGACCAGTCGCAGCGCCGTTGAGCTGCCCATCTTCCACAAATAACGAGCCGTCCGGACGATAACCTAGCGTCCTAGGACATTTTACGCGGTGTGTCCTAACTAAACAGTCCTAAAAACACCCTAAAACGCCTGGCGCTTCGCGCCAGCCCCGACAACAAAAACCCGCCCCTGGGCGCCCTAAGATCGCGCAACTTGCCCGGCAGTCGGACTGCCGGGCAAGTTGCGCGATCTTAGGGGAGGATCACTCGCAAAAAACGTGGACCTTTGACTCGTGGTCGGTGACGTCGACGGTCAGATCGCCGAGGTGGTCGATGAGCTCGTCGATGTCCTCGGGCTTGAGCTTGGTCAGGTCGATGGGCATGCCGGAGCGCTGAAGCTCGTCGTTGGCCTGGTCGAGGGCTTTCGCCGGGATGAGGCCGGCCAGCTTGACGCCGGCGCGCAGGAGCTGGATCGGGACGCGGACGTTGACGTGGGCCTGTTCGCCGTTTTCTTTGGCGTCGACGACGACGCGCAGGTATTTGGGTCTCTTGGGGCGTGGTAACTGTTCGGGGTTTGTCTCGGCGACGGCGGCCGGTTCGGTGTCGAGGGCGGCCAGGAGCCGTTCGGCCTCGTCGACGGTGAGCTTGCCTTCGGCGAGCATTTCGAGGATCTGTTTGCGCTGTTCGTTCATCACGGGCTCCTTTTAGGAAAGTTGGACCTGGACGGTGGTGGTGCCTTGGGTGATGTCGACCCGGAAGCCGCCGAGGCCGGCGATCAGGCGGGTGACGGCGATGAGCACGCGGAGGGGGTTGACGCGGTAGTGGGCGCAGGCGATGACCAGCGCGGTGAGGATGAGGGGCAGGAATGGGGTGAGCAGGAGGTAGAAGGGGAGCAGGGGGACCCAGAAGCGGTGGTGTTTGTCGGGTCTGCCGTGGTATCGGATGGTGACCAGTTGGGGGATCATGTGGGCTCCTCGAGGCGGCGCAGGGCTTCGTCGGGGCTGATCTCGCCGCGTCTGAGTCGGTCGATGACGTCGGCTTGGGAGTGGGCGCGGGTTTGCGCCGGGGTGGGGGCCGGGTTGGTCTCGACGAAGTCGAGGCTCTGGGAGATGCGGTTGAGCCGGCTTTTGATGGTGGGGTAGCTGACGCCGAAGATGCGTTCCATTTCTTTGATGGAGCCGTGGCATCGGACGAAGGCGGTGATGAAGACTTGGTCTTCCAGGTTGAGTTGGGCGAGCTGGGGGAGGTCGAAGTTGCCTTCGATGGCGATGCCGGTGTCGAGGCGGATGCGTTCGACGGTGAAGCGCCGGCCTTTGGTGAGGTTGGTGAGTTCTTGCCAGTCCATCGACCCTCCAGTTCGCTTAATTAAAGTTGTAGCTTGATTTTTTTAAGAATGCAATGCAGATGTCTTCAATTTCTTGAGTTGATCTTCTAAGCTCGGCTTTATGTTGCTAGATGTGCGAGATCTGACGAAACAGTTCCGCGACGGACAACGCGGCGGGCAAGACGACGCTGCTCATCCAGATCGTGGGGGTTGACCCGGACCACATCGGGCACGATCCGCGTGGACTGGGCCCGACGCGGTGACCTATCGCGTGATGACCGGCGAGGCTAAGCCTCTGTCGATGCGGTTTACACGGGGGCGTGGGCTTATGCGGCGGTCGTGCTCAGTGTGCTTCTTCTGGCGATATTCTCGTACCGGCCTTGGGGCTTGGCGGCCGCCGCTTGCGGTGTTGTGCTGATCGCAGCCCTCGATCGGGGCGACGGCCGCGGGGCTGGCCGCGTCGCGGCCACAGGTGTGTTGCATGTTCGGGGTTTCCGAGCGGCGTGGTTACCCGTTCGGGTGGTTGACGCGACACGCCGAATATCTGGATCTTCCGGGGGGTGTGCCGCCGGCGTCGTTCGCCGCTGACGCCCCTTGGATGCTGTTGGATGCTGGATGAGCTGTATCTTCTGGCCAGTTTGGCGCTGTGGGGGTGATCGGGTTGGCGGCGATGGTGGGTTTCGGTGTTGTCGTGCGGCAAACCGGACGTGTCGGGTTGCGGCGGATTCGTCGGGGGTCCTTTTTAGACTCGGGGAATGCTTGACGATGCCGGCCGCGAAGTCGGCCGCGAAGTCGGCCGTGGCTGGCGGGTGGTGCGTGCGGCCGGTTGGGCCTATTCGCTGGGGTTGTGGCGTGGGTTCGCCCATCCGGAGATCGCGATTTTCGGGTGGGCGCCGCGGCGGTGGGGGTTGGTCAACGTCGTGGCCGAGCTGGTGAGCGCGGGGGTGCGGCTGGTGCCGGGGGCGCGGGTGGACGATGTGCTGCTGGGCGGGGCGGTGGAGGTGCGCCGCATCGACGACAGCTGGCTGGATCTGCTGTTCGCCGAGCGGGAGTCGCCGGAGTTCCTGCAGGTGGTGTGGCCGGATCAGGATGGGCGTTACCCGTGGGAGGAGGGGCAGTTCCAGCCGCGGCTGTGGCTGCCGGTGGCCGATCATCCGCCGGGGCCGTGGACCGGTCTGGTCAGGCCAGCTGGTTGGCGGCGGCGGTGACGGTCTGGTGCAGCAGGGTGGCGATGGTGACCGGGCCGATGCCGCCGGGTACCGGGGTGATCATGGAGGCTTTGCGGGCGGCGGTGTCGAAGTCGACGTCGCCGACGTTGCCCGGGTTGTAGCCGGCGTCGATGACCACGACGCCTTCGCGCAGCTGGTCGCCGGTGATGAAGCGGGGTTTGCCGACGGCGGCGACCACGATGTCGGCGGTTTGCAGGTGGGCGGTCAGGTCGGTGGTGCGGGAGTGGCAGAAGGTGACGGTGGCGTCGCGGGCCAGCAGGAGCATGCCGACGGGTTTGCCCAGGATGGGGCTGCGGCCGACGACGACGGCGTGCTTGCCTGACAGGGGCACGCCGTAGTGGTCGAGCAGGGCCATGATGGCGCCGGGGGTGGCCGACGGGAAGCCGGGCAGGCCGAAGGCCATGGCGGCGAAGGAGTGCAGGGTCACCCCGTCGACGTCTTTGGCCGGGTGGATCGCCTCGAAGGCGGCGCGTTCGTCGATGTGGGCCGGGACGGGGTGTTGCAGCAGGATGCCGTGCACGTCCGGGTCGGTGGACAGGGTTTGGATGGTGGCGACCAGTTCGGCGGTGGTGGTGGCGGCGGGCAGGTGCACCAGGTGGGCGTCGATGCCGGCGGCGGCGGCGCGGTTGCGTTTCATCCGCACGTAGGTGGCCGAGGCTGGGTCTTCACCCACGAGAACCGTGGCCAGGCATGGTTTTTGGGGCAGGCCGGCGGCGATGTCGGTCGCGTTGGCCAGCAGGTCCTGGCTGAGCTGGGTACCACTTAAAAGAATCATCAAGGAAATGATATGGGCATCACCGGGTCGTTTCAGGCGGTGATCTGGGTGCGTGTCGTGCCGAGGGTGGCCCGGCGGTCGGCCAGCATCGTGTGGGCCTTGCGGGTCTGCCGCAGCACGGCGGGGTCCAATGTGGACACCACGATCGCCTCGCCGTCGTCGGGTGCCTGGGTCAGCACCCGGCCCTGCGGGTCGTGGATGGCGGCGCCGCCGTTGAACCGCCAGGGTTGCTGGCCGCCGACGGAGTTGGAGAAGACCACGTACATGGTGTTGTCCAGCGCCCGGGCCCGGTAGTACAGGTCGCGGCGGTGTTGCGAGCCTTGTAGGTAGCCGCTGGGGGCCAGGTAGCCGTGGGCGCCGTCGAGGGCGGCGGCGCGGGCGTGCTCGGGGAAGCAGCCGTCGTAGCAGACGCCCAGCCCGAGGCGCCAGCCGCCGACGGTCAGGGTGGCGCCGGTGGCGCCGGGGGTGAACAACTCGTTCTCGTCGGGTCCCCACAGGTGTTGCTTGTCGTAGGCGGTGCTCACCTCACCGTTGTTGATCATCAGGATGGAGCAGGTGATCCGGCCGTTGTCGTGGCGTACGGCCGCGCCGACCACGACCACAATCCCTATGTGTCGCAACGGGTCCAGGCGCGGGTCGGCCGGGGTGACGGCGGTGCCGTGCGGGTCGGCGCGCAGGGCCGGCGGGTGGTAGGCGGGCAGGAACAGTTCGGGCAGCACCACCAGCCGCGCGCCGCGGGCTTGGGCCGAGGCGGCCAGGCGGGCGGCGGTGACGGCGTTGGCGGCCACGTCGCCGGGTACCGGTTGGGCCTGGACGGCGGCGACGGTCAGCGGCTGCTCGGGCGGGTCGTACATGGGCAGGATTGTAACGTTGTAAAAAATTCCCAGGATCTTGCCGAGGCTTAAAAACATCTTTTGCTTAGGGAAACGTTCTTCGGCACAATAATCGCCATTCATCTATCAATCGGAA
>Ga0075428_100000309_pt1 | contig 48035 bp, 36 predicted proteins | sample RhiMetdeltSRZDD2_FD_75291 | JGI IMG/M metagenome (GOLD analysis project Ga0075428, IMG submission 75291) | Populus rhizosphere microbial communities from Tennessee, USA - Rhizosphere MetaG P. deltoides SRZDD2 | ecosystem: Host-associated > Plants > Roots > Rhizosphere > Soil | place: USA... | reverse complement strand
GTGTCGTGGCCGTCGGCGAGACCGGGCTCGACTTCGACCGCGCGTTCTCACCGATCCCTGACCAGCTGACGAACCTCCGCCGGAACCTCGCCCTGGCGCTCGAGCTCGGGAAGCCGGCGATCCTCCACGTCCGCTCGAAGCCGGGCCAGCGCGACGCGCAGGACACGCTTGTCGAGGAGCTCCGAACCGCAGGCTTTGGGTCACCCGCCGCCACGAGAGCGTTCGGCGAGCAGCCACCCGCCGTCATCCATTCGTTCTCGGGCTCGCTCACCTTCGCCCGGGCGGTTCTCGACCTCGGGCTCGCCATCTCGATCTCGGGGCTTGCGTTCCGGGCGGGGGAGGAGGCCACGCGCGAGGTCGCGGCCGTGGTGCCACCAGACCGCCTCCTCATCGAGACCGACTCGCCGTTCCTCTCGCCGCCCGGCGGTCCGCGCGGCCGCAACAGCCCCGAATGGGTTCGAATCACGGCGTCCTGGGTCGCGCAGGCGCGGGGCGCGGACGAAGGCACGTTCGGCGATGAGCTGGTCGCCGCCTACGATCGGACGTTCAGGCGCAACGAACGGGCCGAGTCGCCCGTCTAGGGTCTCGTGATGACTTCAACACGCTCCCGCGTTCTCGCCCTGACCTTCGTCCTCCTCGCAGCCTGCACACCGGCGCCTTCGAGTGCGCCCCCGTCGGCAAGCCCGAGCGCCGAGCCCTCGGTCGCCGCGGCCTGCCCCGTCGTCGAAACGTCGGGTCCGCTGGCGAGCGACCGCCTCGTCGACATCACGATCGAGTCGACACCGACCGCGGACATCGTCACCTTCGTCCTCGGCGAACGCTCGAGCGCCCCGACCAATCCCACCGGGAAGTTCAGCGCGATCGAGCCACCGTTCAGTCAGAGCGGCAGCGGTGAGGCGGTCGACGTCCCGGGTGCCCACCACGTCGAGATCCGCCTCGAAGGCATGCTCCTCTCCAACGACGATGGCACGAGCGCCTACGAGGGCGCCTTCCGCTTCGACCCGAACCTGGCCGCTCTCCGGAGCCTCGTGAACGTCGACGCCTTCGAGGGTCACTTCACGTGGATCGGCGGCTACGACGGCCTTGGCTGCGTCACGCTGCTGCCGAACCCGGCCCCGAACACGTTCGTGGTGTCGTTCGGCCACTGAGCCTGGCGCTCACGGGCGATCTGCGCGATCCGCGCGCAGGTTGACAGCCGCTCCGAGCCTCTCCTACACTCCGCTGGCACTCTCATGACGAGAGTGCTAATCCCGACCGCGTGATCCGGGTCCGCCTCGGCCACGACTTCGGCCAGGGCGTTGGAACCGGCACCAGATCAGGCCTCGGCGACCGGCCTATGGGCCGCCACAAGGAGGAAGCACGTTGGCCACCGCCACTGCAACTGCGTCCACGCTTCGCCCGCTCGGCGATCGCGTCGTCGTCTCGCCGCTCGCACGCGAGGAAATGACGAAGTCCGGCATCGTCCTGCCGGATACCGCGAAGGAGAAGCCCCAGGAGGGCAAGGTCATCGCGGTCGGCCCCGGCCGCATGCTCGACGACGGCAAGCGCGAGCCGATGGACGTCAAGAAGGGCGACAAGGTCCTGTACGCGAAGTACGCCGGCACCGAGTTCAAGATCGACGGCGACGAGCTCCTCATCGTCAGTCAGAAGGACATCCTCGCGATCGTCCAGAGCTGACCGACCTTCGAACTCGACCAACAGACGACAGACCTGAGGAGGAACTCCGAAATTGGCTAAGCAGTTGATGTTCGATGAGACCGCGCGGCGTTCGCTGAAGCGCGGCATCGATCGACTCTCCGACGCGGTTCGCGTCACGATCGGCCCGAAGGGCCGCAATGTCGTCCTCGACAAGAAGTTCGGCGCCCCCACCATCACGAACGACGGCGTCACCATCGCGCGTGACATCGAGCTCGATGACCCGTTCGAGAACATGGGCGCCCAGCTCGTCAAGGAAGTCGCGACCAAGACCGACGACGTCGCCGGCGACGGCACGACCACCGCGGTCGTCCTCGCTCACGCGATGGTCACGGACGGCCTCCGCAACGTGAGCGCCGGCGCCAACCCGATGCAGATCAAGCTTGGCATCGAGAAGGCGGTCGACGCGATCGTCGACGAGATCAAGCGCGTCGCCCGACCGGTCGACAACCGCGAGCAGATTGCCGCCGTTGCCGCCATCTCGGCCGCGGATCCGGAGGTCGGCGAGACGATCGCCGAAGTGATGGACAAGGTCGGCAAGGACGGCGTCATCACCGTCGAGGAGGGCCAGTCCCTCGGTCTCGAGAAGGAATACACCGAGGGCATGCAGTTCGACCGGGGCTACATCTCGGCGTACTTCGTGACCAACCCTGACCGGATGGAGGCCGTTCTCGAGAACGTCCTCATCCTGATCACGGACAAGAAGATCTCGAGCGTCCAGGACATGCTCCCGGCTCTCGAGAAGGGCGTCCAGCAGGGCAAGCCCATGCTGATCATCGCCGAGGACGTCGACGGTGAGGCCCTCGCGACGCTCGTCGTGAACAAGCTCAAGGGCACGATCTCGGTGCTCGCGGTCAAGGCGCCGGGCTTCGGCGACCGCCGCAAGGAGATGCTCCGCGACATCGCGATCCTGACCGGTGGCACGGTGATCTCGGAAGAGATCGGCCGGAAGCTCGATTCCGTCACTGCGGCGGACTTCGGCAAGGCTCGCCGCGTCGTCGCCACGAAGGACGACACGACGCTCGTCGATGGCGAGGGCTCCCCGGACCAGATCAAGGGTCGGATGGGCCAGATCAAGGCTCAGATCGAGGACACCACGTCCGACTACGACAAGGAGAAGCTCCAGGAGCGCCTGGCGAAGCTCTCCGGCGGCGTTGCCGTCATCAAGGTCGGCGCGGCCACCGAGGTCGAGCTCAAGGAGAAGAAGCACCGCATCGAGGACGCTCTTTCGACCACCCGGGCGGCGGTCGAGGAGGGCCTCGTCGCCGGCGGCGGCACGACGCTCCTGCAGGCGATCCCGGCACTCGACAAGCTCAAGCTCACCGGTGACGAGGCCGTCGGCGTCGACATCGTGCGCAAGTCGCTCGAGGCGCCGGCCAAGCAGATCGCCGACAACGCCGGACAGTCCGGCGAAGTCGTGGTCGCGAAGGTCCGGAGCCTCAAGGCCGGCGAGGGCTTCGACGCCCTCAAGGGCGAGTACGGCGACATGTTCAAGAAGGGCATCGTCGACGCGGCCAAGGTCACGCGCTCTGCACTCCAGAACGCGGCTTCCATCGCGGCGATGGTCCTGACGACGGAGACGCTCATCACGGACATCCCCGAGAAGGACAAGGGCAACAGCGCCGGCGGCCATGGCCACGGCGGCGGAGACATGGACTTCTAGATCGCGCCAACGGCCCGAGGCGGCGTTGTCTCCTCGGGCCGTCGCTCACGCACGTTGAAGTGCGCTCGCTTCCGGCCCTCCGGCGCCGCCTTGCCTCGGACCGCCGGACGCGATCTAGCGACAACTCCTCAAAAGCCCGGGTCGGTGACGGCCCGGGCTTCGTGATTCGTGCGGGACGTTCGGCCGGTTGACACCCGGACCGGTGGCGGCGAGGCTGAGCGCAACAGGCCAGCCGCCTGACCGCCGGAGGTTCGAATGTTCGCTGCCCGCGCGCTCCGCCTTGGGACGCTCACGATTGTCGCCGCACTCGCGCTCGGCGCGTGCAACAGCGCTCCTGCACTGTCTGATCCCACCGAGATCCTGACGAAGGCGATCGACGCGTTCCAGGATGCCAAGACGGTCCATCTCGCCGCCACGCTGGACGGCACGTTCACGATGGACCTGACCGGTCAGGGCGGCGGCGCGATGGAGCTCACCGGCACGACCCTCACTGGCGACGTCGACATCGAGCACACGAAGGCAAAGTTGACGTTCGCGGTGCCGGCGCTCCTCGGCCTGTCCGGCGAGGTCATCGCGATCGACAACGCGTCGTACGTCAAGACGTCGCTCACCGGCGAGAAGTATCAGAAGAGCGACACGACGGACAGCTTGCCGGTCGATCCGTCAAACCCGGACGCGACGATCGCCGAGATCAAGACGTTCCTCGAGAAGCCCGAGATTTCGCCCACGAAGGGCGATGATGTCGACTGCAACGGCGAGAAGTGCTACTCGGTCACGATTGAGCTGACTGCCGCCGAGCTGGCCTCGCTGTCGAGCCCGGACCCGTCGGCATCGACCGATCCGGGGACAGGCGTGAACCTCACGATCCTCGTCGAGAAGGACTCGCTCAAGCTTCACAAGGTCACGGCGACCGTCGCCATGGGCGCGACGGGCAATCTGACGGTCGTCCTGACGTTCACGGATTGGGACAAGGCCGTCACGATCGAGGCCCCGCCGGACGATCAAGTCACCGAGGGCGGCGAGCTCCCGTTCTGATCCCACGCCGGCCCGCCACGGCCGCTCAGCGAAGGCTGGGGCAAGCACCGGGACCTAGAATGGTGGGGTGAGCCCCACGACCCCCGGCAAGCGGCGCAGCCGCGCTCGAATCGAGGTTGCCGAGGCCGTTCCGGAGTCCGTCGGGACCGCGTTCGAGGGTGAGCCGGCGGACGCATCGGCCGGCGTCCCCGAGGAGCCCGAGTGGCTCCGCGAGGTTGACGGCGGACCGGTCGACACCGAGGGATCGACCGACGCCGCCGCACGCGCGCACCTCGACGAGGTCCGCGCGGAGCACGCGAAACGGCGCGAGGCCGAGATCCTCACGGCGCTGAACCCGGAGCAGCAGCGCGCCGTCACGACCACCGACGGCCCGGTGCTCATCCTCGCCGGCGCGGGCTCCGGCAAGACCCGCGTTCTGGCGCATCGGATCGCGTACCTGATCGGCGTCAAGCGCGTCGCGCCGTACCGGATCCTCGCGGTCACCTTCACGAACCGGGCCGCGGCCGAGCTCCGCGAACGGATCATCCGCCTGGCCGGCGACAACGGTCGCGAGGTCGAGGCCGGGACGTTCCACTCGCTCTGCGCTCGGGTCCTGCGGCGGGACGGCGAGGCGATCGGGCTTGACCGCCGGTTCGTCATCTACGACACGGACGACCAGACCCAGCTGATGAAGCAGATCCTCCGGGAGGAGGGCCTCGAGGCGAAGGGCGAGACGCGGCCCGCGGCGATCCTCGGCGCGATCAGCCGGGCGAAGAACGAGATGCTCGATGCGACGGCCCTGCCACCGATGCGCCTGGCGACGGGCCGTCTCGTCGAGACCGCACGGCTCGCTCGCCTGTATGGCGAGGCGCTCGTGAAGGCGAACGCGCTCGACTTCGACGACCTGCTCCTCGACGCCGTCCGGCTGTTCAAGGAGGCGCCGAAGGTCCTCGAGCGCTACCAGGCCCGCTGGCGCTACCTCCACGTCGATGAATACCAGGACACGAACCGGCCGCAGTACCTGTGGGTGAAGGCGCTCGCGTCGGGCCACCACAACCTGGCCGTCGTCGGCGACGACGACCAGTCGATCTACGGCTGGCGCGGGGCGGACATCCGGAACATCCTCGACTTCGAACGGGACTGGCCGGACGCGACGGTCGTCAAGCTCGAGCAGAACTACCGCTCGACCGGCCTGATCCTCGATGCAGCGCACGCCGTCGTTTCGAAGAACGAGGCCCGGACCGACAAGAAGCTCTGGACCGAGAACGACCGCGGCCGGACGATCGAGCGCTTCGAGGCCTACAACGAGGAAGAGGAGGCCGAGTGGATCGCTCGCCGGGTCGAGGAGCTGACCGACGGGCGTTCGGTGCTGACGCGCAAGGCGGACGACGACTCGAAGCCCCTCACGCTCCACGACATCGCGGTCCTCTACCGGACGAACGCCCAGTCCCGGAGCATCGAGGAAGCCTGCCTCCGCTACGGCATTCGCTACCAGGTCGTCGGCGGGACGCGGTTCTACGCCAGGCGCGAGGTCAAGGACGCGCTCGCGTACCTGCGCGTCCTCCGTTCGGACGCGGACTCGGTCAGCTTCGAGCGGATCATCAACGTCCCGGCCCGGGCGATCGGCGACAAGACGATCGAGGTCCTGCGTGCGGCCGCGGCCGGCACAGAGGCCACGTACTGGTCTGCGATCCAGAAGGGCGCGGCCGGGGAGCTCGTGGATCTCGGCACGCGGGCGCGGACCTCGCTGGCCGACTTCATGGCGCTGATCGCGCGGCTTCGGACGCGGGTGGGCACGCTTCAGCTGCCCGAGCTGCTCGACGAGGTGCTCGAGCGGTCGGGCTACCGGGCCATGCTCGCCGACGGTAGTGAGGAGGGCGAGGAGCGCTGGGCGAACCTCCTCGAGCTGCGCCAGGTCGCAACGCGCTACGACGACCTCTCGCCGGACGACGCGCTCGATCGACTGTTGGAGGAGACCGCGCTCGTCGCCGATCAGGACAGCTACGACTCGGACGCCGACAAGCTGTCGTTGATCACGCTCCACGCCGCGAAGGGCCTCGAGTTCCCGGTCGTGTTCATCGCCGGCCTCGAGGAAGGGCTCTTCCCGACGAGCCGGGCGATCGACGCCGAGGCCGGCTTCAACCCCGATCCCAGGGGCATGGAGGAGGAGCGCCGCCTCGCCTACGTGGGCATGACCCGGGCGAAGGAGCGGCTGTACGTCTCGCACGCCTGGCAGCGCGCGACGCGGCGGGCGGGCGGCAATCTCGGGTTCATGGCTGAGCCGTCGCGGTTCCTCCTCGAGATTCCGGCGGAGCTGATGTCCGGGCCGAAGCTCGAGCGGGTTGGGGCAGCAGGGGACGCGAGCGATCGGCCGCTCGATCTGGACCTCGTCTTCGGGCGGCGGGCCGCGACCCGGTTCGGGACGGCGATCCGGGCGGGTGGCGGCGCCTATCGCGAGGGCAGCGGGCGACCCGGTGCGCCGCGAGCGGGCGAAGCGTTTCGCCCATCGCGCGACCTCTCGGCGAAGCGCGAAGCGTTCGCGCAGGGGGCGCGTTCGGGTTCGCTCGGTGCCCCAGCCGATACCGAGTGGGACGTTGACGTCCCGCCTGATGCCTGGGACGCGGGCGGCGCTCCAACCGCGGCGCCGGTTCGCCAGATCACGTCTCGACCGGTCGTTCCCGGGGAGCGCCAGTTCCGCGATGGCGATCGCGTCCGCCACGTCCGCTGGGGCGACGGCATCGTCGTCACGTCGCGCCTGACGCGCTCGGACGAGGAGGTGACGGTCGCCTTCCGCGATCCGATGGTCGGCCGCAAGACGCTGCTCGCGTCGCTTGCCAACCTCGAGCTCAACGGCGCCGGGTAGGCTCTCCGCGATGCGCGAGGCGGCGTCCGTCAACCTGGCCACGATCCACAACCTCACCGAATTCGAGGCGATCGCCCGCGACCGGATGACCGGGCCGGCGTATGACTTCGTCGCGGGCGGTTCGTGGGACGAGCTCACGCTGGCGGAGAACGAGGCGGCCTGGCGCTCGTTCCGGTTCGCCCCGCGGGTGCTGACCGACATCCGGAAGATCGACGTCTCCGGCTCGTTCCTCGGCCGGTCGAGCTCGTTGCCCGTCGGAATCGCACCCATGGCCGTCCAGGCGCTCGCGCACCCGGACGCCGAAGCCGCCTCGGCCCGCGCCGCTGCGGCCGCCGGCGTCCCGTACATCCTTTCGACCTCGGCCTCGATGACGATCGAGGATGTCGCCGCAGCCGCTCCCGGCGCCGACCTTCTGTTCCAGCTCTACCTCGTCCGCGACATGGCCTACACGCGAACGCTTGTCGAACGGGCGGCCGCGAGCGGCTACCGCGCGATCGTGCTGACCGTCGACCTCCCGGTCCTCGGCTATCGCGAGCGCGACCGGCGCTCGGGCTTCGAGCTGCCGCCGATGCCGAACGTCGACCCCGCCTCGGCGACCGCCCGTGGCCGCTACGCAGGCCTGGACGATCAACGCGCACTCGGGCTCACTTGGGACGACCTCGACGAAATCCGTTCCTGGTCGGGCCTGCCGCTCGTCCTCAAGGGCATCGAATCGCCCGACGATGCGCGACGGGCCGCGGATGCCGGTGTCGACGCCATCGTCGTCTCGAACCACGGCGCCCGCCAGCTGGATCGCGCGCTCGCGACGGCGTACGCGCTGGAACCGGTCGTCGCGGCGGTCGACGGTCGCATTCCCGTCTGGGTCGATGGCGGCATCCGGCGCGGGATCGACATCGTGATCGCGCTCGCGCTCGGCGCGAGCGGCGTCCTCCTGGGCCGGCCGATCTACTGGGCTCTCGCGGCCGCGGGGCAGGCGGGCGTGGAACGCGCGATCGCGATCCTGCGCGAGGAGCTCGAGCTCGCCTTGCCGCTCCTCGGCAGCGCCTCGACCGCTGACATCCGTCGCGACGTGGTCACGCGAGCCGCTGGGTGACGACTAGCCCGGTCAACCTCAGTGACTTCGAGGCGATCGCGCGCGAACGGCTGACCCCACTCGTGTACGACTACTACGCAGGCGCGGCCGGGGACGAGCTCACCCTGGTCGAGAACGTGGCCGCATGGGGCCGACATCGATTGCGACCGAGCTCGCTCGTTGACGTCAGCGAGCTCGACACGACGACAACGGTCCTTGGGCAACCCATCGCGGCCCCAATCCTCACGGCGCCTTGCGCGCTCAACAAGCTCGCTCACAGCGACGGCGAGATTGGCGTTGCCCGCGCCACGGCTGACGCCGGCCTCATCCAAGTCCTGAGCATGCAGGCGACGACGACCATCGAGGACAACGCGGCCTCCGCAGCGGGGCCCTGGTTCCAGCTTGCGTGCCTTCGTGATCGGGAGATCACCCGTGCGCTCGTCGGGCGGGCCGAGGCCGCTGGCTACACGGCGCTGTGCTTGACGGTCGATGTGCCGGTTCTCGGACGGCGCGAGCGCGACGTCCGCAACGCGTTCAAGCTGCCCGCCGGGATCGCGATGGTCAATCTCGACCCGTATGCCCCGCAGGCGTCTGGGGGCTCGGACGAGCCCTCCGCGCTGGCCGCGTTCGTGAACAGGCTCTGGGATCCACGACTGACGTGGGAGGCCGTCGACTGGCTCACGTCGATCTCGGGCCTGCCGGTGATCGCGAAAGGCGTTCTGACCGCCGAGGATGCTCGACTGGCCGTGGACCACGGCGCGAGCGGGATCATCGTTTCGAACCACGGCGGCCGCCAGCTCGATGGAGCCATCAGCACGTGCGCCGCGCTTCCCGACGTCGTCGATGCGGTCGCCGGCCAGGTCGACGTCCTTGTCGACGGCGGCATCCGGCGCGGCGTCGACGTGCTTCGAGCCTTGGCAATGGGCGCCCGTGCTGTGCTCATCGGCCGGCCGTATCTGTGGGGCCTCGCGACTGATGGCGAGGCCGGCGTCAGGGCCGTGCTCCGGATGCTGCGCACGGAGCTCGAGCTGGCCATGGCCCTCGTCGGTCGCCCAAACGTTCGAGATGTCGACCGAAGCCTGCTGGCGTAACGCTCCGCGAGTCAGCCTGCAGCACCGTTGACCTGGCCGGCGAGCCAGGCCGCTTTCGGAAGTCGGTAGAGGACGTGCGGCCGGATCGGGTGGCCGACAGGCAGGTTCGGATGATCGAAGTCGTCTGCCGGATCCCGCGTCATCCCGAGTCGCTCCATGACCCGGCGTGAGCGGGCGTTCGCGACAGTCGTGAACGACACGATCTCCTCGAGCCCGAGCGTTTCGAATCCGTAGCGCAGAGCCGCCGCTCCAGCTTCGGTGGCGTAGCCGAAGCCCCAGGCGTGGCGCGCCAGGCGCCAGCCAACTTCGACGGCCGGCATGAAATGCGCTTCGAACCGATGAGTCGCGAGACCGGCGAACCCGAAGAACGCGCCGTCAGTCTTCAGTTCGATCGCCCAGAGCCCGTGCCCGTCCTCGTCCCAGCGCCGCAGGATCCGATCCAGGAACGCATCCGACTCGCGACGGCTCAAGACCGCCGGGAAGAGCTCCATCACCTCGCGATCGGCGTTGAGCTCCGCAAACGGCTCCCGATCCCCGTCGCGGAACGCCCGCAGGCGCAGGCGCTCGGTCTCGATCGTCGGGATGGGCACCGTGAAATTGTCGTCGATCGCGGACGGCGGCTCGGCTTCGTAGACTGAGGCCGTGACCCAGGTGGAGACTCAGACGCCCAACGAAGCGCTGCCCGTCGATCCCGCACTCATCGAAGCTGCGGCTGGGCTCCGGCCGGAGGCCGCCGCCGCGCGCCACGCCGAGCTGTCGGAGACGCTCATTCGCGCGAATCGCCTCTACTACCAGGACGACGCGCCCGAGTTGGCCGACGCCGAGTACGACCAGCTGATGCGCGAGATCGTCGCTCTCGAGACGGCATTTCCTGCGCTCGTCACGCCCGATTCACCGACCCAGCGCGTCGGAGCGGCGATCGACAGCCCGTTCTCGGAGGTCCGTCATTCGCGGCCGATGCTCTCGCTCGCGAATGCGTTCACGCACGATGAGCTGCGGGCATTCGACGCGCGGGTTCGAAAGACGTTGGGACTGCCGGCCGCTCCGGAGCCCGCGACGGACCTGACGTATGTGGCAGAGCTCAAGATCGACGGCCTCGCGATCTCGCTGAGCTTCGACCGCGGGCGGTTCGTCCGTGGCGCGACGCGTGGCGACGGCTCGACCGGCGAGGACGTGACCGCGAACCTGCGAACGATCTCGGTTATTCCGGCTCGCCTGAAGCAGCCGGTCACCGCCGACGTTCGGGGCGAAGTCTTCATGCCGAAGGCCGAGTTCGCGCGGATCAACGCCGAGCGCGAGGCGGCCGGTTTGCCGCTCTACGCGAACCCCCGGAACAGCGGCGCCGGCTCGCTGCGCCAGATCGACCCGACCGTCACCGCCGGCCGAAAGCTCTCGGCGTGGTTCTACCAGCTGCTCGAGGAGCCGAACGCCGCCCAGGCGACGATCGGGCTCGACGTCGGCGACGCGGGCACGGCCGAAGGTGCGGATTCGGCCGCACCGGGCGTGCGTTCGCAGGCGGGCGCGCTGGATCGTCTCGAAGCCCTTGGGCTGCCGGTGAACCCGGAGCGCGAGAGCGGGCTCGACATCGAGGGCGTGATCGCATTCACGGAACGCTGGCGCGAGGCTCGCCACGACCTGCCGTACGAAACGGACGGCGTCGTCGCCAAGGCCGATCGCTTCGACCAGCAGGAGCGCCTCGGAATCGTGAGTCGCGCTCCACGCTGGGCGATCGCGTACAAGTTCCCGCCAGAGCAGGTCGAGACGGTCATCGAGGACATCGTCGTCTACGTCGGTCGAACGGGGACATTGACCCCGGTGGCCCACATGCGCCCGGTGAAGGTCGCGGGTTCGACCGTCGCGCGGGCGACGCTCCACAACCTCGACGAGGTGCGCCGGAAGGACATCCGGATCGGCGACACGATCGTCCTCCAGAAGGCCGGCGACGTGATCCCGGAGGTCGTCCGGCCGATCGTCGAGAAGCGAACTGGCAGCGAACGCGTCTTCGAGATGCCGGAGCGTTGCCCGGTCTGCAACACGAAGATCGCCCGCGACGAAGGCGCGGTCCGCCACTACTGCCCGAATCTCGCCTGCCCGGCACGCGTCTCCCAGGAGTTCGGTCAATTCGCCGGCCGCGGAGGGATGGATATCGAGGGCGCGGGCTGGCACGTCCTCGAGCAGCTGCTGGCGCGCGGCCTCGTCAAGCGCCGCGGCGACTTCTTCCGCCTGACGGTCGAGGACATCGAGTCCCTGGACCGCTTCGCCCGGAAGAGCGCCGAGAACCTCCACGGCGCGATTCAGAAGGCCCGTCGCCGGCCGCTTGAGCGCATCATCGCGGCGCTCGGCATCCCCTTGGTCGGCTGGACGACCGCGATCGAGCTCGCGCACTGGCTGGCCGCCGAGGTCCCCGCAGGCGACGGCTGGTTGCAGCGCGCGGGTGCGCACCTGGAAGGCGTGGCCCGCGACGATCCCGGCCGCTTCGAGGAGCTCTTTGGCGTTGGCCCGACGCTCGCGAACGCCCTTGCCTCATGGTTCGGCCCGGACGGGCCCGGTGTTGGGGTCCTGGATGATCTCGCCGATGCCGGGGTCGAAGCGGAGCTGCCGGCGCCCAGAGCGGCTGCCGGGACGGGACCCCTGGCGGGCAAGACCCTGGTCGTGACCGGCACGCTCGAGGGCTTCAGCCGGGAAGAGGCTGAGTCGGCGATCCGTGACGCCGGCGGAACCCCCGCCGGCTCGGTGTCCAGGAAGACGGACTACCTCGTGGCCGGCGAGAAGGCCGGCTCGAAGCTCGCGAAGGCGGAGTCGCTTGGCGTTGAGGTCGTCGATGAGGCCGGGTTCCGCAAGCTGCTCGGCCAGGAGTGACGAAGGAGGCCGGATGATCTCGCCAGATCCAGTCGCACAGGCGGCGGCTTACCAGCAGAGCCTGCTCGACGCGCTCGGCAAGGACGACCCGGCCGAAGCTGCGGCCGAGACGGCCGCCGCTGCGCGTGCGCTCATCGCCGAAGCCGGTGATGACCTGCGGAGGGTCCCAGAACCGGGCGAATGGTCGGTGATCGAGTGCATCGGGCACATCGTGGATGCCGAGATCGTCATGTCGAGCCGGTATCGCTGGGTGCTCGCCGATGACGAGCCGGAGATCATGCCGTACGACCAGGCGGCGTGGGTCTCGGCGCAGCGATATCGCGAGGCTGATCCGGACGCGCTCATTGCGACCTTCGAAGGGCTTCGAGCCTCGAACCTCGACCTGTGGCGGCGATCCTCGGACGCGGACAGGGCGCGCGTCGGCATCCACCGCGAGCGCGGTCGCGAGAGCTTCGATCTGATGTTCCGGATGCTCGGCGGCCACGATCGGGTGCATCTCGACCAGGCCCGCCGAGCACTCGAGGCGGTCCGGGCGGCCGGCTGACCCGAAATCTCAGCCGAGGGCCATCGCAAATTGGCCCCAGATCTGCTCCGGATGCCAGTCCAGCGGTTCGCCGCGGATCATCCGCGGCGCATTCCAGGAACGCGTCCAGCCCAGCTCCTGCAGACGCCGGATTCCTGAACGGTTTTCGAGCGGCAGTCCGGCCCGGACCTTGCGGTCCGGGCCAATGGCGGCCCGACGCGCCTGGAGGATCCGAGTCCCCGCGTCCTCGGTTTCGGCGATCGTCGCGCCGCCGCCCCATGGCGGCCGGATCGTGAACGCGCTCAGCCCACCGTTCTCGTCGACAAGAACTCGGGCCGACTCGGGTGAGGCAAGGCGGGTCAGGAGATGGCCGCGCGCCTCACCGGTGGCCTCTCGATCCAGCACGCTCATGACCTCGAGGTCTCCTGGATCAAACGGGCGGACAGCGCCATCGTCGACGCCTGAGCCGGACGTGCCAGGGGCTTCGAGCGTCGCGTATGCCGTCTGGAGCTGGAAGCCCATGCCCTCGTACAACGGCTTGCCCTCCTCGGACGCGACCAGGACGAGCGTTTGACAGCCTCTCTGCTCGAGGCCGGCGATCACCGCATCCGTGACAGCGCGCCCGATCCCACGCCGCCGAACCCGTTCGTCGACGAAAATCGCACCGATCCAGCCCGCAGGCCCGTTGGCGGTGCCGACGCCGGAGGCGACGATCTCGCCGCCGTCGACGGCGACGATCGGCAGGCACTCAGGCTGGGTCGTCGCGAACTCGAGGAAGACGCGACGATCGCCCCACTCGCCGGCCATGATCATCTGCCGTACGGGCTCGATGTCGACGGCGGTCATCGGGCGAATCTCGACCATCGGCCGAGGGTAGCGGCCGCCGCCCGGGCCGTCCGGGAACGTCAGGGTCCTCGGCTATGATCGCGACCATGGCCGGCCTCACCCGTGCAGACGTCGAGCACGTCGCCTATCTCGCGCGGCTCGGCCTCTCGGAGGAGGAGCTGGCACGGCTGGAAGGCCAGCTCAACCACATCCTCGAGCAGTACGCGATCCTGGCCCGGCTCGATACCGACGCCATCCCACCGACAGCCCAGACGATCGAGCTCGAGAACATCCTCCGCGATGACGTCGTGACCCCATCGCTGTCGCCCGAGGACGTCCTTCGGAACGCGCCGCAGCGCGAGGGCGACTTCATCGTCGTCCCGCCGATCCTCGGCGGGGAGTGACGTGGTCACCGTGGAGCTGACCCGCCTGCACGCTCACGAGATGGCCGCGCTCCTGCGAAGCGGCAAGGTCTCTGCGCGCGACCTCGCGCGCGCACACCTCGATCGGGCTGAGGCCGAGAACGCCGGGCTGAACGCCTGGCTCTCGATCGAGCGCGACCGCGCGCTGGCTGAAGCCGAAACCGCCGACGCACGCCTCGCGAACGCCCGCGAGTCCGGTTCGACCGCCCTCGACGCCGAGCACCCACTCCTCGGCGTCCCGGTCGCGCTCAAGGACCTCGTCTCGCTTAAGGGCGGCCAGTGCACGGCGGGCTCGAGGATCCTCGAGGGCTACCGCGCTCCGTTCGACGCACACATCACGGAGCGACTGCGGGCCGTCGGCGCCGTGATCCTCGGCAAGACGAACATGGACGAGTTCGCGATGGGCTCGTCGAACGAGCACTCGGCCTACGGCCCGGTTTCGAACCCGTGGGACCTGGACACCGTCCCGGGCGGCTCCAGCGGCGGCTCCGCGGTGGCCGTCGCGGCCTACCACGCCCCGTTGAGCATCGGCACGGACACCGGGGGCTCGATCCGCCAGCCGGCGGCGCTCTGCGGCATCGTCGGCATGAAGCCCACCTACGGCCGCGTCAGTCGCTACGGCATCGTCGCCTTCGCATCGTCGCTGGACCAGGTGGGGCCATTCGGGCGCGACTGCCGCGATGCGGCGGCGTTGTTGCACGCCGTCGCGGGCCGCGACGAGCGCGATTCCACCTCGGCGCCCGTGCCTGTGCCGGATGACCTGCTCCGACTGCCGGTCGCCGACGACGAAGCGACGGCCTATCTCAAGGGCAAGCGCCTCGGGCTGCCGAAGGAGTACTTCGTCACGGGCATGGACCCTGACGTCGCGCGGCGGATCCGGGAGGGCGTCCAATCGCTCGAAGCCGCGGGCGCGATCGTCGAGGACGTCTCGCTCCCGCACACGGACTACGGCCTCGCGACGTACTACATCGTCGCCCCGGCCGAAGCCTCGGCGAACCTGGCCCGATATGACGGCGTGCGCTTCGGCCATTCGGTCCGCCTGGAAGGCGCCGACTTCATCGCGGACTACCTCAAGACCCGCGGCGAGGGCTTCGGCGCTGAGGTCAAGCGCCGCATCATGCTCGGCACCTACGCGCTGAGCGCCGGCTACTACGACGCCTTCTACCTGAAGGCGCAAAAGGTTCGAACGCTGATCAAGCGCGACTTCGACGATCTCTTCGCGGCCGGCTTCGATGCCCTCGTGGCGCCCACGTCGCCCTCGACCGCCTTCCGGTTCGGTGCCAAGCTCGCCGATCCGGTCCAGATGTACCTCTCGGACGCCTGCACGCTGCCGGTGAACATGGCCGGCCTGCCCGGGATCTCGGTTCCATGCGGGCTCTCGGAGGGCCTGCCGGTCGGCCTCCAGTTCATCGGCCCGGCATGGTCCGAGGACCGGCTGTTCCGGTTCGGACGGGCGTTCGAAGGCCTGACCTCGGGAGCTGAGTGGCGGAACGCCGAGCCACGTGACCTGGCGAAGGCGTCGAGCGGCGGGCCAACACCCGCCGAACGGATGGCTGCGCTCGCAGGTGGAGTGCACTGACGATGGCGACGACGAGCTCCAGGCCACCGCTCGCGGACCGCGCGCTCGCCGAGCGAGTCCGCTCGGTGCCGCCGTCCGGAATTCGCCGCTTCTTCGAGATCGCGGCGACGATGACCGACGTCATCAGCCTCGGGATCGGGGAGCCGGACTTCGATACGCCGCGGCAGATCATCGAGGCCGGCGTGGAGTCGCTCCGCGAGGGCCGCACGCATTACACCTCGAACTACGGAACGCTCGAGCTGCGGCGGGCGCTGTCGGGCCATCTCGAACGGCGCTACGGCGTCCTGTACTCACCGACGACGGAGCTGCTGATCACCGTCGGCGCCTCGGAGGCCGTGGATCTGGCCCTGCGGGCGACCTGCGACGTGGGCGACGAAGTCATCCTCCACGAGCCGTCGTACGTCGCCTACGAACCGGCGATCACGTTCGCCGGCGGCACCGTCGTCCACGTCCCGACCCGCTTCGAAGACGACTTCGCGCTCGATCCGGCCGCGGTCGAAGCGGCGATCACGCCGCGGACGAAGGCGCTCTTCCTCGGCTACCCGTGCAATCCGACGGGCGCCGTGCTGCCGATGGCCGTCCAGGAGGAGCTCGCCGCGATCGCCGAGCGACACGATCTGCTCGTCTACAGCGACGAGATCTATGACCGCCTCGCCTACGGCACGTACGAGCACCGGATGTTCTCGTCCTTGCCCGGGATGCGCGAGCGGACGATCGTGATGGGCGGCTTCTCAAAGGCCTACGCGATGACCGGCTGGCGGATCGGCTGGATGGCGGCCCCGCCGGCGATCCTCGAAGGGATCGTGAAGATCCACCAGTACGTGATCATGACCGCGGCGACGGTCGCCCAGGACGCAGCCCTGGCGGCGCTCGTGGACGGTGAGGCGGACGTTCAGCGGATGGTCGCCGAGTACGACCGGCGCCGGCGTCTCGTGGTCGACGGCTTCAACGCGTTGGGCCTCGAGACGTTCGAGCCGCGCGGTGCGTTCTACGCGTTCCCGCGCGTGACCTCGATGGGCATGGACGCGGAGACGTTCGCCGAGCGATTGCTCCAGGAGGAGCATGTCGCGGTGATCCCGGGCAGTGCTTTCGGTCCGTCAGGCCGCGACCACATCCGAGCGTGCTACGCGACCTCATATGAGCAGCTCGAGGAGGCGCTGCGTCGCATCGGCCGCTTTGTCGAGCGCCATCGGAGCACGACGGCGTGAACGGGCGGCTTCGACAGCTCGCGCCACGTTGGATTGCCCTCGGTTGGGCTGCCTTCGCGCTCGGGACCGCCGTGATGCTGGTTGCGACGCTCGTCTATGGCGATTGGTATGTCATCCGGCGCCCGTGGACCGACATTGGGCTGGGTCTCATTGCCTGGGGCCTGGGGCTTGCCGCGGTCTCGTCAGTGATCGTCGCGTTCCGACCAATCGGCTGGCCGACCCTCTTCGCGCTGCCGGGGATCGCGCTCACGGGCTTCTTCTGGATCGCAGCGCTGTTCATGCCCTTGAGCGGCGGGTGTTGCACGGGTCCTTCGTACCCGCTCGATCCCGGAACGATTCTGTACTCGTTGCCGGTCCTGATCCCTGTCCTGGCGGCGGCGACCGCGCTGATCGCGGCGCCATCGCTCGTCGCGATCTGGCTGCGGCGGTGAGCGGGATGAGCGCTGTTGCGGCGCCCGACGCCGTTGCACGCGCGCTCGAGCGCTGGGAGCCGGTCATCGGGATCGAGGTCCACTGCCAGCTGAAGACCGCTTCGAAGATGTTCTGTGGCTGTTCGAACGCCTACGCGGACGCCCCGCCGAACACGCACGTCTGCCCGGTCTGCCTCGGGCTCCCGGGCGTGCTGCCGGTCATAAACAAGCGGGCGGTGGAGCTCGTGCTCGCGACCGGCGTCGCGGTCGAAGGTTCGACCCCGCGTGCCACACGCTGGGATCGCAAGAACTACTTCTATCCGGACCTTCCGAAGGGCTACCAGATCAGCCAGTACGACCTGCCGCTCGTCTCGGGCGGCCGTCTGACGATCGACACGTCCGAAGGTCCGGTCTCGATCCGCATCCACCGTGCCCACCTCGAGGAGGACACCGCAAAGCTCGTCCACCACGAGGGCGCCGACGGCAAGCGCGTCAGCCTCGTCGACTTCAACCGCTCCGGTGCCCCGCTGATGGAGATCGTGACCGAGCCGGACGTTCGAACGGGCGAGCAGGCCCGGCGGTATGCGGAGGAGCTGCAGCTCGTGCTGCGGACGATCGGTGCGAGTGACGCGGACATGGAGCGCGGCCAGATGCGGGTCGAGGCGAACGTCTCGCTGCGGCCGCGTGGCAGCGAGCCGTTCGGGACGCGGACCGAGGTCAAGAACATGAACTCGTTCCGTTCGGTCGAACGCGCGATCGCCCACGAGATCGTGCGCCAGGCCGAGATCCTCGACGCGGGCGACCAGCTCGTGCAGGAGACCCGCGGCTGGTCCGACGACCGCGGCGCGACATACCGGATGCGGGTCAAGGAAACGTCCGACGACTACCGCTACTTCCCCGAGCCCGACCTGCCGCCGCTCAACGTCGACGCGGCATGGCTCGAGGGCATCCGCGCCGCGCTGCCCGAGCTCCCGGCCGCCCGCCGGGCGCGCTACGAAGCGGTCCACGGCCTGTCGGCGTATGACGCAAATGTCCTGGCCAGCAATCAAAGCGCGACACGTGTCTTCGAGGAGACTCTGCTGAGCTATCCAGGGGTCGCTCCTAAGACCGTTTCGAACTGGGTGAGCGGCCCGTATCTGAGGGACTCCGCGATCACCTCGTTTCCGCGGGAGCCCAAGTCCATTGGCCAAGACCTCGCCGCGATCCTGCACGCGCGTGACCAAGACGGGATCTCGGCAAATGCTGCCCGGTCAGCATTTGAGCTCGTTGTCCTGAATGGCCTCACCGCTGCCGAGGCGCTCGAACGACTGGGCGATGTTCGGGAAGTCTCCGACGAGTCAGAGCTGGGACCGATCGTCGACGATGTGATCGCTGCAAACGAGGCCGCCGTTGCGGACTATCGAGCCGGCAAGGCGCAGGCGATCGGATTCCTCGTGGGCCAGGTCATGAAGGCGACGCGGGGCCAGGCGAATGCCGCGATGGCGGGCGATGCTCTGCGGGCGCGCCTTGACGCTGGGCCGGGGGAGTCATGAGCGGCGCGGCGATCGCACTGTGGCTGCTCGGGATCGTCGTCATCGCGGTTGGCTATCGACGTGCCCGGGGCCCGTGGGATCGCTACCAGGCGCTGAAGGCCGAGGACGCGAACATCGCCCGATACGAGGCCTGGCGCGGCGGGGTCCGATCGGAAGGCAAGACCGGGGCCTCGGTTGCGATGGAGATGCTCCGGCGCCAGGTTCGCGACGGCGGGATCATCGTCGGAGTGGGCTTCGTCCTCGTCCTGCTCGGATTTCTGCTGCCCGCCTAGCCGCGCCCTGCCCCGAGGTTCCTGTCAAAAGTCGCGCAGGGCGAACCTTACGAGTGGAAAGGCCGCCGCTACCGGACTGAGCGTGCATGGTCATGCGCGCGCGGTCCGCATACTCAGCCGCATGGCCGCATAGCTGCATGGCAATGCAGAACTTCGCGAACGTGCGCCACAAGAATCGTTCGTAAGGGTCGCATTGCGCACATTTGACAGGATCGAACGGAGCGGCGCCCGGCCGAGCGAGGCGGAACCGTCAGCCGCGAATGCGGCCCAGCTCGATCTGGGTGCAGCGGTCCATGACGACCCCGAGGCCGCCCGCGTGGGCGACCTCCGCAGCTTCCCAGCTCACGATCCCGAGCTGGAGCCACAGGCAGCCGGCGCCGGTTCGAACCGCCTCATGCGCGTGCTCCGGGCAGAACTCCGCGCGCCGGAACACGTCGACGATGTCGAACGGCCCGGTCTCGGCCACGGCGGCATCAAGGGTCGGAAACGCCCGGATGCCGTTGACCATGGGTTCGTTCGGATGGACCGGCACGCAGTCGTAGCCGGCGCGCATGAGCGTCCGCATGACCCCGTTCGAGGCGCGGTAGGGCTTGGAGGAGGCGCCGATAACTGCGATCCGCCGAGCTCGTCGCAGGACGTCCAGCATCGCCGCGTCGTCGAGGACCGGCACTGGCCCGCCGCCTTCCTCGAGATCGAGGAATGCGCGCGCCTGGGCCTTCTCCTCGGGCGTCGTCAGCCCCGGGACTCCTTGTCATACGGCACGCCGTCGGCCGCCGGCGGGATCGCCCGGCCGACGACGCCGGCGAGGATGATGATCGTCAGCACGTACGGGATCGCGCCGAAGAGCTGCGGCGGGACAGTCGCGACCCACTCGCCGAGCGGACCCCCCGGCGCCGAGCTCGGAATTCGCGAGATCAACTGCAGGGTGAGGGCCGTCCCGAACAGGAGCGCGCCGCCCAATGCGCCGATCGGCGTCCAGCGCCCGAAGATCAAGGCCGCGAGCCCGATGAAGCCCTTGCCTCCGGTGAGCCCGTCCTCGAACGAGTTCGAAAGCTCCAGCGTCAGGAATGCGCCAGCGAGGCCGGCGAAGACGCCACCGAGGATGACATTTGTGTAGCGGGTCCGATAGACGTCGATGCCAACGGTGTCGGCAGCCTTTGGATGCTCGCCGACCGCGCGCGTCCGGAGCCCCCAGCGTGATCGCCATAGCAGGACGTGGAGGAGGCCGACGAACACGAAGAGGCTGATCGCGATCGGGCCCTGGTTGAAGACCGCGTTGATCAACCAGCCGACCAGGGGGATGTCCGCGATCTGATCGGGAACCTGGATCTTCGGCAGGGTGCGCGTGCCTTGGAGCCCCGAGGTCGAGACGAGGAGCTGGTTGAAGAACGCCGTCCCGCCCAGCGCGAGGATGTTGATCACGGTGCCGCTGATGATCTGATCCGCCTTCACCGTGATCGACAGCCAGGCGTGCAACGCCGAGAGGAGCATGGCCGCGAAGATTCCGAAGAACACCGCGGCGAAGGCCGCCCACGGCGAGCCGAGGACCGGGTCGAGATAGGCACCCGCCAGGAAGGCCACGAAGGCCGCGGTGAGCATCATGCCTTCGATGCCGATGTTCACGACGCCGGACCGTTCGCACAGCAGGCCACAGAGGGCGCCAAATCCGATCGGCACCGCGTACTGGACAAAGATGTAGGCCTGCGGCGGCGCTTTCTGGATCAGCCACGTCGAAAGGTCGCCGATCCACGGGATCTGGAGATACGAGGACCCGACGAGGACCACGACCGCCACGACGCCGATGACGCCCCAGCGCGAGCGGAGGATCCGGCGGACCCAGGCGAGACGTTCCGGCGTCGCGACTGTCATCGCCCGCTCACGCCGCTGCCGCGGCCGGGGCCGCCGTCTTGCGCCGCCGGAGCCCCGGCAGCAGGCGCCGCAGCACGACCTCGGCCGCTACGAACAGGATGATCAGGGCCTGGATGATGACGATGATGTCGGCCGGCATGTCGGCCGCCCGGGCCATCGTGCCCGCGCCCGCACGCAGGGCGGCGAACAGGAGCGCCGACCCAACGACCCCGATGGGGTGAGCGCGTGCGAGCAGCGCGACGGCGATCGCATCGAAGCCGTAGTTCGTCAGGAACTCGGCCGGATAGCCCTTGACGACGCCGAGAAGCTCCGCCGCGCCGCCGAGACCGGCAAGTCCGCCGGCGATGCTCATCGTGAGGACGGCGATGAAGGCGGTCCGAATGCCCGCGTACTTGGCTGCGAAGGCGTTGATGCCCACCGTTCGAATCTCGAAGCCGAGCGTCGTCCGGAACAGGAGGAACCAGATCGCGAAGACCGTGCCGAGCGCAACCAGGTAGCCGAGGTGCGCCTTCGTATCTGGAATCATGATCGGAAGCTGGGCATCCGGAAGCGCCTCGCGCGTCCGTGGCAGGCTCGCGCTCGGATCCCGGAACATCGACTGCGAGCTTGCGAGCCAGTTCAGGATCAAGTACGCGACGTAGTTGAGCATGATCGTCACGACGACCTCGTGGGCGCCGCGCCAGGCCTTGAGCAGGCCCGGGATGAAGCCCCACGCGGCCCCGCCGAGCATTCCGGCAGCCAACGCCAGGACGACATGCAGCGGTCCTGTGAGGATCGGCGTGGAGCCCACGACCGCGGCCACGAACGCCCCGACGAGGAACTGGCCCTGGGCGCCGATGTTGAACAGGCCGGCGCGGAACCCGAACGCGACGGACAGCCCGGCGAGGGTCAGCGGCGTAGCGACATTGAGGGTGTTGCCGAGCGCCTTGAGGTCGAGGAGCCCGCCCTCCTTGCACGTCCAGGCGTCCTTCGCGAAACCCTTCGCGCAAAGGAACGAGCCATCGAGCATGGCGCGATACGCCTCGAGGGGCAGCCCGGGCAGGAAGCCGCGTCCCTGAAGCAGCGCCGCGACGATGATCAGGACGCCGCCGAGGACGACGCCGAGGACGATCGCAAGGATCGTCGTCGCGATCTGCTGGCGCCGGCCGCCCGAGCCCAGCAGGGTCATCGGGTCGAGGTTCATGCCGGTGGGGGCGGCGCTGCCCTCGGCGGTCATGCCGAAGCTCCTGGTGGGTTCGTGGGTGCGCTGCCGGTCGGTGGGATGAGGATCTCGCCGTGGGCCACCGCCGCGGCGACGCGCGGGCTCGTCGTGCCAGTCGCCATCAGCAGGCCGATCTTCTCCTTCTCGGCCGTCGCGGCATCGACCATCGCGACGATCCGGCCGCGGAACATGACCGCGATCCGGTCGGACAGCTCGAGGACCTCGTCCAGCTCGGCGGACACGAGCAGCACCGCGGTGCCGCTGTCGCGCTTCGCGACGATCTGGCGGTGGATGAACTCGATCGAGCCGACATCAAGGCCGCGCGTCGGCTGATCGGCGATGAGGAGGATGATCGGGCGGCTGAACTCGCGGGCGATGATGACCTTCTGCTGGTTGCCACCCGAGAGCGTTCCCGCCGGCACTTTCGACGACGGCGTGCGAACGTCGAACTGCGGGATGAGCTCGGCCGCCCGCGCTTCGATCGCCTTCTCGTCTAGGACGCCAAAGTGCGAGAACGGCGGGCTGTGGTAGTCCGTCAGGACGAGGTTGTCCTCGATCGGGTAGGGCAGGACCAGCCCGAACCGCTGCCGGTCGCCGGGGATGTACGCGAGGCCGCGGGCCGCCATCTCACGGGGCCGGTCCTCCGTGACGTCGACGCCGCCGAGCGTGACGTGGCCGCTCTTGACCTTGCGCAGTCCGGTCAGCGCCTCGACGAGCTCGGCCTGGCCGTTTCCGGCGACGCCGGCGATGCCCAGGATCTCGCCTTTGCGGACCTCGAACGAACAGTTCTCGACGACGACCGAGCCGCGATCGTCGGCGACCACGAGTTCGCGGATATCGAGTGAGACCTCACCGGGCTTCGCGGGCTCTTTGTCGACTACGAGCGAGACGTCGCGGCCGACCATCATCGCCGCGAGGTCCTCCTCGGTTGCCGTCTTCGGGTCCGCCTGCCCGACGACCTTGCCGCGCCGGATGACCGTGATCCGGTCCGCGATGTCGAGGACCTCGTAGAGCTTGTGGCTGATGAAGACGATGCTCGTGCCCTCGGCGGCGAGCCTCTTCAGCACGGCGAAGATCTCGACCGTTTCCTGGGGCGTCAGCACGGCGGTCGGCTCGTCGAGGATGAGCACCTTCGCACCGCGATACAGGGCCTTCAGGATCTCGATCCGCTGCTGCAGGCCGACCGAGAGCTCGCCGACCACGGCGTCCGGATTGACCGAGAAGCCGAGGACCCGTGCCAGCTCGCGGATCCGGCCATTGGCGATCTCTGTGTGGAGCAGGATCGGGTTCGCCATCGTCTCGTTGCCGAGGACGACGTTCTCGGCGACGGTGAACACCGGCACGAGCATGAAGTGCTGGTGGACCATGCCGATGCCGCGGGCAATCGCGTCGGACGGCCCGGCAATCTGGACGGCCTGGCCGTTGATGAGGATCTCGCCCTCGTCCGGCGCGAGGAGCCCGTAGAGCACGTTCATGAGCGTGCTCTTGCCGGCGCCGTTCTCGCCGAGGAGGGCGTGGATCTCGCCGGGCTTGACCTGGAGGTCGATGTGGTCGTTGGCGAGGACGCCCGGGAACCGCTTCGTGATGCCGCGCATCTCGAGCGCGGGCGCCTGCACGGGTTCGAGCGCTGGAGCGGACCCTGCCTCGACGTCGGTCACGACGACCTCTGCAGCCTCAGGTTATGAAGAACGGCGAGGCCCGGAGGACCTCGCCGTTCAGTACTGGGTCGCTTAGCGATCCGACCTACTTGGCGTCGATGACGACGTCAGGGACGATCGAACCGTCGGCAAGGCCGGCGAATGTCGTCGCGAGCAGGTCCTTGACCGCCTGCGGGACGTCGGCGTCCTTGTCGTGGAACGGCGCCAGGCCGATCCCGTTGGTCTGGGCGTTGTCGGTATGGAAGCCAGCCGCCCAGGTGTCGCCGGCGATGCGGAACAGCGAGTCGTGGACCGCGCCCTTGACGTTCTTGGTCGCGCTCGAGAGGAGGCACGGCTGAACTTCCGGGTAGGTCTCGTACTGATCGGTGTCGACACCGATGGCGAGCACGTCGGCCGCGCAGGCGGCATCGAGTGCGCCGTTACCGGTGAGGCCGCCAGCGGCGAAGATCACGTCCGCGCCGTTGTCGATCATCGTCTGCCCCGCTGCGTTGCCCTGCGGCTTGTCAACGAACGATGTCGTGTAGACGAAGTCGCAGGTGATATCGGACTTGGTGTCCTTTGCGGCGTCGCAGTACGCCTCGACGAACCTCTCGACCGGCGGGACGACAACGAGGCCACCAACGACGCCGATGTGGCCCGAGGTGCTCATCGACGCGGCGAGGACGCCAGCCAGGTAGCCGGCCTGATCCTCGGCGAAGAACAGCGATTCGCCGTTGGTCGACCACGCTTCGTCGTGGCCGGTGCTGGGCACGCCGTCGACGCTCAGGAACTTGATGTCCGGATTGGCCTTTGAGGCATCGCCGAGGGCGTCGCCCATCAGGAAGCCGACGCCGATGACGACGTCAAATCCGTCGTCCACGAACGATGCGATGTTCGTGGCGTAGTCGGACGCGCTCTGGGTCTCGATGTAGTCGGTTTCGAAGCATGTCGGCGCCTCGTTGGCAGCGGCTTCCATGCCTTCGTACGCGGACTGGTTGAAGCCCTTGTCGTTGATCCGGCCGACGTCCGTGACGAGGCCCACCTTGAGAGCCGTATCACAGGTCAACGCCGACGGCTCGACCGACGCTTCGGCCGACGGCTCGGTCGACGCGGCGGCTGACGGCTCGGTCGACGGGGCCGTGCTGGTGCCACCGCCACACGCCGCGGCCACGAGGGCCAGGACGGCGAGCAGCGACAGCAGCGCTGAGCGGGTGCGCATGTGTCCTCCTCTGTAATCGCCGTCCACGCTCGGAGCCCCTGGTGCTGCACGACGCGGATCGACGAGTGTGCGTCTCTCGGGACGCCCATCGGCGCGCATCCTACCGGCGGTCGACGGGTCGATCAACGGGCAAGCGCCCATTCGATCCCTCCGGCCACCCGCGGCTGGCGCGTTGTCGAAGGATAGAGCACCGGTGTGAACGGCGGAGAGTCAAGCGGCGATACTCTCGCGATGCGACCCCGCCTGACGCTCGTCCTGGGTGCGCTCGTCGCATCGTGCATGCCGGCCGGCTCGATCGGACCGTCGGGATCGCCCGGGCCATCGTCGGCCGGTGTGCTCCGGTACGTTGCTCTCGGCGACTCCTACACGATCGGGACGTCAGTACGCGAGGCCGAGCGCTGGCCGGATCAGCTCGTCGCCGCGCTCCACGGGACTTCACCAGCGCTCGCGCTCGTCGGCAATCCGGCAGTGAACGGCTACACGACCCGCGATGTGATTGCCGACGAGCTGCCGCAGCTCGACGGGCTACGGCCCGAATTCGCGACGCTCCTCATCGGCGTCAACGACGTCATCCAGGGCGTCAGCGAGGACGAGTACCGCCGCAACCTCGGCCAGATCTTCGATGCCCTGATCAGTCACGCAGGCGAGAATCGGATCGTTGGCGTCACGACGCCGGACTACACGGTCACGCCCGCGGGCGCCGACTACGGCGACCCAACGTCCGTCTCGGCGGCCATCCAGCGCTATAACGCGATCTTCACCGACGCTGCAGCCGCCCGCGGCATCGCCGTCGTCGACATCTACGACCTGTCGCTCCTGGCGGCCGACGACCGGAGCCTCGTCGCGGGCGACGGCCTCCATCCGAGCGGCGCTCAGTACGCGCTCTGGGTCGAGCGGATCGCGCCGGTCGTGGAGGAGATGCTCCGCCGCTGATTGCGCCGGCGGCCGGCCGCGTCGGGCGGGCTTGGCGCCTACCATTTCGCCCCGTGACCCTCGCGTCGAACGACTTCGTCCACCTCCACACGCACTCCGAATTCAGCCTTCTCGACGGCCTCGCACGGATCACCGACCTCGTCGACGCGGCGGCGACACAGGGCTTCGACTCGCTCGCGATCACGGACCACGGCGCGCTCTACGGCGCCGTCGCCTTCTACCAGGCCTGCCGGACGAAGGCGATCAAGCCGATCATCGGTGTCGAGACCTACGTTGCCCGGCGGGCGATGAGCGACCGCGAGGGCAAGGCCGACGCGCAGCCGTTCCACCTCATCCTCCTCGCCGAGAACCTCGTCGGCTATCGCAACCTGACGCGGCTCGTGACCGACGCCCACGTCGACGGCTACTACTACAAGCCGCGGATCGATCGCGAGCACCTCGCGCGCCACAGCGAGGGCCTCATCGGGCTGTCGGCCTGCCTGAACGGCGAGATCTCGCGCGCGCTCGAAGTCGACGACTGGGACCTCGGCCGGAACCTCGCCGGGGAGTACGGCGAGATCTTCGGCAAGGACCGTTTTTTCCTCGAGCTCCAGGACCACGGCCTGCCCGAGCAGCGCCGCCTCAACGAGCAGTTGCTGCGGCTCGCGCCCGAGACCGGCCTCCCGCTCGTCGTCACGAACGACCTCCACTACGTCCATCGCGAGCAGGCTCCGGCGCACGACGTCCTGCTCTGCGTGGGCACGGCGACGAACCTCGATACGCCCGGCCGCCTGAAGTTCGAAACGGATGACTTCTTCCTGAAGTCGGCCGCCGAGATGGCGGCGCGCTTCCCGGACCAGCACGACGCGCTTCTCGCGAGTCGCCGGATTGCCGAGATGTGCAACGTCGAGCTGCCGCTTGGCCAGCTCCGGATCCCGCACTTCCCGGTGCCCGACGGCGAGACGACGGCCTCGTGGCTGACGAAGGAGTGCCAGCGCGGGCTCGAGCAGCGCTACGGAACCGTGACCGCCGAGCTCCAGGCGCGCCTGGACTACGAGCTCGGCGTGATCACGAAGATGGACTACGCGGGCTACTTCCTGATCGTCGCGGACTTCATCCGGTTCGCCCGGGAGCAGGGCATCCAGACGACCTGCCGCGGCTCGGCCCCCGGTTCCATCGTCACGTACACGCTCGGCATCACGCCGGTCGACCCGATCGCCTGGCAGCTGCCGTTCGAGCGGTTCCTCAACCCGGATCGGGTGACGATGCCGGACATCGACGTCGACTTCGAGGATGGCCGGCGTGAGGAGGTCATCGCCTACGTCACGCGGAAGTACGGCCAGGACCACGTCGCCCAGATCATCACGTTCGGCACGATGCTCGCTCGGGCCGCGATCCGCGACGTTGGCCGCGTCCTCGGTCATACGTACGGCGACGTCGATCGGGTCGCGAAGGCCGTCCCGAACCAGCTCGGGATCAAGCTCGAAGAAGCGCTCGAGATCAGCCCGCAGCTGCGCGAGCAATACGAGAGCGAGCCTGGCGTCAAGCGGATGATCGACTTCGCCCGGCAGCTCGAGGGCGTCGCCCGGAACGCCTCGACGCATGCCGCCGGCGTCGTCATCAGCCGCGAGCCGCTGACGGAGCTCATGCCGCTCCAGAAGGCGACGAACTCGGACTCGTTGATGACGCAGTACGAGATGCACGCGATCGAGGCGCTCGGCCTCCTGAAGTTCGACTTCCTCGGGCTCTCGAACCTGACGATCCTGCGCCACGCGGTCGACATGGTTCGCGCCCAGCGCGGCATCGAGATCGACCTGGACCGGCTGCCGCTCGAGGACGCGAAGACGTTCGAGCTCCTGTCGTCGGGCGAGACCACGGGCGTCTTCCAGCTCGAGTCCGCGGGCATGCGGCGCTACATCCGGGACCTCCGCCCGACGAGCGTCCACGACCTCGCGGCGATGGTCGCGCTCTACCGGCCGGGGCCGATGGAGAACATTCCCGCGTACATCCGGCGGAAGCACGGCCAGGAGCCGGTGACGTACCTCCATCCGCTGCTGGAGCCGTTCCTCGAGCGGACGTACGGCATCTTCGTCTACCAGGAAGACATCATGGCCGCCGCGATCGCCCTTGGCGGCTTCAGCGGCCCCGAGGCGGACACGCTGGGCTACGCGATCCGGAAGAAGAAGTCCTCGTTGCTGCGGTCCATGCGCGAGAAGTTCGTCACGCAGGCGGCGGAGCGCGGCGTCGCGGCGAACGTCATCGACGCCGTGTTCGCGGCCTTCCAGCCGTTCGAGCGCTATGGCTTCAACAAGGCCCATGCCACGTGCTACGGGCTGATCGCCTACCAGACGGGCTACCTGAAGGCGAACTACCCGGTCGAATACATGACCAGCGTCCTGACGGCCTTCCGGGACAGCGAGGATCGCGTCGCCGCGGCGATCGCCGAGTGCCGCCGTCTCGGGATCGAGGTCCGGCCGCCGGACATCCACGCGAGCGAGCTCGAGTTCACCGTTGAAGGCGAGGCGATCCGCTACGGGCTGCTCGCGGTGAAGAACGTCGGCCAGGGCGCGATCGAGTCGCTCATCGCCGCCCGCCAGGCCGACGGTCCGTTCATCTCGCTCGCCGACCTGTGTTCGCGGATCGATCTGCGGCTCGCGAACCGCAAGGTCCTCGAGTCGCTGGCGAAGGCGGGCGCGATGCGGGCGTTCGGTCATGCGGCCCAGGTCCTCGCCGGCCTCGAGATGGCGATGGAGAGCGGCCAGATCGCGCAGCACGATCGCGCGAGCGGCCAGACCTCGCTGTTCGAGCTCGCGTCGGCGGACGGGCCGTCGTTCGAGCGGCCGCTGCCGGACGTGCCCGAGGCACCGTCACGCGAACGGCTGCGCTGGGAGAAGGAGCTCCTCGGCCTGTACCTGTCCGAGCACCCGATGGGCGAGGTGGCCGGCCAGGTCGGCGACTACGTCACGGCCTACTCGGGCGACCTCAAGGACGAGTCACTCGACGGGCAGCGGATCGTCGTTGGCGGGATCGTCGTCGGGTCGCGGACGGTCGTGACGCGAACGCGTTCCCAGATGGCGGTGGTCACGCTCGAGGACCTTCAGGGCTCGCTCGAGGTGGTCGTCTTCCCGCGATTGTTCGAACAGACCGGTTCGACCTGGCAGGACGGCGCCATCCTGCTGGTCGCGGGACGCGTCGATCATCGCGGCGACGATGTCTCGCTCCTGGCCGACCTCGTGTTCACGTGGGAGGACGCGGTCGGGAAGGGGCCGGAGGCGTTCGGACGCGAGGTCGCGATGGGGGAGCGGGGAGCCCGCCGCCGTCCCGTGCCTGGCGATGCGCCAGGCGGGGGCTGGGCAAACGGCAACGGCAGCAACGGCGGATACGGCAACGCCTCGAGCCGCCAACCCGTGGCCGTTGGCCCTGGGCCGCAGGCTCCGGGGAGCGGCGGCGTCCGGCCCGGGGTCCCGATCGTGTCGCCGCTGCGCGCCGGAGCGACGGTGACGGCCACCGCCACGCTGCCCGCGATCGCCCCCGCAGAACCGATCTCGACCCATGCCGATGCCGGTGCGGACGCCCTCGACGACGCGGCCGATGAGCCGGCGCTTCCGGACGAGGCCCGCGCCCGCGCCGCTGCCGAGGCCGCGGCGCCGACCCAGCCGCTCGCGACGAACGGCGCCGGCCGCGTGCTCCATGTCCGATTCGGTGGCGCCTCGGCAGACCGGCTGGTCCTCGCGATGGAGACGATCCGCGTGCTCGTCCGCGAACGACCGGGCGAGACGAAGGTCGTCGTCCACGTCCCGGCGCCCGGGGGCGCGGCCTTGCCGATGGAGCTCAAGCAGCCCGTCGCCTACGATGCCGAGCTCCTGGCCGAGGTCCAGCGCCGGCTCGGCGATGGGCTCGTCGACCTGACACTGCTGTGAGGGTGGCCGCGGGCGGTCGGCGGGCTGTCCGGCGGTCGACAGCCGGAGTGTCGCGCAGGCGACACCGATGCCGTGGAGGGCCCTAGTAGCCTCTCTTTGGGCGCCTGTCGCCGATGCCAACGGTCCGTTCCCCCGGCGGTCGCGGCCTGCGTCAGGCGCCCACAGCGAACTCCCCGTCCGGAGTTTGCAACCCCCGAAAGGCCCTGCGGGTCGTTCGGGTTGCCCGGCGCGCGGCGGCGCGGCGCGTGGGAATGGTGCCGGAGGTGGGACTCGAACCCACAAGAGGTTGCCCTCAGCGGTGTTTGAGACCGCCGCGTATACCGTTCCGCCACTCCGGCCCGATCACGAATCCTAGCGCGGGGAACCGCCGAATCCGCAGCGGCGTCTGCGGCGGGACCGATGCTAGACTCGCCCAGCCTGCGTATCGCCGTCCGGAGGACACCCCCGATCGAGGAGGACCTTCGCTCGACGACGGTCCCCGACGACCCCGTCCAGCGCCGCGACCTGATCCTGCTCGAGCGCGCTCGCGGGGGCGACCTCGACGCTTTCAACGATCTCGTCGTCGTCTACCAGGACGCCCTGTTCGCCCTCGTCGTCCGGATGGTGCCGGACCGCGACCAGGCCTCGGACGCGGTCCAGGAGGCGTTCTTCTCGGCATATCGGAACCTCGAGGGCTTTCGCGGCGGGAGCGTCCGCTCGTGGCTGAGCCGGATCGCGATCAACGCCGCGATGGACGCCCAGCGGTTGAAGAAGCGGCGTCCGGCGGACCCGTACCCCGAGCTCGAGGACGAGACATGGCAGCCGCCCGCGGGCGCCGACGCGGACCCGGTGACAACCGCGCTGACGGTCGAACGCCACCGCACGCTCAACCACGCGCTGACCCAGATCACCACCGACCAGCGGACAGCCATCGTCCTGTTTGACGTCGAGGGCTACGACTACGCGGAGATCGCCCAGATGACGGGTGTCTCGCTCGGGACGGTCAAGTCACGAATCCATCGCGGCCGGCTGGCGTTGCGTGACCTGCTCGAAGATCGCATGGACCTGTTTCGTGGCTGACCGGGCATCCGCGGCGCACGAGCGCCACGATGCCGAGCTCGTGCCCGGATGCCGCGACTGCGGCGCGCTCGCGCCTGACCTGGCGGCGATCTCGCTCGCATTGACGTCGCTGCGCGGCGGCAGCCAGACCGGCCATCGGGACTTCCGAATCACGGCGCAGGACGCCCAGCGGCTTCGTCGCGGACGGGGCATCCGGGCCTGGCTGCGGCCGGTCTCCGGTCCCCGATTTGCCTTCGCTCGACCGCTCGGCGGAACGCTGTCCGTCCTTGCCCTCATCGGGCTCGTGGCATCCAGCCTGCCGAGTGGTTTCGCGGCCGGCGGTGCGCTCCAGGTCACGGGCGCGGAGAGCGCCCCAGGCCGCGAGCAGCTGACCGACCCGCCACGCGCGAACGCCAGCCCATCTGCCGACGCCGCGTTCGACAGCCTGAGAGGCTCGCCAAAGGCCGGCCAGTCGGACGCGGCCATGGTCACGTCGCCGGAGCTGAGCACGGCACCGAGCCAGGCAGCGAGCCAGGCAACGGCGCCCGTCCCGAGCGGGCCGGTCGGCCCCACCGCGAAGACCGGCGTGTTCGTTGCGTCGCTGGTCCTGCTGCCGATCGGGCTCCTGCTCGTCGTCGGACGCGGGCTCGCACGGCGCTTGATCGGCGCGGGCCGGGAACCATGAACGGATGCCCGGCGTCCAACCCGTGAGATGACGTTCCAGGCCGAATCCGCCCACGACCGCCACGATCCGATGTTGATCGCGGCGCACGCCGCGCAGGACCTCGGGCCCGCCGAGGTTGAGCGTGTCGAGCAGTGGCTTCGTGAGTGTCGCGACTGTGCCGCGCTCCACGCGGACGTCTCATCGATCTCCATTGCGCTCGCCGGCCTTCCGAAGACCGCGAACGCGCCGCGCGACTTCCGCCTCAGCCCGGCCCAGGCCGCACGACTCCGTGGCGGACCATGGTGGCGCCGGCTGGGCCGGACGATCACGGCTCCGCGCGGCATCGGACGCCCGCTCGCGACCGCGTTCACGACGCTCGGGCTCGTCGGGCTTCTGATCGGCAACATCCCAACGGGCTTCCTGCTGTCCGCGGGTGGGGCCGCGAGCCCCGAGCGGGCGGTGGTCGACACGGGCGCTCCGCGGGGGACGCCGCCGGACGCGCACGTGCCGGGGCCTGCGCCGACACCGCGGGACACGCTGTCGGCCTATGGACCGGCCGAGGGCAGCGGAGACGGCAAAACGAACTACGTCTCAGGTTCGGGCGCGTCGCCGAGCGTCATGAAGGACGACGACCTCTCGACCACCGGTGCTCCACGGGCCGAGGGCCCGGCTCCGACGGACGCCGCCGCACCACTGGCCGCAGGCGGGCCCACCGCCGGCCGCGACGCGACGCCCGCCACGTCGCCGGTGACCGTGCTGGCCATCGCGTTCCTCGCGGTCGGCCTCGGGCTGTTCGCCATTCGACGCCTCCGAGGCCGCCTCGCCTGATCGCCCGGTCCGGCAACATGCCGGGCCTGGACGACCGCCTCGGTACACTGAACGCACGGCAGCCCTGGTCCCGGGCCGCCACTCTCCGAGGCCTGCCATGGAACGCCTGATGCTGATCGACGGCTTCGGGCTCGTGTACCGCGGCTACTACGCGCTGCCGCCGCTGACGACGTCAAAGGGCGACCTTGTCAATGGCGTCTTTGGCTTCTGCAGCATCGTCCTGCGCGGAATCGCCGACCTGAAGCCGGACTACGTCGCCGTCGCCTTCGATCTCCCCGGACCAACGTTCCGGCACGAGCAGTTCGCCGAGTACAAGGCGACCCGGACGCGCATGCCGGATGACCTCGCGGCGCAGTTCCCGAAGGTCCGCGAGGTCGTCAAGGCGCTGCGGATCCCGGTCTACGAGGCGAAGGGCTTCGAAGCCGATGACGTGATCGGCACGATCACGAAGGACACCGACGCGCGCGGGCTCGAGACGACGATCGTGAGCGTCGACCTCGACATGCTCCAGCTCGTGACCGACCAGACCCGGCTGATGACGACGCGTTCGGGCGTCGAGAACACGATCATGTACGACCCCGCGCGGATCTGGGAGCGGTTCGGGCTGCGGCCGGACCAGATGATCGACTACAAGGCCCTCAAGGGCGATCCGACCGACAACATCCCGGGCGTTCCCGGAGTGGGGGAGAAGACCGCCGCGAAGGTCATCGCCGAGTACGGCGACCTCGACTCGCTTTACGCCCGAATCGACGAGGTGAAACCCGAGAAGCTCCGCGAAAAGCTGCGCGAACATCGCGAGCAGGTGTTCGAGGGTCGTGAGCTGTCGCGGATCGTGCGCGACCTCCCGATCACGCTCGACCTCGACGCCGCCCGCCTCTCCGACTACGACCGCGACACCGTCGTCCGGCTGTTCCGCGAGTACGAGTTCCGAACGCTGATCGAGCGGCTGCCGGCGATCTCGGGCGAGACCGCGATCGAACGGGTCGAATCGCTCCGTGCGGTCGTGGCGACCGGCGGCGTGCCGGCGGCGCGGGTCGGGACGGATCGTCCTGACGGCTGGGGCCCAGGACGTCCGATCCGGGCCGGATCGCTGGGTGGTGACGGCCTCCAGCTGTCGTTGGACTTCGACGTCGTCGGCGGCGCACGGGCCGGGACCCGGCCGCTCGGCGCACCGGCCGCATCGGGCGACGGCGCCGCGACGTTCGAAGACCTGCCCACCGCGCTCGCGGCGACGATCGCCGATCCGTATCGCATCGAGGTCCACGCCGACGACGCGATCGACCTGCTGGAGCCGTGGCTCAGCTCGCAGGAGAGCGTCGGCGCGGCGCTTGTCGCCGACGACCCCCGGCCGCGCAAGGGCACGCCGCTCGCGCTGGCGCTCGCGGGCGGCGACGGTCGCGTCGTGGCCGCCGAGGGGCCCGAGGATGCCGTCCGCCTTCGGCGCCTCGTGGAGCGGCTCGGCATCCCGGTGGTCGGCCACGAGGTCAAGCCGCTGCTCGTCGCCCGCATGGCCGATGACCCGGCAGCGCCGGCGACCGACGTCGCGTTCGATACCCAGATCGCCGCCTACCTCCTGAATGCCGCGCTCCGGAGTCAGTCGATCGCCGACGTCGTCGCGGAGCGGCTGGATCAGGTCCTGCCGGATGTGAAGACGCTCGTGCCGGCCCATCGCGCCGGGATCGATGCGCTTTCTGCCCTCGCGGTGCGGCCGTCGCTGGAACGCGACCTTGCCGACCAGCGGCTGAGCCGCCTCTGGGACGAGATCGAGCGGCCGCTGATCGCCGTGCTGGCCCGGATGGAAGCGGTGGGGATCGCGCTCGACCTGGACGCGCTCGCCGCGCTCGATCGCGAGTTCGCCACGGAGATCGCCCGCCTCGAATCCGAGGTCTATGGCGCTGTTGGGCACCAGTTCACGATCGGCTCGCCAAAGCAGCTCGGCGACATCCTGTTCGAGGAGCTGAAGCTGCCGAAGGGCCGCCGGACGAAGACCGGCTACTCAACCGACGCGGCGGTGCTCGAGGAGCTCGTCGAGGTCCATCCGGTCATCCGGCCGGTCCTCGACTGGCGGATCTACACGAAGCTGCGCTCCACGTACGTCGAGGCGCTGCCGGGCCTCATGGCTGACGACGGCCGGCTCCACACGACGTTCCACCAGGCCGTCGCGGCGACCGGTCGCCTGTCGTCGTCCGACCCGAACCTCCAGAACATCCCAATCCGGACCGAGCTCGGCCGCCGGATTCGCCGGGCGTTCGTGGCCGGCGGCCCGGATGTCGTACTGCTGGCCGCCGATTACTCGCAGATCGAGCTCCGGATCATCGCCCACGTCTCGGGCGACGAGCACCTCAAGGAGGCGTTCGAGCGGGGCGCGGACATCCACCGCGAAACTGCCGCGCGCGTGCTGCGGAAGCCGCCCGAGGATGTGACGAGCGATGAGCGCTCGATGGCCAAGATGGTCAACTTCGGGCTCGCCTACGGGATGAGCGACTTCGGCCTGTCGTCGCGTGCCGGGATCAGCCGTCAGGAGGCCCAGGAGTTCATCAACAGCTACTTCGCCGCGTACTCCGGGATCAGCTACTACATGCTCCACATCAAGGAGACGGCGCGCCGCGACGGGGCCGTCGAGACGCTCCTCGGCCGGCGTCGCCAGATTCCCGAGCTCCACGCCTCGAATCCCGCGCTGCGCGGGGCCGGCGAACGGATGGCCATCAACATGCCGATCCAGGGCACCGCGGCCGACATCGTGAAGATCGCGATGATCCGACTCGCGGCCCGGCTCGCCGAAACGGGCTCACGCGCCCGCCCGCTCCTGCAGGTCCACGACGAGCTGCTGCTCGAAGTGCCGCGGTCCGAGGTCGAGGCGCTCGTGCCCCTCGTTCGCGAGACGATGGAGGGCGCCCTGCCGCTGTCGGTGCCGCTGACCGTCGACATCAAGGTCGGCGACGACTGGGAGTCGATGACGGTCGTTCGTCGTGAAGGCGCGGCCGCCGCCCCTGCCCGCGCCTGAGGCTCGTCGATGCCGGAGCTGCCCGAGGTCGAGACTGTCGCGCGCGATCTGCGCCCGCGCGTCGTTGGCGCGCGGATCGCCGGCACACGGACGAACTGGCTGAAGACGCTACGTTCGGGCGATCCCGCGGCGTTCGGGGCAGCCGTCATCGGTCGCGAGATCGTCGGCACGACGCGCCGCGCCAAGCTCGTCGTCCTCGAGCTCGACGACGGCCAGGCGATCACGATCCACCTGAAGATGACCGGCCAGCTCTTCGTCGTCCCGGCCGAGACGCCGGAAGACGCGTATGTCCGCGCCGTCGTGTCGTTCGACGACGGGCGCGAGCTCCGTTTCCGCGACATCCGGAAGTTCGGCCGGATCGGGATTGCGTCGCGCGACGGAGTCTCTGGCGATCTCATCGGTGAGCTTGGCGGCCCCAAGACGTTCCGCGGCTTTGGTCCCGAGCCGCTCGATCCGGCGTTCACGCTCTCGACGTTCCGTCGCCGGATTCGCGGCCGCCGTGGCCGCCTGAAGAGCCTCCTGCTGGACCAGGCGTTCATCGCCGGGGTGGGGAACATCTACGCCGACGAGGCCCTGTGGGCCGCGAAGCTCCATCCGCTGCGCACGGCGCAGACCCTTCGCCCGGCCGACGAGCGGCACCTCTACAGCCATCTGCGACGGCTCCTCGAGGAGGCGGTCGAGCGGCGCGGCAGCTCGATCGACGACTACACCGCGCCCGACGGAGACGGGTCGATGCAGGAGCATCTCGCGGTGTACGGACGGACGGGCGAGCCATGCGAGCGCTGCGGCCGTCCGATTCGGCGCTTCTTCCTCGGCGGGCGGGGCACCCACTTCTGCTCATGGTGCCAGCGACTGACGCCCGCCGATCGTCCAGCGGCAGCCGCGTTGCTGAAGACCGTGACGCCCCGCATCGGCGTTTCATCGAAGCCCGGCGCGAGTGCCGCCCGGGCTCGGCGGACCGCGGCGACACGCCAGGCGGCGGGAACCCGCCGCGCCGCGGCGCGAACGGCATCGGGAAGCTGATCGATGTCGCTCATCCGTCTGGCCGGGGTGACTCGCGAGGTCGGCGACTTCGTCATCCTCGAGGATGTCGACGCCGCGATCGCCGTGGGCGATCGCATCGGCCTCGTCGGTCCGAACGGCGCCGGCAAGACGACGCTGCTACGGATCCTTGCCCGAACCGACGAGCCGGATCGTGGCGAGGTCGTCTGGCGGCGCAACCTGCGGCTCGGGCTCCTGGCGCAGGAGACGCACCTCGATGAGGGCTTTGTCTCCGCGCCAGACCTGCAGACGGCCGTCCGACGGGGTGCGAGCCACCTCGACGCGATCGCGGCGGAGCTCGCCGTCCTCGAAGCGAGCGGCCGGGCGACGGACGCGGCCTACGCCGACCTCCAGCATCGCTTCGAGGCGCTCGGCGGCTACAGCCTGGACCAGCGGGTCGAGGCGACGCTCTCGGGCCTGGGCTTCACGCGCGCCGACGCACAACGATCGCCGCGGACGCTCTCGGGCGGCGAGCAGACCCGTGCCGCGCTCGCGCGCCTCGTCGTTGCCGATCCGGAGCTGCTCCTCCTCGACGAGCCAACGAACCATCTCGATCTCGACGCGCTCGAGTGGCTGGAGCTCCACCTGCGGCGCCGGAACGGGGCGCTCGTCGTCGCGTCGCACGATCGCGCGTTCCTCGACGCCGTCGCGTCGCGGATCTGGGAGCTGCGGGACCGCCGCCTGACCCCATTCCGAGGCAACTACAGCGCCTACCACCGGCAGCGCGAGGAGCGTGACGTTCGGGCCGATCTCGAGGCCGAGAACGTCGTCGCCGCGATCGCGCGCGAGAAGGAGCTCGTCCAGCGCTACCGGAGCCACCGCAAGTTCGCCAAGATGCACGAGCACGAGGCCCGCCTCGAACGCCTCGAGGCAACTCAGCCGGAGAAGCGTCGCAGCGGCCGCCGGCTCCGGCTTCCCGGCGAGGCGCTCCTTGGCGGTGCTCCCAGCCGGTCCGGCGAGTCTGTCGTCCGGCTCGACAGCCTTGTCGTGGGCTACCTGCCCGGCCGCGGCGCGCGCACGCCGGACGGAGCACCCGCGACGCACGCCTCAACCGTCGCCCGCGTGCCCTTCCTGACCGCGAGCCGCGGCGAGCGGATCGGGATCGTTGGCCCGAACGGCGCCGGCAAGACGACGCTCCTGCGCACGATCGCCGGGGAGCTGCCCCCGCTGGACGGCTCGCTGACGTTCGGCAAGGACGTCAGGCTGGGCCACCTCGCCCAGCTTCGAGGCGCGGCCCTGCCGGGCGCGACCGTCATCGACGCGCTCCTCGCCGCCGCACCGGTGACCCCGGGCGAGGCCCGCACGTACCTCGCCCGCTTCCTGTTCCGCGGCGACGACGTCCTGCGCGAGGTGCGGCTGCTCTCCGGCGGCGAGCGGTCGCGCCTCGAGCTCGCCCTGCTGGGCGTGACATCGTCGAACCTGCTGCTGCTCGACGAGCCGACGAACCATCTCGACATCGTCGCCCGCGAGGCGATCGAGGCGTACCTCACGACCACGCCGTCGACGATCCTCGTCGTGTCCCACGACCGGCGGTTCCTCGAGACCGTCTGCGAGCGCCTCTGGGTCGTCGCGGACGGCCTGGCCGTGCCGTTCGACGGCGGCTACCGCGCCTGGCGCGAGGCCATCGCCGGGGGCTGGACCGCCGCGGGTGCCGCGGAGCAGGAGGCGCGGCGGCTGCATGGTGGCGGCCGAGACCGCAGCGCCTCAGTCACCTCGGCGCCGGCCCGCGCGCCGGCCCCCCCGCCGGCGCCAGCCGCCGCCACGCGGTCCTCCGGGTCGGCTCGGACGGCCGGCGCGGCGCGCGGCGCGCGCCTTTCCAAGGATGCGTATCGCCGCCAGAAGACGGTGGTCGACGGCGAGCTGACGCGCCTCGGGCTCCGCAAGAGCCACCTCGAGCTGGCGATGACGGACCCGGCCGTCCAGTCAAACTTCGTCGAGCTGCGCCGCGTCACGAGCGAGCTCGCGGATGTCGAGGTCGCGCTCGCCGCGGCCGAGGACGCCTGGCTGACCCTCGAGGAGCGCGCGCCATGACGATCAGGATCGGCCTGACGGGCCCGATTGCGTGCGGCAAGTCGACGGTCGCGCGACACCTCCGTGACGCCGGTGCCAGCGTCGTCGACGCCGACGAGCTGGCGCGCGACGTCGTGGAGCCGGGTGAGCCCGGCTTCGACGCGGTCGTTGAGGCATTCGGACCGGACGTCGTCGATGCCAACGGCGGGCTCGATCGGCGGGCCCTCGCGGCGATCGTCTTCCGCGATCCCGACGAGCTTCGCCGGCTCGAGGCGATCGTCCATCCCGCGGTCCGCGTGCGAGTCACTGCCGCGGTCACCGCTGCTGAGGCCGCCGCCGCGCCGGCGGTCGTCGTTGAAGCCATCAAGCTCGTCGAGGGCGGCTATGCGGCGCTCTGCGACGAGGTCTGGCTCGTCGACTGCAGCCCGCCCGCGCAGCGCGAGCGCCTCGGACGCCGAGGACTGTCAGCGGCCGACGCAACGGCTCGCCTGGCGACCCAGGCCGGGCTTGCGGATCGGCTTCGGCCGTCGGCGACGCGGGTCATCGAGACGAGCGGCGACATCACTCAAACGAGACGGCTGGTCCTCGCCGCCTACGCGGACGCGCTCGCAGCCGCACGAACCTGACGAACAAGCGACCACCCGGCCCGCTGGACGGGCCGGGTGGTCAGGGAGGCGCGCCGGGTCAGCGGCGCGGCGGGCAGGCGGCGCGATCTACGGGGCAGGTGATGACGAGGGCGATGGCGAGGGCTCAAGCGGTGGCAGCGTCACGACGACCCCACCACTCGAGGGATAGGTCTCCGGGATCGGCAGCCCGTAGCGGGTGATGAAGAGGTTCGTCGTCGAGCCGAGCTTCGACGCATCGACCTCGCGGACGTCCTGCTCCGGTCGGAGGGCCATGCTGAACGTCACGTTGCCGGCCGAGGCCAGGTGGACCATCTCCTCGGCGACGGGCAGGGTCACCTTGATGATGTAGAAGCTCCCGGTTCGGGCGAGGATGACCATGTCCTGGAACGCGATCTTCGTCGACTTGTCCGTGTAGTACTTGCCCTGGTTGAGCAGGGACTGGGGGACGTTGACCGTGGCGGTCACGAAGATGTCGACCGTCATCCCGGCCTGGATGAGGCCGCCGACCGCGGCCGGGTCGGCCACCGAGATGGAGACGGCCCGCCACGCAGGTGAGTCCGGCGCCACGGTCTCTTCCGGTCCGAGAATCGAGAAGCCGGACCCGGACGTGGACGATGCGAACATGTTGATCGTCACCATCTGGCCCTGGAGGACCGTGACCGCGAGGATCTTGCCGACGGCCTCTTCGGTCGTCTTGACGATGCCGCGCTCGTTCGTCGCATCGAGCGGGATGCTGCGGATCTCCACGTCATCGGGCTCGATCGGCTTTCGTGCCGGGATGTCCCGCTTGGCGACGACGACATCGACCTTCTGGAGCGGGCCCTGGCCGGCCTGCTGCTGCGCCTGCTGGATGAGGTAGAACGCCGCCCCGCCGGCGGCGAGGGCGAGGATGACGCCGAGCACGATGACGAACTTGCTTCGTCGCCCGGTGTCCTTGTATTCCATTTCCATGGGTTCGCCGTGCCTCCCGAGTGTGCTGCTGGCCTGCCCGCCGGCCTAGTTCCAGGGCATCAGCCGCGCCGTCTGACCGCGACGCAGCAGTGGATCGTTCATGTCCGCGACCATCGGCGTGATGGCGTACGCCGCGATCGTGTTGCTGTCGGCCTGCACGACTCGCATGACGGCGAAGCCGGTGATGTCGATGTACTCCTGGTTACCACCGGATGAAGAGGTCGCGAGGTCGACGGTGATCGGCAGGAGGTGGGTGACCCGGCGTCCGGTCGCGTCGCCGTTCAACCCGGTTGCCCTGACGACGAAGGTGTATTGGCCCGGCGCGGCCGTGCCGACATCGATCGTCAGGACGCTCGGCGTGCCGCTCGTCGCCGGGTTGATGTTGCTGGGCGAGAACGTCACGGCCCCGAGGCCCGTCGGCAGGGTCTGCCCCGGCAGGGCCTCCAGCGACAGGTTCACGCCTGTGCCGCCGAACGACGGGCCGCTCCGCTTGAGCGTGAGGTTGTACGTCACGGTGCCGCCGAGGGCGACGAACTTCTCCGACGCGTCGACCGCGATGCTGAAGTCGCGGCTGACCGTGCCGACCTTCACCGCGAACGGCAGGTACTTGATGCTCAGGTACGGCGAACCCGCCTCGCCCCGCAGCCAGAGGCTGTAGATCCCGTCCGGAGCGCCGCTCGTCGTGACGTTGGTCATGTCGACCGTCTGGCCCGAGCCGAGCGAGGGCGTTACGGGGTTCGGCGTGTAGGTGATCGGAGTGGCGCCGCCAAGGAGGGTTCCGGTGACCATCGGGTTGAACGGATCGCCGCTGTCGGCCACAGTCGTCAGGTCGACCGTGCCACTGAACGACTGATTCCGGCCAACCTTGAACGAGCCGGCGTTCGCGACCGTGCCGGTGGTCGGCAGGCTGATCGTGCTTGGTGCGGCCATGCTGAAGTCCGGGATCTGGAGCGTCACGCCCGGGTAGACCGCGACGAGGATCAGGTCGCCGGGGATGAACCTGGTGTTGAACGCGTCGATCCCGGTGCCGGTCGAGTTGCCGTTCAGGATGGCGACCTGGTCGTTCGGATCGGGCGGGCTGATCGCTGGCGGGAACATCGGTCCCGGGTAGCCACCGGCGAGGAGCCACTGCGCCTCGAGGTCCTTGAGGACCGAGGCGGTGTCGCCCGGGTTGACGCCGTTGTAGTAGAGCTGCGACGTCGTATTCGCGAAGTTCCGGATGTCGAGCGCGACATAGCCGCGAAAGTCCGCGCCGTTGTCGGGCACCGCGCCGTCGCCCATGATCGCGACGATCGGGCCGTGGTTCGTTCGATCGTTGTCGGGGTTGAGGGCGTCGAACGCCGCGCCGGCCGTCGGGTCGACGCGCAGCGTGTCGTCGGTATCCGTACCCAGGCAGGCCGTGTCGGCGGTCGCAAAGTAGTCCGTGAACGCGCGGTCATCATCGACGCACGGGTAGACGCCGCTGCCCGAACCGGGCGCGTTGACGAAGTGCCGGACGGCGATCGGCAGGATGTCGCCGTCGAGCTTGACCCGTGCTCGTGCGCTCACCTGGGCGTTGACGAGGCCAATGAAGCGGCCGAACGTGTAGTCGATCTCGTTGCGAACGGCGACCCGGATGTCACCGCCCGTGATCACGATGCCGTCGAGCAGGTACAGCACGTCGCCGGCGTGGCCGCTCTCGTAGATGGGCGTCGCGGAGGGCAGGGCGGGAGCACGGCCGTTCGGATCGGTGAGGTAGTTGCGCGTGAGGATGTCCCGCGCGATCGTCTCGGCCGTGGCGTAGCTGTCGCCGCGGATGATCGAGTTGGCCGCAGCCAGGGCGGCGGAGTCAGCGGAGTTCTGGAGGAATCGCCGCTCGCTGTAGAAGCGCCCGATATCGAAGGCCAGCCCGGCCGCCGCGAGGAGGCCGGTGATCGCCAGCGCGAAGATGACGATGACCTGGCCGCGCTCGCCTGCGGCGCGGACATGCGGCCGGGGCGCCATCAGTTGACGACCATCGTGACTTCGCCCGTGAGCAAGAGGCGACCGCCGCTGTCGCGCGGCAGCAGGATCGAGATGAACGGGATGATCAGGTCCTGGTGGTAGCGGGCCCGGACCATGATTTCCTGACCGGTCCGGGGATCGGACTCCGCGACGGTGCCAGGGAGCGTGTACGAGACCGTCAGGTCGCCGGTCGTGAACGTGGTGCCGCTCTGGCTCCAGCTCGTGCTCGTGGTGATCTGGGGCGCGGTCTTCGAGAGCAGGTTGAGCGACGAGAGGAGCGTCGTTCGCATCAGCTCGTTTCGGACCGCGTCGTTCGCGGCCTTCGAGAGCGTTCGGTCGTAGACGTAGATCGTGCCCTCGCGCGCCGCCTCACGGGCCGCGTTCGTGAGCGTCACGTACGAGTTGAAGATGAAGCCAAACTGGATGATCCCGAGCAGGATGAGGAGCAGCGGCGTCAGGACGAGCGCGAACTCGACGAGGCTCTGACCGCGTTCGGCCGAACCCGTGCGTCCCGCTCGTCGCAGCCGTGTCTGTCGAGATCGGTTTCCGGATCGCATCAAGGCGCGATCGACCTCCGCTGCAACGTGTGCACGAAGTCTCCGATCGGCCGATCACGGCGGGTATGACCGGGACGTACCCCAATCAACGGGCAGAGGGACCACTCCGGAATCGCCATTCGGCTGTTCGAAACCGAACGGCTGTTCGAGTGCCGCCGAATCCGTTATCCTCGCGACGTGCCCGATTTCAAGCTCGTGGCCCCGTTCGAGGCGACCGGCGACCAGCCCGCCGCGATCGACAAGCTCGCCGACGGGGTCGCTCGCGGGCTGCGCCACCAGACCCTGCTCGGCGTCACCGGCTCGGGCAAGACGTACTCGATCTCGAAGGTCATCGAGAAGGCGAACCGGCCGACGCTCGTCCTGAGCCACAACAAGACGCTGGCCGCGCAGCTGTACGCGGAATTCCGCGATTTCTTTCCCGAGAACGCAGTCGAGTACTTCGTCAGCTACTTCGATTACTACCAGCCCGAGGCCTATCTGCCGCGCTCGGACACGTACATCGAGAAGGATTCATCGCGCAACGACGAGATCGACCGGCTGCGCCACGCGGCCACCCACGCGCTGTTCGAGCGGCGCGACGTGATCGTCGTCGCGTCGGTGAGCTGCATCTACGGCATCGGCGCCCCGGTGGACTACGGGGCGACCGTCCTGCGGCTTCGAGCGGGCGGGCACTACCGTCGAGATGCGGTCCTGCGCCACCTCGTCGACCTGCAGTACCAGCGCAACGACGCCGCGCTCGGCCGGGCGAAGTTCCGGGTGCGTGGCGACACGCTCGAGTTCCAGCCGGCTTCGGAGGAGCGCCTCGTCCGCGTCGAGTTCTTCGGTGACGAGGTTGAACGGATCACGGAGCTCGACCCGCTCACCGGCGAGCTCCTGGCGGAGCGCGAAGAGGCGAACGTCTACCCGGCCTCGCACTACGTCACGCCGGCCGACAAGCTCAAAGCCGCGGTCGTCGACATCGAGGCCGAGATGGAGGTCCGGGTCGGGGAGCTCGAGGCCGAGGGCCGTGCCCTCGAGGGCGCCCGACTTCGTCAGCGGACGACCTTCGATCTCGAGATGCTCCGGGAGCTTGGCTACTGCTCGGGCGTGGAGAACTACTCGCGCCACCTCTCGCGACGCGCCGCCGGGAGCCGACCGTGGACGCTGCTCGACTACTTCCCGCCGGACTGGCTGCTGGTCGTCGATGAGTCGCACATGACGATCCCGCAGGTCGTCGGCATGTACAAGAACGATCGGACGCGCAAGGAGATCCTCGTTGACTTCGGCTTCCGGCTGCCGTCGGCGCTCGACAACCGGCCGCTGACGTTCGAGGAGTTCGAGAGTTCGGTCGGGCAGGCGATCTACCTGTCCGCGACCCCCGGACCGTACGAGCTGGAGCGTTCGGAGCGCGTCGTCGAGCAGCTGATCCGGCCCACCGGGATCGTCGATCCGGAGATCAGCGTCCGGCCGACGGAAGGCCAGATCGACGACCTCATCGAGTCCATTCGCGCCCGCGTCGAGCGCGGCGAGCGGGCGATCGTCACGACGCTGACGAAGCGGATGGCCGAAGACCTCACGGATTACCTCCGCGAGCTCGGCGTCAAGGTCCAGTACCTCCATTCCGAGGTCGACACGCTCGAGCGCGTCGCGATCCTGCGCGACCTGCGGCTTGGCGTCTTCGATGTCGTTGTCGGCATCAACCTCCTGCGCGAGGGCATCGACCTGCCGGAGGTGACGCTCGTCGCGATCCTCGATGCCGACAAGGAGGGCTTCCTGCGAAGCGCCTGGTCGCTGATCCAGATGATCGGCCGGGCGGCCCGCAACATCGGCGGCGAGGTCGTGATGTACGCCGACACGATGACCGACTCGATGAAGGCCGCGATCGGCGAGACGGACCGCAGACGGGCGGCCCAGGCGAAGTACAACGCCGAGCACGGCATCGAACCGACGACGATCATCAAGGGCATCCGCGACCTCAACGACCAGCTCCGCTCCGTCGCCGAGTCGACGGTCGTGTACTCATCCGAGCGCGAGGCGCGCGATGCGCGCCTCCTCCAGCTGGACGCAAAGAAGGTCGAGAAGCTTGTTGCCCAGATGGAGACCGAGATGAAGGCCGCAGCCCGCGAGCTCGAGTTCGAGCGGGCGGCCGCGCTGCGCGACGAGATCCAACAGATCCGGCTGCGCGTCCTCGACGAGGACCAATCCGCGATCATCGCCCGGGCCGCCGAGCAGGCGGGGTCCGCGCGCCCGAAGTCATCAGGCAGCCGCGGTCGCGACCGCGCCGAGGAGGTCTCGGCATTCGAGGTGACCTCCGTGACCGTCCTCCCGGCTGGGGTTGAGCCCGGCGGCACGTCTGGCGGCCAGAACGGCCTCGGCCAGGACGGCCCAGATGGCCAGGACGGCCAGGATGGCCCGAGCCAGGGGACCGCCTCCGACTGGCTGCCCGGCATCCGCGACGAGCACGACGACGACGGCGGCTGGCAGGCGCGCTGGCTCGACCGGCCAACGTGGGACCAGGCCGTGACCCCGAACATCAAGCGCCGCACCGGCGCCCGTCCGGCCCGCCGCCGGCGCTAGCAGAGCCGGGCCGGCTCAGCTCGCCGAATGCCGGGCCGGCGGCCAATGTGCTGCCGTGGCACCACTGCGACCAGATCGGCCGACGCAATCGTCAGACGAAGGCGAGATGTGCCGCGAGAGCACTGACAGGACGCGAAACGAGGGCCTTCGGCCGCTCGAAGCCGGAAACGCGTCCCAGTGGTGCAGGTCCAGCACGCGGCAGGTGAGTGGCAGCAAATCGGCCGCCTTCACAGTGGCGAGATGAGCACAGTCCAACGCGTCCTCTCACGTGGCACTCGGCGGAGCGAACGCATCCTCCAGGCCATCGCCGATGAGTTCCTCGACCGTAGGCTGGCCGCCGGCTTGAGTCAGGCCGCGATCGCTACGGCGTGCGGGATCTCGCGTTCGGTCTACAGCCGGCTCGAGACCGCGAAGCGACGAAACCTCTCGATCGAAGAGGCCGCAAAGGTTGCGAGCGTTCTCGGCCTTGACCTCAGCGTCCGCCTCTACCCCGGTGGTGAACCGCTTCGAGATGCCGCCCAACACGCGAAGCTGACGCGCATCGTCGCCGCGGTCAGGCCGCCGCTGGCCGTTCGACTCGAGGTCCCGCTGCCAGCATCCCTAGATCGGGCCGAGCAGCGAAGCTGGGACGCGGTGCTCTTCGGACGGCATGCGCGGACCGCGATCGAAGTCGAGATGCGAATCCGAGACGCGCAGGCGCTCGAGCGTCGGATCGCCCTGAAACGTCGCGACGATCCAACAGACGCCTTCTTGCTGATCGTCGCCGACACGCGAAGCAATCGACGTGTCTTTGCCGCGAGCCCAGGCTTGTTCGCAGACCTTCCTCGCCTGCGATTTCGACATGTGATCGCCGCTCTGACTGCCGGTGAGCATCCTCCGACGGGGCTGATCCTCGCCTGAACACCTGTTCTGTTTGACGCGGTTCCGGTAGACTTGGCGGCGTGCCCCAGGACCAGATCGTCGTGCGCGGCGCACGCGAGCACAACCTCAAGAATGTCACGGTGTCGTTCCCGCGGGACAGGCTCGTCGTCATCACCGGGCTGTCCGGCAGCGGCAAGTCCAGCCTCGCCTTCGACACGATCTATGCCGAAGGCCAGCGCCGCTACGTCGAGAGCCTGAGCGCCTACGCGCGCCAGTTCCTCGGCCAGATGGAGAAGCCGGACGTCGACCAGATCGACGGCCTCTCCCCGGCGATCTCGATCGACCAGAAGGGCGCCAGCCGGAACCCAAGGTCAACCGTCGGGACCGTCACCGAGATCTACGACCACCTGCGGCTGCTGTTCTCGCGCATCGGCCATCCGCACTGCCCGAACGGCCACGAGATCGCGCGCCAGACGGTCCAGCAGATCGTCGACCAGGTCGTCGCCCTCCCGGAGGGGACGCGACTCCTCGTCCTCGGCCCCCTGATCAAGGACCGCAAGACCGAAGGCGATCGGGTGTTCGAAGGGGCCCGAAAGCAGGGCTTCGTCCGCGTCCGCGTGGATGGCGCGATGGTCGATCTGGCCGAAGCACCCACCCTGGACAAGTACAAGCGCCATTCGATCGAGGTCGTCGTGGACCGTTACGTCGTCCGGCGTGCCGAGGCGCCGGCCGAGTGGACACGCGACGAGCTCGGCCGGCCCATCGACCCTGAGACGCAGCGGGCGCTCCCGGATCCGGATGCGTCACGCCTGGCCGACTCGATCGAGACGGCCCTGCGCCTGGGCGAGGGCATCGTCATCGTCGCGCCGGCCACGCCCGACGGCGAGAAACCGGACTTCGAGGAGCGCCGCTACTCCGAGCGGTTCACCTGCCCGTACGACGGCTTCACGATGGACGAGCTCGAACCGCGGAGCTTCTCGTTCAACTCGCCGCACGGTGCCTGCCCGACCTGCACCGGGCTCGGGACGAAGCTCGAGATCGACCCGGACCTCCTCATCCCGGACAAGGCCAAGTCGCTCAAGCAGGGCGCGCTCGTGCCCTGGTCGCGGCTGCCGATGGAGGAGTCCTGGCGCCAGAAGATCATCGAGGCCGTCTGCGAGTCGCACGGCTGGTCCTCGACGAAGCCGGTGGCCGAGCTGCCGAAAGCGGCGATCGACTACCTCCTGTACGCCCCCAAGGACGAGCGGGTCATCGTTCGCTACCGCCACGAACGCGGTGAGAACACCTACTCCGCGACGTTCGAAGGGCTCGTCGTCAACCTCGAGCGGCGCTACCGCGAGACCGAGTCCGAATACATCAAGACCGAGCTCGAGAAGTTCATGGTCGTCAAGCCCTGCCCCACGTGCGGCGGCAAGCGGCTCCGTCCCGAAGCGCTCGCGGTGACGATCGACGGCAGCGACATCTCGTCAGTATCAAAGCTCGCGATCACCGATGCGCTCGCCTGGATCAACAGGCTGCCGGACCTCCTGACCGAGCGCGAGCGGACGATCGCCTACCAGATCCTCAAGGAGATCCGGGCGCGCCTCGGCTTCCTCGTCGACGTCGGGCTGGATTACCTCGCCATCGACCGGACGAGCCAGACGCTGTCCGGCGGCGAGGCCCAGCGGATCCGCCTCGCGACCCAGATCGGGACGACGCTGATGGGCGTCCTCTACATCCTCGACGAGCCGTCCGTCGGCCTCCACCAGCGCGACAACGCGAAGCTCATCGCGACCCTGACGCGGCTGCGCGACCTCGGCAACACGGTGCTCGTCGTCGAGCACGACGAGGAGACGATCCGAACGGCCGACTGGGTCGTCGACATCGGGCCCGGGGCAGGGGAGCATGGTGGCGAGATCATCGCCAACGGCCCGCTCGAGGCGATCCTTGGCGAGAAGCGCTCGATCACCGGCGCGTTCCTGCGAGGCGACCGCGCCGTGCCGATCCCCGAGTCGCGCCGCCCCGGCAACGGCAAGGCGCTCGTCGTGCGTGGCGCCCGGCAGCACAACCTCCAGGACCTCGACGTCACGATCCCGCTCGGGACGTTCACCGCGGTGACCGGCGTCTCGGGCAGCGGCAAGAGCACACTTG
>Ga0075428_100000308_pt1 | contig 48042 bp, 50 predicted proteins | sample RhiMetdeltSRZDD2_FD_75291 | JGI IMG/M metagenome (GOLD analysis project Ga0075428, IMG submission 75291) | Populus rhizosphere microbial communities from Tennessee, USA - Rhizosphere MetaG P. deltoides SRZDD2 | ecosystem: Host-associated > Plants > Roots > Rhizosphere > Soil | place: USA... | reverse complement strand
GCGAGATCACGCCCATGCAGCTTGCGGGGATCATCGGCGTCCTGATCGCCTTCGGGCTCCTGATTGCTGGCGGTTACGCCCTGCACTGGCGCTGGACGGGCTTCCAGGGCAACACCCTCTGGGACTGGCTGCAGCTCCTCCTTGCTCCGGTCCTGTTCGGGTTGCTGGTCGTGCCGGCCGCCGTCAGCTGGGTCTCCGAGGAGATCAAGGAGCACGAGGAGAAGCACGAGGAGAAAGTGCTGGAGCGAGAGGAAGGGCGGGAGGCGGAGCCCGGACCGCCGGATGACGTCCGCGGCCTCCGCTCGCCGCCGGCCGTGCAGTAACAGCGACCGCTTGCCTCCGTCGGCGCGGCTCCGTATCATCGGCAGCAGTCGTGTCCAGATAGCACACGCCATCGGATAACGAGCCGGCTGGCCGCCGGTTCGTCGGCGTGTGCGACCGCGACGATTCTCTCGATGCTTTCCCCGCCCGTCGCGGGCGCTCCCTTTACGCGGGGTAGGAGCCATGGAGCGACGGACGTTCATCACCAGCAGTTCCAATCCGAGACTCAAGACCATCCGCCGGTTACGGCGTGCACGCCGGCGCGACGACGCGTTCCTGGTCGAGGGCTTTCGCCAGGTCGCCTGCGCGCTCGACGCCCGCGCGCCGGTCCGTGAGCTCTACAGCGCGCCGCAGCTCCACCTCGGATCCTGCGAAGGCGAGCTCGTACGCGAGGCCGAGCGACGGGGAGTCGCCGTCGCCGAGCTGAGCGCCGCGGCATTCGAGTCGATCTCGGGTCACGCGCGTCCCGACGGCATCGCCGCGGTCGTCGACCGCTGGTCCACGAGCCTCGATCTGCTCGTCCTGCCGCCGAGCCCGCTCGCGCTGGTCGCCGAGGCTGTTGAGCGGCCCGGGAATCTCGGTGCGATCGTCCGCAGCGCGTGTGCGGCGGGGGTGGATGCGCTGATCGTGGCGGATGGCTGCACCGACCTCTTCCATCCCGAGACCGTACGCGGCTCGGTCGGAACGCTGTTCAAGCTGCCCGCTGCCACGACGACCACCACGCGCGCGATCGCATGGCTCCGCGCGTGCGAGCTACGGATCGTCGTCGCGACGCCGGACGCGCAGCGGACGTGCTGGGACGTGGACCTCGGCGGCGCGGCCGCCCTCGTCGTCGGCAACGAGCGCCACGGCGTGAGCTCGGCGTGGCTGCAGGCTGCCGACGACGCGGTGGCGATTCCGATGCCCGGCCCGGCGGACAGCCTCAACGTCGCGGTCGCCGCGGGGGTGGTCATGTTCGAGGCGGCGAGGCAGCGCGCCCATACGGAATCCTTACAGCGTTTTTCCTAACACCCCTCGAGGGCAGGCGTCTTTACCGGTGAGAGGGCTCCGAGGACGCGGGGTCTGCAGGAATCGTCCCAGCCCTCTCGGCAGAAGAGCCGCCCGTGCGGGCGGCTCTTTCGCGTTTGGGCGCCCGGTTTTCAGGAAAGAACGAACTCGTGAAAACGAAAGGGGGTCAGGTTTGAGCATCCTCTGGATCGTCTTGATCGTCATCCTCGTGCTCGCACTGCTCGGCTTCTTCTCGCGCGGGTACTGGTAGGTAGGACCGAACATCCCATGGAATAGGCCGCCCGGCCCATTGCCGGGCGGTCTGTCGTTCGCAAAGCTTCTGTCGTGCCCCAGGCCATGCGTCAAGCAGACCTGGCGCCGGTGCTCCCTCGCCTCGGCGGCATGGCCCGTCCGAACGGGGTCGTGATCGTCAGCGAGACGCACTGGGCCTTTGCCGGCGTCGATGGAACGCTGGCGGAAGGCCGCATGCCGAGCTTGCCTCGCTTCGTGCGGCAGACGCCGCTCCTACGGGGCCTGGCGAAACTGGCCCTCGCGTTCGCGCCGATTATGCGCCGCGGCGGTGCGACGCGAGGGCTGGAGCGGCTCGGCCTGCTTGCCGCTCTCCTCCTTCCGTTTGCGCTCGTCCCATTCTCCCAGCGAGTGGCGCTCGCGGTGGGATTCGCCGTGACCGCCGTCCTCTTCTGGCTCCTCTTCCGGGGACGGACGCTCGCGCTGCACGGCGCCGAGCACCGTGCGATCGCCGCCGCCGAGGCTCGAACCCTGGAGGAGACTTGGGAGGGGAAGGCGCGCCCGTCCCGTTTCTCCCTTCGCTGCGGGACGAACTTCGCGGCGCTGGCGGCTCCGATCACGTTCGCGGCCGACCAGATCTGGCCACTGGGCGTCGCACTGTGGACGCCGTTCGCCGTCACCATGCTCTCGCTGGCGCTCACGATGGAGCTGTGGCAGCTCGTCCAGGGCTCGAGCTCGCGAGTGGCCCGTGCGCTTCTACTCCCGGGGCTTGCTCTGCAGCGGGTGACGACGCGCGAGCCTTCGCTCGAGGAAACACGGGTCGCCCTGCGCGCGGTCGACTCGGTTCTCCGCCGGTCGGCTCAAAGCTAGTGCGCCGGCTTGCGCGTGCGGTGATGCTCCAGCGCGCGAAAAGCACCGCCGCGCAAGGACGCAGGGAGCGTTCGTATGCCTTGTCATACGGACGCGACTGAGGACGCCGCTCGGCGCTCCTTTGCAGCCGCTGGAGCGCGCTGAACGCGCAGGTCGGTGCACTACAATCGAGGCATGTCCGAGCTCGGGACGATGCGCGTGAAGAGCGGCCTCGCCGAGATGCTCAAGGGCGGGGTGATCATGGACGTCACCGACGCCGAGCAGGCGCGGATTGCGGAGGACGCCGGCGCATGCGCGGTCATGGCGCTGGAGCGCGTCCCCGCCGACATCCGCCGCGACGGCGGCGTCGCGCGGATGGCCGACCCCGACAAGATCGCCGAGATCCAGGAGGCCGTGACCATCCCCGTCATGGCCAAGGCACGGATCGGGCACTTCGTCGAAGCCCAGATCCTCGAGGCGCTCGAGGTCGACTACATCGACGAGTCCGAAGTGCTGACGCCCGCGGACACGCAGAACCACATCGACAAATGGCAGTTCACCGTCCCCTTCGTCTGCGGGTGCACGAACCTCGGCGAGGCGCTCCGCCGCATCTCGGAAGGCGCCGCGATGATCCGCACCAAGGGTGAGGCCGGCACGGGGGACATCGTCAACGCCGTCACGCACATGCGCGCGGTGTACGGCGGTATCCGCCGGCTGAGGGCGCTCCGCGAGGACGAGCTTTACGCCGAGGCGAAGGAGCTGCGCGCGCCCTACGAGCTGGTCAAGTGGGTCGCCCAGGAGGGGCGGCTGCCGGTCGTGACCTTCACCGCCGGCGGGATCGCGACGCCGGCCGATGCAGCCCTCTGCATGCAGCTGGGCGCCGACGGTGTGTTCGTGGGCTCGGGGATCTTCAAGTCCGGGGATCCCTCGCCGCGGGCGAAGGCCATCGTCGAGGCGACGACGCACTTCCGCGATCCGGAGATCCTTGCGCGCGTCTCCCGCGGCCTCGGCGAGCCGATGTTCGGGCTCCAGGCTGCCGGCATCCCGCCGGAAGAGCTGCTCGAAGCGCGCGGCTGGTAGCACTCCGTCCGGCCGACAATCCACGATTTTCCGGTCTTGGACGTGCTCAAGCCACGCTGGACCGCTGCGTCCTTCCTGATGTACGGCGGCGGTCTGACCGTGCTCGGATCGGCGGTCGGAGCGCTCGTGTACCTGGGCCGTTCGTACAGCGAGGGCCAACTCGTGCTCTGGGCGCTGCTCGTGCTCGGAGTGCTGTACGTCGTCGCGCACGGCTTCAGGATTCGGGGTCGGTGGATCGCGGCCGGCGTCTTCGCCTTCGCGTCCGTGATCGCGTGGGCCGCATTCGTCTACGCGCTCTGGGCCTGGTTCGGATGGCTGCACACGACCTCGTTCACTCACCCGTTCGAAGGGTTCTCGGTGGCGCGGCTCTCCTTCATCCTCCTCGTAATCGCCGCCTGCATCGACGACGGCCGCCGCTTCCGCTTCCCGTTCATCACGGCGATCACGGTGTTCGCCGTCTGGTACTTCGTCACCGACCTGATCTCGGGCGGCGGCAACTGGTCGACCTGGGTGACGCTGGTCGTCGGACTCATCTACCTCGGAGTCGGCGGCGCGACCGACTCGCCGGCGTCCTTCTGGTGGCACCTCGGAGCGGGCGTCCTGATCGGCGGTGCGCTGCTGAATTGGTGGCACCAGTCCGACCTCGACTGGGCGCTCCTCGCGGTGGCGGCTCTCGTCTTCGTGTCCGTCGCCTATGCCGCGAAGCGGTCGAGCTGGGCCGTCCTCGGAGCGGTCGGGCTTTTCCTCTCGGGATACCACTACGCGCGCGAGTGGTCGCAGGGAACGACCTCCCCGCTCGGGATCACCACGAACCCCCGCGAATGGGTGCCGTATGCGGTGTTTGCGTTCGTCGGCTTCCTGCTCGTGGCGCTGGGATTGCGCCAGCGGGGGCGCGAAGCGGGGGAGCCCGAGCGCCCTGAGCTGGACGTCTAGGCGGATACGATTGACCCCGTGAAGATCGGGGTTCTGGCGCTCCAGGGCAACTTCCGCGAGCACATCCAGATGCTCCGGCGGCTCGGTGCGGACGCCGTCGAGATCCGCAAGCCCGAGCAGCTGGAAGGGCTGGACGGGCTGGTCGTGCCCGGCGGGGAATCGACCACGTTCATGCGCTTGATGCGCCTCTACGGGCTGGACGAGGCGCTGCGCCGGTTCCAGGGGCCGATCCTCGGCACCTGCGCCGGCATGATCGTCCTCGACCGGGAGCACCTCGGGCTCGTGGATCTCGCCGTCGATCGCAACGCCTACGGGCGGCAGGTCGCGAGCTTCGAGGCCGACCTCGAGCTCGAGGGCGACGAGCGGCCGCTACGCGGCGTCTTCATCCGCGCGCCGCGTGTGCGCGAGGCCGGACCCGACGTGAAGGTGCTGGCCGCGCTCGACGGTGAGCCCGTGGCCCTGCGCGAAGGGAGAATCTTCGTCGCGGCATTCCACCCGGAGTTGACCGACGACACGCGCATCCACGAGAGGTTTCTGGAGCTCGTGAAGGAGGAGAACCTTGTCGGGTCATAGCAAGTGGTCGTCCATCAAGCACAAGAAGGGTGCCGCCGACGCCAAACGAGGAAAGCTCTTCTCGAAGCTGTCTCGGGCGATCATCGTCGCGGCGCGCGAGGGTGGGCCCGACCCGGACGGAAACCTCGCGCTCCAGAACGCGGTCGAGAAGGCGCGCTCCTACTCGATGCCGAAGGACAACATCGAGCGGGCGATCCAGCGGGGGGCGGGCACAGGCGCCGATGCGGAGACCTTCGAGACCGTTACCTACGAGGGCTACGGGCCGAACGGTGTCGCCGTCTATGTGGAGGCGTTGACCGACAACCGCAACCGCACGGCGGCCGACGTCCGACACGTGTTCTCCAAGCACGACGGCTCGCTCGGCGGCTCCGGCTCGGTTGCCTGGTTGTTCGAGCGCAAGGGCATCGTGCTCGTCCCTGCGGACGGGGTGGACGAGGACGACCTCACGCTTGCTGCCGCCGAGGGCGGGGCGGAGGATGTAGCTGTCGACGGCTCGAGCTTCGAGGTGACCGCCGCGCCCGAAGACCTCTCCCGCGTGCGCGAGGCGATCGAGGCGGCGGGCATGACGGTCGAGGCGGCCCAGCTCACGATGGTTCCGAAGACCACGATCGAGGTCCAGGACGAATCGGCTGCGAAGAAGATCCTGCGCTTGCTGGACGCGCTCGAGGAGTCCGACGACGTCCAGGACGTCTATTCGAACTTCGACATCCCAGAACGGGTTTTGGAGACCGTCGCAACCTAGCCGACGAAAAGCGCTCGGCTGAGCACGCGCTTGCTCTTCGACTTCGCCACCGCGCGGTACGAGCCGCGCGAGGGAACGCGCACCGAGAACTCGCCCTGCTTGTTCGTCCGTACCGTTGCGAAGTCACGCCAGCTCCCTCCGACCTGCTGCTGGACAGAGATCGGAAGGCCTAGGACGGGGTGGTGGAACGCATCCGAGACGGTTCCACGCAGCATCCGCGCGGAATCGGTCAGGAGGATCCGCACCGGCGGGAGGTTGCCGAGCAGCCGGACTCCGGAGAGCGCCCAGAAGGCCTCGCCCCGATTCCAGATCGACGGCAGATCGAGTCCGTTGACCAGGAAGTTGCCCCACTGGCCGGCGGAGTCGCTGGACGGGCTGTTGAGATCGAACCGCACGATCGAGAATGCCTTCGGCGCGACCGGGAGAGCGAGTGCGGCCTCGTAGGCCCCATCGTCGGGCGCGGGGGCATGTGTGATCGCGTAGAAGCCGAGGATCGTCCCCACCGCCTGCTTCCCGACGTAGTGAGGGACCGTGATCGGATCCTTCTTGTCGAGCGGCCAGTCGTGTTGGGGTGCCGAGACGGCGATCGCCTGCGCCGGCCCCGGCCTGGCCTGGAAGTTGACCGACCACGAGATGGAGGCACTCCCACGCTGCTGCCGGTCGCCCGAAGCCCAATAGTCAGGCCCCTTCCAGCTCCCGCGCGTCCCAGCGGCCGACTTACGCGTGTAATCCGGCGGCGACTCGAGCTCGAGCGAGATCCCCGGCGGGAACGCTGAAGTGACGCCGGCCCCGGCGACGCGCACACGCTCGACCGACGTGGCGGCCGCGAGAGGCGGCGCAAGCAGCGCGACGACCGCAGCGAACGCTACGAAGGACCCCTTCGACATCGGCGTTCAAGGTAGCACCGTCTCGCACGAGAGACGGCGGCCAGGCGCCTGCAGGTGTCCTACTGACGTCCGACTCGAGCCATACCTTTCCGTCGTGAAGGTTCTCGGAATCGATCCGGGCACGGCCGCATGCGGGTACGGAATCGTCCACGAAAGCGACGGGCGCCTCAGGGCCGTTGTGCATGGGGCCTGGAGAACTCCTGCCGGCACCCGCCTGGAACTCCGCCTCAGGACGATCTTCGAGGGGGTGCAGGGGCTGGTCGCCGAGCACCGTCCGGACGCCGTCGCCCTCGAGGAGTCGTTCGTCGGCGTCGATGCCCGCACCGCGCTCTCCGTCGGACAGGCCAGAGGCGCCGTACTCGTCGCATGCGCGGTCGCAGGTGTCGAGGCCGCTGAGTACGCGCCGAACCGGATCAAGCAGATGATCTGCGGCTATGGGCACGCGGACAAAGCGCAGGTGCAGAAGATGGTCAGGGCCATGCTCGGCCTCTCCAGGCCGCCGACGCCGAACCACGCCGCCGACGCGCTCGCAGTCGCCATTTGCCACGCGCTTGCGCCCCCACTACTCAGGGCAGTCTCATGATTTCGCGGCTCCGAGGAAAGCCGGTGGCGCGCGGGCCGGACACGCTCGTGCTCGAAGTCGGCGGCGTCGGATATCTCCTCCAGCCGACGCGGCGGGCGGGGCAGAGGGCGCGCGGGAAGGGCGAGGTGGTGATCGAGACCTACCTGCACGTCCGCGAGGACGCCCTCCAGCTGTACGGCTTCGCGGACGCGGACGAGCGCGAGCTCTTCGAGCAACTGCTGTCGGTGTCCGGAGTCGGCCCGAAGGTGGCACTGGCAATCGTCTCGGGCTCGACACCGGAGGAGCTGCGGCGCGCGATCGCGCTCGAGGACACCGCCCGGTTCCAGGCCATCCCGGGCATCGGTAAGAAGACCGCGCAGCGCGTCGTGCTCGAGCTGAAGGAGAAGCTGGGCGACGGCGACGCGCCCGCGGCGCCTGGGACAAAGCCGCACCTGGTCGCGCGCGAGGCGCTGATGGAGCTCGGCTACTCGCTCGTGGAGGCTGACCAGGCACTTGCGGAGATCGATCCGGACCTGCCGACCGAGGAACGCGTCCGGCTCGCCCTGAGGAAGGCGGCGTGAAGGAGCAACTGCTCGCTCCGGTCCTGGAGGACGGCACCGAGGATCTCGTCGAGGTCTCGCTGCGCCCGCCGCGCCTGTCCGAGTTCGTCGGACAGCCGCGCATCAAGGAGCAGTTGGAGATCGCGCTGTCGGCCGCCCGCGCGCGCGGCGAAGCGCTCGACCACGTCCTCCTCGTCGGGCCGCCCGGCCTGGGGAAGACGAGCCTCGCGTACATCGTCCGTCACGAGCTGGGCGTGGGCATACGCTGCGTGGCTGGGCCGGCGCTCGAGCGCAAGGGAGACATGGCAGCGATCCTGACTGCGCTCGAGCAGCGTGACGTCCTCTTCGTGGACGAGATCCACCGTCTGAACCGTGCGGTCGAGGAGATCCTCTACCCCGCGCTGGAGGACTTCCGGCTCGACATCGTCGTCGGCCAAGGACCGGCTGCGCGCACGTTGACGCTGGATCTGCCGAAGTTCACGCTCGTCGGCGCCACCACTCGCACCGGCCTGCTGACGACGCCGCTGCGCGACCGGTTCGGCATGACGTTCAGGCTGGGCTACTACGACCCCGACGAGCTCGGGGCGATCGTGCGGCGTTCGGCCCACATCCTCGACGTCGAGATCGCTGCCGACGCGGCCGCGGAGATCGCGCGCCGCTCCCGCGGAACGCCGCGCATCGCCAACCGCATCCTCCGGCGCGTGCGCGACGTCGCCGAGGTGCGCCACAACGGGACGGTGACACCGGATATCGCGCAGGAGGCCCTCGACCTGCTGGAGATCGACGGCCGCGGTCTGGAGCCGATGGATCGCGAGCTGCTGCGAGCGATCGTCGAGCGCTTCGACGGAGGTCCGGTCGGACTCTCCACGCTCGCGGTGGCGCTCGGGGAGGAGCCGGACACGATCGAGGACGTCTACGAGCCCTACCTGCTCCAGCTCGGGTTCCTCCAGCGGACGCCGAGAGGCCGGATCGTCACGTCCTCCGGCCGGGAGCACCTCGGCGCGTCAGCATCAGCGGAGGACGAAAGTCTCTTCTGACCGGTTAGGACAGGCCGTCTTCGGGGTAAGGGCTTCCAAAAGACACTGGAGATGGCTGCAGTGGGCGAATTCAAGCTTTCCCTCCCGGCACGGAGCGAGAACCTCGGCACGGTCCGACGCGCTCTTTCCGATTTCGCCGCCTCGCTCGGCGTGGATGACGAAACGATCCTCGAGCTTCGCCTCGCGGTGCATGAGGCGTGCTCGAACGTCGTGCGTCATGCCTACAGCGAGGACATCGGCGCCATGAAGGTGGAGGCGCGCCCCGTCGGTGAATCGCTCGTGGTGGTCGTGGAGGACGACGGGCGCGGCTTGTCACAGGCATCGAGCGACCCCGGGGCCGGCCTCGGATTTCGGGTGGCGAGCGCCGTGAGCGACTCCCTGGAGGTGCATCAGAAGCAGGCCGGCACTGAAGTGCGGCTCGCGTTTCCTCTCAGGCACGTCGCCTAGCTCATCGGCGGAACTGCATGTCGTGCCAGGAGGGCACGGGGAGAAGCTCGAGCAGAGCCCGGTCGCCGCGTGGGTCGCGATAGGCGAATTCCGCACAGTCCTCGTCCCAGGCGACCTCGAGGAGCCCTTCCTTCACGCGGTGGTCGAGCCAGGCCCCGCGGAACACGAGCTTCCGCAGCCAGTAGACGAGTGACTCGCCGCGCGCGAGGGAGACGTGCTCCCAGTGCCGCACGAGATAGCGACCGAGCCCGCTGCGCGGATCGGCGATGCGGCCGTCGGAGGCGAGCTCGACGAGGTCGGCAGTCTCGTCCTCGTCCAGGTCGTTGTCCGAGACGAGCCCGAGCGTCACCGCCGCTGCGGTCACGCGCTCCTCGAAGTCGAAGGCGTTGAAAGCGAACCGGTGCCCGAGGAACTCGACGACGTATTCGTCCCCCGAGGAGTAGTCCGCGTGGGTCACTCCAAGAGGATAACTTCACCGTATGCGCCTTTCGCTCATGATCGCCGTCGCGATCGGTTCCCTCGGAGTCGTCGCCATCGCAGCACTCGTGTTCGGGCTCTCGTTCGAACGCGCGGCGCTCCTCGCGCCGGCGATCGTGCTCTGCGTCGGCGCCGCCATCGCGCTCGTGGTCATCTGGACGAAAGCGGCGCTCGAGCCCTGGCGCCGGAGACGGGCACCGTCCGACACGCCTCGTAGCGTGAGTCGTCCGGATGATCTGGACGATCGCACCTTGCGCGCCGGACGACGCAGCTGAGATCAGCGCCGCCCTCGGCGTCAGCAGCCTGACCGCGAGCGTCCTCGTCCGGCGGGGCTATCGCCGCGTGGAGGAGGCACGGGCCTTTCTCGATGGCGCCGATCCCGGACACGATCCGTTCCTGCTCGGGGACATGGAGACGGCCTGCGAGCGCATCCGCGCCGCCGTCGTCGCGAAGAAGCGCATCTGCATCCACGGCGACTACGACGCGGACGGGATCTGCGCGACCGCACTCGCGCTGCTGGTGCTGCGCGAGCTGGGTGCCGAGCCGGACTGGCATTTGCCCAGCCGCTTCGACGAGGGCTACGGCGTCCAGCTCGAGACCGTCCGCCGCCTCGTCGACGAGGGCTACGGGCTCCTCATCACCGTCGACTGCGGCATCACCGCGGTCGAAGCGGTCGAGGAGGCGCAGCGCCTGGGACTCCAAGTCGTCGTGACCGACCACCACCGGCCGGGCGAGCGGCTTCCCGCCTGCCCCGCCGTCACGACCCGGCCCTCGAACTACTCCTTCCCGGAGCTATGCGGTACCGGGGTTGTGCACAAGCTGGGGCAGGCACTGCTCGGGCGCGGTTCGGAGACCCTTCGCTCGCACGCCGACATAGTGGCGCTTGCGACCATCGCGGACGTCGTCCCGCTCGTCGACGAGAACCGGGCGCTTGCGATCGAGGGCCTCCGCCGGCTGGCCGCGACGCAGAAGCCCGGCCTCCGCGCGCTGATGCGGGCAGCGCACGTCGATCCCGCCGCCGTGGACTCGGGAGCGGTCGGCTTCCGGCTCGCTCCACGCATCAACGCCGCCGGCCGGCTGGGCCATCCCGCAGCCGCACTCGAACTGCTCCTGACGGAGGACGCGGATACAGCGCGCGGACTGGCCGACGAGCTGGAGCGGTTGAACCGTGAGCGCCAGGTCGTGGAGGACACGATCGTGCGCTCGGCAGTCGCCCAGGTGGAGGAGTGGCCCGAGGCGAAGCGGCGTAGGCGCGCCTACGTGGTCGCGAACGAGGAGTGGCACGAGGGCGTGATCGGCATCGTCGCCTCGCGGCTCGTCGAGCGCTACCACCGTCCCGTCGTGCTGATCGCCGGCGGGGAACGCGAATGGAAGGGCTCCGGCCGCTCGATTCCCGCTTTCGACCTGCACGGCGGGCTCAGCGCGTGCTCGGGGTTCCTCGAGCGGTTCGGCGGACATCGAGCCGCCGCGGGGCTCACGATCTTCCCAGAGCGGATGGAGGAGTTCGCAGCCGCCTTCGCGCAACATGCCGCATCGAGGCTGTCCGAGGACGACCTGCGCCGCGTGACGCGAATCGATGCCGTCGTGCCGCGCGGCGTCCCGCTCACGCTCGACCTCTCCCAGGAGCTGGCACGGCTCGCCCCCTTCGGCCTCGGCAATCCGAACGTAACGCTCCTCGCGCCCGCCTGCCGACTGGCCGAGCTCGGCGTCGTCGGGGAGGGAAGGCACCTGCGCTTCCGGGTTCGCCGCGAGACCGGCGAGGACGGCGGCCGCGCAATCGCGTTCGGCCGCGGCGCCGAAATCGATCGCCTGCGTCTCGAGGGCCGGTACGACGTCGCCTTTCGCCTGCAGGAGAACCGCTGGAACGGAACGGTGGCCCCGCAGCTCGTCGTCCAGAGCATCTTCGACACGCCCGAGCGCTACCTCGGCCTCTCCGCGCGCTTCACGCGCGACTGGCAGCGGCCGACACCCGATATCGCGGCGGTCCTCGAGGAGCTCGAGGTGGACGCAGGCGTGAAGCGCCACCTGCTCGAGTCGCAGCGCTTCCGGGAGCTGCTCGTGGACGTGCCGCTGCCTCGCGCCGCGTAGAGAGGTTTGGCCCGCCACCGTTCGGGCAGGAACCGGAGATGGAGCGGCGAACGGGAATGCCCATGCTCTTCTGGAGACGAAGAAAGCGGCGGCTGGACAGCCTGGCCGCGCTGCTGATCGAGCTGGAGCAGCTCGCCGAGAACCGCCGTGGCGGCCGCCTCCGGGCGACTCTGCGCTTCTAGGTCTTCTGCCAGACCGAGACGTGCTTGCGACTCTCGCTCGTGAAGGGCTCGCGTCGCCATCCGCTCCAGCGCTCCACGAGTGTCATGCCCGCGATCCGCGCCATCAGGTCGAGCTCTGACGGCCAGACGTAGCGGAACGGCATCGAGACAGTTCGCCAGGTTCCATCCTCGAGCCAGTAGTGGTGTGAGAGCAGCCCCTGCGACGCCACGTCGAACTCGTCGAATCCGAGCCTCGTCGAGGAGATCGTGAAGGGTCGCACGGTCTCACCCGGAGGGAGCCTCCGCAGCTCTGGCACCTCGACCTCGATGACGAAACGGCCGCCCGGATCGAGATGTCCCGAGACGTTCTCGAAGCAGGCGACCTGCGCGTCCTGCGAGGTGAGGTTCGAGATGGTGTTGAACACCAGGTAGGCGAGCGTGAACGTCCCTTCCACGCGACTCGTTGCGAAGTCCCCGATCGTGACCGGGATCGCCACTCCGCCCGGCTTCTCGCGCAGCTGCGCGACCATCGCCTCCGACAAATCGATGCCGCTGACCTGGATGCCGCGTGCGGCCAGCGGCAACGCGATTCGCCCCGTGCCGATGCCGAGCTCGAGCGCGGCGCCGACGCCCGCCAGGCCCGCCAGGAAGTCGACGGCCGGATCGACGGCCTCGGGCGCGAACATGTCCGCGGACGAGTCGTCGTAGCGCGCCGCGACCGACTCGCCGAAATGATCCTCTGGCACGGCTCGACTCTCGCAGAAGAGAGGCCTCAGAGGCCCCGAGTACACTTTTCGTATGGTTGTCGTCGAGTCATCGGAGCGTCACCAGGATCTCGTCGACGAGCTGATCAGGGACGTCGAGTCCTACATCCCTGACGCCGATCGCGAGCTTCTGACCAGGGCATTCGGGTTCGCTGCGCGCGCGCACGAGGGCCAGCAGCGCCGCTCCGGGCAGGAGTTCATCGAGCATCCCTTCGGGGTCGCCAAGATCTGCGCCGAGCTCCATCTGGACGAGGAGGCGGTCGCCGCCGCCCTCCTGCACGACGTCGTCGAGGACACCGACACAACGATCGAGGAGGTGCGCGAGGAGTTCGGCCAGGACATCGCGCATCTCGTCGAGGGCGTCACCAAGCTGACCGGGATCAGCTTCCAGAGCCGCGAGCAGGCGGAGGCCGAAAATTACCGGAAGATGGTCATGGCGATGGCCGACGACCCGCGGGTCATCCTGATCAAGCTCGCGGACCGGCTGCACAACATGCGCACGGCCGAGTACTGGGGCCGCCAGAAACAGATGCAGAAGGCGCGCGAGACGCTCGAGGTGTACGCGCCGCTCGCGCACCGCCTCGGTATCCACACGGTCAAGTGGGAGCTGGAGGATCTCGCCTTCGAGCGGCTCCATCCGCGCAAGTACCAGGAGATCAAGACGATGGTCGCCGAGCGCCGGGCGGAGCGCGAGAAGCGCGTTGAGGAAGCCTCCGAGACGCTGCAGGAGGAACTCGAGAAGGTCGACATCCCGGCCGAGATCTCTGGCCGGGCAAAGCACTTCTATTCCATCTACGAGAAGATGGCCAAGCGCGGCCGCGAGTTCAACGAGATCTACGACCTGACCGCGATGCGCGTGATCGTGCAGCGGGACGGCGAGGAGGGAATTCGCGATTGCTACGGCGCCCTCGGCCTGATTCACTCGCTCTGGAAGCCGATGCCCGGTCGCTTCAAGGACTACATCGCGATGCCGAAGCTGAACCGTTACCGCGCCCTGCACACAACCGTGATCGGGCCGGAGGGGATGCCGCTCGAGATCCAGGTGCGCACGCGGCGGATGCATCTCGAGGCCGAGTACGGCATCGCCGCCCACTGGGTGTACAAGCGCCGGCGCGGCGCGAAGGTCGACGAGGCCTGGGAGGCGTGGGTCAAGCAGGTCATGGACTGGCAGTTGGAGGAGACCGACCCGCTCGAGTTCATGAAGACCTTCCGCAGCGACCTGTTCAGCGACGAGGTCTACGTGTTCACGCCCAAGGGCGACCTCAAGACGCTGCCCGCGGGCTCCACGCCGATCGACTTCGCCTACGCCGTCCACACCGACGTCGGCCACCGCACCGTCGGCTCGAAGGTGAATGGACGGATCGTCCCGCTTCACTACCGCCTCAAGAGCGGGGATTTCGTCGAGATCCTGACCGCCAAGAAGGGCCGCGGCCCGTCGCGCGACTGGATGAAGGTCGCGGCCTCGTCCCGTGCGCGCAACAAGATCCGCCAGTGGTTTTCTCGGGAGACGCGCGGCGAGACCGAGCAGAAGGGCCGGGAGTCGCTCGAGCAGGCGCTGAAGGCGCAGAACCTGCCGTATAGGAAGCTGGCGGGCTCGTCCCTGCTGGCGCAGGTGATCCGGGAGGTCGGTTTCAAGAAGGCCGAGGACTTCTACCTCGCGCTCGGGTCAGGGAAGCTGCCGCCCAGTCAGATCGTCAACAAGGTGCTCCAGCGCCTGAAGACGACGGAGGTGGCCAAGGAGGCGACCGTCCCCAAGGCGCCGAAGGCGCGCGAGACGGTCGCGAGCGACAGCTTCGGCATCACGGTCCAGGGAGTCGAGGACGTGCTCGTTCGCCTGGCGAAGTGCTGCACACCGGTCCCCGGTGACCCGATCGTCGGCTACATCTCGCTCGGCAAGGGGATCACCATCCACCGAGAGGACTGCCCGAACGTGAAAGCCCTGCGCCGCAATCCCGAACGCTTCACCGAGGTGGACTGGGACGGCGACGCGTCCAAGAGCTTCCGCGTGCAGATCGCGGTCGATGCGTGGGATCGCCCGCGCCTGCTCGAGGACGTCGCCCGGACTTTTGCCGAGCACGGGACGAACATCGTCTCGTATGGGGGCGTGGTCGAGGATCAGTTGGCGAAGAACTGGTACACGGCGGAGGTCGGTGACATCAAGGATCTGCGCGGCCTCCTATCCGCGCTTCGCAACATCGAGGCCGTCTTCGACGCGTATCGAGTAACGCCCTCTTGAGCATCAACGAGATCGCCGCGAAAGGCTTCTCGAGCGCGGCGGAGATCTACGAGCGCGGGCGGCCCGGGTACGCGCCCGAGGCGGTCGCGTGGGTGTGCAAACGGCTGGGAATCGGGCCTCGCCGGACCGTCCTCGATCTGGCCGCCGGCACGGGCAAGCTTACGCGCGACCTCGTCCCGACCGGTGCACGCGTGATCGCGATCGAGCCGCTCGACGAGATGCGTGGCGAGCTCGAGCGCGTCGTCCCCGGCGTCGAGACGTTCAAGGGGACGGCCGAGGACATCCCGCTCGAAGACGGAAGTGTCGATGCCGTCGTCTGCGCCCAGGCCTTCCACTGGTTCGACCCGGAGCACGCGCTGCCGGAGATCCGCCGCGTGCTGCGGCCGGGTGGCGGCCTCGCGCTCCTGTACAACAGCCGCGACCTCGAGGACCGCGTGCAGAAGAAGCTCGACGAGATGCTCGATCCTTACCGAGGCACGGTGGAGCGCCACTGGGTACACGCGCACGATGACGTGCTCGTGCACACGCGACTCTTCGGACCAGTCGAGCACCGCAGCTGGCGGAGCGAGCAACCGGTCAGCCTCGACGGCCTGCTCGAAACGGCCGCCTCGCGCAGTTACGTCGCGAGCCTCGACCAGGAGACTCGAATCGAGCTGCTCGGCGTCATTCGCGGGGCGTTCGCGGACGAACCCGAGCCGATCGTCCTGCGCTATGACGTCGACGTCTTCGTTGTCGACCGCGCCTGATCGTCGAGGTCGGTGCCCTCGAAGGCACCCACGATGCTCCTCATCCGCTCCGGGACCGGTCGAGCCCGCCGCTCCTCCAGGTCGACGAGGACGAGCGTTTGGGTGGCGGTCACCATGAGCACGTCGTCCGCGACTCGGTAGGCCGCGAATTCGTAGGTGACGCTCGTCGTCCCGATCCGCGCGAGCCGTACGAAGACCTCGAGCAGGTCGTCGAAGCGAGCCGGCGCGAGGTATTCGACCTTGGACGCGCGCAAGACAAGGTCGTGCTCATGGTCGATGCGCAGGAGCCCCAGGTGCCGGTGGTACTCGACCCGCGCCAGGTCGAAGTAGGGGAGGTAGCGCCCGTAGTAGACGATCCCCTGCGCATCCGTGTCGGAGAAGCCGACGCGGGTCAGCGCGGAGTATTTGAAGGGCGGCTTGCGGTCAGTGGCTCGCCCGAGCTCGAGCGTCACGAGCGCGAACGCTATCCAAGTTGATCCGCCGGTCCCGGTACCAGCGCACGACGCCCCACGCTGCGAGACCGAGGAGCACCGCGCCGAAAAGGGCGAAGGGGATGATGATGTACGAGCCGCTGATCTTGCTCCGGTCGTGCGTCGGGCCGTTCCCCGGCCCCTGCGGCGAGAAGTCGACGACGGACCGGACCTTGGGCGCATGCGCAGGACCGAACGTCACCTTTGGGATGAACGACTCGACCACCCAGCGCCCGTGGTTCCTGACCACCCTCAGGTCGAAGAGGATCGCGCCCAGCTTCTTGCTCGCACGGCGCTCGGGCTGGAGCATGATGCTGGCACCGACCTCATTGCCCTCCACGTAGTCCAGCGTCCACGGGAAGTGGTGCCCGCGCGCCGGGTACGGGTAGGCGGGATCCTCGGCCACGAACTCCTTGCGGCTCAGCCCGGCGCGGAAGGTCGGGGAAACGAGATGATAGGCCGCGCCCGGATTCTCATGGCGAACTGCGTGGAGGACGAACGCATCGACCGTTCGGTTGATCGCACGCCGCTCTGCGGGCGAGAGCTTGGGTGCTGCGAACGCGTTCGACGCGAGCAGGGCCGCGGCCGCGAGCGCGAGGGCGGTGGCGGACAGAAGCCTCATGGGGGGACGGTAGCCAGGTCGGTGATCGATCGTGACGCGAATCGGGGATCAGGCCGATCGGTATCGGCGAACTGAGCCCGTCCTCAGGGTAGCGACACTGCGTTGACGCCGCGCCCGTATGCCCAGGCGGGACGACTGCCTGAAGGTCGTGTTGAAGCCGTAGGGACGAAAGGACTGCTGGTTCAGGCCGTTCGCGAGCGGCGCAGGGGGGCGACCTTCCCGTCCAGCTCCGCGGTCACCTGCTGGCAGATCGCCTTCGCCGCCTCGATGAAGCCGAGGGCGGCGGGTGAACGGCGCCGGTCGCGGTGCCAGAAGAGACCGATCAGCCGCGGCTGCACCGGAATCTGACCGTTCAGCTGGATCATCGTCGTTCGCTGATCGGAGGGATCGACGGCCAGCCGCGGGACGATCGCGATGCCGACGCCGGCTGCCACCAGCGCCTGGACCGTGCCGATGATGTCGGAGCGGAAGACGATGTTCGGCTCGGCTCCCATTGCACGCAGCTCGGCCTCGACGCGCGGAAAGACGCGGCACGTCGTGTGGCCGATCAAGGGCAGTTCGGCGATGTCGCGCAGGCCGATGTCCTTCGCCTGTGCGAGCGGCGAGTCGGACGAGACGAGCAGCACGTACGGATCTCGCATCAACTCCGCCCATTCGAACGGACCCTCGCGAACCGGGAGGTCGGCGAACGAGAGCTCCAGGTCGCCGCTCTCGACGAGGTCGAAGAGCCCGGCGTCGGTGGGGGACTCCTCCGGCAGCACGCGGACGCCGGGCCAGTCGACCGCGTAGCGCTGCAGGAGCTGGGGGAGGATACGGATCCCGACGCTCTGGTAGATACCCAGCCGGAGGGTTCCGGACGATCCCTCGCTCAGCGCGTCCAGGTCGGCTTCTGCCGCCTTCACGCGCGCCAGGATCGCCCGACCGTGCCCGAGCAGCACCTCGCCGGCCTCCGTGAGCTCGACGGCTCCCGCGCCGGGAGAGCGTTCGACCAGCCGACGCCCCACGAGCCGCTCGAGGGACGCGATCTGCTCGCTGATGGCGGACTGGACGTAGCCCAGCCTCGCGGCGGCGCGCCGGAACGAACCCTCCTCGGAGACGGCCTCGAGCGCGGCCAGATGACGGATCTCGATCCCGGAGGAGTGATCGACCTTCATGTTCTCGTGAAGATTAGCGTTCGGCCGCAGCGATCAACTCTCGGAGCCGTTCGGGCGGGAGACCGTGCACCATCCCGCTCCGTCCGGACATGGTCTCGGCGCTGAGCAGTGCGTTGACGATGGCTTCCTCCGTCGCCTCGATCGTGGCGTAGAACAGGGGATCGATCTCGTCGTTCGGGAGGACGTCGAGCGGGCCTTGCTCGGGCGTGCCGTTGCCGGTGGCGAAAGCGAGGGCGAAGTCACCACTCGAGTTCTCGCCCGCGCCGCCCGTTCGAGCGATCCCGAGCGCCGAGCGGTGCGCGAGGCGCTCGCACTGGTGCGGAAGGAGCGGTGCGTCGGTTCCGATGACGACGATGATCGAGCCGTCGGGTGTGTCGCCCTTCTCCTGCGGCAGCGGGATGTCCTCGAGCTGTCGCCCGATCGCCACGCCGTTGACGGCGAGCCGCGATCGGCGTCCGTGGTTCGCCTGGACGAGGACCCCGACCGTGTGGCCGGCGCCGGTCACGCGGGACGCCGTCCCGATCCCGCCCTTGAATCCATGGCAGATCATCCCCGTGCCGCCGCCGACCGCACCCTGCTCGACCGGACCGTCCGCGGCGCGCTGGAGCGCGTCGAAAACATGCTCGCTGCGCACGTGCATGCCCTCGATCTCGTTCAGGAACCCGTCGTAGGTCTCGCCGACGACGGGGAGGTGCCAGCGGCCGCGGTTCGCCGCGTGCTGGGATGCGACGAGCGCGTCTCGGACGACGCCGACCGAGAAGGTATTCGTCAGCCCGACCGGAGTCGTCAGCAGGCCGGACTCGCGGATCCACTCGAGCCCCGTCAGGTCCCCATTGCCGTTCAGGCGGTGCGCGGCGGCGAAGCAAGGCCCACCGTCGGGAGTGGGGAGGACGACCGTGACTCCGGTGCGGACGTCGTCGCCCTCGATCAGCGTCGTGTGTCCGACCTGGACGCCTGTGACGTCCGTGATGGTGTCGTTCGGCCCCGGCTCGAGGTCGCCGATGCGGATGTCGAGATCGCCGGCCCTCACGCGCGGATCTCTGCGAGCACCTCGTCGCGCTTGCGCTCCATCAGCTCCCTCGTACGCGCTTCGAGGTTCAGACGGAGCAGCGGCTCGGTGTTCGAGGGCCGCACGTTCATGTGCCAGTCCTCCGCGTCGACCGAGACCCCATCGAGGTGGGACACGGTTCCCTCCTCCTCGTAGTGCCGTTCGAGCCTCTGCAGCACCTCGTCCACGTCCGCCACCGGGGTGTTCAGCTCTCCCGTGATGAAGTAGCGCTCGCGGAACGGCCGCAGGATCTCGGACAGCCGTCTGCCCTTCTTCGAGACGAGCTCGAGCATGAGGAGGAAGGGGATGGTTCCCGAGTCGGCCTGCGAGAAGTCGCGGAAGTAGTAGTGGCCCGAGACCTCGCCCGCGAAGGCCGCGCCCTCCTTCCGCATCAGATGCTTGATGAAGGCGTGGCCGACGCGGCTCACGACGGGGATGCCGCCGGCGCGCTCGATCGTCTCCGGTACGGCCCAGCTGGCCCGGATGTCGTAGATGATCTTCGCGCCTGGCTCCTTCTCGAGGATGGACTCCGCGAGCAGTGCGGTGGCGAAGTCGCCGGGCACGAACTCGCCCGTGTCGTCGACGAAGAAGCAGCGATCAGCGTCGCCGTCGAACGCAACTCCCAGATCGGCGCGCTCCTCGAGAGTCTTGCCGACGATGAACTCGCGGTTCTCGGGGAGCAGCGGGTTGGGCTCGTGGTTCGGGAAGGTGCCGTCGGGCTCGAAGAAGTAGCGCTTGGCATCGATCGGCAGGCGCTCGAGGACGGGCGGGAGCATGGCTCCGCCCATTCCGTTCGCCGCGTCCATGACGACGCGTAGGGGCTGAATCTGTCCGACATCGACGAACGAGAGGACGCGATCGACGTACGCTGGCCAGATGTCGTAGGGCTCGATACGTCGCTCTGCGTCTTGCCCCGATGACGGAGCGGCTATCGTCAGCGCGCGGTCCCGGATCTCGAGCAGTCCGGACTCGCCTCCGACCGGCAACGCCCCCTCCCGGACGATCTTCATCCCCGTGTACTCCTTGGGGTTGTGCGAGGCGGTGACGGCGATTCCGCCGTCCAGGCCGAGCGAACCGACGGCGAAATAGACCATCTCGGTGCCGACGAGCCCGAGGTCGAGGACCCCGGCGCCACTGTCGGCCACGCCGGACATGACTGCTTGAGACATGGAGGCGGACGAGCTGCGCATGTCCCGTCCGACTGCGACCCGCTTCGGCGCGAACCGATCGGCGAAGGCCCGCCCGATCGCGTAGCCGCCCTCCTCGTCCAGCTCGTCCGGATGAATGCCGCGCACGTCGTAGGCTTTGAAGACCTTGGGGTCGAGCACGGCCCGATCGTACTTGTGCACGCCGCGTGAGGTTTCGGGCTTCCGAGCCGATAAGGGAGCATCGAGCGGAAGGAGTCACCATGAAGAAGATCGCAGCGCTCGTCCTCGCGACGGCCGCCGTCCTGGCGCTGGCGGGGACGGCCGGAGCGAAGGAGATCGGCAGCCTCAAGGTCTGCGGCGCGAACGGCTGCAACACGTTCAGCGACCGCGACCAGCTCAGGGGCTGGGAGGCGAGCGGTGACGGGTCAGGCCAGCCCGTCGCGGCAGCCCAGCGCTACTACACCATCGAGCTCGGCTTCGCCGATCCTGAGGCGAGCGGGAACATCATCCATCAAGAGGGCGCCTATTGGCTCCCGGACAGCGGACTGATGCGGTTCAAGGCCACGACGGATCGCTCGTGGTGGGCGGTGCTTCCGAATCAGAAGACGATGTACGAGAAGGCCGCGGCCGGGATCGAAGCCTTCACGCCGGCGCTCTCGAAGGCGACGGTCAAGGGGAAGGCGGCCGCCGACCCCAGCTCGTACCTGCGCCTGTTCGGGAACTTCCCGTACCGCGCACTCCCGAGGGCCAAGCTGCACCTCATCTCGATCAGGCTGACGGCCGCGTCACCGAGCCCGTGGGTGAGCGGGACCGTCGTCCTGCGGTATGACGCAAAGCGGCGCCTGCTGATCCGCCCCGACGGCTACTACAAGCTGCCGGCGACGCTTGGGAGGCTCGTGATGAGCCGGGCCTCGCTCAACTCGAAGACGAGCTCGGGCGAGGGTGGCGGCACGACCGCGCTGTACGCAGGCCTTGGGGCCGGCGCGGTGGCCGCGCTGGTCGTGCTCGGCCTGGCTCGGCACAAGAAAATGACCTAAAGGAACGTGGAGGACCTCGGTGGCGAACAGCGATTTCGTCGTGAGCAGCGCGACTTCGACGGGCTGTTCCGGGCGCACTACCCGGAGATCGTCCGCTACCTCAGCGTGCGGCTCGGTTCGCGTGAGGAGGCGGCCGATCTCGCCTCCGAGGTCTTCCTCGAGGCATTCCGGCGCGTCCCCCGTCTCCGCTGGCGTGGACGGCCGGTGCTCGCCTGGCTCTACCGGGTGGCCGCGAATATGGCCGCCGACTCGCTGAGGAAACGAGGTCGCGAGGTGTTCTCCCCGGAGCTGATGGAGTCTGCCGCGACCCCTGACCCCACGGAAACCTTCCCGGACCGCGAGGCGCTCGCCCGCGCGCTCGAGAGTCTTCCACCCGATTACCAGTTGGTCGTCCATCTGCGGCTGGTGGAGGGCTACTCGTTTGCGGAGGTCGCCAGGCTGACCGGACGGAGTGTCGGGTCGTGCCAGATGCTGATGCTCCGGTCGGCCCGGCGGCTCCGCGCCAACCTCGAACAGGCAGGTGTGCATGTCCCGGCGTGACGAACAAGCACTCGCGGCGCAGCTCGCGCGCGCGCTGGACGGCCGGGAGCGACCGGAAGGCGACGTCGCAACGCTCGTCACCGTGCTCGAGCGGGCGACCGAGACCGCCCGCATCGAGATCTCCGACGCCGTCGTCGAGCGCGAGCTCGCACGGGTACGTCCACGACTGGAGAAGCCGCGCGCCCGGCGTCCGTCCTCCCGGCTCGCACTCGCGTTCGGCGCGGTCGCGGCCGCGGCGGTCGCGGTCGTCGTCTTCACCTTCGTCCGGGTCCCAGGCACGGACGTCGAGGCCAAGGCACTGTCAGCGCTCGGCGGGCCGGCAAGCATCCTCGAGATCCGGGAGCGGATCGAGTCCGCGACCCCTGGCCTGTTCGCGTCCTCGACGCGCACGGCGTGGCTCGACCAGTCCCGCGGGATCGCTCGGTGGGTTCAGCTCTCGGGCGGCCGTCGCGTGGAAGACGTCCTCGTCGAGCACGGACGGATGCGGCGCTACCTGCCGGGTCAGCATCTCGTCATCGTCGGCTCGACCTGCCGCGCGTTCGCCAGCGGTTGTGCCGAACTCGTCGATCCCGTCGCGTTCTACCGGCAGGCCCTCGCTGGCGGCGGAACCGTCGGCGCGAAGCGCGATGGCGACGTCTACCGCCTGACGCTGCCGGTCCAGACCCTCCCCGATGCCGTCCGGATCGAACAGCGGGTGACGCTCGACGCGAACACCTTCCTACCGACGCTGATCGAGTGGCGGAACGACGGCCGGACCGTTTCGCGAATCAGGGTCGAAAGCATCGAGCGGATCCCGCGCGACCAGGTCTTCGACCGGTTCGAACAGCGTATTCCGATCGGGACGAAGATCGAGCAGCGAACCGTTTCCGGGCAGCCGGTGCGCAAGCTCGGCGAGACTCGACTGACGCTCGCCCAGGCGCGGAGCCTCGAGCCCGCGCTCCTCTGGTTCGGTCGCGAGTTTGCCTTCCGCAAGCTGCGCTCCATCGACCGGCTCGACTTCAACACCGGCTCGGCATATCGCATCCGGTACGGCGGGATCACGCTCTGGAACTTCAGCTCCGTTGTTCCGCCGAGCGTGCTGGCGGCGCGGCTCTCGGCACCGGCCAAGGTGATCCCGATCAAGGGGAACGTCGCCCACTTCTACTTCATACCCGCGGGGATGGTCGCCGTCGAGATCGACCGCCGCGGCCACTCCGTCGCTCTCATCGCTCCCCAGTACACGAAGACGGACCTCATCGGCGCTCTCCAGTACCTGAAGCCGCTTCGCTGAGCGGAAGTTCGCGCCCCCCTCGATCGTTCTTAAAATTGAGGGCGTGGAGCGAAAGCTCGCAACGGTGATGTTCGTCGACCTGGTCGATTCGACCGCCCTCGTCTCCGGGACGGATCCCGAGGTCGCGCGCGGCCGCGTGCAAGGCTTCCTCGAGCACATCGAGAATTGCGTCGAGGCTTTCGGAGGCACGATGGGCCGGTATGCCGGCGACGCGGTCATGGTCGCCTTCGGCATTCCCCAGACGCATGAGGACGACGCGGTCCGCGCGGTCAGGGCCGGCCTCTCCATCCTCGAGCACATGCACGAGCTCGAGCTCGAGGCCCGGGTCGGAATCGAGGCCGGTGAGATCGTCTCGGACGAGTCCGACCTGACCTTCGCGACCGGTGAGGCGATCAACGTGGCCGTGCGCCTGCAGCAGGCGGCGTCTCCGGGCGAGATCCTGATCGGCCCCGGCGCCCACCGCCTGTCGCTGGACGGGATCCAGACCGAGGACCTCGGGCCGCTCGATCTGCGCGGGATCGACCGGCCGGTGTGGGCTCGCCGCGTGATCTGCTCCGAGGAGGAGCCGCGGCCGGTGAGCGTGGCCGCGCCGCTCGTGGGGCGCGCCGAGGAGCTCGACCTCCTGCACAACACGTTCGCGCGCGTGGCTCGCGACAAGCGTGCGCACGTCTTCACCGTCTATGGGGAGCCGGGTGTCGGCAAGAGCCGGCTGGCACGGGAGTTCCTGGAGGGCCTCGAGGGCGCCACCATCCTCGCGGGGCGGGCGCTCCCCTACGGCGAGGGCATCACCTATTGGCCCGTCGCGGAGATGGTCAAGGTCTCCGCCGGGATCACCGACGACGATCCGGTCAAGGAAGCGGTCGAGAAGCTGAAGGTTTGCTGCGAGGACGAGGCGATCGCCGACCTCCTCGGGCTCGCCTCGGGTGTGCTCGAGGCGGTGCAGGGCGCGAGCAGTCAGCAGGAGATTGCCTGGGCCGTCCGGGAATGGTCGGAACGGCTGGCCGACGTGCAGCCGCTTGTACTCGTCTTCGAGGACATCCACTGGGCGGAGGAGCCGCTGCTCGAGCTGATCGAGCACCTCGCCGCCTGGGTGCGCGAGGCGCCGCTACTCCTGCTCTGCCTCTCCCGCCCTGAGCTGCTCGACGTCCGCCCGGGCTGGGGCGGAGGCCGCGTGCGGGCGACCTCGATCGAGCTCGAGCCGCTCGCGCCGGTGGAGGTGGAGGAGATGATCTCGACCCTCCTCAGCCGTACGGGGCTCGCACCCGAGGACGTGGCCGCACTGATCGAGAAGACCGGCGGAAACCCGCTGTTCGTCGAGGAGACGATCCGCATGTTGGCCGAGGAGGAAGGCGCGGCCAGCGCCGAGCGGATCCCGGACACGGTGCAGGCCCTGATCGCCGCGAGGATCGACCGCCTGGCGTCGGAGGAGCGCCGGCTCCTGCGACGTGCTGCGGTCATCGGCCGCACGTTCTGGGCCGGCTCGATCGCGCACGCCTCACCCGAGCTGGACGTGGAGCCGCTGCTCGAGAGCCTGTTGCTTCGGGACTTCATCGTGCGCGAGAGCCGCTCGTCGATCTCGGGCGAGAACGCGTATCGCTTCAAGCACGTGCTGATCAGGGAGGTTGCGTACGGAGGGCTCTCCAAGTCGGAGCGCGCCGAGCTTCACCTCCGGTTCGCTTCCTGGCTGCGCGAGCGCGCGGGCGAAGAACTACTCGAGGTCCGGGCGTACCACCTCGACCACGCTGCGTCGCTGCAGCGCGAGCTCGAAGGCAAGGTTCCGGCCGAGCTCGCCGCCGAGGCGGCCGGCGCGCTCGAGGAGGCCGGGCGCCGGGCGTTCGCGCGCGAGGCGAACAGGGCCGCTCGCCGGCTCTTCCTCAGCGCGCTCGAGCTCGAGCCCACGCTCGAGCGCCGCTACGAGGCCGCCCGCGCGGCCTGGCGGATCACGGACTATCCCGTCGTCTCGCGCGAGATGGAAGAGGTGTGCGCCGCGGCCGAGGAGGAAGGCAACGCGGCCATCCAGGGTCGCGCTCTCACCGCATTGGCCGACGCGGCAATCGTTCGCGAAGCCGACGTCCCGCGGGCAGAGCGGCTGGTGGAGAAGGCGCTCGCCGTGCTCGATCCGGAGGACAAGGCCGCACGGTTCGACGCGCTGGCCGTGCGCGGGACGATCGCCTGGGCCCGCGGCGACCTCGCGACGGAGGAGCGCGTCTCCTCGGAGGCGCTCGAACTCGCCCGTGAGGCGGGACGCAAGGACCTCGAGAGCGAGATGCTCGACACGCTAGCGAGCGTGTACATGAGCCGGCTCGAGCTCGACCGCGCCGACTCGCTGCTCGAGCGCGCGCTCGAGCTCGCCGAAGAGAGCGGAAGCGCCGTCGCGCTCGGTCGCGCCCAGCGGTATCTCGGGCAGCTCAAGCTCGCTCGGAGGGAGCTCGACGAGGCAGATGCGGCCTTCGAGGCCGCGCGCGAACAGCTGGCCGAGGTCGGAGCCTCCTGGCAGCTCGGCCGCGTCCTCAACTTCGCCGCCTGGACTGCGTGGTTCAAGGGCGACGCCGCCCGCGCGGAGCGTCTACTCCGCGAGTCGATTCGCGTGCTCGCTCCGCTCGAGGACCGCGCCACGCTGTGCGAGAGCCAGCGTTCGCTCGCCCAGATGCTCGTGCAGCAGGGGAAGGTCGAAGAAGCCGAGCGGCTCGCGCTCGCCGCGCGGCAGACCGTCGGCCCGCAGGACTCGACGTCGCTCGCGACCACGGCGATGGCGCTCGGCATGGTGCGGGCCGCCCAGGGCCGCGACGAAGAGGCGGAGGAGCTCATGCGCGAGGCCCACGCGACCGTCGCCGAGACCGATCACCGCGAGACGCAGAACGCGACCCTGCGGACGCTCGCTCAGTTCCTGCGAGAACGCGGACGCGACGACGAGGCCGATGAGCTCGATCCGGCCCCCAGAAGCACCGCGCGGATCGCCTGACTCGACGCCTCGTCCGGCGACTCCGAGATCACCGTGGCCGGCCGCGCGAACGGCTGCAGCGCCTCCGCGAGCGGCTCGGCGCGCAGCGTTCCCTCTCCGTAGGAGAGATGCTTCGTCTCGTTGCGGTTGGCGAAGGCGATGTCCGAGAAGTGGATGTGGAAGGGCGCGCCCGGCTCCAGCACCTCGTCCGCTCCCTCCAGCACCTCGCTGAACATCGCCGAGTCGGTGAACCCGCCGTCGCTGGTCGCATGCATGTGCGCGAAGTCGAGGACGGGGCGGACCCAGCCGACGCGGCGGGAGATGTCGAGCACGTCGTCGATCGATCCGAGCTCGCGCACGCGGCCCATCACTTCCACACCGAACGGGACGCCTCGACCCTTGCCCTCCAGCCGCTCACGCAGCTCGCCGAGCTGCTCGACGACGGAGTCGAGAGCCTCCTCCCGCGTGCGGTTGAGGAGGAAGCCCGGGTGAAAGACGACCAACTCCGCGCCGGCGGCCTTGGCGATCCCGGCCGAATGGTCGAGCATCCCGACCGCCATGTTCAGCTTCTTGCCGCGCTCGGCATGGCCCATGAACCCGGCAATGGGAGCGTGGACGGAAAGAACGATCCCGTGCTCGCGCGCGAGCTCGCCGAAGCGCCCCGCCCAGTCGTAGTCCATCCAGAACCTGCCCTCGAAGTCGATCTCACAGGCGGAGTAGCTGCGCTCGCGGAGGAGGTCGATCGCTGCCTCAGGGCTCTCCCGCGAAGGCACGCGCGCCGGTCCGAAGTGGATTTCGCCCATCAGCCGTACGCTACGACAGCGACCCCTCCGAGCGCGAGAGCGACCCCGGCCCGCTGCGGCCAGGAGATGCGCTCGGTCAGGACGACGTGCGCCGCGAGCACCGTGACGACCGGGTAGAGCGACGCGAGCACGGAGACGATGGAGAGGTACCCGCGGGAGCTCGCCAGGACGAAAAGGGCATTCGCGCCCGTGTCGATCAGCCCGATGACGGCCGCCGCGCCCAGGTTCCGGCGCGAGATGCGTAGGGACGCCCCGGTCAGGAGCGCGGCCGAGAGGAGGATGGAGAGCGAGCCGACGCGGGCGCCGAAGAGCGCCGACAGCGTGTCTCCCTCGTCGCCGGCGAGGCCGAGGAAGTAGATGAAGAGGCCGAGGGCAACCGCGGCGACGATCGCGAGCAGGACGCCCTGGCGGCGTCCGGGATCGTCCGATCCGTGCTCCTCCGCGGAAGCCAGCACCGCACCGACCAGCGCGACGAGTGCGCCGCCGATGGCCAGCGCGGATGGCCGCTCTCCCGTGGCGAGCGCAATGCCGAAGGGGATGATCGCGCCACAGGCGGTGAGGGGCGAGACGATGCTCATCGTCCCGACGGCCAGCGCCTTGTAGAAGGCCGCCAGGCCGATCCCGCCTCCCACGCCGGCGAGCGCGCCGATCCCGAACGCGCGGTCATCCAGCCGGAACCCGTCGACCGCGACCCAGACGAGCAGAGCGGCGAAGCCGGCCGCCTGCGACCACACGGTCACGGCCAAGACGGCGACGCGGCGCGAGAGCAGTCCGCCGAGGAAATCCGCGCACCCCCAGGAAATCGCCGTGCCGAGTGCAAGTGCGATCGCGGACATGCGGGCGATCATGCCGTCCGACGGGGGTCCTAGGCTTTTGCCATGCCCAAGAACCCCTCCCGCATCGACCTGCTGGAGCTCGACATCGACCTCCGTCTCGCCGATCTCTGGCGCGAGGCCTACGAGATCGGCGACTGGAAGCTCGACGTGGTCGCGGCCTTCATCCGAGCCGCCTACGGCAAGGGGTACTGCGACGCGCTCACCGAGGAGCGCCCGGGAAGCCTGTGCCAGGAGCACGGATACCGCGTCCCGGCGCGGCGTCAAAAAGCAGAGGCAAAGAGCTAGCCCAAACGACGAGGGCCGCGTGCACGGTGGCCATGACCGAAGCCCGGCTTCGCCCGGTGAAGGCACGAATCCGGTTGACCGAGCCTTGTGTCGGAGAAAAGGGGCGCACGCGGGAAACACGGTTTCCCGGTGCTGAGACCGCCGAGGGGAAGAGCTAGCGCCTCTACACTTAGAGCCGTGTCTCGCGCCAGGAGCCCGGTGCGGCTTGCGCTCGCGCTCTCGATCGCGGCTCTGCTGGCCGTCTTTCTCCTCTACACCTCGATTGCGGGTGGCGGAACACCGTCGCTGCGCCCCAGCCAGCTCCTCGTGGACACCCACGAAGGCAAGCGCGTCACGCTCAGCGGCAAGGTCATCGGGACGGTGAGGGGGGACGCACAGGCGGGAGGGCTGCGCTTCCGGCTCAGGGACGTCAAGGGGACGGGTTCCGTGCCGGTCGTCTACCGCGGGAGCGTGCCGGACATGTTCCGCACGGGCCGCGACATCTCGGTGGACGGGCATCTGCGCAGCGGCACCTTCATCGGCGTGAAGAACACGTTGGTCACGAAGTGCCCGTCCAAGTACTCGTCCAAGAAGTAGGTGTAGCACTGCATGGCTGAGCTCGGACGGGCAGCACTCGTCATCTGCCTCGGGCTGTCTGTATACGCACTCCTCGCGGGTGGGTACTCCGCGTTTCGCGGGAAGCGCCGGCTCTCACTCTCGGCCCGTAACGCGCTGATCGCTGCGTTCGCGGCCGCCGCCGTTGCGTCCGTTGTCCTCTTTGCCGCCCTCGTGCGCCACGACTTTAGCTTCAGCTACGTGGCCGAGCACAGCGCTCGGCGCCTGCCGACGCTGTACGCGCTGTCTGCGTTCTGGGGCGGACAGGAGGGCTCGCTGCTCCTGTGGCTCCTGATCCTGACCGCGTACTCGGCCGCCGCCGTGCTGGTGAACCGTCGCTCGGCGCCGGACCTGGTCGCCTGGGTCGTTCCGGTCCTCGGGGGCGTCGCGGTCTTCTTCTCGTTCATGCTCGTCGCGGTTTCGAGCCCCTTCGAGACGCAGCCCGCGCCCGCGGACGGGGCGGGGCTCAACCCGAGCCTGCAGAACCTGCACATGCTCATCCATCCCGTCCTGCTCTACCTCGGCTTCGTCGGGCTGACCGTCCCCTTCGCCTTCGGGATGGGATCGCTTCTCGCGAAGCGCGGGGACGAGCGCTGGATCGTCGCCACGCGCCGGTGGACGCTCGCCGCCTGGGGCTTTCTCGGGATCGGACAGCTGATCGGCGCGCACTGGGCATACGTCGAAGTCGGGTGGGGCGGCTACTACGCCTGGGATCCGGTGGAGAACGCAGCCCTCATGCCCTGGCTCGCATCCACCGCGTTCCTGCACTCGGTGATGGTGCAGGAGAAGAAGGGGATGCTGAAAATCTGGAACATGCTGCTCGTCGCGGGCGGCTTCTGCCTGGCGCTCTTCGGCACGTTCCTGACGCGGTCGGGGATCCTCAGTTCGATCCACTCCTTCACCGAAAGCCCTCTCGGGGCCTGGTTCCTCGGCTTCATCGCCATTGTCATCGTGTTCTCCCTCGGGCTGATCTTCCTGCGCCTCCCGCTTCTGCGGACGAAGACCAAGCTCGAGTCGCTCGTCTCGCGCGAGGCGAGCTTCCTGTACAACAACTTGCTGCTCGTCGCGTTCTGCCTGACCATCCTCTGGGGCGTCCTGTACCCGATCCTGTCCGAGGCGGTCCGCGGCGAGCCGAGCCACGTCAGCGGGCCGTACTACAACTTCTTCCTGCACGTCTTCGGCCTGCCGCTGCTGCTCCTGATGGGAATCGGGCCGCTCCTCGCCTGGCGGAAGACCTCGTTACGGACTCTCGCGAAGACCTGGGCATGGCCGGCGGCCGCGTCGGTCGTCGCCGGCGTCGTCCTGCTCGCGCTCGGCGCCGGTAGCTCCATCCCGGGCCTTATCGCCTACACGTTCTCGGCGTTCGTGATCGCCTCGATCGTGGTCGAGTTCGTGCGCGGGACGAAGGCGAGAAGGGCAGTCGCGGGAGGTTCGTGGCCGAGCGCGTTCTCCTCGCTCGTCTCGCGCAACCGGCGCAGGTACGGCGGGTACGTCATCCACGCGGCCGTCGTCTTGCTGGCGATCGGGATCGCGGGCTCGAGCGCCTACGACACGACGCGCGAGGCCAAGCTGCGGCCCGGGCAGTCGATGGAGATCCGCGGCTATACGCTCACGTACCGCCGGCTGGTCGAGCACCAGGCCGAGAACGCGCGTGAGATCCGCGCGCTCGTCGACGTCCGCCGCGGAGACAGCGCCGAGGGAACGCTCTCCGCCGGCAAGAACCACTACCCGGTCGAGCGGCAGACCTCGAACGAGGTCGCGATTCGCAGCAACGCCGTCACCGGCGAGGACCTGTACCTGATCGCGCAGCAGATCGACCCGAACGGGACGGTCTTCTTCAAGGCGGAGGTGCTCCCGCTCGTGAACCTGATCTGGCTCGCCGGCTTCATTTTCATCGGCGGCACGCTGATCGCCCTCTGGCCCGATGCGCGCGAGTCGCGCCGACTGGCCGAGCGCTACGGCTACGCCGCCGCACGGGCATGACGATCGCACTGGCGCTCGGCGCCGCTCTGGCGCTCGCCTGCGTGCTCTTCGTCGCGCGGCCGTTTCTGCTCGACCCGGAGGCCAAGGACGACGAGCTGGACGAGCCGACCGCCCGAGAGCGGCAGCGTCTGGAGCTCCTCGAGCGGCGTGACCGCGCGCTCGCCGCGCTGAAGGAGCTGGAGTTCGACCACCGCAGCGGCAAGATCTCGGACGATGATTACCGCAGCCTCGTCGGGGCATTACGCCGTCAGGCCGCAGAAGCCCTTCGCTCACTCGAGCCGAACGAAAGGAACATGATGCGCAACCTCGAGCCCCCGCGGCAGCCGGACATCCCGGAGCCGTACCCGCCGCCGGGGGAGCTGGACCCGCCGTCCCCTCCCGACATTCCCGAGCCGTATCCCCCGCCGGGCGAGACCGAGCCCCCAGCGCCACCGGAAATTCCGGAGCCGTATCCGCCTCGAGAGTAGGAGCATCCGACCGAGGCGCGAACCTTTGCCTCCATGGGGCGGCTCCTGCCTGCCTTCCTCGTCACTCTCGTGCTCGTCCTGGCCGCGCCCGCGCTGGGCGGGCCGGGCGAGCGGAAGCAGGAGGTCGACGCGCAGCTGTCAGGCCTGCGCGACCGGATCGAGCAGGCACGCGAGCGCGAACAGTCGCTGCGTGCCGAGATCGACTCGGTCACCGGCAGCATCCGCGATCTGGAGCAGCAGGTGGGGGACGTCTCGGCGCAACTGGGGTCGCTCGAGGAGGACCTCGCCCTTCATCAGCAGCGGCTGGACAAGCTGAACGCGCTCTTCGCGCTGCAGACGAAGCGCTTCCGGCTCCTCCGCTACACGTACCGAATCGCGCTCGACCGCCTCGAGCTCCGGATCGTGCAGATCTACGTTCGCGGGAGAGCAGACACGATCGACATCGTGCTCGGGTCGACGAGCTTCGGGCAGGTCGTCGACGAGGTCGAGTTCACCCAGCGGATCGAGGAGCAGGACGCGCGCATCGCGGCAGAGGTCAAGGACGCCCGCGACAAGGCGCGAGCCACCCGCGCACGTACGAAGGAAACGCGAGCGCGCGTGGCGGCGGTCACCCGGACGATCCAGGTGCGGACGGAGCAGGTGCGGGCCCTGCGGGACAGCCTCGTCTCACAGCAGAACGCGCTCTCGTCGGCCCGCGGCGAGAAGCAGCAGGCCGCCTCCCACCTGGGTGAGAACCTGAAGGAGATGCTCGCCGAGGCCGACTCTCTCCAGCAGTCGAGCGCGGCACTTGCGGAGAAGATTCAGGCCGCCCAGAGCTCCGGCAGCTACTCGCCGGGCACTCCGTCTTCCAGCGGCCTGATCTGGCCCGTCAACGGTTCGGTGGCGAGCCCGTTCGGGTACCGCTGTCTCGCGGGCCTCTGCCGCACGCACGAGGGGATCGACATTGGCGTCGGCTACGGGACGCCGATCCATGCCGCGGCGTCCGGCGTCGTCATCGAGGCGGGGGAGGAGGGCGGATACGGGAACCTGATCGTGATCGACCACGGCGGCGGGCTCGCGACCGCCTACGCGCACCAGTCCAGCTTTGCGGTCGGGACGGGGACGCGCGTCTCGCAGGGGCAGGTGATCGGCTACGTCGGCTGCACGGGACGTTGCTTCGGGCCGCACCTGCATTTCGAGGTACGCGTGAACGGCTCCGCGGTCGATCCGCTCGGCTACCTCTGACGGGTCGGTTGGGGTAAACCGTTAGGGCCTAACCATCGAAGTCCCACTAGACGCCGGAGCACGGTGCTCCGGCCGGGACTATGGAGGGTCGGAATGAAGACATCGAAGCTCGCACTGCTGGCGTTCGCCGCCGCCGCACTCGTGTTCTCCGGTCTCGCTCTCGCCTCGTCGCAGGAGACGTACAAGCTGCACGCGTCGCTGAACGGGTCGCAAGAGACCCCCAAGAACACGTCCAAGGGCAAGGGCTCCTTTACCGGCAAGGTCGTGGAGAAGGGCAAGTCCAAGACGCTGACGTGGAAGCTCACGTTCAGCGGGCTGACCGGAGCGGCACAGGCCGCTCACATCCATCTGGGCAAGAAGGGCGTCGCAGGCCCGGTCGCCATCCCGCTGTGCGGCCCGTGCAAGTCGGGCGCTCATGGCACGGCCAAGATCACGGAGAAGATCGTGCAAGCGTTCGAGACGAAAAAGGCGTACGCGAACGTCCACACCGCCAAGTACCCCAACGGCGAGATCCGCGGGCAGGTCTCGGTCAGCGAGGGCTAGCCGGGTCAAACGATCCCGAAGGTCTGAGCGAGCAGGAAGAGGTTCAGGGCCGAGATCACCAGGGCGACCACGCCCGCCGCCGCGGTCGTCGCCTTGTGGTTGACGAGCACGCCCATGAGCTTCTTCTTGCTCGTGAAGATCACGAGCGGGATCAGTGCGAACGGGATTCCGAACGAGAGGACGACCTGGCTGATCACCAGCGTCCGCGTGGGATCGAGCCCGATTGCGATCACGATCAGCGCAGGGAGCATCGTCACGGCGCGGCGGACGAACAGCGGAATCTTCCGCTTGACGAACCCCTGCATCACCACCTGGCCCGAGAGCGTCCCCACGGTAGAGCTGGACAGCCCAGAAGCGAGCAGGGCGAGCGCGAAGAGGACGCTGGACGCGCCGCCGAGGATGGGGGTAAGCGTCCTGTGCGCCCCGTCGAGGGAGTCGACGTTGTTGTGGCCGCTGTCGAAGAAGACGGTGGCCGCCATGATCAGCATGGCCATGTTGATCGCGCCCGCGATCGACATCGCGATCAAGACGTCGACCCGCGTATAGCGCATCAGCCGCCTGGCCTCGTCGTCCGTGTCAGGGATGACGCGCTTCTGCGTCAGGGCCGAGTGCAGATAGATCACGTGCGGCATGACGGTCGCGCCGAGGATCCCGACCGCGAGCAGCACCGACTCGCTGCCCTGGAACTGGGGCGTGATCGCATGGATCCCGACGGTGCCCCACGGCGGATGAGCGAGGAACAGCTCGCCGATGTAGCAGAAACCGATGACGCCGACGAAGACGATGATCACCGCCTCGAAGGGGCGAAATCCGAAGCGCTGAAGCCCGAGGATCAGGAACGCCGCGATCGCCGTGATGATCGCGGCTGGGAAGAGCCCGATCCCCAGCAGCAGGTGGAAGCCGATTGCGGCGCCGAGGAACTCGGCCAGATCGGTCGCCATCGCGATCGCCTCCGCCTGCAGCCAGAGACCGATCGTCGTCCGGCGAGAGAACTGCTCGCGGCAGACCTCGGGAAGGTTGCGGCCCGTGGCAATCCCGAGCTTCGCCGACAGCATCTGGATGAGCATCGCCATCAGGTTCGAGGCGACGATCACCCAGAGCAGCGTGAAGCCGAACTTCGACCCACCAGCGATGTTCGTCGCGAAGTTCCCCGGGTCGATGTAGGCGACGCAGGCGATGAAGGCGGGGCCCAGGAACGGAAGCAGGCGGAGCTTGCTGCGCGAGTGGCCGCGCAGCACCCGCTCGCCGGCGCCCAGAGGCCGGCCGAGGACCTCTGCCCGAGTAGCCATCATGCTGAAATTTAGTCTAGCCTAACTTTTAGGCTGATAGACGTGGAGATCAGGCAGGTTGCGGAACCGCTCGTCCAGGTCGAACCCGTAGCCGACGAAGAGCTCGTCGGGGACGGTGAACCCGACGTACCGCACCGGCAGGTCCTCGACCAGGCGCCTGTACGGCCGATCGAGAAGCGTCGCCACGGCCACCGAAGCTGGGCGTCGGAGGTTGAGCGTCTTGACCAGATAGTTGAGGGTCAACCCGGTATCGACGACGTCCTCCACGATGAGCACGTCCCGCCCCTCGATGGAGAGCCCGAGATCCTTCAGCAGGCGGATGCGGGAGTGGCCACCGAGCGCTGCGCCGGGGCCGTAGCCGGCCAGCTCGACGAACTCGAGCTGGTGTGGGATCTCGAGCTCTCGCGAGAGATCGGCCAGGAAGACGACGCTCGCCTTTAGCGGCGCGACGAGGAGCGGCTCGCGCTCGTGGTAGTCCTCGTCGATCTCCTCGGCCAGCTCCGCAACCCGCTCGGTGATCTCCTCCGCGGAGAGGTAGCGGTCGCCGACGACGGGAACGTCGGCTAGGAGGCGAGCTCGAGGCGGTATCGCTGCGCCAGTCGCTCGACGTCGCGCTTGTAGAACAGCTTGACCTTGATGCCCGGGTACTGCTGCCTGAGCTTCCTCAGCTTGCGGTTCTTTCGCGTCACGAGCGACTGCTTCATCACGGTGACCTCGAGGTAGAGGTCCTGCTCGGGGAGGTAGAAGTCGGGGGTGAAGGCCTCGACCACCTGGTCGTCCTCGTCCCGCTCGAGCACGAACGTGCGCGGCTCGTAGTCCCACGGCACGCCGTGGAAGTCGAGGATCTTGGCACATTCGAGCTCGGCCCGATTGGCGAAGCGCGGCTGGCCGACCCCGACATATGCCTGGAAATCGGGCGTTTCCAGCAGCATTCGCGGTCCAGGGTACCAGCGTCCTCGGACGGGTACGCTTCTCGCGCCGGTGCTCACGATCGCGCACATCTCCGACCTGCACTGCGGAGGGCCGCACTTCGTTCCGAACCTGCTCGAGCGCGCGATCAGCGAGGTCAACGATCTCGAGCCGGACATCGTCATCTGCTCCGGCGACCTTACGAGCTTCGGGTTCAAGCAGGAGTACGCCGAGGCGAAGCGCTACCTCGACTCGCTCAGGTGCGGGTCGGTCGTCGTCATTCCCGGGAACCACGACTCGCGTAACGTCGGATACGTCCATTTCGAGGAGCTGTTCGGGGAGCGCAACTCGGTGCTGCACCGCGAAGGCGTGACCGTCGTCGCGATCGACTCGAGCGAACCGGACCTCGACCACGGGCAGGTCGGCCGCGGCCGGTATGCCTGGATCGAGGAGCAGTTTTCCGCGCCGGCCGATCTCCGCATCTTCGTCCTCCACCACCATCTGCTCCCCGTGCCGGGGACGGGCCGCGAGCGCAACATCGTCTACGACGCGGGCGATCTGATCGAGTGCCTGCAGCACTCCGGTGTCAACCTCGTGCTCTCGGGGCACAAACACGTTCCCTATGCCTGGCGGCTCGAGAACATGTTCATCGTCAATGCGGGCACGGTGTCCTCGATGCGGCTCAGAGGGAACACGCGCCAGTGCTACAACGTGGTCGAGATCGACCGGGGCCACGTCGACGTCTGGCGGTGCTACCCGTTCCATGGGCGCGAGAGGATCATCGAGTTCTCGCTGGAGACGCTCGACTTCCAGAAGTACACGCGCCGGATCGAGCGCGAGGTGACGACGCGGTGACCCAGCTCACAGTCCTGGCGCGTCGTTGCCAAGGGAGGCAAGCGAGCGGCGGACGGCACGGTACCCAGTACGGGCCGGCGACGCGAGCGCAGCATCCTGCCGGCAGCGGCGCGAGCCATTCGCGCAGGCCGGCTTTTCCGGGTGCCAGCGAAGGGGGGCGAGGGACGTGAGGGCCCTGGCGGTCATCGACGGTGAGCACTATGCGCCGGTCGTGCGCGACGCGCTTGCCGAGCTCCCGTACGAGTTTGCGGCGGCTGTCCTCGTCGGCGGAACCGAGAAGCTCAAGGGCGACGACGAGTACGGCGTTCCGCTCGCGGCCGGCCTCCAGGAGGCCCTGGAGGAGTACGAGGTCGACACGGTGGTCGACCTGTCCGACGAGCCCGTCCTCGGCCCTCGGGAGCGCTTCCGCCTCGCCAGCCGCGTTCTCGCCGCCGGCCTGCCGTACGTGGGGGCCGACTTTCGGCTCGAGCCGCCGGAGCTGGCGCCGTTCGGGCTCCCCTCGATCGGAGTGATCGGCACGGGCAAGCGTGTCGGCAAGACCGCCGTGACCGGGCACCTGGCGCGCCTGCTCGCGGCCGAACTCGACGTGGTAGTGGTCGCTATGGGGAGGGGCGGGCCGCCCGAGCCCGAGCTCGCCCCCCAGCCGCCGACGGTCGAGGAGCTGCTCGAGCTCTCGCGTGCCGGACGGCATGCTGCGTCGGACTACCTCGAGGATGCCGCCTTCGCCGGGATCAGGACGATCGGGTGCCGGCGGGCTGGAGGTGGTCTCGCCGGCGGCACGGCCTACGCCAATGTTGCGGCAGGCGCCGAGATGGCCGCAGCTCTCCGTCCGGATCTCGTCGTCTTCGAGGGGAGTGGGGCTGCACTTCCGCCGGTCGAGACGGGACGGCGCGTGCTCGTCGTTTCGGCGCGCCAGGAGCCGGAGCTCGTGGGCGGCTACCTCAATCCCTACAGGATCCTCATCTCCGATCTCGTCGTGCTGACCATGGCCGAGGACGGGGCGCCGTACGAGCGCATCGAGGCGGTCATCGACGAGGTCAAGCCGGGCATACCCGTCGTTCCCGTCTGCCTGCGGCCGCGGCCCGTCTCATCGATCGCAGGCAGGCGCGTTGCCTTCTTCACGACCGCGCCCGCGGAGGCGCACGAGCGCCTGGATACGCACCTACGGGAGGTGCACGGCGCCACGGAGGTCTCCGTCTTCGGGAGCCTCGCCGACCGCGGTCGGCTGCGCGCGGACGTCGAGTCGGCCGATGCCGAGGTCTTTCTCGTCGAGCTGAAGGCGGCTGCCATCGACGTGGTGGCCGAGGCCGTGGCAGAGCGCGCGGTCGAGCTCGTTCTCGCTGACAACGAGGTGGTGGGCGAGGGCCTGGACGAGCGGGTCCGGCAGCTCGCCGATGCCGTCATCGGGGCGGCGGTCCGATGAGCGAGCCTCGCCATATCGCACCGGTCCCGCTCGGCGATGCGGACATGCCCTACTCGAAGGGGCTAATGGCGCGTGCGCTGATCGCGACAGGCATGTCCGCACCGCGTGCGTATGAGCTCGCGCGGCGAGTGGAGGCCGGCCTCGACTCGAGCGGGGTCGTCGATCTCGACCAGATGCACGAGCTCGCGGCCGAGATCCTCGGCGAGCGGGAGGGCGGGCAGGCGATGCGTCGTCTCCTGAGGTACCGCGAGCTGCAGGAGCTCGATCTGCCGATCGTGCTCCTGGTCGGGGGCGCGACGGGCACCGGAAAGTCGACGATCGGGACCGAGGTCGCCTACCGGCTGGGCATCAGCCGCGTCACGTCCACCGACTTCGTCCGCCAGACGATGCGTGCGTTCTTCTCACGCCAGTTCATGCCGTCCATCCACTACTCGAGCTTCGAGGCCGGTCGAGCTGTTTCCGGTATGGCCGGCGAGCATGCGGTCGCCGGGTTCCTGGAGCAGACGAAGAGCGTGCTCGTCGGTGTGCAGGCAGCGATCGACCGCGTGCTCGAGGAGGGCTGGTCGATGGTGCTCGAGGGTGTCCACCTCGTCCCCGGCATGCTCCCGGTCGCACTCGAGCACGCGGTGTTCGTCCAATGTGTCCTCAACATCGAGGATCCGGCAGTGCACGCGGAGCACTTCGTCGTGCGCGACGTCGCGTCCGACGGCTCGCGGCAGATGGACAAGTACCTGTCCTCGTTCGAGGAGATCCGGCTGATCCAGGAGTTCATCGTCCGCCGCGCACGTGACGTCGGGGTCGCGGTGATCGAGAATGACAATATGGACCGGGCTGTTGCCGAGCTGATGGAGCTCGTGTTCTCAGAGGTGGAGAAGGTGCAGGATGGCGAAGCTGACTGAGGCACTAGACCCGCGCCGCGCGGAGGCGCCTGCGGGCGGGGCGTACTGCATGTGCGAAAGCTACGCCCGCGTGACCGAGCGGGCCGCGCTCGCTGGAGCGCGCTGGCTGGGTCGTGCCGATCAGGACGCTGCGCGTGAGGCGTCCTACTCGGGCATGCGGCAGGCGCTCGACCAGATGCCGATCAGCGGCCGCGTCGTCATCGGCGCGGAGGAGGATCCCGAAGGCCTCTCCTCTGACACCGTGATCGGGACCGGAGGGGAGAAGGTCGACCTGGCGATCGATCCGCTCGAAGGCCGCGGCGTGGTCGCCCGTGGCGGGTATGGCGCGATGTCGATGGTGGCCGTGGGCGAGCCCGAGTCGCTCATGCGACTCCCGGACATGTACATGCGCAAGATGGCCGTCGGCCCCGCGGCTCGTGACAGCATCGATCTCGGCAAGCCCGTGGGCGAGAACATCGACGCGATCGCAGATGCGTTCGGCCGCCGCCCCAACGACATCACCGCCATCGTTCTCGACCGTCCTCGCCACCACGACCTGATCGAGGAGATCCGGGTGGCGGGGGCCAGGATCAAGCTGATCCAGGACGGAGACGTCACCGCGTCGATCTCGGCTGCCATCCGCGGGACGAACGACCATCTCGCGATCGGCATCGGCGGGACTCGGCAGGCGGTGCTCTCGGCGGCGGCGCTCCGCTGCCTGGGGGGCGGGCTGCAGGCACAGCTATGGCCGACGGCGCGCTCCGAGATCGAAGCCGCGCGCGAGCACGGGATCGAGGACGTGACACGCGTGTTCGGGCTCGACGACTTCACGCGCGGCGACGTGATCGTCGTCGCGACGGGAGTCTCTTCCGGAGACCTCTTGCGCGGCGTGCGCTACCTCGCAGACAGCGCGCGCACACACACACTGGTCATGTGCACCCGGTGCAACTGGGTGCGGTTCGTCGACGGGATCCACTTCTTCGCGCGCGAGCGGCGCGAGGAAGTGCGGCTACCCGGGTTTTAGCCGGGTCGCGCGCGGCGACTACACTCGACGCATGGCCACGAAGGAAGAAGTCGTCGAGGCGCTTCGCCAGGTCGAGGATCCCGAGCTCGGGATGGACATCGTCGATCTCGGCCTCATGTACGACGTCGAGCTCGAGAACGGCACCGTCAAGGTCATTCACACGCTCACGTCGATGGGTTGCCCGGTCGGGCCGATGATCCAGCAGCAGATCGACGAGGTCGTTCGCGCCCTTCCCGGTGTCGACGACGTCGAAGTCGAACTCACGTGGGATCCGCCCTGGACGCCGGAGAAGATGTCCGAGGACGCAAAGTTCATCCTCGGCTTCGGCTAGCGCTTGCTTCGAAGCGAACTAACAGTTCGCTTACCAAACGTTACTCCGGAATTCACACCGCTCTGGGACGATCCCGCGCGGTGACTCAGAGCGAGGGGCCGCACTGCTCCCCCTTTTACCGTGCGCGGCTCCTTCGCTCTCGTCCTCTCCGCTGGCGAGGCGGGCCAGATGCGCCGCCTCGCCGCCCTGCCCCTCAAATGGGTATCCGGAGGACGATCTTCCCCAGTTGCTCGCCGGCCTCGAGGTACTCGTGCGCGGCCCGCGCCTCCTTGAGTGGGAAGACGCGGTCGACGACGGGGCGCGCCCGGCCACTCGCGACGAGGTCGTATGCGCCTTCGAAGTCGGCTTTCGTTCCCATCGTCGAGCCGAAGATGGTGAGCTGCTTCCACCAGATCCGGTGGAGCGCCGCGGGCGGGTTGGGGCCGCTCGTCGCGCCGCAGACGGTGATGCGGCCGCCGAAGCGCGCTGCCTGGAGCGTCCGCTGCCACGTGGCCTCGCCGACGTGCTCCAGGACGATGTCCGCTCCCTGACCGTCGGTGACGTTCTTGACCGCCTCGACCACGTCACCGGAGGAGTGGTTGACGGTGGCGTCTGCGCCGAGGGCGCGCGCACGGTCGAGCTTCTCGTCGCTCGAGGAGGTGACGATGGCGTTCGCGCCGAGCGCCTTGGCGATCTGGAGGCCGGCGGTGGCGACACCGCTGCCGATCCCCCAGATGAGCACCCACTCGCCCGGCTGGATCCCTGCCTTGGTGATCAGCATCCGGTAAGCAGTCTCGAAGACGAGCGGAAACGCGGCCGCTTCCTCGAAGCTGAGATCGTCGGGAATCGGGTACACGTTCTCCGCCGGCACGGCCACCAGCTCCGCGTTTGTGCCGTCCATGTGCTCGCCCAGGACGAGCACCCGCCCGTCGCCCTGGTCGAAGCCCGGGTTGATGACGACGCGCTCGCCGTTCTCCAGGACGCCGGCGCCGTCGGCGCCGAGTATGCGCGGCTTGGGAGCAGATGGAAGGCCCTTGCGAACCCAGAGATCGATGTGGTTGAGCGCCGCCGCGCGAAGGTGCACGAGCACCTCGCCGGGGCGCGGGTCCGGGTCGGGTGCATCTTCGTAGACCAGCACCTCAGGGCCGCCGTCCTCGTGGATCCTGATCGCCTTCACAGCAGCGATCCTAACCGCGTGCAGGGATTCGCCCGTCCGGTCCGTTTTCTATACTGGCAACAGTGAAATCGATCGGGAGGTGATGCCTGCGGGCACAATTTCGGAGTGAGGACAATCGAACTGGAGCGGCTGGCGGACGAGCTCGGGCTCGACGTCGTCGGGGCCGCACCGGCGGCGCCCTACGAGGAGACGGAGCGTCATATCGGCGAGCGGCGAGCACGCGGGCTATTCGCCGACATGAAGTTCACGATGGCGCAGCCGGAGGTCTCCTGTCATCCCGAGCGGCTCCTGCCCGGTGCCTGCACGGTCGTGTCGGCGGCGCTCTGCTACTACGTGCCCGCGCGGGAGGCCAGGGCCGGCGAGGGGCGGTTGCCGCGCTACACGTGGAGCGACTGCTATGCGGAGCTGCGAGAGAAGCTGGACGCGCTCGGCCGTCGGCTCGGTGGCGACTACCGGGTGCTGGTGGACGAGAACCAGCACGTCGACCGTGAGGCCGCGGCTCGATCCGGCGTGGGCTTCTACGGAAAGAACACGCTGCTGATCACGAGACGGCACGGATCGTGGGTCGTGCTCGGGACGCTGGTGACCCAAGCGGAGATCGAATCGACCTCGCCTCTCGACCTCGACTGCGGGTCGTGCACCCTCTGCATCGAGGCATGCCCGACCGGCGCGCTGGATGAGCCCGGGACGCTCGACTCCACCAGGTGTCTCTCGTACTGGACGCAGTCGCCGCAGACGATCCCGGAGGAGTATCGGGAGGAGATCGGCGGCATGGTGTACGGCTGCGACATCTGCCAGGACGTCTGCCCGTGGAACCGCGGCGTCGAGAAGCGTCGTGCCGGCGCAGCGCTTGCCCCCGGGGCCGAGCCGACCGTCTCGCTCGTGGAGTGGCTAGAGGCGGACGGCGTCGAGCTCGCACGGCGGTACGAGCGGCTTTACGTGCCGAGAAACGACGCGCGCTACCTCAAACGAAACGCGTTGGTCGCGCTCGGCAACACGGGTGGAGCAGAGCATCGCGCCGCCGTTGAGCCGTTCGTGGACGACCCGGAGCTGGGTGAATACGCCGAGTGGGCGCTCGCACGGCTAGCGCGAGCTGCCGACGCGTAGGCGCGAGACGCCGAGCTCGCGAGCAAGCTCCCGCGCCCGGCTCGCGATCCGCTGCCGCAGGTCGCGCGGCTCGAGGACGACCGCCTCCCCAAGGTGGGAGAAGACCTCCCCTGTGAGCCACTCGGGGCTGCCGACGGGCGTCTCGGCCAGCGCGGCGCCGTCCACGAGGGGGCTGGCGTCCCCGCGCTCGACCTGCCAGCGCGCGATCTCGGGTGAGTACCAGATGCGTGCGCGGCGGGCGTCGCGCAACCTCGTCGGCTCGAACCCGACGCGGGGATCGAACTTCTCCCTCTGCATGGCAGCCCTCCGCATCCGATCGATCCGGAAGCTGCGCTCGCCCTTCGAGGTGCGGTCGTACGTGTGCACGTACCAGTAGGGCAGCCTCCGTTCGAGCGCGTAGGGCTCGACGACGCGGATGGAGGGCGTCTCCTCGCCCTCCTTCAGGTACTCGAGCTCGACCAGCCTGCGGTTCCTGATCGCCTCCGTCAGCGTCCGCACGAGACGTTCCTCGTCCGATCCGACGTGTGGCTCAGGCGTCTGTGCGAGCTCGAACTCGCCGAACGTCTCTTCGAGCTTGCGCCGCACGCGGTCGAGCGGCGTGTGCGCGTCCGCGGCGATCATCGGGCCGACGAACTCGAGAGCAAGGCGGATCGCACGCGCCTCGAGCGGCGTGAGCCGCGGGGGCCACCGGAACGAATCGCCCCAGAGCTCCTTGTCCACACGCACCTTGTCTCCTTCGAGCTCGGCGTAGACCGCATAGCACCCTCCGCCGAAGTTGACGAGGTTGAGAAGCGAAAGATGCTCCTGGAGCTGGTCCTCGGGGATGTGGAAGCGCTCGACCAGCTCGGAGGCGTCGATGATCGCCCGCTTGTCGTCGCCGCACCGCGCGAGCAGGTGGGCCAGCAGCGACTGGAGGACGGCGAACCGCTCGGGCGCGACGGGGCCGGGCAGCCGCTCGCCCGGGCCGGCCTGCTCGGCCGGTACCGCCTCCGCCTTGGGCTCGAGAGGCTTACCGGTGTGCCGGTCGCGGATCAGGCGCAGTCCGTCCGCGACGCGGCGGCGGAGCTCGACGGGCTCGAGCGGGATCGCGCGCCCGTCCTGCCTGAGCACCCAGGAGGCAAGGAGGGACAGGGTCGCATAATCGGTGATGAAGACTCCGTCCTCGACGCGGCCGCTCTCCCCGTACACCCGCTCGACCCACCAGGCGGTATCGCCCGCGACCTCGATGCGCGCCTCGCCGATCAGATCCCCGATCTGCCACGGCGGCCGCGCGCGGTAGCCGTCGATGTCGAAATCGGTTGGCGTCTTGAAGTCTCGCTCGCGTCGCGTCGCGAAGCGGATGTCCCCGCGCACCCGCGAGACGCGGAAGGTGCGGATGTCGTTGCGGTCGAGATCGTGTCCGACCACGTACCAGGCGCCGGCGTCGTTCAGGAGCGCATACGGATTGAGCGAACGCTCGCTCTCCTCGTCTCGGGAAATCGACCAGTAGCGGAACTTGACCGTGCGCTGCTTCGAGATGGCCGACTCGAGCTTGCTGAGGAGTCCCGACATCTCCGGCGAGTACTCGGGATCCAGATCTTCCACACGGACCGCCGTCTCCGTGGGAGGCCGGGAGAACCCGGGGCGGCCGAGCGCGAGATTCTGCAAGGCCAGCCGGAGAGGCTCGGCATAGGCGAACTTCCCGTCCAGCAGGATCAGGCAGGTCTGAAGCGCGGCGAGCTCGTCGTCGGTGAGCTCGAGCGGCGGCAGGAAGTAGTCGTCCGGCTTGAGCGTGTACAGCTCCTCGCCGGTGAACTCGTCACGCTGCGAGTGGAGCGGTACGCCGAGGCCACTCAGCTCGGCGCGGTCGGAGTAGAAGCGGCGCGCGAAGGCTTCGTCGGACATCTCCGAGTAGCCCTCGACGCAGCCTTTGACGTCGCGTGCCGTGAGCGGCCGGCGCTCGGCCATCAGAAACGCGACCAGCGAGAGCTGCCGGATCAGCTTGTCGGTGTCGTGCGACAACGCCTCCCGAGCTTATCGCCCGAGGAAGGTCCGTAGAAGAAGACGCTACGCCGCGACCGGCTCGCGCTCGAGATGCTGGTGCGACGGGCAGTACTCACGCTCGGGCAGCGGCGTGCGCTGGCATGGCTTGCCCTTGCGCGTTGTCGCACGGCAGCGTGCGACGCCGCCGTCCAGTGCGCCGAGCTCGATCTGCTCCTCGATGAACGCCACCGCGGCCGAGACGCCCTCGCTCACCGCCCACGCGACCTGCGCCTGCGCGGTGATGGGGAAGTACCGTCGGATGTCCTGGAAGAGCGCCCGATCGGGGCGCGCAAAGTAGTGCGGATCTCGTGCAAGCCGCTCCATCGTGTGCTCGCACGCAGCGAGGACGGCCTGCCGGTACTGCAGCTGCACTTCCGGCTCGACGTACGGATCGACGAGATCCTTGATGGACTGGTAAATGGCCCGTGAGTACTGATACATGTGCGCCTGGAGCTGGACGGTTCGCTCGTGCATCTCAGTATCTCTCGTTCCTATTAATCCGCCGCAAAGCTTTGTTAAGACGGCGTTAACTCTGCCGCCGCCAGCGAGTCTAACGCGTCTTCGGCCGTGTTACAAACTCCGGGCTACTGTTGCCTGGATCGAGAACGAGTTCAGGGAGTGATCTGGCGTGCATACGCGCCGGAAAAGCCTTTGGACGCGGCTGTCGAGGCATTGCTGCTCGCGGCGTTGATCGAGTTGTAGATCCCGCTGAAGACGACCCAGTAGCCGGGATGGAGGCTCGAGAAGTCCGATGACTTCAGGTATCCCACCTTCGGGAGGCCCGCATTGGCTGCCTTCTTGGCGAACGATGCCGCGGCGCTCTCGCCCGAGTTGACCGGGATCGACTGGAGGACGCTCGTGTACCCGCTCTTGCCCGCTGGCCAGGTGACGAGCGCCCCTGCCGGCGGCGGAGGTGGTGGTGGCGGAGGTGGTGGCGGCGGAGGTGGCGGCGGAGGCGGTGGCGGAGGGGGCTCAGTCGGGGTCGTCGTCTCCGTTCCGGTGGTCTCCGTGCCCGTCGTCACCGTGCCCGTCGTCTCGGTGCCCGTTGTGCCGGTGTCGGTGGTCTGTGTCGGGCCCGTCGACGTCTGCCCCGTCGTGGCGGTGATGACGTTCGTGGACTTGCCTTCCTCCTTGGTGGTCAGATAGGCGATCAGTCCACCGAAGATCGCGATCAGCGCCAGCAGCAGGACGGGCCAGATCCAGTCGCCGGGGTACCACGGCACTCGTTGCTTCCATGCAGTCCCAAGGGTCGCGATTGCTCCACGCGCGAGCGGCAGGCGGCGGCCGCATTCGAGGCAGTACTCCTGGTAAGGCTCAAAGGGCGCGCCACAGTTCGGACAGTGGCCCGGCTCCGAGTCGACCGGGGGCCCTGGCGGCGGCGGATTGGTTTCGGGCTGGTCGGGAGGCGGCGCGACCCCCACGGCTCAGCCTTGGTTGCCGGGGCCGCCGATGGTCGGCTCTTGCGATTCCGGCTGAGTCTGGTAGCTCACCTCGGCGGGCTCCGCGGGGCGCCCACAGTTAGAGCAGAAGGTCGCTTCGGCGGGCAGCGGATTTCCGCAATGGGTGCAGACGACCACCGGTGCCTCCCCGACGGGTCGGCCACAGTTCGCGCAGAAGTGGGCGCCCCACACGAGCGGGGCACCGCAGGCGCAGCGGTTGGCCTCGGCGAGCGTGCGCCGAGTCAACGAGGCCAGCGCACCGTCGAGCTCCTGAATCCTTTCCTCGATCGTGACGATCTCGGCACACTGCTCGAAGAAGAGCTCCGGCTTGAGCCGGTCGCGCTTGTACATCTCGAGCATCAGGCCGCCGAGGTCACGGATCCGGTCCTCGCGCGCACGGACCAGGGCTCGCCGTTCGCGCCGGACCTGGCCGGGCGTGGGCGGACGGCGCTGCTGCGCGGTGGGCGGGGGAACCTGAGCCTCCTGTGAGGCTTCCGGAGCCCCTTGCGCGGCCTCCGCCGGCGTGCGCCGCATGAGACGGTCGCGAAGAGCCATCGGGGTCGTGAGTCTAATGCAGCGACCGGTTGCCGGGCTGGCAAGGCTGGGTGCCCGTGGCGGCGGCCCGTCGCCCGAAGCCCACCAGGTAGAGCACGGCGAGGAGCAGGCCGACGGCTCCAAGCGGAATGCCCACCCAGGGAATCAGGAAGAACAGGCCAGCCCCGAGGAGGATGAGTACGGGATGAGTACGAGTGCCACTCCGATCATCGGGCCAGATTCGCCGAAGGCCGGCCGAAACGGTCTACAACTCGATGACGACGAGGCGGTCTTCGGTCAGCTCGCGGACGGCGAACGCGGGCCCTTCGCGAGTGTTTCCGGAGTCCTTGACGCCTCCGTAGGGCATCTGGTCGGCGCGGAACGTGGGCGCCTCGTTGACGGTCACCCCGCCGAATTCGAGCTCGCGGACAGCGCGCAGGGCCGAGGCGATGTCGCCGGTGAAGATCCCGGCCTGCAGGCCGAACCGCGTCGAGTTCGCCAGCTTGATCGCCCGGTCGAGCGACTCCACCCTGGTGAGCGTCACCGCGGGCCCGAAGACCTCCTCACATGACACCTTGTCCTCCGGGCTCGGGTTCGCGATCACGGTGGGGCGAATGAGCCCGTCCTCGCTCAACTCGCCGCCGGTGAGGATCTCTCCGTCGGCCTCGGCAATCCAAGCGAGCACCCGGTCGCGTGAGCCTTCGTCGATCACCGGGCCGACATCCGTTTCCTCGTCGGCGGGGTCCCCGATCTTGAGGGCCTCGACGAGCGGGACGAACTCCGACACGAACGAGTCCCAGGCCTCGTCGAGCACGTAGATCCGTTGCACGGAGATGCAGCTCTGGCCGGCGAACGAGAAGCCGTTCGCGGCCAGCTTGCCTGCGGTGCCTGCCGGAGCGTCAGGGCACACGATCACAGGCGTGGCGTTCCCGAGCTCGAGGTTGACCCTCTTGCGCGGCGCGCGCTCGCGCAACCCCCAGCCGACAGCGCCCGAGCCGGTGAACGTGATCGCCTGCACGCGCTCGTCCTCGACCAGGACGTCGCCGATCTCCGATGCCGGTCCTGCCAGCACGCTCAGCCAACCGGACGGAAGGCCTGCCTCTTCCTCCATCTCCGCCAGCAGGAGGGCTGAGAGCGGAGTCTGCGAAGCGGGCTTGAGCACGACGGCGCACCCGGCGGCCAGGGCCGGCGCCAGCTTGTGCGCCACGAGGTTGAGCGGGAAGTTGAAGGGGCTGATCGCGCCGACGACTCCGACCGGCAAACGCAGCGTGAAGGCGAGCTTCCCCTCGCCGGCCTGGGAGGCGTCCATCGGCACCATCTCGCCCGCGAGCTTGCGCGCCTCGACGGCGGCGAAGGTGTAGGTCGACATCGCCCGCGCCGCCTCGACTCGGGCCGCTTTCATCGGCTTGCCAGCCTCGTCCGAGATCAGTCGCGCCACCTCGTCGTGCCGGCGGCCGAGCTGCGCGGCGACCTTGACCAGGATCTCCGCGCGCTTGTGCGCGGGGAGCGGCTCACGCATGGCCTGCTCGGCCGCGTCGACCGCGCGTTTCGTCTCGGCGGCCCCCGCCTTGGCCACGCGTCCGACAACGTCATTGGAGTAGGGCGAGCGAACCTCCAGCCAGTCGCCGGTCTCGACCCACTCGCCGGCGACAAAGAGCCTCCGCTCGGTCAACGTTGTCGCCATGATGCAAGTCTAGGGAGACTGCCGCCATGGATCCGGATATCCGCTACGCGAAGAGCGAAGGAGCGGCGATCGCGTACATGGTCGTCGGGGACGGCGACCGCGATCTCGTCTTCGTCCCGGACTTCGGCTCGAACCTCGTCTATGCCTGGCAATCGCCGTACTGGCGCGATTTCTACGAGCGCCTGGCTCGGTCGTTCCGCCTGATCCTGTTCGACAAGCGCGGCACGGGAATCTCGGATCGGCACGGGCAGTACGCCACGCTCGACACCCGCATGGAGGACCTGCGTGCGGTCCTGGACGCGGCGCAGTCGTCCGAAGCCGTACTCCTGGGATCGGCCGACGGCTGCGACCTGGCGCTGCTGTTCGCCGCGACGTATCCGGAGCGGTCGACGGCGCTCGCGCTCTTCCACCCCCATGCGAGACCAGAAGATCCCGACGACCTGCTGCCCAAGCTGCGAGAGGGTTGGGGCACGCGCGAGTTCATGGACGAGCTGCTCGAGGTTGCCTCTCCCACGCTGTTCGCGCGCGGCGAGCAGGACCGGCTCTGGTTCGCGAACTGGCTTCGGGTGAGTCTCAGCCCGGCCTTCGCCTACGAGCTGAACCGAGCATTCGGAGAGACCGATCTCCGGGGCGTGATGCCGGCGGTTCGTACGCCGACGCTCGTTCTCTACCGGCCGGGGTCGCTCGAGGAGGATCAGTCACTCGACGTGGCCGCGCGGGTCGACGG
>Ga0075428_100000307_pt1 | contig 48150 bp, 40 predicted proteins | sample RhiMetdeltSRZDD2_FD_75291 | JGI IMG/M metagenome (GOLD analysis project Ga0075428, IMG submission 75291) | Populus rhizosphere microbial communities from Tennessee, USA - Rhizosphere MetaG P. deltoides SRZDD2 | ecosystem: Host-associated > Plants > Roots > Rhizosphere > Soil | place: USA... | reverse complement strand
GACGTACATGCTCGGCCACGCCGCCGGGACCGAAGACCCCTGGAAGACGTTCACCAGCTTCGTCTGGGACTACGGCATCAAGACCGAGCAGAACTTCCAGGTCGTGAACATGTTCTACGCCTTCCTCGAATCGCAGCGAGCGTTCCTCTACGGCTTGCCGATCGCCTTCACGGTCTTCTCGACGCTGCTCGTGGCCGTCCGTCGTCCGGCATCACATCGACAGCTGTTCGTCATCGCCGGCCTCATCGCCGGCCTGCTGCCACTGGCCCACCTCTCGACCCTGCTCGCGATGGTCGTGATCATCCCGCTGCTGTTCCTCCTGTTCCCGTCGCGGCAATGGTTCTTGTTCGGCGTGGCCGCGGTCATCGTTGCGCTGCCGCAACTGCTGACCCAGCTCGGCGGCGGCGTCGGCGCGCTGTCGCATACCCACTTCCAGCTCTGGTGGGAGTCGGCGAAGGACGGACCCGTCCTGTTCTGGCTGAAGAACCTCGGGTTGTTCTCGCCGCTCCTGCTGATCGCGCTCTGGAAGCGCGACCTCGTGCCGCCGCGGGTCCGCCGATTCCTGTTCGCGTTCATGGGGATCTTCGTCGTCGTCAACGTCGTGGCGTTCCAGCCGTGGACGTGGGACAACCACAAGATCCTCGTCTACTGGTTCCTCGCGATGACGCTCCTCGTCGCGGGGCTCCTGGCCTGGGCCTGGCGTCGCTGGCGTGGGATCCTCCCTCGCGCCGGGATCGCCGTGGCCATGCTGACGATGACGCTCTCCGGCGTGTTCGAGGATGTCGGCACGTTCCTCGGCCAGAGCCGCTACGCGATGCTCTCGAACGACGGCATCGCCTTCGCGGCGCAGGTTCGCGAACGCACCGATCCGCGCGCGCTGCTCGTCATCGGCCCCGTGAACCACGACCCCGACTCGATGCTCACGGGTCGGCGCATCTTCGTCGGCTACCCGAACTGGCTCTGGACCGAGGGCATCCCCTACGAGTTCCGCGAGGCTGTCGTCCAGCAGATGTACCGCGACCTGCCGAACGCCGCCGGGCTCTTCGCGGCCTACAAGATCGACTACATCAGCGTCGGCCCGTTCGAACGCAAGGAATGGGGCGTCGAGGACGCGGAACTGCTGGCAATGCGCTCGCTGTACCCCGTCGTCGCCGAGACGCAGGACTGGGTCCTGTTCGACGTTCGCAGCGCGCGGGGTTAGCCGGGCGGCGCAACGCTCTCGCAGATTGCCGCTACACGACCGTTACGCAGACGCCCTACACGCTCCGCGGCGGTGGCGCGACTCGCTCTCGCACGACCTGCCATCAATCGGGCTCGAATCGAGTGCCTTCATGACGGCGTCACCTGCATAACTGCCATAGGACGGCAATTTGCAAGAGTGGAGCCCACGTCACCGCCCAGCGGGCTCGATGCGGGGCCGATGCGGGCCCCCGAGGGAACTAGCCCTTCGGCTCCACGACGACCGTGACCTCGGGCGTCAGCCCGGACGAGACCTTGATCGCGACCTTGTACGTGCCCAAGGACTTCAGCGGATCCTCGAGGTCGATCTTGTGGCGATCCACGGCGATCCCGCGACGCGCGAGCGCCTCGGCGATCTCCTTGGTCGTGATCGAGCCGTAGAGCTTGCCGCCCTCGCCGACCTTGACGCCCATCGTGAGGGTCGTCGAGCTGATCCGGGTGGCCGTGATCTCGGCCTCGCCGCGCTCACGCTCGCGCTTCTCCTCGCGGGCCTCGATGTCGTGCTGCCAGGCCCGATACGCGCCGCCCGCGGCGGGCACGGCGAGCTTCTGCGGGATCAGGAAGTTCGTGGCGAAGCCGTCGGCCACGTTCTTGAGCTCGCCCGACCGGCCGAGCTTGTCGACGTCCTTCGTCAGGATGACCTTCACGCGTTCGAACCCTCCATCGAGCCCTTCGAGTCCCCGTTGATCCAGGATCGGACCCGCGGGCCCAGATCAGAGCGGCCAATGGTATCCGCAAGGATGCGGAAGGCCTCGGGGAGCCGCCGGATGATGCGCCGGACGGGCATCGGCATGACCCGCCGGATCGTGGCGATGTCGTCTTCGTAGGCCGTGCGATCGATGCCGAGGGTCTCGAGCTTCTCGGCCAGGACGAGCGTCGGCACGCCTTCGAGGAACAGGTCGATCGCGAGCGCGACGACGACGATGTCGTCGAGGCCGCCGAGGACCGGGATCTCGTCCGGGACGACATCGCGCGCGAGGAACAGGTAGCCGAGCGCGCCACCGAGGATCGCCTTCCGGCCGACCGGGATCCGGTCATCGAGGATGAGCGCCCAGATCAGTCGCGCGTACATCGGGATCCGGCTCGCGAGCGGCAGGAAGGCGAGCATCGCCACCGCCCGCGAGATCGCCCGGCTCACGCCACGCGCGGCCCGCCGCCGTCCGCTCCCACGCCGCGTCACTCGGCCGATCGACCTCCTCGGATCCCGCGCGCTCATGGCGCGCGCCGGGAAGGGCAGTCTACAGGCGACCAGCGGCGAATGTCCCGATCTGCTTGGACGCCTCGATGCCCTCCTCTTCGGACATGTCGGCGCCGCCCGAGATCGTGATGACGAGGAGGTTGCTGCCCTTGAGCACGAGCAGCCCCGTGTTCTGGACGATGGCCGCCTTGTCGCCGATGCCCGGGACGACAACCGTTGCCGGGTCGCTCGTGAGCGCGTCGTAGACAGCCTGCGCCTGTGCCGTTGAAAGCGACCACGCCGCAAGTGGATCTCCGGCAGTGCTCGAAACGATGCAGTTGTCGGGCGGGCCGGCGAGGACCGTTGTGGTCACGGTGGTGCCGAAGATCCCGGCGAGCTCGTCCGCCGTCACCAGCTCACAGACACCGACGGCCGTCCCGCCGCCGGTCGACGGTTCGGCGCTGGGTTCGGTGCTCGGTGCGCCTTCGGAAGGCGCGCTGCTCGGCGCAGCCTCGGAGGCCGCGGCGGATGCGCCGGCCGACGGGGATGCACCGCCTCCGCCTCCGCCGCCACAGGCGGCCAGGGCGAGCGATGCGATGACGAGCAGGACGGGGACTCGAACGAACGCGCGCATGCGTGATCCCTCACTCATTTCGCCGTGGCATCGACCCGCGACACCTCCAGCGTGGCGCACAGCCTCGCGCCCTCGACGTCGCGCGTCATCGTCCACTTGCGCCACGGTCTACCGGAACTTGACATCGAACGTCCGTTCGGTATCATGCACGAAGCCGCCCAGGAGAGGCCTGTGACCAAGCACGACGCCGAGCGCAAGACGAAGATCCTCCATCACATCGCGGGCACGCTGCGAGCGCGCGGCTTCCCGCCGTCGGTGCGGGAGATCGCGCGAGCCGTCGGCCTGAATTCCACGTCCGCGGTCCACCACCACCTCCAGATCCTCGAGCGCGAGGGCTACCTCGAGCGCGGCGCCGCACAGTCACGGGCAATCCGGCTGACGCCGCACGCGGCGATCAACCTTGGGCTCGCGAGCGAGCTCGTGCCCCAGAGCGTGGCGAATGACGCACATGTCATCCCCGTGATCGGCGAGATCGCCGCCGGCGGCCCGATCGAGGCCTACCAGGACGCCTCGGAGACGATGGCCGTGCCGGAGGTGTTCGCGCCCAGCGGCGATGCCTACATCCTCAAGGTTCGCGGCGACTCGATGATCGGCGAGCACATCGCCGATGGCGACTTCGTCCTCATCCGGCCGCAGAGCACCGCCCGGGACGGCGACATCGTCGTGGCCCAGGTGGACGAGAACGCGGTCACGCTCAAGCGCTTCTTCAAGGAGAAGGGCCGCGTTCGCCTCCAGCCCGCGAACCCCGCCTACCCGCCGCAGTACTACGACGACGTGCGGATCCAGGGGAAGCTTATCGGAGTCATCCGCCGCCTCGACTGATCCCTTCCCTGGCGGCCCAGGCCGGCGTTGCCGGCTCCGGGCGCTCGCTCACGCACATCGAGTGCGCTCGCATCGCGTCCTCGCTGGCGCCTTGGCCTGAACCGCCAGGTCGGGATCCAGGCCTCAACTCGTCCACAGTCACTCCACAGCGGGTCACGGCGCCGTCCACGACGGATTGATACGGCGGCGAGCGGTTCGGGGATAAGGCCCTATCGGCCGACCCGCCCCCGCCGCGACACTAGAGCTGTCACGACCCCCGCCCATCGTGGAGCCATGATCGACCGACTTCCGCCCCAGTCGCTCGAAGCCGAGCAGTCCGTGCTCGGCGCCATCCTCATCGATCGCGAGGCGATCATCGAGGTCGCGGAGTTCCTGCGCCCGGAGGACTTCTACCGCCAGGCCCACGGCTCCATCTACCGGGCGATGGTGGACCTCTTTGAGCGCCGCGAGCCGGTGGACATCGTCACCGTCGCCGAGACGCTCGAACGCTCGAGCGACCTCGAGTCCGCGGGCGGCCGCTCCTACCTTTCCGAGCTGTCGAACAACACGCCAACCGCCGTCCACGCGGTCCAGTACGCACGAATCGTCGAGCGAAAGGCGGTCCTGCGGAACCTCATCGGCGCGGCCGGACGGATCGCGGGCATCGGGTACGAGGACCCGGCCGAGGTCCAGGAGGCGATCGACAAGGCCGAATCGGAGCTCTTCCAGGTCTCGAACCGCCGCGTCACGGCCGGCTTCAGCCCGCTCAAGGAGCTCCTCCACTCCGCCTACGACCGGCTCGACTACCTCCACGCCCATCGCGGCGAGATCAGCGGGGTGGCGTCGGGCTTCAAGGATCTCGACGTCCTGACCACGGGGCTCCAGAAGAGCGACCTCATCGTCGTGGCCGCCCGCCCGTCCGTCGGCAAGACGAGCTTCGCGCTCAACGTCGCTGAGCATGCCGCCGTGCGTGAGAGGAAGACCGTCGGCCTGTTCAGCCTCGAGATGAGCAAGGAGCAGCTCGTCCTCCGCCTGCTCTCGAGCGTCGCGAATATCGACTCGCAGCGGCTTCGAACCGGCTTCCTCGAGGAGCTCGACTTCGCCCGGATTGCGCCGGCGATGAACGAGCTGTCGGAGGCACCCGTCTTCATCGACGACACCCCGAACATCTCGGCGATGGAGCTGCGGACGAAGGCCCGACGCCTCCAGGCCGAACACGGCCTGGATCTCGTCATCGTCGACTACCTGCAGCTCATGCAGGCGACCACGACCTCGCGTGACGCCAACCGAGTCCAGGAAGTGTCGGACATCTCGCGCGGACTGAAAGCTCTGGCCCGCGAGCTGAACGTCCCGGTGATCGCCGTCTCTCAGCTGTCCCGCCAGCCCGAGATGCGCGAGTCGAAGGAACCGCGGCTTTCAGACCTTCGCGAGTCGGGCGCGATCGAGCAGGACGCGGACCTCGTCATCTTCCTGTACCGGGAGAAGGACCGGCCGGCGGAGGAGCAGGACCTCGACGGCGAGGTCATCAACGTCAAGCTCGCGAAGCATCGCAACGGCCCCACGGGCGACATCCAGCTCTGGTTCAAGAAGAAGCAGACGCGCTTCCAGAGCTACGCGGGCCAGCGCTATGCGGAAACCTCGGGCGTCTGATGCGGGCGGACCAACCTCGGCTGACGCGCCTGACGGGCTAGCGCCTACTCCGCCTCGTGCGGCAGGAGCGGCCGGAGCGTGAACGAGTAGAGCTTCCCGTCGCCGGGTCCGTTCAGGACGATGTTGATGATCCCGCCCTGGAGGTTCTCCATCCCGAGCGCGTCGATCTCGGCGGCGGACATCGTCCGGGCGTTCCACGTGAAACCGTTGGGGGTCGTGATTTCCTTCCAATCGGCAGGCTTGAGATCGGCCCACGGCCAGTCGCGGGGATCGCCGAACGCGTCGGTCGAGAGGATGCCGCGGAAGCGGTCGGGCTGCCAGATTGCGGCGTTCGCGGCCTTGAACTCGCGGAGCCGCGTGCCGGCATCGGCGAGCTGCTTGAGGATGAGCGCATCGGGGCTCTGCGGGTTGTCGAACCCGAGGCCGGTGACGCTGACGGTCTTCGAGCTGCCGCCCGCGTTGATCGTGAAGACGGCCGTCGGACAGTCGGCGCAGGTCGCAGTGTCGTAGGTCGCGCGGGCGATGCCGAGGGCGCCCGGGCCGATGACGTATTCGAGGAGCTGCTGGATCTCGTCCTCGGTGAGCTTGATCGTCTGGAACGGCAGCTGCGGCTGGGCGCTGCCGATGGCCGGCGGTTGCTGCTGCGACCAGTCGCGGAAGATCACGGTGCCGTCGCCGTAGAGCGTGAACGTGGGTGCCTGGCCTGCGAGCCAGCCCATTGGGACGAACCCGCCGCCTTCTTCGAACTGCAGGACGACGTCCTTCGCGCCCGTCTGGTGCTCGATGCCCACAGGGCTGCCGCTCGGCTCGGACGACGGTCCGGGTGAGGCGCCGGGCGAGCCGCTCGGGCCCGGGGATCCGGAGCCATTCGGGCTGCATGCGGCAAGGACCGCCATGAGGGCGATCGCGAAGGGGATCGAACGACGGGCGTGCGGGTTTGTCATGGCCGCCAGACGGCGGACGCACGGTGCAGGTTCCAAGACGGCTCGGTAAGGTGACCGCGATGCTCAGGGTTGGCTCGATCGTCCTTCGCGTGGACAACCTCGAAGGCCAGAAGGCGTTCTGGGCGGCGGCGCTCGACTATGTCCCTCGCGAAGGTGACGACGACACGTTCGCGCTCCTCCGGCCTCGAACCGGCACCGGCCCGAACCTTTCGCTCGACCGCGTCAAGGCACCGGTCCAGGTCCCGCCAAAGATCCATCTCGACCTCTACGCCGAGGACCAGGCCGCCGAGGTCGAGCGCCTGAAGGGGCTCGGCGCGACGGAGATCCACTGGGACAAGCGGCCCGCGGACGCGGACTACGTCATCCTCGCCGACCCCGAAGGCAACCGCTTCTGCGTAATCGACGCCGGTTAGTCCGCGATCCCGGACCTCAGCCCAGCAGTCGCTCGAGGAACGCTCGACGGTCCGATCGCGCCTCATCGACCTTCAGGTCGTGCCCGCCCGGGTAGTGCTTGAACTCGGCCGTCTCGCCGGCCGCACGCCGGTACTCGAACGCCGACATGAGCGGCAGATAGAAGTCGTTCTCCGCGGACTGGAACAGGAGCGGACGCGGCGCGATCGACGCGACGTGCTCGAGGGGGTCGAACGGGCGCAGTGCTCGCAGGTATTCGAGGCGATCCTCTTCGATCCGCCAGAACGCGAGGTTCCAGTCGCCCCATCTCGGTGGAACGGCGAGCGCGACGCCACCGCGCGGGCGGCCGTCGAAGGCCATCGCGAGCAGGCCGAACATCGCGCCGTAGTCATGGCCGACGACCGCCAGCTTTGAACCATCGACGTCCGAACGGCCGGCGAGAACGTCCAGGCATCGCCGCAGGCGCAGCACCTCATCTGCGATCGCCATCGTGTCAGCCGCGGAGCTGTCCGGCGCCTGGCTCCACGGGAAGCGGCCCTGCGGCAGCACCGACACCGCACCCCGCCCGGCCCACTCGATCGCCTCGTCGAGGAACTCGGTGCGGTTGCCGTCCGGCGCCTCCGTGTCGAGCCAGTGCCACCACACGATGCCGGGGCCACGTGTCCCGGTGGGCTCCGACGGCCGAACGAGGTAGGCCGCCACCTCGCCGATCGATGGCCCGGCGACGATGACGTCCTCGACGACAGCCGGCCCACGCGTTTCGGCCGCGACCGCGTCCACGTGCAGGGCCTCGGGCCCCGCATCTGCGGGCGCCTGCGACCGCAGCGCCGGGTTGTCCATCCGCCCTCCTCCTCGATCACGGTACGGCTGGACCTTCGGGCAGGTTCACCGGTACGCGAGACGCCAGGCCGAGGGGTCTTGACGGTGCCCGTATTCTCGGCGCCAGCAGTTCCGGCCGATGGTCGGTGCCCAAGCGCCCAGGCCGCGCCCCCGCACCGCCCCTCGTGGGGGCGGAACACCAGTCTCTCGTGCTGTGCCCAACGGGAGGGGTTTAGGTGTACGCGGACCGGAATCTGACCTGCCGCGATTGCGGCGAGGCCTTCATCTTCTCGAGCGGCGAACAGCGCTTCTTTGCCGAGAAGAGCCTGACGAACGAGCCGCAGCGGTGCCCCACGTGTCGAGCGGCGGCGAAGCGCGCTCGAACCGGTGTTGGCCCGCGCGAATACCACGCCGCGGTCTGCGGCTCGTGCGGCAACCAGGCGATGGTCCCGTTCGCGCCGCGCGCGGACAAGCCGGTCTACTGCAGCTCGTGCTTCGACAAGGTCCGCGCGGGCCTGATCGCGGAGGCGCTACCCGCCGCGCGAGGCTAGGCCCGCCGCGCGAGGCTGGCCCAGCCGATCAGGCGGGCGGCCGCTCCTTTGAAGCGACCGGCGCACGGCGAGGACGCCGTCCCGCTCGGGTCGCGGCGTCCGTCAGCAGGTACTCGATCTGGCCGTTGACGGAGCGGAGCTCATCGGCCGCCCAGCGCTCGAGCGTCTCGTAGAGCTCCGGCGAGATCCGGAGGAGGAAGCTCTTCCGGGCCGCCATGGTCCGCTCGCTCCGGCCCGTTGATCCTGGCTCGGGCTACGCGTACAACGTCCCCGAGTTGACGACCGGTTGGGCGCCCTTGTCGCTGACCAGCACGACGAGCAGGTTCGAGACCATCTGCGCCTTGCGCTCCTCGTCGAGCTCGACGATCGACTCCTCCGCCAGCATCGTCAGCGCGTGCTTGACCATGCCGACGGCGCCTTCGACCATGAGCGAACGGGCCGCGACGACCGCGCTCGCCTGCTGGCGCCGGAGCATCTCGCCCGCGATCTCGGGTGCGTACGCGAGCCGACGGAGGCGGGTGTCGATGACCTCGACGCCCGCCAGCTCGAGTCGCTCCTGGAGCTCCTTCTGGAGCGTCGAGGCGACCTCGTCCGCGTTGGCGCGGAGAGACGCCTGACCCTCCTCGTAGTCGTCGTACGGGTACTCCGACGCGACGTGCCGGACTGCGGTCTCGGTCTGGATGTGGACGAAGCTCTCGTAGTCCTCTACGTCGAACAACGCCTTGCTGGTGTCGACGACCTGCCAGGTGATGACCGCCGCGATCTCGACCGGGTTTCCGCGCGCGTCGTTGACCTTGAGCACATCGCTGTCGAGGTTTCGAATGCGGAGCGAGATCTTGCGGCGGCTGTAGAACGGGTTCGCCCAGTGGAAGCCGCTCTCACGAACCGTGCCGGCGTAGTTGCCGAAGAGCACGAGGGCGGCGGCATGGTTCGGCTGGACGATGAAGAAGCCGTTGATGGCGACGGCCGCCAGGACGACGATCAGGATGGCGAGCAGCATGACCGGCAGGTTCAGGAACCCGATGCCGAGGAAGACGAAGATGGCCAGCCCAGCCACGAACGCTGCGATCTCGACGACGATCATCAGCCCCGCCGGCAGCGGGCGGCGAGATCGTTCGATGGTGGCCACGGGAACCCTCCGGACGGAACGTCCTAGTCTGGTATCGAAGTGATATCACAACGATAGCCAGCCAGAGGGCGCCTGTCAAGGGCTAGATCGGCACGACCACCGCGACAACACTGACGACCAACCCAACGGCGAGGGCCGCCAGGAAGATCTGGATCGAGCGCCTTCGGTCTCGCCTCCGGGCCTCGGCGTCGTCAACCTTCACGGTCCCGCCGAGCGGCCCGAAGTTGAAAACGCCAGCCGAACCGAAGCCCGCACAGAACTTCAGCCACGCCTGGAGGTAGCCCGTCGCCGCCCCGGCTGCCGGGAGCGTCAAGAGCAAGCGGGCCAGCGGTGGGGCGTCGATCGCGAGCAGGATCGCAAGCGTTGCGAGCGTCGCGAGAACGCCAACGTTCCCGGCTCGCCGACGACGCGCGATTTCCTCGGGCCCGATGTTGCAGACACCGGGCCGGTACTCGGTACCGCCATCCGGTGAGGCCGTCGCCCGGGAGCCTGCGGCGTAGCTCGTGATCATCGCGGCGACTCTACCCCGACGATCTACGGCGGCGGGATCGCGATCCCGTTCGCCATTGCTTCGAAGTCGTCGAGGGTGAACTGCGGGTCGTACACCCCCAACCGGAACCCGTCACCGGCGAACACCCACGCGGCCATGAGCCCGTCCGGCCCGTTCTCAACGACCGGCACGTGCTGGCCCTTGACGGTGATCTCGCCGATCGGGTTCTCGGCGCTGAAGTCGATTGGCTCGCCAAACGCCTGCTCCAGGAAGATGGACCGATCGCCTTGTGCTCTGTCGTCGGGGCTCGGGCCCCAGATCCGGACCACCGTCCGGGGGCCGGGCTCGGAGGTCTTACTCGTCCACACGGAATACAGCCGCCAGCCGTCGGGGATCGCTGCGAGCTCTGCGGTGCGTTCCGGGATTGGTGCCCATAGCTCGTCCGACGCGAGATCGCGGACCACGACGCCGCCAAAGGCCACCGGAAGCGCGAGCTCGAACAGGTACGTGTAGCCCTCCGCCGTACACGCGCCATCCGGCGGAAACGTGGCCTGATCAGGGTGGTGGATGGCGTTGATGGCGATGTGGAGCTCGCCGGCGACGATCCCAGCCCAGGGCTCGTAGTCGACGCTGCACCAGCTGTCGCGCTGATAGGCCTTACCGCCGATGAAGGACACATAGACGGTCATCCGGTCGTGGCTCAGCACCGCGCCATCGAGGCGAACGACGCCTCGACTCGGCGGCCTTTCCGGGAAGTCCGGACCGAACGTCCGCTGAAACGGCAGCGGCGAGGCATTGACGATCGGTGGCCCCGGCGTCGCCGTATGGATCGGGCGACCTGACGGCATCAACCCGATGGCAAGTGCGGCGGCGAGCACGACGACGAGGGCGACCGCGGCCAGCAACCACGGGTTCCCGAACCTCGCCCACGCGGCACCCACGCTCCGGATGATGCACCTCGCGGCCTAGACTGGATATCGGCTCGAGCACGCTCTCGCTCGCGCCACTTCACAGCCGAAGGAGGAGCCCCGATGGGCGTGATCATCATCCGCGAGATGGTCGGCACGAGCCCGAAGTCCTGGAGCGATGCCGCACGCCAGGCCGTCGCAACGGCCTCGCGTACCGTGCGCAACATTCGAACGATCGAGGTCGTGAAGTCGACCGCCGGCGTCGAGGACGGCGAGATCACCGAATACCGGGTCGAGCTGAAGATCGGGTTCGAATACGAGGGCGGCTGAGCCGACGTGGTCGGGCGGCAGAACCGCCTCAGCCCACGATGCCTGGTCCCCCCGGCGAACCATTCCGGGTGACGGCCGGCAGGTACCCGTCGAGCAGCCGGTGGAGGTCCACGGGCATCCGGGGCCTCAGGCTGTAACGACCGGTCGGCCCGGCGCCGACACGCACGATGCCGGCTGAGCGCAGGATCACGAGGTGGTGGAGCAGCGTCGTTTTCGGGATGCCGAAGTGCTCGGAGAGCTCCTGAAGCGTGTAATTGCCCGTCGTCAGCCTCCGCAGCACCCGTAACCGACGCTCGTCGCCGAGCGCTCGGGCCAGCTGGACGAGACGCTGCGGTGGGGCATCCGGGTCGCTGCCGATGTCATCGAGCTGGGCGGCAACCCCGACGACTTGCGTCGTGCCCCGCTCCCAGAACACGTTCCACGGCCGCAGGACCCACGTCGGGAAGACCTCGATCTCGTCGACATCGGGGGCAGCGACAACGTCGGCGCCGTTCGTCGCCTCCGCCAGGAAGGCGTCGAGCCCGAGCTCGCGCGAGCGTCCACGCAACCGCTCCGCCTCATCGGCGAGGATGGGCCCCACCACGGCCCAGAGTCCGTCGAAGACGCGCTCCTGCCACGCGCGCAGCGTTGAGACCACCAACTCCGCGGCCGCCGCATCGGTCAACCCCAATACGTTCGACAGCGCGCGCTCGCACTCGGGCCCATCCGAGTTGTCTTCGATCAGACGTCGAGCGGCGGTTCCATCGCCACGCGCGGCCTCGAGGATGATCGCCGGGTCCACCCGCCGCCGACTGCGTCGCGCGAAGTAGCCGAGCAGGGTCAGACGGAGGCGGCTCGGCTCGAGCGCCTCAACGGCCGAGACAAAGGCCTCGCCCGATGCCGTCGGCGGGAGATCGATCGCGACGTCGAACAGCCGGATGAGGATGTGTTCGCAGCCGTTCGAGAGCCGCGTGATCTGGGCCCGCAGGGGATCGTCGATCCGGCCATCGACATCGGCGAACCACTTCGAGCCGACGTCGTAGGAATCGACCCGCGCGGGCGTCGAGAACGCAACAAGGCTGAGCAGGAGCTCGTAGGCCGGGCGTGCCGTGATGCGGATCGCCGTCTCGTGGTGCGTCGGTGCGGTCAGTGTCCGTTCCATATTTATCGAATCAGATTGACACAATTCGCATGCGATCTACAATCCCCGTCCACGAACGACCCTTGCTGTGTGCAGGCACGAGGGTATCGGTTCGGAGGCTGGAGGACTGGGCCATGTCGAACCTACGCCGAGCGCTTGCGACGGGGGCGGCGATCGCCCTCGCCGGTTCCCTCGGAACCGCATCCCTCGTCGCCGGCGGCGGGGTAGTCGCCTCGGCGACCGGCAGCGGAACGTACCTGTTGCTGGGCACCGCGCCAGCCTCGTTCGAGCTCGGTGGCGTCCAGCTCGCCAACGGCAACGCCGCGGGTTCATTCCGCCATGAGGTGGACGTCCAGGGCTTCCACGTCGCGTTCGAGGGCACCGTCACGTGCCTCACGATGGATCCGGTGAACCACCGCGCCTGGATCGGTGGCGTCATCACGCTCAACAACTCGACGCATCCGTCATACACGACGCCGCGCACGCAAGTCGGCCACGACATCTGGTTCCGCGTCGTCGACTACGGCGAGGGCGCCGCGGCCGCGGCCGATCGGACGTCATTCGTGGGCTTCGAAGGCGACCTCGATTTCCCGAGCTCCGCCGCCTATTGCGCCGGGCAGCCGTGGGCAGCGGCGGACGCGCGAACCTGGGGCTTTAGCGAGGGCAACGTCCAGGTCCACGACTGACCTGACCGGCGAGCCCCGGGCCAACGGCCGGCGCGGGGCTCGCAGCTAATCGACAGGTGAGCGTCGCCGGGCACCATCCCGGTGATGTCCCCGACCCGGCCGTTGGAGCGCGTTGACAGTCGTCAGAGCGCCTCCCTATCGTTCCCGGCGCCCGAGTCGCGCGTGCAGCCTCGCCATCCTGAGGCGCCCGACGCGCGATTCCATCAGGCCGTTGGATCGGGTCGAGCGGCGCTCGCTGCGCCCGAGGACGCCGCCGGAGGCCCAACCGTCGGGATGACCAGCATCCCGGTCCAGCCGAGCAAGATCCAGGCCCCGCCGCTGCGTGACGAGACGCTGCCGCGCGAGCGCCTGCTCGATTGGCTGTCCGTGAAGATCCACAACCGGATCGTCCTGCTCGCCGCCGAGGCCGGCTACGGCAAGACGACGCTCCTCGCTGACTTCTCGCGCCGAACGCGTGTGCGGATGCTCTGGTACCGCATCGACCTCACGGATCGCGATCCGATGGTCTTCCTGCATCACCTCGTCGGCGCCGTCCGGATCCGGATCCCCGACGGCAGCGCGGCTGCCTTCTCGCTGCTGTCAGAGGTCGGCCCCACCGGACCAGCGCTCGATGTCATCGTCGAGGCCTTTGTCCGCGGGCTGAGCGAGCTGCCGGACGACGCGACGGCGATGGTCCTCGACGACTACCACGTCATCGAGGACTCGCCGGACATCCGGCCGATCGTCCGTGAGATCGTTGCCCGCGCGCCGGAGCGGCTGACCCTCGTCTTCTCGAGCCGCAAGCTCCCGCAGATCCCCATCGCGCGGCTCCGGGCCCAGGGTGAGGTCGCCGAGCTTCGAACCGCGGACCTGCGCTTCGACGAGTCCGAGACCGAACGGCTCTTCCGAGACTCGTACTCCATGCCGCTCGAACCGGGGATCGCGTCCGAGCTGGCGCAGCGCACGGAGGGCTGGGCAGCGTCGCTGCAGCTCGTTCAAAGCGCAATCCGCGGTCGGTCGACCGCCGAGATCCGCTCGTTCGTCCACTCACTCTCCGGTGCCGAGGGCGATCTCTACGACTACCTGGCGGAGGAGGTCGTCGGCGAGCTGCCCGAGGATCTGCAGCTGTTCCTGATGCGGACCTCCGTCCTCGAGACGATCGACCCGGAGTTCGGCGCCGTCGCCGCGGGCCTCCGGCCAGACGACGTTCGCAGCCTCATCGAGGACGCCGAGCGCGCTGGCCTCCTCTCCCGTCGCGGGTCCATTGGCCGGCACGTGGTTCGCGCCCACCCGCTCGTTCGGGACTTCCTCCTGGCGCGCCTCCGCCGTGCCGTCGGCGACGACGGAGTCGCGTCGATCCACCGCCGGGTCGCCGTCGCGGCGGAGCCGCTCGACTGGGCCCTGTCCGGCCGCCACTTCGCCGCAGCCGGCGACCCTCACGACGTCCGCCGCGTCCTCCACGGCGCGATCGACTCGATCCTCTCGAGCGGCGCCTACGCGACCGCCGCCACCCTCCTCGAATCCGACCACGACGAACCCGACGCGGTCACGCTGGTGATCCGCTCGCGCGAAGCGATGCAGAGCGGCGACACAGAGCTTGCGGTGCGTTTGGGGGAGTCCGCCCTCCATGCTCCGAAGTCCGGCGACTTCGCTTCGATCAACGCACTTTCCATGCGGTTTGCCGGAGGACTCCTGCACGAGGTACGACTCCTCGCGGCCGACGTCGAACGAGACTCCCTAAACCAGATCGCACGCCTCATCGCCAGGTCGATGGCGGGGATGCTCGAGACCTCACTCGACGGCAGTCTTGTCGACGGGATGCGCGCAATAAGGGAACTTCAGGCGGTCCTACCTGAAGGCGTCGCGAGTGGTCATTACTGGGCAGTGTCAAAGCTGAACGTCGCGCAGTTGGCGATGGCGATGGGTGACGTTCAGGTGGCCCTTGCGAATGCGGAAGAGGCAGTTGAGCTACTCAAAGACACCCCAGCCAGGATCGAAGGTGTCTCCGCGCGCCTAATCAGAGCTCGCGCCTTGGCGCACCAGGGTCGGATGGAGGAGGCTCGCGATGAATCCGCTCGAGCCCGCCTTGATGCCCCCAGGATTGCAGAAGCAGCTGCGGAGTCCGCTGAGACAGAGCTGATGTACGGCGACGCGGATTTCGCGCGCACCTACCTAGCTGAGGTGCCGCCCGAGACCACGGAAGCTGGACCCGAGGCGGACCTGCCGCTGTCGTGCCGCATCCTCCTGAAGATTCGCGACGGAGACGCTGGTGCCGCCTTCGCCGAAGCCGGCAAACTCTTGTTCGGACAGCCCGCCACAAGTCCGGCGATGGAGGTCCGTCGTCAGGTCGTACGCGCACATGCCGCATTGGCAGATGGCCGCGACATTGGGGACCTGGTCCGGAGCGCCCTGCTGCTAAGTGAACGACAGGGAGCCGAGTTCTGGCGCAGATACGCGCTGCTCCTCGCTGCGCTAGCCGGGCGGGAGTCCGATCTCTGCCACGAGATATCGGCGGCTGGCGCTATCGACAGCGCGTACTTGACCCTCGTCGCAGACCTGATAGCCCCCCGTCTCGCAGGCTTGGATTCGTCTGCATTCGAGTGGGTCGAGGTCGAAGTCGCTAAGCATCCGGATCGATGGCGCCCGGCACTCAGATCTGCAATCCAGTCTGACGAGAGCGCGATCGATCGTGCTGGACCCCTTCTCGAAGGTGTCGGCACGGTCGAGGACATTCCGCGGCTGCGCGGCGTTAGCAGGCGTCGACGCGCGGCAGGGCCGGACCTCGGCCGGATGCTTGCGCGACGCCTGGCAGCCCGGGTTCAGATTGAGGACCTTGGTCGGGTCGCTATCGAGATTGGCCAGCGGCGCGTGGAGGGTACCGAACTCCGGCGCAAGGTTCTGGCGCTGCTCTGCTTCCTGGTAACGCGACCCCGATTCTCCGCGACCCGCGAAGAGGTAATAGAAACGCTGTGGCCCGCGCTTGAGCCGAGTGTTGCCGTGAACTCTCTCAATCAGACGGTTTACTTCCTGAGAAGGGTCTTCGAACCCAAGTACGTGGAAGACCTGAGTCCCGGTTATGTCGCCCAGGACGCGGAGACGGTGTGGCTTGATCCTGAGCTCATATCGGCACGCAGCGAGCGCTGCCGGCGACTACTCCGAGTGCTACCGCAGGAACCAACTCCGGACCATGTCTCTGAGCTCCAGTCGCTCTATGGCGGTCGATTCGCTCTGGACTTTGCCTATGAGGACTGGGCTGCCGACTACCGAGAGTCGCTTCATGCCGCGTATCTCCGGGTGGTCGAAGGCGCGCTAAGACATGATCTCAACTCGGGCAATGTTGATCGAGGGATCAGCGTCGCCGAACGCGCGCTCGAGATGGAGTCCAACTCCGATGAGCTGCAAGCGATGGCAGTCAGGCTTTACCGACTCGGAGGGCACCACGCCGCCGCCGCCGAGCAGTACGTGAAGTATTCGCGCTCTTTGATGGGTCTAGGCGTCGAGCCTCCGCCTATTGAGAGCGTGTGACGCGACCTGGTGCGGATAGGTACATCTGCGTATTGACCGGTTTAGTAGGCCGTCCATATAGTCCGGGCACTTCGTAGTACTCACGTACTAGGAAGACAAGTCAAGAACGCTCGGAACGCGCTGAAGCCCCGCCTGAAATGGGCACTTAGGGTAGGGCTGAGCGAGTAGTGCAACCGACCGACCATGTGTCTGGTCGGTTTTCGTGTCTTTCGAGGCGCGAAGGCCGCAAGGAGGAACGAGCGTGCAGCCCGAACAGAGCCTCAAGAGCTTCTAGGAGAGTCCGTGAAAGCACGAATTCTCCGCCTCGTCCTGACGGTTGGATCCGTCGCGGCGATGGCGCTCGCAGGAGGCGCTTCGCTCAAGAGCTTCTAGGACTTCGTTCGAGCTTTCCACAGCGCTTCTACCCAGGGGTTGAGGCGAAGGGACGCAGTAACGTAAGGCAGCGATGCCGAGGAATCTGAAGCTCTACATCACAGGGCTCGTGGTCCTGAGTGCCGTTGCACTCGCCGCCACGAGCCTTAGTGCTATCCGCGACCCGATCGCGATCCAGGTGGATGATCCTTCCACAACGTCCGAACTCGAGCTCCTGTTGGGTCTCGCGTTTTGGATGGTCGCGACGGCGCTCGCTTCGGCGCTTCCGGTGCAGATGCCTCGCGGAATCCTCGTCACCGTATCGATCGCGCCGATTATCGCCGCAGCCACTCTCGGCGGCCCTTTGGCGGCCGCGCTTGTAGCCCTCATCGGAACGACCGAGATCCGCGAGCTTCGACGTCGGATTCCGTTCTACGGCACGTTGGCGAACCACGCCGGTCTGGTGCTACCCGCAATCGCATGTGGGTTCACGATCGAGTTGCTTGGTGGCGACCGAACGAACGCCATCCGCGACTTCTTCGCCACCGTTGTTGGAGCGGGCGTCTACTTCGCGCTCAATTTGGTGATCGTCTCGTCGATCATCGCCATTCGAAGCGGGGCTCGGTTCGCGGACCTGCTTACGTCGGACGCGGGCGGCTTCACAGCCAGCCTCCTGGCTCTCGCGCCGCTCGGATGGCTCATGGCCAAGATCTACCCGACGGTTGGCGTCGGGTGGTGGGCGACGCTGCTCTTTGCGCTCCCGCTGTACACGACCCGGGTTGCCTATCACCGGTTCGTCGAGATGCGGGACATGTTCACGCAGACGATCGGGGCCTTGGCTGAGGCCGTTGACAAGCGCGATCCGTTCACGAGCAAGCACAGCCAGCGGGTTCGGGCCATCGGGGTCGACATCGGGCGGGAGATGCGGGTCAGCTCAGCGGAGCTCGAGGCGCTCGAGTGGGGCGGGCTGCTTCACGACGTCGGCAAGATCGGCGTGCCGGACAACATCCTGCTGAAGCAGGACCGCTTGACCCGCGAGGAGCGGATGGTGATGAACGCCCACCCGGTGCTGGGCGCCGAGATCATCGCGCCGGTCGACCACCTGGCGGCCGAGCTGCCGATCATTCGGCATCACCACGAGTGGTACAACGGCTCGGGCTACCCGGACCGGCTCATGGGGGACGAGATCCCGCGGCTCGCGCGGATCCTTCATGTTGCCGACGCGTTCGAAGCGATGACCGCCCAGCGCCCGTATCGGATGACGCCGCTGACCGGCGAGCAGGCGCTCTCGGAGCTTCGAAAGTTCGCGGGTGTCCAGTTCGACCCCGAATGCGTGGATGCGTTCGTCCGAACGAAGTGGGTCGAAGGCGTCCGCGACCCGGGCCAGCGCGAGGAGCCACGACCGCTGCAGCTGCTTGCCGAGCGGGCGGCTCGGCTCACGCAGGGCGGCGCGATCGACGGTGTCGTGCCCGGCTCGCCGGCGGACGTCAGCTAGCGCCGGTTCGAACTTCGCGGGACGCGCGGGTGGCTTGCCGAAAGGCGGTTACCCGCGTCCAGAGTGGGTCGGCCTGCCCTCGCGACGGCATCTCCGTCAGATTCGCATGGGGTGGCAGTTACGCGTCAATTCGGGGCACCAAGGGCTGCGTTGTGGACGCCGGGAGGCGACCCCGTGCACGCGGAGGACAGCAGGACGGTCAGGTGGGAGGTAAATCTCGCGTAACTGTCGTATGGCGGCAATTCGTCAGAACGCCGGCTCGCGGCGGGGCAAGCGGAGGGCGAGGCGGGTCGCACGGACGGCGCGGAGGGCGCGGGTGCGCGCAAGAGCGAACGGCAGGCGGTCGTGAGGCCGCATAGTTCGGGCCGATGTTGATCTTCCTCACGGCGATGGTCATCGGGGGCGCGCTCGGATTGCTGGCGGGCGGGCGGATCGAGCATCTCGCCAACGTTCGGCTGCGCTGGATCGGCGTCCTGCTCGTCGGGCTATTCCTGCGATTCGGGATCGGGGCGGCCGTCGATGCGGGCATCGGGCAGGTGCAGTCGTGGCGGCTGCCGCTCTACGACCTCGCGTTCGTGCTCGTCCTCGTCGCGCTCTGGCGAAACCGCTCGTACCCGGGGCTCAGCCTCGCGTTCGTCGGCGTTTCGCTGAACCTGCTCGCGATCACGGTCAACGGCGGATACATGCCAGTCTGGCTGCCAAGCCTGACGGCGGCCGGCTTCCCTGCGGATGAGCCGTTCAGCAGCTTCCACATCATCCTGCCGCAGGCCGCGGACCTGGACTTCGTGCTCCGCGCCGGGATGTTCGGCGACATCATCCCGATCCCGTTCCCGTTCATCCGCAACGTCGCCTCGATCGGCGACGTGTTCCTCGCCGGCGGCCTCGCGTTCTTCCTGTTCGCGACGATCGTCCGAACGCCGGCCGAGCTGGACGAGGAAGCCGAAGCCCGGATCAGCGGTCGCGTCGCCCGGCTCCGGGAGGCGGGCGTTGCGGCGGCCCCCGCCCGAACCGACCTCTCGCCAGGCCTCGCCGAAGCGGCCGCGCTGGAACGACCGGCGATGCTGGGTGGTTCGGCCGGTGGCATGGCTGCACCGAGCCGGCACGTCGTGGTCGTCTACATCCCGCCGCTCGCTCCCCCGCCGGTCCTCGACCGGCTGCGACGCCATCCCTACGCCCGGCTCGTGCTCGACGGCTCGTTCTCGGCGCTCTGGCTGGGCCAGCTGATCTCGCTGTTTGGCGACCGGATCCACCTCGTCGCGCTGACGTTCCTCGTCCTCGGCGTCACCGGCTCGCCTGTCGCGCTCGCGTTCGCGTTCCTGATGGCGACCATTCCGAACCTCTTCTTCGGACCCATTGCCGGCGCCCTCGTCGATCGCTGGGACCACCGCGAGGTGATGATCGTCAGCGACCTCCTCCGGGCCGGGCTCGTGCTGCTCATCCCGGTCGCGGCCTCGATCAACATCGTGTTCATCTACCCGCTTGTCTTCCTCGTGACGACGGTCTCGATCTTCTTCCGGCCGGCGCGCGGCGCGATCGTGCCGCGGCTGGTCCGCGACGAGGACCTGCTGCCGGCGAACTCGGCGCTGTGGGTCGGCGAGACGTTTGCCGACATCATTGGCTACGCGGTGGCCGGCGTCTTCGTCGCGTTCCTCGGCTCGCAGCTGCCGCTCGCGTTCTGGGTCGACGCGGTGACGTATCTCGGTTCGGCGCTCCTCCTCGCGACGATCGTCGTGGAGCCGATGCGGCGGGCCTCGGACGCGGTCGCGGCGGCGGCCACCGGGGTCCGGAGCCTGCTCGCGGGGTTGGGGCGCGACATCGCCGCGGGCTGGCAGTTCCTGCGCGGCGAGCGCGTCCTCCTGGCAAACACGTTCCAGGCCGTCGCCGCGCAATTCATGCTCGGCGTGTTTCTCGTCCTGACCCCGGTCTACGCGCACGACCTCGCAACCGGGGCGAACCTCAACGAGGAGGAAGTCTTCGCCTTCATCGAGGGCTCGATCGGGGCCGGCAACCTCGTCGGCGGCTTCGTCATCGGCCTGATCGGCGCGCGGCTGTCGCTCGGCCGGCTGGTCGTGCTCGGCTACGTGTTGACCGGGCTGACCGTGGCTGGCCTCGCGCTGACCGGGAACGTCGCGATCGCGATGGGTTTGGCGTTCGGTGCCGGCGCGGGCAACCTCGTCTTCGTCATCCCGAGCCAGACGCTGTTCCACAAGCGGACGCCGTCGGAGCTCATGGGCCGGGTGCTCGCGTTCCGCTCAGCGTTCGTCTACGGCTCGATGACGATCGCGATGGCCGTCGGCGGGATCCTCGGGGAGGCGCTCGGGGCGGGCGTCGTCATCGGGATGTTCGGGCTCGTCACGGTGGCGGCGGGCCTGGCCGGTTTGCTCGTGCCGGCGGTCCGAGACGCGTAGTCCTGCGAGCGGATCGGCCGAGCGGTTATACACTGGCGCCCGCGCGGCGGCCGGTGGGCCGTCGCAGCGTTTGATCAGCCATCGGAGAGCCTGACCGAATGACCGAACGACCGACGGGCGAGCCCGAGCCGCAGCCCGAGGCCGAGACCGCCGTCGAGCCCGAAACTCCCGTCGAGCCCGAGCCCGAGCCCGAGCCCGAACCTGAGCCGGCGGCGGCCCCCGAACCAGAGGCGGTCGCCGAACCTGAGGCGGTCGCCGAACTTGAGGCGGTCGCCGAACCTGAGGCGGCCCCCGAACCAGAGGCGGCCCCCGAACCAGAGGCGGCCCCCGAACCAGAACCGGTCGCCGAGGCAGCGCCTGAACCGGCTGTCGACGAGGCGGTTGATGCCGAAGAGGCGGTGCTCGAGGCGGACGCGGTTGAGGCTGACGAAGCGGAGGCCGCGGACGGGGAGGCGGACCTCGAGGCCGAGGAGCTCGCCGAGGAGGCCGATGAGGCCGAAGCCGACGAGATGGACGAAGAAGCGTTCGAGGCTGGCGCCGCGGGTGCCGCGGCGGCCGCAGCGTCCGTCGCCGAGCGCGACATCGATCGCCGGCCGATGCGCCCCGCCGAGCGCCGCGCCGCACGCGAGGCCGCTCGGGAGGCGGCCCGGCACGCTTCCGCGCAGGGCACTGTCCGGTCCGCGGCGGCCGGCGTCCACGTCACGGATCGCGCGTCGGCGTGGTTCGTGATCCTCGTCGTCGTGATCTTCGGCGGGATCCTGCTGAACGGCATCTTCCTCGGCCGAGGCGGGGTCTTCACTCCGACGGCCACGCCCGCGCCATCGGTTTCGGCCGCGCCGAGTGGTTCGGTCGCGCCGAGCGCAAGCGCGTCAACGGCGCCGAGCGCCAGCCCGGCCGCGAGCCCCAGCCCCTGATCGATCGGCTGCTCGGCCGAGTCTTCGGCCGGTGGTTCGGGCGGGCGTATCCTCGGCCGATGGATGGCGCGGAGCGCCAGGATCCCGCGGCGCGCCGGCGGGCGCGGATGGTCGAGCGTCAGCTTCGCCAGCGTGGGATCGCCGACGAGCGTGTCCTTGCCGTGATGTCGGAGCTGCCGCGCGAAGCGTTCGTCCCCGAGTTCGAGCAGGCGCATGCCTACGACGACTCGGCGCTTCCGATCCAGGCCGGCCAGACGATCAGCCAGCCGTACATCGTGGCCCGGATGACAGAGCTCCTGGACGTCCAACCCGGCGGGCGCGTCCTCGACATCGGCACCGGTTCGGGCTACCAGGCCGCCGTCCTGGCCAGGCTGGGCACGCACGTCGTATCGATCGAACGGCAGCCTGATCTCGTGGCCGGGGCGAAGGCTCGACTTGCGGCGATCGACCTTCAGCCGGGCAGTGTCGAAGTCCGGCTCGGCGACGGCAGCCTGGGCGATCCCGACGGTGCGCCGTGGGACGGCATCCTCGTCGCCGCGGGCGCGCCGGCCGTGCCGCGCGAGCTCGCTGACCAGCTTGCGGTCGGCGGGCGCCTCGTGATCCCGGTTGGCTCGCACCACCAGCAGGACCTCATCGTCGTGGAGCGCACGGGGCCGAACGACTGGCGCGAGAACGACGACGGGCCGGTCGTCTTCGTGCCGCTCGTCGGCGAGGGCGGCTGGGAGGGCTGACAGCCCGAAGCCAGCGGCCGCGTCGGTATACTCGGCCGGCGCATGACCCATGTCTTCGTGGCCCCGCACCCGGACGACGTCGCCCTCTCCTGCGGGGGACTGATCGCGAGCCTCCGCGAGCTCGGCCAGAACGTCACGATCCTCACGGTCTTCTCGGGCACGGGCGCCGAGCGGCCCCTGAGCCCATACCAACGCGAGGCGCTGGGCTTCGGTTCGAAGACGATGTGGCCGGTCACCGAGGCGTTCAACCGGTCGTCGATTCGGGCTGATGTCCCGCTCGACGATGACCCCGCGTTCGCCCCGCCGTGGGCGGCCGAATCCGACCGGCTCGACGCCACCCAGGCCGACGCGGACGCCTCCGCGAAGCGCTTCTGGCAGCGCTCGTCGTGGTACCGCCGCGCCAGCATCCGGAACCAGTCGCTCGCGGGCCAGGTCGTGATCGACGACGTGCCGACGCAGGGCTCGGTCTTCACCGATGAGATCGTCGAGGCCGCTGCTGCCGGTGAGCTCATGGCGAAGCGGCGGCTCGAGGACGAGCGCTTCGCGATGTTCGCCGAGATCTCGGTCGTGTTCCTCGATCTGCCCGATGCCGTCTTCCGTGGCTACGAGGGCGACGAGCAGCTGCTCGGCGAGCTCCGGGACGACGATCTGGCGCCGATCGACCGCATCCGGACCGAGGTGGCCCGGCTCGAACCGCAGCACGTCTACTTCCCGCTGGCCGTCGGCAACCATGTCGACCACCAGCTCGCCCGGCGGGCCGGGCTCGCGCTCCTGGCCGAGCGGCCGTCATGGATCATGCCCGGCCCCGAATGGTCCGAGAGCGTCGTCTTCTACGAGGACTTCCCGTACGCGTGGTGGCGTGACTTTTCGGTCCTCGAAGACCTGCCCGCGGGCGCGCTCAGCGGGCTGCCGCGAAGCCTGGCGCTCCGGACCGAGTACGCCGACATCTCCGATCAGCTCGAACGGAAGATCAGCAGCATCGCGCTGTACGAAAGCCAGCTCGACCGTCTCTTCGGGGGTCGCCGCGAGATGGCAGCGGCGGTCCGCGGCTACGGCGCCCGGATGGCGGGCCTCGCGGGCCGCGGCGGCGCGTCGGAGCGGTACTGGGCGACGCAGCCAGCCTGACCGGCAGAGGCGACGCCGGCCGGACCGTGACCGGTCGACGCGTGCCGCCGTGGGTCGTTGGCCTGGGCGCCGGACTCGTCGCCGGTTTCCTCGTCCGGCTGCCATTCCTTGGTGGCGCCGGCCTGACCGGAGATCTGAGGGACTTCACTGCCTGGGCCGGTGAGATCGGTCAGAACGGCCTGGCTCACGCCTACGACCTGCCGCTCACGTTTCCGCCCGTGATGCCCTGGCTCTGGGCAGGGCTGGGAGCCGCCGTCCCGGGCTTCGCGGACGCCGCTGCCGGCTCCGGCACGGCGGATCCCTTTGTCAATGCCGTCATCAAGCTGCCCGCGGTGCTCGCGGATCTCGGGCTGGCCGTCGCGATCTCGTATGCCCTCCGATCGCGCCGCGAGTCCGCAGGGTGGGCGCTCCTGGCTGGCCTGGCCACGGCGCTGCAGCCTGGGGCGGTGTTCATCTCGGCCGTCTGGGGCCAGTTCGAGTCGCTCTACGTCCTCCCGATCGTGGTCGCGTTCCTCCTCGCCGTCCGCGGACGCGCCGGGTGGGCGGGCGTGGCTCTCGCGGTCGGGCTGATGACGAAGCCGCAGGCGCTGCCCCTGGCGATCCCATTCCTCGCATTCGCACTTGGACGGGGCGGAGTTCGGGGCCTGCTCAGTCCGGCGATCGCGATCGCCGTGACCGTCGGCGTCCTGTGGGCGCCGTTCGTCGTGGCCGGCGGACCGGCGAAGTACGCGGAGACGCTGGTCGCGCACAGCGACCTGTTCGGCGTCGTGTCCCTGCATGCCTGGAACCCGTGGTGGCTCGTCCAGCTGCCGTTCGGGATCGACCAGCTCGTGGCCGATTCGAACACGCTGATCGGAGGCGCGTCCTTCCGACTGGTCGGCGCCGCGATCTTCGGGATGCTCGCCCTCGCCGTGGGGGCATGGGTCGCGCGGCGGCCGACGGCCGAGGGCCTCGCGTGGGGCCTGGTCGCGATCTCGCTCGCGGCGTTCTGCGCGCTGACGACGATGCACGAGCGCTACCTGTTCCCGGCCGTCATGATCCTCCCGATCCTCTGGCCTGACCGCCGGGCGGTGCTGCTGTGGGCTGCCGTCTCGGCCGTCTTCCTGCTCAACCTCGTGGCAGCAACGCTCTACCCGCTGAGCGGTCCGGGGTCGATCCTTGGGGCCCCGCTCGGGGTCATCGGCCCGGTTGTCGTCGCGGTCAGCTTCGTCGCGGCACTGCTGATCCTGCGGCGAGTGGGCGACGAGAGGTCAGCCTCGATGGTCCCGGCGTGACCCGTCGCCTGTTCGTGGCGCGGGCGATCAACCAGCTCTCGATCGCGTGGGTGCTGATCTTCGGGGCCATCTTCCTGGTGACGCTCGTGACGTCGTCGAGCGCGTTCGGGATCGATGCCCGGATCTATGTCGAGGCAACGCGAACCTGGCTGGCGGGCGGGGACCCTTGGTCGATCCAGGACACCGGAGTCAGGTTCGGGGCGCCGCCGACGAGCCTCCTGGCGTTCGCGCCGCTGGCCTGGCTCCCGAATGCCGCTGTCGAGCGGCTCGTCCCAATCCTAGGAGCGGCGGCGCTCGGGTTCGCCATCGCCCGGACGAAGGCCGGTTGGTGGTGGCTGCTCTCCGTGCCCGCGCTCGAAGGCGTCTGGGTCGGCAGCCTCGATCCGGTCGCCATCGGCCTGGTTGCTGCGCTGCCGCTCAGCGGGCGTGCCTCGCTCCCGGCTTCCGTTCTGGGCGCAGCCGGGGCCATCGCGCGGATCTTCGCGGTCGTTCCGCTGTTCGTACTCGGTCATCGGCGCGCGCTTGCCATCCTGCTGGGCGTCGTCGTGCTGAGCGCGCCGTTCCTGCCGTGGGGGCTCTTCGTCAGCCGGCTCCCAGAGCTGGGACGCCTCTTCGCCGACGAGACCGACGGCGGCAAGGGCGTGAGCCGCGTGCCGTGGCTCATCGTGCCGACCGTCGTCGCCCTCATCGCCATCGGGCGCCGCGATGGAGCCTGGCTCGCGGTGCCAGCGCTGTGGCCGTCGAGCCAGCTGCACTACGGGATCCTGGCCCTGCCGGCGGCGAGCCCGATCTTCGCGGCGTTCGCCGCATCGCCGCTCGAGGCGCCACTGGCGCTGGGGGCAATCGGGGTCGCCGTCGTCCGCGCGATCGAGGGTCGGCTCGATCCCTGGAGCTGGGTCCCATCACGCTGGCGACCCCAGGGCGAGCCATGACGTTCGAACGCGCTGGCGCGGCCGTCGAGCAGCGCGCCGTCCCGATCCTCGTCGGCCTCGCGGCCCTCGCGAGCCTGACGATCCTGTGGCTCGGCCGCGGGCTGACGTTCTTCTCGGACGAGTGGGCGTTCATCGAGGGCCGCTCGCTTGGCGATCCCGGAACGTGGTTCGCGCCACACAACGAGCACTGGTCGACGCTGCCGATCATCGCGTATCGCGCGCTCGTGGAGACCGCCGGCCTTGGCTCGTACCTGCCGTTCTTGTTGCTGCTCGTCGCCCTACATGTCGTCGTGGCCGCGCTCGCCTTCCGGCTCGTTCGACGGCGGACGGGCGCGATCGTCGCCCTGGCGGCCTCAGCCGTCGTCCTGTTCTTCGGTGCCGGGTTCGAGAATCTCCTGTGGGGCTTCCAGATCGGTTTCGTGGGGGCGATGGCATGCGGCCTCGCTGCGTTCGAAGTACTCGATGGCCCGCCGAGCGGGCGACGGGCCGTGGCCGTCGCGGCATTGCTGGTGGTCGCACTGGCGACCCAGGGTGACGGCCTCTTCTTCGTCGTCGGCGCCGCCGTCGAGATGCTCCTGCGAGCGGAGTGGCGACGCTGGCTGGTTGCGCTGCTGATCCCGGTCGGCGTCTACGGGGCCTGGTATCTCGCGATCGGCAGCACAGGGATCGGTGCCCACCGCGATCCGTTCAGCCTCGCGTCGGCGCTCCGAGTCCCCGAGTTCGTTGTCAGTGGCGTGGGCGGGGCCGCCGGTGCGATCACCGGCGTCGGGCCGACGGCAGGGCTCGTGGTTGCCGCGGCGATCGTCGTGTGGCTGGCGCGGCTCCTCGTCAGGCGCGGGCCGATCGCGCCGCGGTTCCTTGCCTGCACCGGAGCGATCGTGGCCGCGTACGCGCTCATCGCCCTCACCCGCGCCGGGGTCACGGTCAACCAGGTCCACTACACGCGCTACACGTACGCGACGGGGATCCTGCTCATCGTCGGGCTCGCGGCGCTGTTCGGGCCGCGGCTGCCGTCATTCACGAGCCTGTCCGGACGCGGGCGCCTCGTCGCCGCCGTGGCGGGCCTGGCCGTCCTCGAGGTCGCCCTGGTGTGGAACGTCAGCCTGCTCGTCCAGGGACGCTCCCTGTTCCTCGAACGAGCGGCCCTCACGCGGGCGCTTGTCGCGGCCTCGCTCGCCCCCGATCGGCCCGCCGCCGCCGACCTCGATCGGTCCCTGATCCTCGTCCCGTCGCCGCACGCGCTCGAGCGGATCGTGGCTGCCTACGGGTCGCCGCTGAGCGACTGGTTCTGGGGTTCGCAGGTGGAGCCGCTCCGGCCCGAGCTCCTCGCGGAGGCCAACCGGCGCCTCGTGGAAGGCCCGCCGATCTACCCGGACGAGGAGCCCTGAGAGCGGGGCCTGCGGCCGATGAGCCGCAGGAGCCGGCCGCGCATCGCGACGAGATACCAGCGCAGGTAGCGCGGCAGCCATGCGCGCATCTTGAAGTTCGACTGGCCGGCCGTACGGTCCCGCCACGTGGTCGGGAGCTCGGCGACGCGCCGCCCGGCGATCGTCGCCTTGACCGTGAGCTCGATCGCGAGCTCGAAGCCACCCTGGCTCTCAATTCGAACGCTTTCCAGGAAGCGCCGCGAGTAGAGCTTGAAGTTGTTCGTGGCGTCATGGGTTCGAACGCCGCCGATCCAGTGGAGCGTGAGGCCGGCCGTGCGGCTCATCAACCGCTTCAGCGGCGGCCCGCCGACCTGGCGCCCACCCGGCATGTAGCGCGAGCCGGCGACGACGTCGGCGCCATTGCGCGCGAGCGCGACCATCTGGTCGATCAGGTGCGGCTCGTCGGAGCCATCGGCCATCGAGATGAGCACGAGCTCGCCATGCGACTCGGCGATGCCCGCCTTCATCGCGTTCAGGACGCCGCGGCCGAGGTCGTTGCGGACACCGCGGAGGCCCGGGATCTCCGGGGCGAGCCGTTCGACGACGGGCTTCGTCGTGTCGCCGTCGAAGTCCCAGACCACGAGGATCTCGCGCGGCGTCTTCACGAACTCGCTGAGGTTTCGGAGGACCGGCTCGACGGCCTCGCCTTCGTTGTAGACCGGCATGACGATCGAGAGCTCGGGCGCCGGCCGGTCAGGCACGGCGGCCCACGTACAGCGTCTGCTTCCCGAGCAGCCACCACGCAAGCGGGATCGCCAGGTACAGGCGGACGAGGAGCGGGTGTCGCGGGACCCGGCTCGACGTCGTGTATGGCAGGAAGCGCGTCACGAGCTTCGTCGTCCGCAGGCCGGCGGCGTTTGCGGCTTCCTCGAGGCTGCGCTCGGTCAGCGCGACGTGATGGTCGACGAAGTCCCAGTAGCGGCCGCCCACGAGCCGGATGTTCGGCTGGACGATGACGACCTGTCCATCCACCGCGAGCAGGGCCCGGACGACCCGCAGCTGTTCGATGACCGCTTCGCCGTTCGGCAGGTGCTCGAGGTAGTTGCTGATCAGCACGGTCCCGAAATGGCCGGCGGGCAGGTGGCTGGCCAGCTCGAGCCCATCGGCCTGCACGAACCGAACGTCAGGCGGGAGCCCGGCGCTGACGTCGCGGACGTCGGTCGCCCAGCGCTCTGACGCTTCGACGTTGCGGATGAAGTCGCCGCTGTCGCAGGCCACGTCGAGCGCCGGCTTGTCGGTGGCGATGTAGCGCTGGAGGTAGCGCGCCAGCACGCGCCAGATTGCGGCCTTCTGCGCACGCCGGCGATCGTCGAACCGGGCTCGGTAGATGTGATCAAGCGAGCTCACACCCGGCCGGCCTCGAGCTCTTCGCGGATCCAGGGGATGACCTCGTCGAGCATCGTTGTGAGCGGCGTCGTCGCTTCGAACCCGAGAACCGTGGCTGCCTTCCGGACGTCCGGGACGCGCATCTGCACGTCGTGCTCGAATGGCGGGTCCGAGACGAACGAGAACGCCCGATCCGGGCCGTTGATCGCGCGCCAGATGACCTCGGCCAGCTCGAGGACCGTCGTCGACGTTGCCGTCGAGAGGTTGAAGTCGTCGCCGATGGCAGCAGGCGACTCCATCGCGAGTCGGATGCCGCGGGCGAGGTCGCCGCCGTAGGTGTAGTGCCGGATCTGCGAACCGTCGCCGAGGATGTGCAGCGGATCCTGGCCTTTGAGGATCTTCAGAACGAGGTCCGGGACGACGTGCGACATCGCGAGCGTCACATTTCCGGACGTGATCTGCGCGTCGCGGCGAGCGCGCCGCTCACCGATACCGACGCAGTTGAACGGTCGCACGATCGTGTAGGGCAGCCCGAACTGCTCGTGGGCGCCCTTCGCGAAGTACTCCGAAGCGAGCTTCTGGAAGCCATAGGTCGACACCGGCGGCGGCGAGGTCAGCTGGGCGCCCTCCGGCGTCGGGAAGGTGGTCGCCGACTCGTAGACCATCGAAGATGACACGACGACGATCCGCTCGAGCGTCTTCGCCTGGTGGGCCGCGATCGCGGCATCGAATGTCGCCGCGAGGATCCGCTCGTTCTCGGCCAGCAGGTCGTAGGCATAGGCGTGGAAGTAGCTGATCCCGCCGATCATCGCCGCGCCCGCGACCACCTGGTCGCAGCCGGCGGCCAGCTCGGTGAGAAGCGCAACGTCCTTGGCGTCACCCTCGACGAAGCGGTAGCTCGGGTCGTCGTCGTACGAGCGTTTCAGCGGGCCGTACTTCGAGAAGTTGTCGAGCCCGACGACCTGATGACCAGCGGAGAGCAGCTCCGGGACGAGGTAGCCCGCGATAAACCCGGCCGCGCCGGTGACGAGGACCTTCAACCGCCATCCTCCGCGACGCCCGGCCAGGGCACGCTCTCAAATACGAAGGTAATCGTTGCGTTCGTCGGTGCCCCGAAACCCTCCGCGGTCACCGTGATCGACCGCACCGAAGGCCCGAACGCGAACGGGTCGCTCCCGTCGGCTGCTGTCGGGACGCTCAGGAGCACGCCCTCGCCAACGGTGCCGGGGACGATACGGTAACGGTTGCCATCGAGGGTTGCATACCACACGGGGGCCCGGTAGAGGCCGTCCCGGAGGCGGTTCAGCAGTCCCTCGTTGACGCCCTGAATGCGAGCGACGACGATTCGATTCGGACGCGAATCGACCGGAACGGAAACCGATACGCCAAGGCCAACCGTCGTCGTTCCGAGCACCTCCCGATCGCGGCACGATGCCGCTGTCCGGACCAGGACCTGCCATCGAGCGTCAACGGCGACCTCCCGGTAGCGGCAGAACGTCTCGAGCATCGCCGCCGGTGATTCCCACCATCGGAAGCGCTCGTCGACGGTGAAGACCTTCGTCTCGCCGTTCACGATCACGGTGTCCAGCGAGCGCAGGATCATGTCTGGAGCCTCGGGGCTCGCGAGGCGCGCGGCAGCGAGCTCGTCCAGCCACGGCGTGTACGCGGTGTACGACTGGACGGTCGGCAACGGGTCCCATCGGATCTCCGGATACGCAACGGCGACGCCGACCTCCCACGGGTCGAAGTGGACCGATTTGCCGCCGAGCTGCGCGAGCATGCCGGCGGGTAGTGCGTATTGATCCCTGAGCTCTGATTCGGTTCGGGCGCTGACCACGGGCCAGAGCGGCGGCCAGAGGCTGTCCCTGGCAACGTACAACCCTGCGAGGACCGAGCGCCGAACGTCGAGCAGTTGTTCCTTCGTACGGGGACTCGTGACGACGAAGAGCGTGAGCGGCACAACCAGAGCCACAAGCGCGATCCGCCGATTGACCCGCGCGATGCTGAGGCCCGCCAAGGCCCAGATCAGGAGACTCGCGGCGGCGATTGCGGGATACATCCGCACGAAGCCAATCTTCCAGAGGCTGAAGGCGAACACGAGCCCGACCGCAAAGGCGCCGATCCGCCGCCGCGTCGGCCAGTCGCGTGACATCCGCCACACGATCAATGCGTCCACTGCCACGACGACGACGAACGCCACGTACAGCCACAGTCGGCCCGGGAAGCGATCCTTGCCCATCGCCTGGGAGTAGCCGCTGACGAGCTCGAACGCGCCGCGGACGTAGCCCGGCACCGCGGCAACGTCCTGCCCGGTGAGCAGCCACAGCCCGACGAACGTCAGAGCGCCAGAACCGAGCGCGATGGCGGCGCCGCGCCACCATGGACGGCTGGTCGCCAGGACAACGATCGCGAGCATCAGCCCCGCGGTCAGCGCCACGTTGCCCTTGGCGAGCGCGAATGCGCCGGCAACTGCCCCTGCGGTGAGCGCGAGCGCCACCGGTGGTGGTCGGAGCCGCTCGGCCAGGACCTCGAACGCGACAACCGCCACCAGGACCTGGGACGCTTCGAACACCCAGAGCTCGCCGAACAGGCGCGACACGACAAGCCCACCGAGGAACGCTTCGGGCAGCGCCACCATCCGCCGCAACACATGCACGGCATACGCGGCGAGGAGCGCATAGACGGTCCCGGATGCGACGAACGCGAGCGCGGTGAGCAAGCCACCGGTTGGAACCGGGTACCCAAGGAAGCCCAGTGGACCGTACGTGAACACGACGTCGCGACCGAATGTGAGGTGGTCGGAGATCGCAAGCCGAAGCGCGAGCTGCCACGACGGATCAAGGCCGTCCCGCGCAGCGACTGAGACGTACGGCCAGCCGAGCAACGCGAGGAGGCCTCCGAAACCCAGGTCAACGGGCCACGTCCGCGGGATGCGGCTGACGATCGCGCGCGAGCCGCCGAGCGTCGCGCGGAGGGTCAAATCTGGATGCCCGGCCCGAGGATTCCCCAGACGTCGACGACATCGCGACCGCCGACCTCGAGACCCCGATAGGCACGGTGCGGGGCGCCAAGGATGAGGATGTCGCTCTGCGCAACGACGTCCTCAAGCGGCACCAGTCGGTCGTCGCGAACGTACGGGTCCGTGCACAGGACCGTCGCGCCGGCCCAGCGCAGCAGCTTTCGAAGCTTGTAGGACAGGGACGCGCGTGGATCATCGGACTCGGCCTTGAACGCCATGCCGAGGATGCCGATCGTCTTGCCCTTCAGCCCGCCGTAGCGGTGTTCGAGCGCAGAGACGATGTACCCCGGCAAGCCCTCATTGACCTGCATCGCTGCCTGTCCGAGCGGGAAGTGGTCCGCCGTGAAGGCCGCGAGCTGCATCGTGTCCTTGAACAGGCACGGACCGGCGGCAAAGCCGGGCCCCGGGAGGTCGGCCGCGCGCGGGTAGTCCTCGCGGACGGCGCGCAGGATGCTCGAGTAGTCGACCCCGGCCTCATGGGCGATCATGAAGAACTGGTTCGCGACCGCGAACTTCATGTAGCGCCACGTGTTGGTGAAGAGCTTCGCGAGCTCAGCCTCACGGGTCGTCGTCCGGATCGTGTGCGATGCCAGCTTCCGAAAGAGCCGCTCCGCGCGCTCGCCGGCGGCCTCGGTGTCGGCGCCGACGATCTGCGGCAGCGAGAGCAGCTCCTCGAGCGCATGGCCCTCGGCGATCCGTTCGGGGCAGAAGGCGACATCGGCACGGACGCCGCGGGTCGTGAGGTTCTGGGCGACGAACTCGGCGGTGCCCGGGTAGACCGTGCTTCGCAGCACCACGAGTGAACCCTCGCGGAGGTGCGGCGCCATCTGGGCGACGACATCTTCGAAGACGGTCATCGACGGTGCGAGGAACTCGTCGACCGGCGTGCCGATGACCACGACGACGTTCTCCGTCCGGCCGAGGATCTTCCCGTCGGTGTCCCAGGTGAGGCGGCCGGTGGGCAGCAGCTCATTCAGGAGCTCATCGGCGCCGGTCTCGAGGAACGGCATTTCTCCCGAGGCGATCCGATCGAGGGAGGCCTGGGCGGTGTCGTAGATGCCGACCTTGAGGCCGGCCCGCGCGAACGCCAGGGACAGCGGCAGGCCGACGTGGCCGGCGCCGCCGAGGACGACAAGGTCGAGGTCGGGCGCGGCGGCTCGCGGATCGGTCAACAGACGGTTCCTTCCTCGAACTCGACGCCGGGCTTCAGGGCAAAGATCGCGCCGTCCTCATCACGATAGGTGAGTACCCACCGCACGTCCGACTCGAGAGCCCGAATGAGTGCCGCCTGCTCGCGGGCCGCAACAGTCACGGTTGCGCCGCAGTTCGATAGCCAATCGATTCCCTCGGCCGAGCCGGACTCGATCATGTCGTATGTGCGCCAGATCCAATCCGGGAACAGCTCGATGCGGCTGTCGGTGGCGATCGGGTTGCATGGTGCCGCGAATTCGAACCACGAGCCCCACGCCTGCGGGGCCCAAATGCGCTCGATCTGGCACGTCTGCATCGGGTCCGCGAGCACCTTCGTAATCCCCGCCGGGGCGCTGCCGACGACGCCCGCGGGGGCGTTGAGGCCCGGATCGAGTGGCCGCCAGACAGGCAGCAGCATGACCATCACGAGCGCGATCGCACCGACGAGGACGGCGTTGAGGCGGTTCGGGCGGAAGGTTCGGGGCGCCGGCGGGGCATCCGGTTCGAAGAGCCCGCCGACGACCAAAGCCGCCACCAACGGCCACCAGGCGAGTCCCCGGACAGCCATCAGACCGACGATCACGAACGCGAAGAGCCAGATCAGCGCCGGCCAGTTCGCGCGGCGGCGCACCCGGGCAAGGACCGCGATGACGACGCCGACCGACGCACAGAAGACGATCCCCTGGGGCTCGCGCAGGGTCGGCGGCTGCCATTCCGTGACGCGCGCGGACAGCGCCGGGTTGGAGCTGAGGCTCATCGCGTAGGCCCAGACCCCGAAGCCGGCCGGGTTCAGTGCGCTCGCAGCCATCGAGATGAGCCCGACCCGCAGGAGCTCGAACCGTCGCGGCGCGCGATCGTGGAGGTCTTCGATCCACGCGATCCCGCAGATCGCGGGCAGCAGGACGAAGCTGCCGTGGAGGTTCGCCCACAGCACCGCGACCACCGGGATCAGCCACACGGCGCGCGGCCGCTCCCTCCGGGATTCGAGGAGGAACAGCGTGAGCGCGAAGAGTGCCATGCCGAACAGCTGGGGCCGCAGGGCGAGCGCCACCGCTGCCACGGCGAAGGCGGCGATGACGAGGAGGGCGACGGTTCGAGGACCCAGCCCCGGGTTGCGGCGCGAGATCGCCGCCCCGAGGAGTCCGAACGTCACGGCGACGAGCGCCGCGCGCAGGACCGCGAGCCCGGTCCAGCCGGCGAGCTTGTAGGTCGCGGCGAGGATGACCTGGGCGAGCCACTGCTGGTCGAACCACGGGCTGCCCGCGACGGTCCACGTCCACGTGTCGGTCGTCGGGATCGCGCCCGCTGCGAGGATCTCGTCGCCCGCTCGAAGGTGGTAGGTCAGGTCGACCGAGGGCAGGTTCGCGATGAGCGCACCGAGGGCCGGCAGCGCCACCGCGAGGACGCGCCACAGGTCGGAGAGGCTCATGCTGCCGCGATGCTCATGCGCCGGCGCGCTCCGCCGAGGCGATCTCGGCCGCTTTTCGCGGCTCGACCTGCCGCGCCAGCCAGCGCGATGCCGGCGTCGACCCGATTCGATCCGGGATCAGCGGCAGCACCGCGACCAGCATCGCGAGGCCGTTGACCCACAGGACAGGCAGCGCGATCGTTGAGGCGACCGGGACGGTCCATGCCCGGTCGGTTCGAGCGCCCCAGGTCACCAGAGCGGCGGCCAGCGCGAGCCGAACCGGCAGCGGGACCGGGATCGTGAACGGCCACTGCTTCGCTCCGGCCGCGGCCACGAGGATCTCTGCCCAGCGCGCCCACAGCGCCGGTACGAAGACGAACGAAACAGCCGCGATCGCGGCCGTGGCGCCCAGCGCAAGCGCCAGGCTTCGCCACTCTCGCCGCACCGCGAACCACAGCAGCCCAACGCCGGGGGTGACCTTGGTGAGCAGCGCGAACGCCCAGACCGCCGGATAGCGGAAGCCGATGATGACCATCGCGCCGAGCAGGAGGTGGATGTTGCCTGCGGCGATCTCGGCAAACACGGGGACGAACAGCAGCAGCGGCCCGGTCCACAGGCCGGCCTGCCAGACGAAGGCGGCGGCGAGGAGGAGCGACCACAGGGCGATGAACGCCTGCCACGGCAGGAGGTGGAACGGCGCGAAGAGCTGCGCGATCGCCGGCGTGTAGAAGAACGCGAGACCCACTCCGGGCCGCGTGGCCGTGTACGGGTCGAGCGGGTCGATCGACCAGTAGGTGAAGGCGTCGACGCCGATCTCGAGGAGGCCGGCGGCGTGCGCCGCAACGAGCACGAGCATCCCAACGATCGCGCCGTCGCGCGCCGGACGCAGGAAGGAGGCGCGGATCGGATAGTCCGCACGCGGCATGCGCGCGCCAACGCTCGACACCTTGCCCCCGAGGATCACCGCGGCATCCTACGCGGCGGCGGTGCCCCGCCGCACCGAGTCGAAGGTCCTAGATCGACCCGCGGCCTTCGGGTCGGCTCGCGGTCGCAGGGTTCGGCTCGCGGTCGCTGGGTTCGGCTCGCGGTCGCAGGGCAGCGACCAACTTCGTATACCCATTCTCGGGCCTGGGGGCGAGTGTCTTCCGAGCCATACACGCCTGTGGAATACGAGCGGTCCGGGGGCGGGTCCCCTTGGTTCGTATTCCACCGACATGCATCAACCAGAAGTGTGGTCGTGCCGGGCCCGGAAATGGGCATACGAACGATCGCCGGCGCCGGGCGCAGGTCAGGCAGAGGCGGCGCTCGGTGCGAGGGCGGCAGCAGATGCCGAGCCGATGGCTTCGTCGTAGATCGACTCGATCGCCCGGACCATCAGCTCGACGCAGAAGCGCTCGTGGACGAGGTCGTGGGCGTTGCGGGCCAGCGTGTCCGCGAGCGGGTGGTCCCGGAGCAAGCGCGCGATGGAACCGCCGAGCGCTGCCGCATCGTGCGGTGGGACCAGCAGCCCGGTGACCTCGTCCTCGATCATCTCGGGGATGCCGCCGACGTTCGTCGCGACGACCGGCCGCGACAGGGCCATCGCCTCGAGGATCGACAGGCCCTGCGCCTCGCGAAACGACGGCAGCACCGCGACGTCCAGCGCGGCGGTGACCGCGGGGACGTCGTCGCGACGGCCGGTGAAGACGATGCGCTCGGCGACCTCGGGCCCGAGCTCCGCCGCCTGGGCCTCGAGTGCCTCGCGGCGGCTGCCTTCGCCGATGACGAGCAGCGTCGCGGTCGGGAACTCGGCGAGGACGATCGGCCACGCCTCGAGCAGCGTCGGGTGGCCCTTCTCCGGTTCGAGCCGCGCGACGACCCCCACGATTGGCCCCGACTCGGGCAGCCCGTACTCCTCGCGGAGGGTGCAGCAGGCCTCCTGCTGGTCGTACCGATCGAGGTCCACGCCGTTGTAGATGAGCGTCACCGGCGGCCCGTTTCGGCCCTCGTCGGCGATCTTGCGGACGTTCGCCTGGGAGACCGCGATCAGGTGGTCCATCCGCGGCGTCAGCGCGGCGAGCAGATCGCGGTCCTCGTTCGAGCGGACCCGCGAGGAGTGGACCGTCCCGACGACGAGCGGCCGCTTCCCGCCACGCTCGGCGACGCGCCACGCGGCGCGGGTGCCGACGATCTCGGCGCGATACATGTGGTTGTGGACGACATCCGCGCCGACCGCGGCAAGATGCGCCGCGACGGCCTCGACCGCGTCAGCGTCCGCGGCCTCTCCCTCGAGCGCCGGGTCCGGTTCGAGGACGCAGACCGGGACGCCGAGGCGCTCGAGCTTTCGGACGCCCGCGCCGCCGGACAGCGACAGGACGGAGACCTCGTAGCGCTCGCGATCGATCCGCGAGACGAGGTTGTAGAGGTGCTCCTGGGCGCCGCCGTTCGAACCCGTTGCGAGGACTTCGACGACGCGCACGCGCTGCCGGCCGCCCGGCAGCGGGAACCGGATGACCGGCTCCGAACAGGGATCGTTCATTCGGGACAGCGCACGAGGATGCGCTGGATCGGCTCGTCGCGCGCGCCCCAGTCGTACTTGTACGACTCGTCGCCACGGAGGAAGTCGAGCCGCCGCTTCCCCGCCGCGATCGCGCGCTGCAGGTAGCGCGCGGTCATGACGACACCCGGCGACAGGTCTCGGGCGTCAGGGTCGATGCCGGCGTTGTAGTACAGGTAGCCGTCCGCGGTCTCGAAGTGAACGCCCGCGGCGATCCGCCGGCCGGCGACGGTGAGGAAGACCAGGCGGAGAGCGCCGTCGGGACCGAAGAGGTCGAACAGCCGACGGAAGAAGATGTGGCTCTGGTCGCCGCCCGGGGTCTTCGGGAAGAGCCCGTCCGCGCCCCAGCGCTTCTGGTGCAGCTCGATGAAGGCGGCGAGGTCGGTCGCCGGGTCGAGCGAGTCAACGAGCTCGACGGGTCCGGCGTCCTCGGCGCGTCGGAGCTTGCGCCGGATCTCGTGTCGGGTCTTCTTCTCGAGCGTCGCGAGGTAGGCGTCCCAGCCACCGTCCTCGGGGAGCGTCACCACGGGACAGACATCCTCGCGCTCGGCGTTCAGCGTCCAGCCCTCGTCGATCTCGCGCCGCCCGAAGGCCACGGTCAGGGCGTCGGCGAAGGCATCGCCACAGCGCAGGCGCCGGAGATCGACGGCATCCCAGGGCTCGGGATGGTCGTGGTCGGCCTTCGAACCGTGGCCCAGCTCCGTGGCAAGCGCCTCCGCGATCTCGGGTGCGTTCGCCGGGTCGCCGAGGACGGTCGCGTAATCGGCGTGGTAGGTGGCCCCGAAGAAGATTGTCTTCGCGGTCGGCGCGACGGCCGTCAGGTCCGGCGCGTGGCCGTGTCGGAGGGTCGTATGCGTGGCCGCATCGCTCGGCTCGACCTGGTGGCGATGCATGAGCGGCACGATCGCGACGAGGTTGCCGTCCGCGGCGCCACCGGCCTCGACGATCGCGAGCGTCTGCTCGTGGGCATTCGAACCGTAGGCATCCCACCAGGCCCGGTGGAAGGCCCAGCTCGAGAACGGGGTGGCCATCGGGTTGGCGGCGGCGAGGCGATCCCAGTCGGCGGCATCGATCGTATCGAACGGGCGTCGCTCCGCACGCAGGCGGCTCGAACCGGCCGGCGCCGCGGATGGGGAGAGGAGCTCGTCCGGACAGGCCGGCTCCGTGTCGACGTTCGCCACGATCACGTGGCCGAGCATAGCATCGGAGCCCGGATTTCCTTGCGGGCTCAACGTTCTGGCGCGCCTAGCGGTTCGTTCTGGCGGCCCAGGCGGCGATTGGGAGCAGCAGCAGCGGAACGCTGGCCAGGGCACGGTCCAGCGGCAGGTCCCAATGCGTTGCGGCGACCAGGTATTGCGGCCAGAAGCCCCAGAGCGCGAGGGAGATCGCGCCGAGGATCGCGACCGTCAGCCACCAGCCCTTGGCATTCCTGCCTCGCGCTCCAACGAACGCGAAGGGCGCGAGCGAAGGCTTGAGGATCCCGAGCGCGCCGGGCCAGCTCCAGAGGAGCCCGCCGGCGACGAAGCCGGCCGACCACAGGTCAGAGTTGCCAACGACGAGCGCCCCGACGCTCCTCGGCCAGGCGAGGCACAGGGCCATCAGCGGCCAGGCCCACATCGCGGGTCGGTACCTGGCGACGGCGGCCCCCACCGCGGTAATCGGGAAGGCCCACCAAAGCGCGGCGGAGATGACTCTCGGCAGGATCGCGAACGGCACAAGCAAGGCGGTCGTGGTCGGCGGGTAGAGGTTGTCGACATTGATCTCGACGTGGTACGGCTGGCCCGTCAGCTGGCGGTCGCCGTACATGACGCCGGTGTCGAGCCAGCGTCGGCCGAGGGACGCATAGAAGTCCCAGTCCCAGCCGATCTGGCCGCGTGACGCGAAGAGCCGCCACACGTCGACGAACTCGATCGCGAACAGGACGAGGAGCAGGCCGGTCGCGGTTAGGAGGGCGACACGACGGACGTCGATCACCAATGCCGTGCTCGCGGGCCCGATGGCAGGCCCGATCGCGGGCCCGATGCTTGGCGCGTTCGTATGCCCATTTCAGGCTGTTGGGGGCACGTTGTTCTCAGTGATGACTGTCGGTGGAATACGAATGGTTGTCGATGGCTTCGTATTCCAGCGACGCGCATCGCTTGAAAGAGTGTCTCCCTCACGGGCGAACTTGGGCATACGAAGCGCCGGCAGGCTCGGCGCGCGGCTCGGCGGACGGCTCGGCTGGCGGCTCGGCGGACGGCTCGGCGGACGGCTCGGCCGGCACCCGGTCTGGCGCCGGCCGCTGGCCCCGGCCCTGCCACAGCACCGCCAGGAACGTCACCCAGTAGACCACCGGGTAGGCCCAATTCGGCGTGACATTGACGAGCCAGATCATCGTGACCAGCGGGATGACCGCCGCCCACCACTGGCCGCGCGACAGCAGCCACGCGACGGGCAGGACGAGCAGCAGCGCGTAGTGATCCCACAGGATCGGCGACACCATCTGCGACGCGACGACGGCCGCCAGGTACGAGGCGACCGGCGAGACTCGCATGACGCCGACGAGCAACGCGACCCCGACCAGCGCCCAATTCGCCCACTGGATCGCCCACGCCAGGCCCTCGGACGCGCCCAGCTCGAACGCGATGCGGCCGGGCGTGTAGTTGTGCGGCGTGACGATCGGCTTCGAAAGCCGGGCAAGGAGCGTCGCCTGGTCGACCCATGATGCCGGTCCCGCGATGACCGTCGCAATCGCTGCGAGCGCGAGAAGGAACACCGCTCCGACGATCACTGCCCGGCGGCGGCCGGTGACCAGCGCCCAGGCGAAGATGATCGCCGGCTGGATCTTGATCGCGGTGCCGATCGCCGTCGCCACGCCCAGGATCCGCGGCCGGTCCATGAAGCGCCAGCCGAGCGCGAAGGTCAGCAGCAGGATCGGGCCGACCTGGCCGAGCTTGATGCCGTAGACCATCGGCCAGTCGAGGCCGGCGAGGAGGACGATGACCCACTTCACGCGGGTCGACACCGGCATCACCGCGACCGCGACGAAGAAGCAGGCAATGAGCGCGCCGGTCCAGAGCCACGCGGCGAGCGTCGGATCGAGGAGGGCGAGCGGGAGGGCCAGGATCACGAACGGCGGCGGGTAGTAGAAGAGGCCGAAGCCGCCGGTGTATTCGAACGACTGGTCGTACAGCACCCCGCCGTCGAGGAAGCGCCGGACGGCGGAGTCGTATGAGAGGAAGTCGAAGCCGAGCGTGCCGGCCGCCGAAGATGCGGCGACCGCCGCGCCGACGTCGAGGGCGAAGATCAGCAGCGCCACGATCGGCAGCGCCGCGATGGCGAGATCCCTCGACCTCGGGAGAATGGCGCTAGCCCTCGGCACGGGACTCCGTCGTGCGCCGAACCCCGCGATGCAGGAACGGGATCCGGAAGAGATCCCAGGCCACGCGGAGCGCGAGCCCAGGTCGCGCGCGCATCCGCGAGCCGTGGACGTCCGTCCAGCGGATCGGCACGATCGCGAGGCCGTAGCCGCGGCGGCGCGCGAGGTGGATGAGCTCGACGTCGAAGACGATCGAGGTCACGCGCTGGCGCGCCGCGAGGTCATGAGCCGCGTCGCGCGTGAAGCCCTTGAAGCCGCATTGCGTGTCCTGCACCGGGCCGACGACCCAGACCGAGGCGAGCGCGTGGTAGGCCTTCCCGAGGAGGCGCCGGAACAGCGGCTGGGTCACGCGCATGTCGGAGCCGTCCGGCTGGATGCGGCTGCCGAGGGCGACGTCGGCCGTCCGGAGCGCGGCGATCACCTTCGGCAGCTGGTCGGGCGGCGTGGCCATGTCGGCGTCCGCGAAGACGACGAGATCGCCGGTTGCCGCAAGGAGCCCGGCCTTCACCGCTCCGCCCTTGCCGGCGCGCGGGATCTGGAGGACCTTGAGCTGGCCGGCCGACGCCTCGGCTCGCGTTCGAACGAGCTCGACCGTGCCGTCCGTGCTGCCGTCGTCGACGACGAGGACGTCGATTTGGGCCGGGAGATCGTTCGGTGGCTGTCCGTCAGGGCCGGAGCGGAGGTAGCCGAACAGCTCGTGCAGCGCCGGCCCGATCCGCTCCGCCTCGTTGTACGCGGGCAGCACGATCGTCAGCCGCTGGCGCGTCCGCGGCGCATCGTGCGTCCGCGACGCAGTGCTGGGCCCCCGATCCCCGTCCATCTGCGAGGCAGTCTAGCGGTGCCGATCGGCACCTCACCTCACCCGAAGGTCCCGGTCGATTACGTGGCGGACCGGACACCTTCGTATGCCCAAATATCGGGGTGCGAGAGTTGTTCTCCCGAGTGATGCATGTCGAGGGAATACGAAGCGGATCCGGCCAGGGATCTAGGCCTCGGCGGCTCGGCCCTGCCTGAGGCGTGCGGGCAGCGGCAGGTCAAGGATCAGCGCCAGGCTGACGAAGATCAGCAGCGAACCGCCAACCAGCGTGGGCGAGACGGTTTCGGACAGGAACACCACGCCCCAGAGCACGCTGAAGATCGGGTTGAGGAACGGGATCGAGCTCGAGACCATCGGGCCGGCGATGCGGTTCACGTAGAACAGCACCGGCAGGGCGATCGCCGTCGAGAACGTCGCGATGCCGAGGACGGCGAGGGACGAATCGAGCTCGAAGTGGGCGTCCGGCAGGCTGAGGACGGCGCCGGGCAGGAGCAGCAGCGTCGCGGCGACGAGCTGGCCGACGACGAGCGGCAGCGGCTCGAGGTGCGACATTCGCCGCCGCGCATACGTGAGGCCAACGCCGTAGAGCGACGCCGCGACGAGCGCAGAGATGACCCCGAGGTACGCGTCGGGCGCGATGTGCAGGCCTTCGAGCCCGACGATGACGCCGACTCCGACGAAGCCAACGATCAGCGCAACCACGCGCTTCAGCGTCAGCTTCTGGCGAAGCCAGATCGTGACGACGATGACCGTGAAGAGCGGCGTCGTTGCGTTGAGGATGCCGCCGAGACCGGCCGTGATGAAGCGCTCGGCGTAGGCGAAGAGGAGAAACGGGCCGGCGGTCATGAACACGCCCATGACGAGGAAGCCGCGCCAGTCCCGGGCGAGCGGGCCAAGCGACGATGGGCGAACGACGAGCGAGACGACGAGGAGGATCAGCGCCGCGATGCCGACGCGGCCGCATGCGACGACGAGCGCCGGCAGGTCCGGCGCCGCGATGCGCATGAACATGAACGAGCCGCCGAACGCCGCCCCGCAGTAGAGCATCCCGAGGAGAACGGTGAGCGGGACCCGATCGGCCGGGGTCGCGGGCACGGCGGAGGGCGGAGCGGCGGAGGGCGGAGCGGCTTGGCCCTTGGTCACCGGCGAAGGGTACGTGGAACGGCCGGCGCCGCCGAGGCGACGCCGGCCGTTCGTTTCCCGTTGGGACGAGGGCTAGCTCGCGAGGGCCACGAGCAGGTCCTTCGCCACGGATTCGGCCGCCGAGAAGACCGCCGAGGGCTCGTGGTCCGTGTACATGACGACCCAGATCGTCGTCCCGTGGTCAAACGCCACGAGGCGTGTGCCCGGGCCGAGGACCGCGTTGTCCGAGCGGTAGGCCACCTCGCCGATGCCATCGATGGGCTGCTCGTCGAGCATCCCGGCGCCACCGACGGCGTCCTCCCAGTCGGCCATGGACACGTCGCCCTTGAACTCGATCTGGAGCGCATGCTCGGAGCCGGTCGCCGTGTACCGGCAGATGTCCGTGCCGCTGATCGAGGACTTCTTGTACGTCCCGCCATCGACGGGCTCGCCGAGGGCCGCCTCGGCCGAGGCCTGCGGCAACAGATCGCACAGGCCGCCGGCACCCTCCGGCTCGTCTGCCAGCGCGTCAGCCGGAGCGCTGGCCGCCGGCTGGTCGCCGCCTGATTCGTTGCCACCGGCTGAGCCGCCGGGACTTGACGGGTTCGCCGCAGAGCCACCGCCGCAGGCCGCGACGAGCAGCGCGATGCTGAGCGTGATGATCGAGCGGGCACCGAAGCCGAGGCGGCGTTCGCGCTCGAGAGTCGTGCGCCGGAGCGTCGACTCCGGCGGCTGGGCCGGCGGGGCGGCCTGGCCGGCGAAGCGCCGGCCGAGCTTCTTGAGGAAGGTCACGAGGTTCATGTCAGAGTCCCTTTCGGATGCTGGAGTGGTCTTGCTGCGATTGCGGTTCGGGCGCGACGAAGGGCTGGTCATGGCAGTCGGTCCTCCACGAGTCGGGCAATGTCGGCGAACCCGGCGGGGTCCACGCGCGTGTAGTCGATGACGAGGGTCACGCTGTAGTCGTTCGTGGCGAAGCCGATCCGGTAGTCCCAGACGGACTTCGCGTAGTAGGCCTTCGAACCGAGGTCCGCGACCTCACCGTCCGCGGCCCAGCCTTCGGGGTCGTAGGCCGAGGCGGCGTCGACGTAGATCGTGAGCAGCGTTCCGTGCTCGGAGGTCCATTCGCAGGAACCGCTGAGCTGGCCGGGGTAGGTCGAGCCGGTCCCGGTGCCCCAGTCGCCCTTGATGGCGGCGGTGATCTCGTCGGCCGAGAGGAAGCCACAGATCGTCTGGCCCGCGCCCGCGTTCGGGTCCGAAGATGGGGCCGGGGCCTCTGAGGCGACCGGCTTGACGGATGTCCACTCGGGGTCCGGACCGAGGTCCGAGCCCGGCGAGACCGCCCGCAGCTCGGACAGCGCGATGACGTCGTGGTCCGGCCCGAGAGCCGCGACGCTCCACCAGGATCCGGCCATCAGCGCCGGTCCGGGTACGCCCTTCTCGACGCCGCCGTAGCGGATCGAGGTGGCGTCTCCGGTCCAGGCCCACGTCGGGCCGTCCGACGCGAGGACGAAGAGCCGGTAGACCTCGGCGCCCGAGACGGGCTTCCATTCGAATGTTGGCGCAGCGCCGGCGTTCGAGCGCCCGGGTGCGATCAGCTCCACCGTCGCCAGGTCCGCGAAGACCGCGGGCCGGGGCAGGGTGACGACGTCGCCGGAGCCGGAGCCCTGGCCGCCGTTGCCGTTGCCGTTGTTGCCGTTGCCATTCGGCTTGCCTGAGCCACCGCACGCCGCCGCGACGAGCGCGACGGACGCGAGGCCGAGAAGAAGGAGGCGGCGCATCTCAGTTGCCCTCCACGGCTGCGATCAGGCGCGGCATGCCGTACTGGTAGGCGGCCGCGGCGATCTCTTTCATCTCCTGGTCGCTCGCGATCTCGTAGCGCTGCAGGAGGACGTCCTCGAACTTCACGAAGAGGTCCATCGCACCGTCGCTCGAGGTGTTCGGCTCGAGGCACGTGTCCCCGCGCCAGCCGAGCGAACCGCCCTGGACCCAGATCGCGATCGCCGTGATGACGTCGCGGGTCGAGTACTCGCCACCTTCGGCGGCGTTCAGGAACATCCGGATCGTGTTGAACACGATGCTCTGGAGCATCGCCCAGGCCGCCCCGAGGTCACCCTCGTCGTAGACGTCGCAGGCCTCGAGCGAGACCAGGAGGGACTCGAACGCGAGCATGTCGACCACGAAGTGGAGCAGGAGCTCCGTGTCGACGGGCTCCGTGTTCATGAGTGTCTGGGCGGATTCCATGAGGTCGGCCAGGCGGTCCTGGACGTCGGCTTCCTCGGGCGCTCCCCCCACGCGGACGGCCATGAAGTAGGACTCGCTGCCGTCGTACGCGGTGCCGTATTCGACCGGCCCAGCGAGGCTGCCGAAGACCTGGTTGCAGTTCGCCTGGGACGGCGAGAACCGCGTCGAGAACTCCTCCGTGAACGAGTTCTCGAACGGGATCAGGTCGCTGCCGTTGCCGCTGTACTCGTCCCCGTCGCCGTTCGGGTTGACGTCGATGACGCCCTCGATGTGGGCCTCCAGGTTGCCGTCGATCTGGAGGAGCATGCCCGTGCCGGTGATCTCGCCGGACTTGATGAAGGTTGCGTGGGAGCTGCTGTCGTCGAAGTCGACCCACGACTGGGAGTACGCGTCGCCGGCGGCCGAGAACGAGCCGTTGGCCATCCCGGTCTGGTCGACCGTGAGGTCGAAGGCCCCGGTGGCGTTCAGGACGGTCACCGAGAGCTGGTCCTCGAGCTCGGTCCGGATCGTTATGCCGCGGGCGACCCAGTGGCCAGGCGGGAACGCGCCCTGGGTGGGGATGCAGTTTTCGGCGAGGACCGGCTGGACTGCGGTCAGGAACGCCAATGCGATCGCGGCCGGTGTCGCGAGCAGGCGCCGGAGTGTCGGGTGGAACATCGCTGGATCGAACCTCGCGCTCTGTTGCTGAGTTGGCGAGGCGGATCCTGGGGTCGCGGCCTTCGGCGGCTCTTAGGCTGGGCTTAAAGCGGTTTAGCTGAGCTCAGCTCACGGCGGCGGCGGCCTCCGGAGAGCGGCCGCGGACCGCCGGGTACGAGGCGGCCTCGAGGTCCAGCTCCTCCATCCGCGTCGTGTAGACGCGGTAGCGGCGGCGGGCCTCGCCATGGCGACCGGCGGCGGCGAGCACGTCGACCAGGCCGAGGTGGGCGGCCTCGTCGTAGGGATCCTGGTCGAGGATGCGGAGGTACAGGCGGACCGCGTTGTCGGCGTCGCGGCGCGCAGCAGCGCGCGCGGCCAGCACACGGGCAACCGCGAGGTACGCCTCGCGGGCCTCGTCGCGGGTCGCGCCGGCCCAGTCCTCGTACGGATCCTCTTCGAGGAAGTCGCCGCGATAGGCGGTCTCGGCCGCGGCGAGGCGGCGGAAGACGTCGTCCGGCGGCTGGGTTCCGGCCGGCGGCTGGGCTAAGGCCGCCTCGAGGTCACGGAGCGCGGCGCGGGCGCCGCCGAGGAACGCCTCGAGGTCCACCGCGACGTGGTCGAGGTCGAGCGAGACCGAGGCTTTGTCAGCGCGGATGAAGTGGTCCGGCGGCAGGCGCTTCGTCGGATCGAGGACGGATCGGATCGTCGCCAACGCCACGGACAGGCGGTTGAGCAGCGGGCCAGGATCCTCGCCCGGCCAGAGCAGCTCGCAGAGGCCTTCGCGGGTGATCGAGCGGCCACGGCGCGTGACGAGGACCTTGAGGAGGTCGCGCGCCTTCTTCGATTGCCACTCGAGGACCGGGATGACCGCGCCCTCGCGGAGGACCTGGAATGGGCCCAGCGCGCGGATCTCCACGGCCGGCCGGTCCGCCGCCGCGAGGCGGTCCGCGAGGGTCGTCGCCCGGTCGACCTGGCGCGACGCGCCCATCTGGCGGAACGCCTCGGCGGCATGAAGGGCAGCGCTGCGGCCATCGGCGCCACCGACGACCTCGGCCCAGACGAGCTCGTGGCGCGCGAGGCCATACGGCGAGCCGGTCTCCATCCAGATCGCCTCGGCCTCGTGGAGGAGGACGCGGGCGCGGTCCGGGTCCGAGGCGGTCTGGGCCTGGACTTCGAGCGCGCCCGCCAGCGAGGGCCGGTCCCGGCGCCGTTCGGCGATCTTGCGCGAGCGCTCGGCGTAGTCGATCGCGAGGTCCGTGCGGCCGGCGGCGAGGGCGACGCGGGCGGCGCCCAACGGGGTCGATGCGGCCGCCACCGCGCTGGCCCGGCCCATCGCCTGATCGACGAGCCGCAGGGCTTCATCCGGATCGTCGTCGACGGTCGCCGCGGCCAACCCGAGGATCGCCTCGGCCAGGAACCACGCGCCGTAGAGCGCCTCGGCGTTCGCGATGACCTCGCGGTACGCGCCGCGGGCGACGACCGTGTCGCCGCGCAGCCGGTGGACGTTCGCCTGCTTGAGCGTCGGGTAGGCGACCCAGATCGAGCCGAGGAGCTCGTACAGCCGGCGGGCCTCGGCGAAGTCCGCCTCGGCCTCCTCGAAATGCCCGAGCCCCAGGTGCGCCTGCCCGCGATCCGACAGACCGAGGGCGAGGAAGCTCGAGTGCCCGAGCGCCGCCCCTCGAGCGACCGCGACGTCCAGCTCGCGGAGCGCCTCCGCGTAGCGCCCCACGAACCAGAGGATGTAGCCCAGGTCCGTCCGGAAGCGGACCTCCATCAGGACGTCGCCGGCCCGTTCGGAGCGGCGGATCGCCTTTCGGAACTCGTCGAGCGAGATCTGGGTGTCACCATCCATGTGCGCCACGGCGCCAACGGCGGCATGCGCCGCCGCCATCGCCCGGTCGCTGTCCGAGCGTTCGGCGATCTCGATCGCGAGCTTCGCATTCTCGCGCGCGTCGTCGATCTGCTCGCGCTGCCACATGCAGATCGCACGCCACGCGGCGACCTGGGCGAGATCCGCCGGGTCGCCGGCCGTCATGTCCGCGCGGGCATACGTGGCGAGCGCGCTGACGACGTCGCCCCGCTCGTGCTGGATGAGCCCGATCCGCCAGGCCAGCTCGGCCGGCAGCACCTCGGCGCGACCGCCTGCCCGTTCGAAGGCCGCCATCGCGCCGTCCCACTCGCCACGTCGGAGCAGAGCGTCGCCGAGCACCAGCTCCACGGCCGGGCTCCGGCCCGTCTCTGCCAGCGAGCTCGCGGCCTCGACGACGAGGTCGAGATCGCCGTCCTTGATCAGGTCGAGCCCGCTCTCCGCGAGGCCGCTCGCGACGGCCTCGGTCTCGCCGGACAGCAGCCGCTCGCGCAGGGCGTCGGCGCGACGGCCCTGCGTGTCCCACCACTGCGCGGCCCGGGCGTGGACGTCCCGCTCCGCAGCCGGCTCGATCGGCAGCTTGCGCAGCGCGTAATCGCGGATGAGGTCGTGGAGGACATACGAGGACGTGCCACTCCCCTCCGAACGCGACTCCACGAGGAACGCCCGCTTCGCGAGGCCCTGGAGGACCGTCGGACCGTTTGTCACGCCGAGGGCAACGAGGAGCTCGGGCAGCACGCGGTCGAAGCGCGCCGCGACCCGAAGGACCTCGAGCGTCTCCGGCGGCTCGCGGCTGAGGACCTCCTCGGCGATGTAGCTCAGCAGCGGGCCCTCGGGCTCTCGAATTCGCGCGAGCGATGCGGCGCGGTCCTCGGGGCGCGCGGACCTCAGCGATTCGAGGACGAGCCGCGTCATGGCCGGCCAGCCCCCGGTCAGCTTCAGGACGGGATCGAGGAGGTCCGACGCGGTCGGCCGCAAGCCGTCGAGGAGCTCGGCGGTCTCCGTCCGGTCGAACAGCAGCTGCTCGGGCGTGATCTCGACGACCTGGCCCTGGCCGCGCAGGCGTTCGATCGGGAAGCCGATCGCCACGCGCGACGTGAGCACGATGTGGAGGTCCGGCGGCGCGCCGCGGACGATCGATTCGATGAACCGCACGCCCGGGTCAGAGCCGGCGATCTCCTGGAGGTCGTCGACGACGAGGACGAGCGGGTTCGCGCCTTCGAGCCGGGCCTCGATGCCGTCGCAGAGGAGTGCCGCGATGCCTTCCGCGCGGGCGATGGCGTCGGCTTCGTCGCCGGTCGTCGCCCGATCCGCGGCCGCGGCGAGGTTCGTCCGCAGGTCGATCGCGCGGTCAAGCGCGAGGCCCACGCGTTCGACGAGAACCCGCAGCTCGCTCGCTTCGGGATCCAGACCACACCAGGCGATGCTGACGTTGGGCGGCAGGCCCGCTGCCCAGGCAGCGACGAGCGTCGACTTGCCATAGCCGGCGGCGCCAGAGACGATCGCGAGCCGTCGCGTCAGGACGTCGCCGAGGCGCTCCTCGAGGCGCGGCCGCGCGACGACCGCCTCGAGGGTGGGT